>Ga0160427_10000071_pt1 | contig 85245 bp, 86 predicted proteins | sample SolpanmetagenomL_FD_108194 | JGI IMG/M metagenome (GOLD analysis project Ga0160427, IMG submission 108194) | Solar panel surface microbial communities from Lawrence Berkeley National Laboratory, California, USA - L | ecosystem: Engineered > Built environment > Solar panel > Unclassified ...
AAACTGTTGCTAGAATATGGTGGAGGATATGAAAGTGATGGGGACGAATATGAATCTGAAAATGATATTATAGTTGAATGAGAAAAAGAGTTCTCTGATAAAGTAGCTATTGAATTAAAAATGTATAATAAAGGTTATGACAAATGAGTTAAAGAAAAGGGCATATTTGAACCATTTTCATCAAAAACATTTAGTAAAGTTATTGTTCAATTTTCTCAATTTCAGTAACAGATAAAGATGTAAAGTCAGCAATTTGTTGAATAGATAATCCAGCAGCTAACATATTTTTAGCAATCAAAATTCTTTCTTGAAATTTACCTTTAGCTAGACCATCATCATATTTCTGATCAATGATAGCTTGCTGGTCCCACTCATACTTTAAGGCTTGATCATAAGTGCGTATCTCGTCTTCATTCCATGAAAAGCGGTTAAGCTCTTCATAAGCGCGCTCAATAATCTGGTTATGTATTGGGTCACTTGCAATAAACTGCTTGAAGTCCTGCTCAGATGTTTCTTGAGCATGCTTAAAGAAATAACACCACTTCTCAGTTAATGTTGTTAGTTCATGAATATCCTTATTAAACTTAGGTAACTCTACAAAAGTAAAGGATAATCCCTTAAGATCATTTTCTCCTGTTTTGCGATCTAGGGTAATGTGATCAGATTTATATTCTATCTTATCCTGGAATATAATGAAGTTAGATATAGCTAAGAAGATCACTTCTTTGAGATCATGGTATTGACCCCCTACGTTCATTTGTGAGATATAAGCTTTAGCTGCATAGTACTGTGCTCTCTTCTCAAAGCCCTTTTCTTTAGCAACTTTCATCTCTACCACATAATTATTGCCATAATTATCCTGACACAGGATATCAACAACACTTGTCTTCTTAGAAGCAATATCAGGATCTTGAACTGTTTTAAGAAAGCTTACATCCTGGATGATAGCGTTATCCTTAAAGGTAATCATATCATTCAAAAAATGAATTAAAATATCCTTATTCTTTTCAGAGCCAAAGATACGTTTAAAAGCAATATCGTTTTTAGGATCAAGGAATTTACTTACTAGCATATATGGTTAACTCTATAGCTCATATGGTTATTTATTTGATTAAGAATATCATAAAACCAAACTACTTTGTAAATCTTTTACAATCGCTTGTTTCTGGCTAAAGCTTTTAGATATTTAATGTAAGCAATAATATTTAAATAAATTTAAAATCTATGATCTTCATAATCTATCTATTGAAAAATACAAAGAAAAAATAACATGAGTTTGATAGAATCTACTTAACGTGAGCTCGGCATAAGAAACTAAAAAAATGAAGAATCTAATATAGTCATAAGTTACCAGGGACCATAGAATCCTAGAGTTCACAATCTGGAGTTACTATGATCCCTTTAGATGAAATCTTTATCTATATTGATGATTTTTGCAAGCAATTTGAGAGTTTATCTGAAAGAAATGTTTTGCCAAATGCTCATCGTAAACGCAAATGTCTTTGCAAACTGTGTGTTTCTGAGGTTATGACTATACTGATCATGTTCCAATTGAGCGCATATCGTACATTTAAAGATTTCTACATCAATTGCTTACAAAGTCATTATAAACAAGCGTTTCCAACACTTGTAAGTTACAACCGTTTTCTTGAACTTATGCCCTTAGCTATTATGCCACTTACAGTTTTATTAGCTCAATCACCAAAAGAGAAAACAGGAAAATATTTTATTGATTCAACAAAGTTAACTGTATGTGACAACTATCGTATCAAACGTCACAAAGTGTTTGCAGGCTTAGCTAAACGAGGTAAAACCTCAACAGGCTGGTTCTTTGGTTTAAAGATTCATCTTATCATTAATCATAAAGAAAAAATTATGCGTTGTAAAATTACACCTGGTAATACAGATGATCGCACTGTTGTTCCACAATTAACTGCAGGACTGCAAGGCTGGATGTTTGGTGACAAAGGGTATTTGGGTGCAAAGTTAAAGCAAAAGCTTGCAGCTTCTAATCTAGATTTTATTACAAGATTAAAGCGTAATATGAAAAAACAATTATTGGATCCCATCAAAAAGTGGTGGCTCGATAAACGTGGTATTATTGAATCTGTTATTGATCAGCTTAAATCTATTTTGCAAATACAACATACAAGACACCGATCTATTCAAAATTATTTTGCAAACGTTTTAGCTGCCTTACTTGCATACAACCTGAAACCTAAGAAGCCATCAGTAAAATTTACAAATTCTGTCGCTCAAAAACTTACTCTTATATCGAGTTGACGTTATATAATATTTTAGGTGTTAATCAAGATGGTGTTAAAGATATTCTAGGTTTTTACCTAGCTGAATCAGAAGGAGCTAACTTTTGGCTTGGTGTTCTCAATGACTCTAAACAACGTGGTATTGAGAATATCTTGATTGCGTGCGTTGATGTTTTAACTAGCTTTCCAGAAGCTATACGTAGTGTATTTCCAAAAACTGAAGTTCAGCTGTGTATTGTGCATCAAATCCGCAACTTACTCAAATACGTCGCCAGTAAAAACTAAAAGGAATTTATGCTTGATTTAAAAACAGTTTATCAAGCTTCTAGCAAAGATAGCGCTGAATATAACCTCCTTAAACTTGAGGAAAAATGGGGAGATAAATATCCTATGGTCATTAAATCGTGGCAACATAACTGGGATAATTTGAGTCATTATTTTGAATATTCTGGCGCTATTCGTACGTTGATTTACACAACAAATGCCATTGAGGGCTTCCATCGCCAGGTTAGAAAGTTTACTAAAACTGAAGGTGCTTTTACAAATGAAAACGCCTTATTTAAACTGGTGTACTGTGCTTGCCAAAAGATTGCTGAAAAATGGACAATGCCGTTGGCAAATTGGGCATTGACCATTTCTCAGCTTGATATATATTTTGAGGGTAGACTAAATCTAAAATTTTAGTTCATGACACAGTTGTTTGAACATTCCCTTGTAAGTGATGTTACTTCTCATACAATCTCTCAAATTAGCTTTCATTCATTAATAGTATAATAGATTTTTTAATTATTACTTAACATTAAAGATTTATATGTGTATGATAAATAAATTCTGGATAGTTCTGTAAAGTAACTTGTTCATCTTCATTGATATTATATTTGGTATTTTTTAAAAAACTATCTCCAAAAGTTATATTTTCTTGATTACAAGCAACTTTTTTTTCAAAAAGATCTTTAGGAAAGTTTTCATCTAATTTACTTTCATAAAGAGGTTGACTATAACCAGCTATAAAAATCATAGGATATTCATCAACATCGTTACTATCATCCTTTATTGAAAAATGTTTACTAATTGTTTTGCTAAATGATTCATAAGGATCTTTAGGTTTATTGCCTCCTGTATGTGTAAAATCAATAATAAGTGATTGTGCACAGCGAACACACATTATATTATATGTATAAATAAGAACACCATAACCCTTAATTTCAGGAATAGATCCTTTATTCTCTAATTTTATTTTATCAGTACACTTTACTAAAAATTTCTCAAGGTAATTAGAAATTTCAAAAAGCGCGTACTGTTCGCTGTGAGTAAATTCTCCTTCAGCACTTTCTCCTTCCCTTTTTTGAGTTGGATAATGAAATCCACCTATATCAACTACTGATAATTTTAATAAGTTTAATAAATTTTTACAAACTTCCCTTTTGATTACACGACGATTAAATCTTTCATAAACGTAATTAAAAAAAGGTTGTTGTTCAGCTTTTTTCTTTAATGCCTCTTGTATTGATTGTGAGTAATTTTCATAAGAAAGATCTAAAATTTGTTTTAGCCTATTAATATTTTTCCAGTCTGCGTGTTTTTCTAAAGATAATTTTAATTGATTGTGAGAATTAAAATCTAATTCATAAAGGGTTGTCTTAGGCAATAATTGAATATCATTTTGTTTTGGAGCTTCATCAGATAAAGCTACCCACGGATTTGGATCTAATGTTTCAGAATACTCTCGTTGACAACGACCACTAAAAAAAAAGAATTGTTTGTCAATATCATTTTTTGGAGAAAAATGATAAGGTTCTTCATTTATTTGATTATTATCCTTATCAAAAAAAACAAATCCAAATGAAGCAATATTATTAGATGATGATTCTATTTTTTTCTTAATACCTTCAGCCATATCCTCCAGTTTTTTAAGTATCATCTTTTGGTTTTTAGATTTGCTTGTAGGAAATGCTACCTTAATAATTTCTAATAACTGTGTATCAGAAATTGAATTTGTATTTATATACTCTTTAATAAACGGTCTTATTTTTTTATTTTCTTCTTGCTCATTTTCTAAAGCACCTGAAATGATTATACTTTTACGTAATTCTTGTGCAGCCATAGAAACTTTTTTAAAATAATCTGTATAATCGTAAATAGTTTTGTCTATTTTTAATTCTGGTTTTTTAATTGAAAGACGTCTATGTCCAAATTGATCATGATCGCAGCTGTGTTCTAGATTCGATGCAATTGGTACACTTAAGTTAAGAAAAAAAATAATTAACACAGCTATTTTGTTGTTCATATTGAATTACCTTCTTTTAGAAGATCCAAATATTCTAAAAACACCCAAAACCTTTTGTGATGTTCTTGAGCTTCTTTATTTAAGTTCTGAAATACATTGTTGTTTTGTAAAGAGGCTGGGAAGTAGATAAAATACTTAAAATATGATGCTTGACCTTGATGTGTAAAAACTTTTTCTAAATCATTTGCTGTTCCATTTGAGCTAAATGCAGTAGTAACATCAATGAAATTTATCCTATCCACTTTGAGCAGCGTATTACTTTCATCGTCATTAGTATTTGTTATTGAAGTAAAATTCAAAAAATCTTGAGGAAAGCAATTTGAATTTTTTAAAATAATACATCGAATCGAAGGATTTAATTCGCAGAAATCTATTGTTTTTTGAAGGTCATCATTTAAAAGTCCTGAAATTTCTAAAGCAACAATATCTTTGATTAATTTTTCTTTTAAATAAACATTTAATTTTGACGCATTTATACTTTCGAACTGACTAAAAATTTTTAAGCCTAAGGGAGGCCATTCAGGCATATTTAAACCTTTCCATTTCTGCTTAATAATTTTAATTTGCTGGTCGAGCTCCTCACAATTAACAATTATTTGAAGCATTTTTTCTGGAGACTCTGTATTTTTTGAAAAATTATTACCGTCAGAGCTTATTTCTAAAAATCTAGGAGATATAGACTTTTTTGAGTTAGATTCTGAAATTGTAAGCCTTTTCAAATTATCATTTATCTTTTGAAATAGACCTGAAGAATAGTCTGGAGGTTGATCTAATATTTCTTGAATATGAGCTAATGAATTAAGTTGAGTTGCTGCTGCTATTGGAGATTGAATGCCAGTATGCTGATATCGTATTTCTGCATCTGGAATATTTTCAAAGAAAAACTTAATACCTGGAAATATTTTATTAAATTTATAGCTGGTTCCATTCTCTAATATAAGAAACGGAGTATAACTTTTCACTACTGAAGACGCCAATTTTTTAAGTAAATTTGATAAATTTCCAAGTAATCCTCCAGATAAGTTCTGTAAATCAACAGTGATTTTATATTTTTTGTTATTCATATTTTCTTGAGAAAATTGTTTTGCAATTTCCTTAGGTATATCAATAGTCATATATTCTTTTATTAATTTACTTTTTGAGTGTAACTTAATGTCTTCGAATATTATATCGTCAGGGAATTCTGATTTTTTAATTGTGTAAGAAACGCTTGAAACATTTTCTATAATAAATATAAATAAAATAAATATTCCTAATGATCTAATAACATTCATAAAACTATCTTTCTAAAAATTTTAATTATTAATTTCAAGGTAATACTTGTGATATCCTTGTCAATAAAATAATTGAATACTGTTATTTAGGAGACCACTCAAAACCGAGGGCAAAGTAAAAATTTGCTAATGTTGCTAAAATGGCGAAAGTATCTAGACAAATATTGTATAATTGAAAAATGGATTTTATAGTCACATAAAACAAGAAAAACAATTTTACCTTCATTTTTGAGTGTCCTCCAATAAACAAAAGGAAAGCAGCTATACGGTCTTCTAATCTCAGAACCGCTTTTTTTCCGAAGTAAAGCTTTGTCGTTGCAAAGGTCTAAAACAGACCCTAAGGACACATGGTGCCCTAAAGTCTGTAACTGAACGTAAAGGCTATTTAATTTTGATTTCTTAATAAACTGTTGATTTGATCAGATACTTTAATGAGTTCGATTTGAGTGTACCGTAATCGTACCCGTAATTAGGGTAATTTTATAAACAAAAATACCATTTATACTGTACTAGAATTAGGAAACCATATATACAGTACTCATGAATAGAATTTATGGGTATCTACGTGCTAGCACCAAAGAGCAGAATGCCAACCGTGCTAAGCAAGCATTACAATCTTTTGTTAATGATGCAGGACAAAAAATCAGTGGTTGGTTTATTGAAAATGAAAGTGGCGCCACATTGAAGCGACCTGAGCTGTTCCGTCTTCTAGATATCGCACAATGGGGGGACATCTTACTGGTTGAACAGGTTGATCGTATTAGTCGGCTCAATAATCAAGACTGGGAATTGCTTAAGTCACAAATTGCCGGCAAAGGGATTGTAATCATAGCCCTTGATCTTCCAACCTCGCATCAATTTATGACTATTAACTTTGATCAATTCACGCAGCGCATGCTGATTGCTATTAACAGTATGATGCTTGATATGCTAGCAGCAGTTGCAAGGAAGAATTATGAAGATCGCCGGCGCAGACAGTGTGAGGGAATCGCTAAAGCTAAGGCCTCTGGAAAGTATAAGGGAAGAAGTGTTAACCTAAGACGACATGAAAATATTGCAGCACTTTTAAATGTCGGTAAAAGCTACAGCGATGTTGTCAATCTTTTAGGCTGTTCAAGATCAACAATCTCAAAAATCCGTAAAGCTATACCTAAACCCTAATGCCTGCAGTTTCCAGCAAACTGTCTCTGATACACCAATTTTTTACATTACTTCAAACACAACTTTCTGTTACAATTATTGAATCTTTAAGCAAATTGCATCTAAATGCCATTTACCACTAGCTGGCTGTTGATAGGACCTTAGCTTCTTTCTGTGTTCAGAGCCAAACTTCAGGCTTCAATGCCGTATCATCTCATAACTTACATCAATATCACGTATTAACATTTATCAACCTCAATGTTCTTGTCAACTTTTATGCGACAACACCCAATTAAGTAATTGAATATTAAGTATTTTTATGTTTCAATATTTTATGATAAAAATATTTACCTCTTTTACAATATTATCTATGCAAAGGGGTGTTAGAACTGTTTCATCGGCTTAATTTTATATGTAAAAGACTTAAGTTGACGCCTGATTTTCCTAATCCTTTCAAATAAGAAATATTTCTTAATACTTATAAAAAACCTTAGGAAAAATATAAAATAACGTGTTGAAATTAGAGATAACGACTAACGTTGGAACAAAAAAAGAAAAATGGCTAATTTTTTGTTAAAAAATTAAGGAGGATTAAAAAATGAAATCATCTTTGCTCAAAAAGATACATTTAGCTGAGGATGTTTACTTAAATAATGTCGCATTAAATTATAAAACTTTAAAATGGACATATAAAGAGGTGGCCACAGCATCTAATAAGGTTGCTAATTATTTTCTGTCACTTGGAATAAAAAATCCTCGGATAGGACTATATCTTGATCGCAGCCCCGAAGCTGTTATTGCTATACTTGGCATCATTAAAGCTGGAGGAGTTTATTTACCTTTACATAGAAGGTTTCCTATAAAAAGACTTCTCTATATAGTCAAAGATGCCTCTCTTGATTTTATAATAGGCGATGAAGAATCAGAAGTTGAAGGTTTTTTTAAGGAAAAGCATATAAAATTTACAGACTGTATAAATCATACCTTTACAACGCCAATATTCTTAGAGGCATCAGAGTGTGATCCTGCCTATATAATTTATACTTCTGGATCAACAGGTCACCCAAAAGGAATGTTGATACCACATGTCGGCATAACCAAACATGTAGAAGCTTTTTGTTTTCAGCTTGGGTTAAGTCAAAAAGATACAGTAGGGATGTTTGCTGCCCTAACTTTTGATGCTTCAATCTCTGAAATTTTCACTGCCTATCTTACTGGCGCAACCCTTACTATCATACCAGATGATATAATTAATAATTTTAGAAAATTTGAAAAATACCTTAATGAGAAAAATATCACATTTCTTACACTCCCGCCTAGTTATCAAAGCTATTTAAATCCGGGCAATGTAAGGAGTCTAAGAGTTTTGATTTCTGCTGGATCTCCTACCAATTTTAGCCTTATCCAACAATGGGCAAAACAGGTAGTTTATGTCAATGCCTATGGTCCTAGCGAGGGTGCAATATGTGCCACCTTATATGTATGCTCCGCAGAAGATAAAATATATAAAAGGATTCCGATTGGTAAGCCTCTTAAACATATTACATGTTACCTTAAACTTGAAAATGGAGATGTAAAAAATATCGACCAGTTACCTGGGAACTCTATTGGCGAGCTTATAATAAGTGCGCAATGCCTCGCTCTTGAATACTTAAATAAAAAGAACCTCACATCGGAAAAATTCTTCGTCAATAGTAAAGGAAAGCGTTGTTATTCAACAGGAGATATAATGCAACTGAATAGTGCTGGCTTACTTGAATTCATTGGAAGAACTGATAAACAGTTAAAAATTAGAGGAATAAGAATTGAACCAGAAGAAATCTTACATTCTCTACATACATATAAAAATATTATGGAAAGCTATATTCTTTGCTATGAAGATAGAGAGAACCAAGAACATTTACTCTTGTTTATTGTAGGAAAAAATAAAAATATAGATAAGGGAAAAGTATTAAGATTTTTGTCTAAAAAAATTCCTCAGTATTATTTACCAGATGATATAATAGTAGTTCCTAATTTCCCTCTTACTTTGCATGGAAAAATTGATGAGAGAGAATTAATTAAGATTTATGAAGAAATTAATAGATATGTAGATCATTATTTTTCTTCAACTTCTTTATTATCAAAACAAAACCCCAAACTAGAAGAATTTGCTCAATTTTTCTGGAAAATTTTAGGAAAAAAATGTGAGGTGCAGGATAATTTTTATACGTTAGGGATAGATTCAATAACAGCTTTTAAAATTATTTCAGCCATTTATCAACAATACAATAATGATATCACTATAAGAGATTTTTATTCTGCTAATAGCATCGAAGTTTTATGTCAGATGTTGGATGTGACCAAAGAGAGGGAAAACATTAATAAAAATTCTGCCGTTTGCTCAAAAGAAATTATGGTTAATTCAACAGAAAAAAATCTAGCAATTGCAAATAATCTAAACATTGATTCTTTATGGTATAATCAAGTACTAGTACTTAAACTATTTAACTTTTTATCTGAGCAACATTTAATAGTTCTGAATGCTGCGGTGAATACTCTAATAAATAGGCATCAGTCTTTTAGATCCAAGTACACCATAAAAGAGGGAGGGATATATAAAAAAGTTTTATCTAAGGCAGTGTATGAGGTTATTTTATATGATGAGGTAGAAAACAATGAATCTTTGGAGAAAAAAATATATAAACACTTAAAGCATTTTGATCTGTCCGTTCCTCCTCTCTTGAATGCTTTTATTATTAAATCAAATGATGATCACTATTTTATTCTGGATTTTCCTCATGTTATTATAGATTGGTTGTCTGTGCATACCGTCATAGATGAACTAAATTTAATCTTGAACAAGAAACTTCTCTCTAAAACAGAAGATTCTTTTGAAAACTTTGAACAAAACCAACAAACAAATGAACCGCCAGTAAACAACAATACTCATGTCCTAACTCTACCTGCCATGGACTACCTCGAGCCATTCTCAGCAGCTGGAGACTCAGAGTTTCTTTTTCTTGGCAATGTCTCAAAATATCAGGAATTTTGTAAGAAAAATAATATCAGTCTGCACACCTTCTTTGTTTTATGCCATACCCTTCTTCTTTGGAAACTGACTAAAAGTACTAATATTAGCTTTTATATTCCAGTTATGGGACGCAATACTAAATTGGCAGTAGGGACAATTGGTTGTTTTGTTAGAACATCTATTTTTGAATTAAATGTTATAGATAGTTTAAATGTTCACTCTCTTCTAGAAGAAATTAAAAATAAATTGCTTGAAATAGTTAATGATAATACTCACTCAACCAATCAAATTGAGAATGGAACACTTCTGAATTTCCATTTACCAGAACTCAACACGATTTCTTTTGATGCTTTATATTCTGAAAGAGTGTTCATAAAAAAGCATAATACGATTTGTGATATTGTCTTTGAAATAGAACAACATCAAAATGAGTTTTTAATTTATTCTACTTTTAGTAAAAACAAATATCAACCAAATACTATAAAAAATATTTTGGAGATCGTTCAGAAAATATGCAACCAGATTTTAATATTAGACCCCAAAAAAGACTCGATAGGCAAAATTGATATCCTTAGTAATGCTACAATTCAAGCTATCAATGTTTTGAATGCTACAGAACAAGCTTTTGATACTAATAATTTATTACTTGAACGTTTTAATTCATCTTTAGATAAACACCAAGAACAGCTTTGTATTATACATGGAGAGAAGTCTTATACCTATAGAGAGCTCGAAGATTTTTCTAACAAAATAAGCTTCTTCTTAAGAAATACTGGAATTATTCAGAAAAATACTCCTATTGCAATATTTTCTGAAAGATCTTTCGAGTTAATAGCTTGGCTCCTTGGTATATTAAAATCAGGGGGTGCATTTGTTCCTTTCAGTATAGACTGGCCAATAGAACGTCTTATTTCTACAATCCAAGAGAACAATATTCAATATCTCATTACGCAAAAGAAATTTGAAGATTATTTTTATGAATTATCAGCATCCGTAAATATAATATATCAAGATAATATAAATTTGGATCTCTATCCTAAGACGCCTCTACCAACAATTAATAGCAGCCAAGATATTGCATATATCATTTTTACTTCCGGAACAACAGGCAAGCCTAAGGGTGTAACTGAAAGCCATCGGGCAGTAAATAACTTACTAGAATGGGTTGTAAGAGAGTTTAATTTGACAAATAAAGATAATTGTTTGTGGGTGTGCTCTATTTCCTTTGACCTTTCTATTTTTGACATCTTCGCCATGCTATCTGTTGGAGGAAAGATAACTATTACTTCTGACGCAGAAAGGAAGAATATACAAGCTCTTGTTAAAATTTTATTGAAAAATAACATAACTATATGGAATTCTGCCCCTCCTATTCTTACGGCATTAGTAAAATATTTAGAAATTCTAAACGTACAAGATTTATCATTACGCTTGATATTATTAAGTGGAGATTGGATTCCAACAGATCTGCCCAAGAGAATTTGGAAGATCTGCTGTAAAGCAATAATCTATAGTTTAGGTGGAGCGACCGAAGCCACAGTTTGGTCTAATTACTATCCAATAACTAAAGACCACTCTAACTACCCTTCTATACCATATGGTAAACCAATACAAAACAGTAAGTACTATGTCTTTGATGAAGATATGTCTTTGTGTCCACTTATGGTGCCGGGGGAGCTGTATATTACTGGTGAATGTTTAGGAAATGGATATTATAACCAGCCACTTTTAACAGCTGAGAGCTTTCCTACTATTAATATTAATGGAGATAAAATTAGGGCATACAAGACAGGTGATATAGCTTTCATTCATAGTGATGGTGACATTCGATTGTTGGGAAGAGTGGATCATCAAATTAAAATTAGAGGTAATAGAGTCGAATTGAATGAGATCAAAGCATGTCTGCACAAAATATGTAATATTATTGAATCCGAAATAATTCTATACAATCAACATTCACAAACGATATTAATTGCTTTCTTAGTATATAACGAAATAAATAAAAATACGGAATATTTTAAACAAAAATTGAGAAAATATTTACCAGATTATATGGTGCCTGAGCACCTTATAATCATTCAGCAAATGCCAATTACTTCTAATGGTAAAATAGATAGAGATGCATTGTATGAAATATTTGAGCATACCGCAAAAGCAGTTACACCTAAAAAAGAAGTTAATACAAGTTCACATATTCACAAGAAAATTTACAAGATTTTTAAAAATACTTTAAACAATGGAGATATTACATTAGATCAAAGTTTTCTAGATTTAGGGGGGAACTCATTAAATGCATTTGAAATCTTTGTTGAGTTAAGCAAAGATTTTGATTTGGAACTACAAGATCTTTATGATTATCCAAGCATCAATAGGCTAGCTAAAATTTTAAAGCCAAAAATCGCAATTAAAGTTTATGGAAATTAGCGCAATGAAAAACATATTTTTAACCGGAGCAGGAGGATTTTTAGGATCTTTAATTTTGGAATACTTATTAAAAGAGACCAATAATAAAATTTTTTTACTTTTAAGAAGAAATGGTGTTCCTGAATTTTTGAAGGAGTATATAAAAAGTGACAGAATATGTATATTCTATGGCGATATAAGTCAAGAATACTTTGCACTTTCATTTAGTAAGTATAAAGATTTATCTAGAGTAATTGATATTACGATACATTGCGCAGGTAAAACTGATCATTTTGGCCGTATGGATGACTTTTTAATGAACAACGTTAAATGCACAGAAAATATTTGTGATTTTGTCAGCAATACCCATGACAAAGAGATGCATTTTATTTCCACAATTAGTGTTGGTTATGAATATATATTGGAGGATAAAAAACTAGATGAGCGGTTTTATTTTGAATTTGAGCCTTCTCCTATTAACTACTATACATATACTAAAGCATTAGCTGAAAAATACATTAGTAAAAGATTGGAAGTTATCAAGGCGCATGTATATAGAATAGGTAATATTCCTTTTACTAGGAAGCTTACGCATTTACCCAGACTTCCTCTTAACAATGCTTTTATTAAAACTCTTATTAGTTTTGTTAAAATTGGCTATGCTCCTAATGATGAGGAGGTAATCTTTCACTTACATTGCGCAGGTGACTTAGTAGAAGCGCTGCTAAAAATAATTCTGTACTTACCAAACAAGTCAAGTATTTATAATTTTATCAATCAAGGTATCGCGGCAATTACACTTAATAAACTTCAAGAGCTTCTATCCGACAGCATATATGCCATTAATCTGCTTCCTAAGCAGAAATTTAAAACTCTGCTAGAAGAGGGAGTTGCAAATAAGCAGCATATAATGGAAATTGCCTATCTGATGACCTACTTATATTCATCCAGAATGCGAAACAAAAAATTCAATATAATCAGTAAATTAACTCTACAACATTTAGGAAAAATGAGCTACTCTTGGAACACTTCAAACGATTTTGATTTTGTGAGGTTAATTCAAAAAGTGGAGAAAAATAATGTCTGAAATACAAGTTCTTGAACAAAAATGCATTGCTATTAGAAAAATGATAACTGCGCATGCGGCAAATCATCCGGGTTTCCATCTTGCTCCCGCATTAGGGCTTATTGAAGTAGCAATAGCTTTTTCAGAGGTCTTTAAAATCAGTAGGGAAAAAATTATTTTTGATATTGGTCATCAAAGATATCCCTTTAAAATTCTCGAAGAGGTACAAAATGGGGGATCATTAGCTATCCCATCCCCAGAAAAAACCTATGATTTTTTTCGTCATCCGGCATTTGCCGGACTATCAATTGCAATGGCTTGCGGTGTAGTACTTGCAGATCCAAAGCTCAGACCAATAATATTTATAGGCGATGGAGCTTTTAATGCTGGGGAAGTTTATGAAGGACTGAACAACTTGGCATCCTTACCGAATGCTAACTGCATTATCATTTATAATGATAATGGAATGTCTATTAATGAAAATGTTGGATATCTTCGACATAGCCAAAACTTACAACAATTTATATCTAGCTTTGATATAAATTATATTGGGCTAATTGATGGGCACTCCTTATCTGATCTAATAAAAACTTTTCAAAAAATCAAAGATGAAAATGGAAAAATTTTTCTTCATATTAAAACACTCAAAGGTAAAGGATATGTTCATGCTGAGAAGAATCCTCTTGCTTTCCATCAACCTTTTACTAAATTTGATCTTGAAACAGGAGAGATGACAGAGACAGACGATCAGTCCATACAAAATTTTTTCTTTTATCTCCCCAAGTTAGATGAGATTCTCACAGAGTACGGAGCATATAACAATAATTTTAGGATTGTTAGCCCGGCGACTCCTCCATTACTTAATTTTCAAAAAACTTTTCCAGATAGATATACCGATTTTGGCATTGCAGAGCAAAGTTGTATGACTGCTGCTACGGCTATGGCCTTGCAAGGTATAAAAACAATTAATATAATGTTTTCCACATTTTTATCACGTTGCTATAGTCAGTTTTTTGACATGTGCTTAGCCGATGCAGATGTATTGAATATTGTATTTTATTCAGGACTAACACCATTTGGGCCATATCAGCAAGCGAATAATATTATCGGCGCTTTAAAAGCTATTCCAAATCTTAAAATTCTCTATCCTGTTAACTTTCATGAATTCCATACAACTATAAAAACACTTCTTGCTGAACGCGGGCCGAAATTACTTCTAGTTCCGAAAGAGAATCCATTTATTTTTAATGACGCAGTTTTTTGTAAGGATTCTTCTGCTAAAATTTTAAATAATGGAACACTAGCTACAATAATTCCTATTGGGGGATTCTTTGAAGCTGCAGCTAAAATATTAGAAAAAAATCCAGCAGCTGAACTTTTATATTTAAAATGGCTTAAACCTATCAATTACAATCTTATTAAGGCAAGTGTTCAGAAAACAAGAAAGTTATTTTTAATAGAAGATGGATATATTGAATCCAGCATATCGAGTAGTATAATCTTAAATTTACATAAAGATAAAATTGACTTTAAATCTAGAGTTCTTGCTGTGCCAGAAAAATTCATATTTTCGAAACATTATAATGACTCGTGCCATTATGCCGGGCTTAGTGATAAAGATATCGCTAACAGTTTTTTAGATTTTATTGAAGATGAAAATGTTTAAACACGTTTCTACATTTATATTTACTCTGTTTTTAGCAAGCATACACAATACTCAAATTTTACTTGCTGATACAGCCAACCATATGCAATTGGTAAGTGTACATGAATATGGAAAAGATATTAAGAATGCCTTTTTGCAAGATTATGGTCTCCCCATTCAAGATATGTATAGAGCAGAACACGGGTTAGAGAATGATGTATATATAATTAGAACTCAGAAAAAAAAATTTGTATTGCGGGTATATGCAAATAGAAACTTCAATAAAGTCTTAGATGAAGTAAAACTACAAAAAATTCTGAAAGAACATTCGTATATAAGATCATGTATCCCTCATATGATTCCTGGAAAAGATGGATCCTATATCCATAAAGTAGAAACAAGAGATTATGTGGTTTTTGAATTTATACCTGGGTCTCATCCATCTTCATTTGACAAGAAAACTATAAGTCAAATACTCAATATCTTGTATAATATTCATCAAGCAACGTTTAATATTAAATCTCAGTTTAATCATAGAGAAATCAACGCGATTATCAAGGAAACTAATCTATTTCTGCAAGATGCTTTGAATAATTCTATAATGACGAAAGAAGAATCAATCAAGCTTAAAATAATTGTTTTAAAATTTGTCCAAAATTTTAATATTCAAAATTTTTATACAACCGTCATACATTTTGATGTTCATAGTAAAAATATTATTATTAATAAAGACCAAGTTTTTTTAATCGATTTTGATGATTTTTTAGTAGGCTCTCCTCTTCTAGAGCTGGCTGTTTTAATAAGAGGAACTTGCTTTAATAGTAGGGGGAATTTTAACGTGGCACTGGCCGATTATATCCTAGAATCTTATCCGTTTTATAAAATTACTGGAGAATATTTAAATAAAAAATTAGTATATCAAGCTATTTTATTTGATTTAATTAGGGTTATAGCAGCTAACGTTAAAAAAGAAAAAAGCGAAAAGAGAAAAGTTTTTCTCAAATATTATGAAAGAATTCTTTTTATAGAAAACTTTATGAGACGAGCTAAAAATGCAGATAATTCAACATCACCCCAATGAAAATTTAAATAAAAGAATAGAATTGGCATTATCCTTAATTATACCTATCAATCGTATACTACTAAAATATTTTTTAAATAGTATAGAATATGAAAACAAGTCAGATGGATCTATGGTTAGTATAGCAGACATAACCGTTGAAATGTTTCTAAAAAATAAAATTAACTCTATCTTCAACCAAGATTGCATTATTTCTGAAGAGACAAATGAAATTTCAGGGTCAACAAATTATACTTGGACTATTGACCCTATTGATGGCACTTTATCTTTTGTTAGTGGTGTGCCATTTTATTCTTGCTTGATCAGTATTATATATAAAAACACACCTGTATTTGGATTGGCAATATTTCCCAGTATGGATGAATATATTTTTGGTATTGCAGGTTTGGGAACATTTTGGAAAAAACCAGGAAATAAAACATATATCAAGATATCTACTTTTAATCAAAATGAATCTATAGAAAGGCTAGTTTGGGGATATACAGATTTAAAATTTTTTAACAGTCCTAAATTACAAGAATTATTCAGTAAGTTACAAAATCAATTTAAATATAATCGAAGCTGGGGAGATGCCTATGGCCACATTCTTGTTGCTACTAATAGACTTGGCCTTATGATAGACCCAAACCCATATCTTAAGTTATGGGATATTGCTCCATTATTACCAATTGTACAAGAAGCTGGTGGCTACAATATTGTGTTGCCAGAAAAAACGGATATATTCCAAGCTTCTGGTCTAATATCCTGCCATAATGATAAATTTTATACATTGCTAATGAACTATTTCAATGAGTAGCATTAGGGGCCTCAATTTTTATAATTATTGCTTAAACGATGATTTATACAATATCTGTAAATCACGTATTTCCATACTTTCAAATAAAGAACGAGATATCTTGTCTCATTTCTTAGATTTTTCAGCATATAGAAATTTTCTTTGTGGAAGAGTACTTGTTAGATACATTATAGCCAGCAATATTAATGTATCTCCAGAATCATTAAATTTTAGGCTTACCAGACATGGAAAACCATTTTTAGTTAGGTATGGTGAAAACTTATATTTTAATATTTCGCATACTAACCAAGAAATTTGCTTTGCATTAGCAGATGCGCCAGTGGGTATAGATCTAGAGAAATTTGATCATCAAAATATACAATTTATATACAATGCTCTTACCCTTGAAGAAAGACAGTTGATCAAATCACTTACAGACACTGAAAAAAATTATCATCTTATCAAGTTATGGACAGCTAAAGAAGCAATAGCAAAATGTATAGGTACCGGCCTTACAAAGGAGATTTTAAGTATTAATCTTTCTCATTACATATTTAATAATGTAGCCTACGTGAATAAATTTTTATTACTGCAAACTTTCCCTATAAAGGACAACCATATTTGTACCATTGCATATGATTCAAGACATTAAAAAGAAGAAAATAAATCTATTTGAACTCAGAGACTTTGTGAGAAGTAGGTTTGTAAAATCAGACTATTAATATTTTAGGCAATATTTAAGCTTATATCATTAAATATTATGAGTATTTTATGATGACAGCAAACTATCCAAGTAATTTAAGTGATAAAGAATGGTCTATAATTGAGCCTCTCATTCCATCAGCAAAACCAGGTGAAAGACCAAGAAGCGCTGATATACGTGCGATTCTTGACGCAGTTTTTTATCTAGTACGTACAGGGTGCCAGTGGCGCTTATTGCCACACGACTTTCTATCTTGGGGAACAGTTCATTATTATTATAGAAAATGGCGCCTTGATGGAACGTTATTTAAAATACATGAACACTTGCGCAGAAGTGCGCATGAAACATGGCAAAGATATTCATCCATCTTGTGCCATTATTGATTCTCAAAGTGTTAAAACCACAGAAAAAAGGGGATCTACGGTTTTGATGCAGCAAAGAAAGTAAAGGGCCGCAAACGTCATATTCTTGTTGATACTTTGGGACTAATTCTGTCTCTCATTGTCCTACCTGCCGATATTCAAGATCGTGAAGGTGCAAAATATACATTATATGGTAAAGAATATTTCTTGCCAGAACTTGAAACGATTTATGCAGATGGTTGTTATTGTGGCGACGATTTTATTAAAACGATTCGTAATAAAACTGGATGGAACATTACTCCAGTCAAGCGCACAGTGAAGAATGCGTTTGTTCCCTTACCAAAAAGATGGATCGTTGAGCGCACGTTTGCTTGGATTAATAAAAGCAGACGTATGGGTAAAGATTACGAAACCTTATTACAGTCAAGTGAAGAGATGATTTACCTATCAATGATTCGTCTCATGCTAAAAAGGATTTGCAAGTAATGTTACTTCTCGCACAGTTTCTAAGGATGACCTTATTATTATGGATTTAGGTTGTTTTGTTCCAGCATCATTTAAATATATTCAAGATGCTCAAGCATATTTTATTAGTCGTTATAAGTCAGATACCAACCTTTACAACCTTAAAACAGGAATAAAATTAGATTTGTTACAGATTTTAGAGAATAAAACATCATTTTCAAATGATGTTTTATTAGGAAGAGAAGCAAAGCTTAGAGTCAGAATCGTATGTCAAAAATTAACATTTGAACAGTCTATCGCTCGCAAAAACAAAGCCCTTCTTTTAGCGAAAAGTAGAAAATATGAATCATCGCACAGAAATCAAAGTTTATTAAATTGGTCAATATTTATAACAAATATTCCTGATGAAAAGTTCTGATATCCTTTTAGTTTATAAACTTAGATGGCAAATTGAACTTTTATTTAAATTATATAAAAGTGTCATTGGAATTAATCATTCACAGTCAAAGAAGAATGCTTGTAAAGTGCTGTGTGAGTTTTATGCGAAGCTTTGTATTATTGTTATTTTTCATGGTCTAGTAAGCTGTATAAAATTAAAAAACAAAACAGAAATCAGTTTCACAAAAGTATTTATATCTTTTAAATTGAAGACCTATCAGTTCTTTTTTGTTGCTAAAAAGACAATGAATAAAATTAAATGTTTTTTAAAAGAGTTGGTAAAAACTTGGGAAAGATTCTCTTTAAAGGACCGGTATAAAAAAAAGAAAATGTCAACGTTAAGTCGGTTACAATTAATTGCTATTAACTCTTAACTTGACGCCTATGCTTATTTGAACATTCCCAAAAATGCATAATATATCTTATGGAAAGTAGTATTTAAATAAATTCATTTCATAAAAAATGGAACTTCTCAAATATATACTTTGGGACAAAGGAAAATTAAATGAAAATATCTTCAATATTAATTTTACAAAATTTTTTTATTAACAATTTGTGTACGAGTTATTTTAATGATTTAAATCTTGTTTAATAAAAATACTCTGAATAGCAACTTTTGAGAAAAGTTTTCTAGCGTGCAGGCTAAGAATCTTTCATTTCATTATCATTTATAGAATTTAGGTTTGATTCACTAATAACATATATTTTATTTATTATTATATTTTAAAGCTTATCTGCATATTGATCTAATAAATATCTGTCCTGTGATTAAAAGACAATTATTAAGACAACAAATATTTTATACGTATATATGATTTTGGAATTATACTCATCTAAATCTTTAGTTCAATTTAAATTATGTAAAAGTATTAATTTTGCTTTTTAAGGTTCAATACTATATCTGAATCAACTTTGATATGACTGGTATGAAATAAAATTTCTTGTAAACTATTTTTTATATTTCTAAATGGGGAAATCTTATTTGATGGCTGTGATAGTTTTGATGTTAAAGATTTAGCATTCTCAGCAAAATTGATTTTATATCTTTCATATAATTTATCAAAATTTTCATTGTTACTTAAAAATTTATCTTTAATTTTATTGCGTAGTTCTTCAGAAATTTTATGATACATATCTTTAGAAATTTTATAAAAAATTAACAAACTTTCAGGTACATAATGATTTTCTGCATACAGTAAGCATTTTAAACCAATATCAATATTATCCGCTTCGAGCATTATAATCCCGTTTGCATAGGCCTTTTTTACGTAACCATTTTCTGAAAATGTTTTGACAAGTTGATGCGTTTTTGGGTCAAGTAAATTATCAATACTCTGATTACTAATCTCATGTCTAATTTCTTGAGGAAATAAATCATCAAATGTGTAGACACATGAAGCATAACAGTTTATTGAAGAGCTAAATAAGCTAAACAAAAAAACTGAAATTGTATAAGTAATTTTGAAGTTAGTGACCATCCTTATTCTCCCAATGGATTGTATTGAAGTTGATTTAATGTGCTCTCATTTATTACAGAAATTAATCCCATGTCCTTATCACTATAATTTTGTAAAATAAATGAACTTAGATGATGTGCATAGTAACGCAATGCATCATTTGATGTGAAGGGCACTTCCTTATTGTAAATAACGCCAGCAAGGGCAATTAGACGGGATTGAATAGATATCTCTTTGATATCATAGGAAGCTGGCAAAGAATCTTTATATTGTGTTTTGAACACAAGATTAGATATGTGAGAAACGCTTAAAACACTTCCAATAAACTGTGGTATGGTATTAAGGCATTGAATGATGCCTATGCCAAACATAGTATGATTAGTATTTAAAATACAGTTATTAATACCAATAGTCAAATTTAATACAGCCGATGACAGAAAACTTAAAATTATCGGCCCGTCAGTTCGCTTTGCTGCGACTTTTCTGATTCTTGGAATCAAAATATTTTCTAACTTACTGGATAGTAACTGATAGTTAGTTTCAAAAGTATTAAATTCAGCTTGGTCTTTAGAGATATAGTACAAAATGTTTTTGAAATCTATGACATCCTCTAATGTTAACTGACCTCTAGCTTTATGATTATTAATAAATACGCTTAAAGCATTTATAGGATTACTAATTATTAAATGACGTATCTGAAGTATTGATTTATTGACCGATTTTTCTCTTAAACTATTATATTTTAATAATAAATTTGTAGCTCTGATATAGTTTTTCTTACTCGCATCTTCCAAAAATCTTTTAGATAAATTATGATTTGAGGCATTATTTTCATAATCATTATTGAACGGACTGTATAAATAGCCTAAAAAATAACTTGCAAAAGCATTTGGAGATTCATTGTCGATTAAGTCATAATTACACCAATGCTGATACAAAGCATCAATGCTTTTAATTTCAACCTGAAATCCATTCTCATCTTTATTTGATATCATTATTCTTACATTTTTTTGTAAGTTATCATCAGCAAAGTTATAGGAAGTACTCAGGTTTGGATAATTATCTTCTTGAACAATTTTATCAATAAAACTTATTAAGGGTTTATTATTAATTGCTTTTTTTACTAAGGCCCAGTTTTTCGCAAAAGCAACCGCCTCTTCATATAACGGTGTAAATGATTGGATTACAAATGCTTTAAGTTGTTGTGTATCATCATTCGAACTCAAATCTGAGGCATTCGCACAGTAAATTGAGGAAATTATAAAGCTTACGCTACAGAGTATTGAAGTAAGGAGAAGTTTGAAAATACGCATAAACTTATCTTAATTTGATGAAAAAACAATATATAAAATACAAATACTTGTCAATAAAATTTAATAATGATGTTTATCGTAATAATTATTTATAATAATTAAAAGCGTATAGATACTTCAATGGGACCTATCAATAACAATTTAAACCTGTATCGGCTGCAAACACTTATCATTGTCATCCTATTATTCAAAGTAATTAAGACTTAAGGATTTTATTAATTAAAACTTGATTAACTGTTAAATAATTTTCATGAGTAAATTATTTTACGCTTAACAAAAAAACTTATTATTTATAATGAATTTTTTGTCACATTACTGATCTAATATTGATCTATTGCACGCTGCTTAATTGCAATCATTAACGTAAAAATACTGTATTGAAAAAAAATTTACGACATATAACATCATGATTATATAGCGAATCTATCTAAATATGTCTCAAAGATTAACGTCAAACCACATTGCTATAGCTTATAATAATCGTATACGTGCCGATTTAATCAAAATATGTGAAGTTTTTTTTAGTAATACCCCTATTAAGCATTTTTCGTACTGTCGACTCTTCTACGATGGTTTATCTTTACTCTATTTAAGAACGACAAAAGAAATAACAGAATTTATACTTGATAAAAATAGTTCAAATGCTGGTGATTTTCACAATGCAGTAAGATATACCCTATCAATACAAGATGAACTTCATCATTTTCTTTGGCCATATCATACAAGCGATTTTAACTTATCAATGTACGCAAGTCAAAATGTGTGCCACGGCTTATCTATTTATAGGAAACAAAAAAATTACATTGAATGCTGGAGTTTTGCAACAACACATGACCATCCATATATATCTAATTTCTACTTCGATAATCTAGCAACATTACATAAATTTATTACGTATTTTTCTGAGTGTGCGAACTCAATTATTGAAACAGGATCGCAAACAGCGGTGAGTACAATGAGTAAAAAGTTAGATATGAGCCCCTTGCCACAATCGTATCAAAAACCGATGTTAATAGGTAATAATTATGGAGCTCGAAATGATGCAATATCTGTTAAAGGTTACATTCCAACACCTCGCGAACAAGAATGTTTAACCTACCTAATTCAGGGTAAATCTGCCAAACAAACTGCTTACCTAATGAATATATCATCAAGATCAGTAGAATCTTACTTACACAATTTAAAAACAAAAACTGGATGCCATAAGGGCGTTGAACTTGTGTCTAAATTTAACCAATACACGAAACTATGAATATTCACTCATCATCAATTTTACTTAAACAAACTACACCCATTTCTAACCTTGGAGGTTTCATGAAAAAAAGTTTCATCTCACTACTATTAATTTTCATTATTTTTAGCAAAAATACTTTCGCCTCAAACGAATACGATACATTATCACAAGGGAATTTTTACAAAATACCTTCTGAGATGCTTACTCATCATATTTGTCCATACTTAGAATACGATGACTTAAGAAACGTTGATCAGAGCTCAAAATACTTCAATCGAAAGATTTTGAAAGAGGCTTTTCCTCAATTGAATAAGGATGAAAATATTATTAAAAACAATTTTGCGTCAAATTTCCAAAAAATTTTATATGCTAAATATATAGGTAAGGTTAAGAGTGATATTAAGTCATGCGGATTTATACAAGCTATTGAAAAAATTGAACCTAAAGAGAATCGGCCATATGTTATTTTTACTTTAAAATACGATATGGAATTCTTAAACCAAATAGTTTCTCGTGATGAATATAATCTTTTTTCACCGCAAGGTTATGAAGGAGCAGCTGGGAGTCATTTTTATCGATTGGCTATCACAGAAAATTTGAAATGGGGATACTTTAATAATGGTGCATCAATTATCTATCAGAATTTGTATAGTTTTCTTAAAAAGACAGAATTTGTATACATAGTTTATACTGATTCATTTAAATTTCTTCCGCTTTTTCACAACAAAACGTTTACTATCAATTATGGTTTATATAATTATCCAAGCAAACGGCCTGTGCCATATCTTTTAACTGAAGAAGATTATAAGAACATTGGTGATTTATTACTTTTAAACTATTTGGAAAATTTCACCTTGATACCAGATCATGCTCATGAGAGAAACGATGCAGAAACTATTCGCCCTTTAGCAGAGGCTTTGGCTAATCCAAAAATAACAAACCTTAAAACTTTTACTATTCCACGTTATATCGGCCGTACAAACTTAAGAATCTTAGAAGAAGGACTTTTACGTAACCCTTCCATCACACCTATTTATGGCACGCAAGTTTATGATAATAAATCTAAGGTTTAGTTCAGCTTATTGTATATTTTTTCTCTAAATTTCCTGTGTTAAGCATTATTGGCACTATTGATATGACTATATAATGCGGCTATTTAATGAGTAACATTATGTAATATTCATGAATCACCTGACAGAAACTTACTTTTGCGAGCTTAGTGATTTTTTCAATTTGATTAATCCGGGGAGCACTAATTACGATAATGTTAAAAAAGTGCATCAACGCTTTAAGTCGTTATTGCATCTTTTGCAGGCCTCATCAGCTGAACTACAGCATGTTTTTGAAGACTTGAATCTTGTCAATCAAATTGAGCTTTATAAGCATGTTCTGAGTAATGTGTTATATCAGCCATCTCAAGAAACTGCAGAAATCGTCTCATCACTCAAAGAACAACATATTCTATTGCTCGTTGCCTTGTCCCATAGTTATGACAATGTTGAATATTTTAAAGTGTTTTATTTTAATAGTGAGGATAATATCATTGACTGCGAAGTTTTGCATGTAGGGACATCCCAACATGTTCCCATTGATCACAAACTAATATTACGCAATGCACAGCGCCTGGGTGCGTGTGCTGTAATTGTTGTGCATAATCATCCAAGTGGTAGCCTTAAGCCATCTTTTGAAGATGTTCAAGGCGCACAACAGCTTAAACAATTTCTAGCCAGTCATAACGTTTGTCTACAACAAAGCTATATTTATGCTCAAGGGCAATTCCGGCGGATTTTAAAACTTGATTTTTCTTGAAGTTATTCTGTAAGGATCAATGAGTAACAGGAGCTAATTCATTGATAATATACATTAATAAAGACAACAAATGTCACTATACTGATTTACTTGATCAATTATTTAAAAAACGTTATGAGGTCTTTAAGTTAGGATACAATTGGGATATCCCAACTTATGGTCATTATGAGTTGGATGAATATGATAATCATTATGCATCTTATTTGATTTATCTGGATGACGACGGCGATATTATCGGTTCATGTCGTTTTAATCCTATTGTACACTCTTCTATGGTCCAAGATCATTTTCGCGATTATTGCTTTCCACACCTACCCAGTGAGCAACGTTTACTTCATCTGCCCCGTAGCAACGATATGTTGGAAGTTACCCGGTTCTTTTGCCGCCCCAAACAACAAAATCGTATTGGCTACTTCAACAAAGAAACACTAGAGCTGCTTGCAGCTTGTATTGAGCTTGGTCTTAGCCTTAAAATGACATCTCTGCTTGGCATTGTTGAGCAGCCGTTTAAAAAACTGTTCGATCGCCTAAACTGGCAATTGCAGGAAATCGGTTGGGTACCTGCTCCAAAAGACCAATCATACTATGTGGTGATCTATCCTTTAGGACAAGACATTTATGAGCGCATTATGAGACTTTTGGGGCGCACCACCCCCTTGATTCATACACCTGATGCAATACCTAAAGGTAATCATCAACGCCTTTATGAGCTGATGAAAATGAAATGCTTATCATCGCGTCAACACTTGCAATAACTAAAATGTAATCCTGTCATATCTTATACATCATAAATTGTATACGAGAGATGACAGGCCCTTATACAAAGGTGTAATCAAAGTGATTCGTAAAATAGTTACGAGTATTAGTTCCCATAGTTCAAGTGATTTAAATTTTTAGCCTACAGCCAGATCGTTAGCTGCTTTTAAAAGGGTTGTCTTTAACTGATGATAATTATCTTGAATGAATGGTTTGAGTGATGCAGGTAAACACAATTGCATGGTTTTTGATTCAATCATATTGAGACGCGTGAGCGTCTGTAATATCTGTTGTTGTTTTATTTGACGCTCAGGTTTTGTGATCTCAAAATAATTCTTTAAAGACGTTAAGACTACAGCACTTTGCTGGGTTACTTCGAGTTGTTTTTGTACCATGAGAGCATAGGCTAATACGGCTTGGCTTTGCTGTTGCATACGTGGTTTGAAAGAAGATAGCTTGTCTGAGCTAATCATGGTTAAGCATTTAATATCCTGGCTTGATTGCTTGAAAGTAAGTGTTAGTCCAGAGTTAATGCCATAGGGTTTGGCGTCATGCATGAGTTGATGTTGCGCTTCAGAAAGGGGACCAAAGCTGTTTTGATCCCAAAAAAACATCACGTCGCTGTGTGGATGTAATACAGGGTCTACTGCGCCATAGTTTTGTGTTTGGTAATGATCATACCAAGGTTTTGGAAAGTTATGTTCAATTGCTGTGGCATCGTTGATAGATCTGAAAACAAAATAGTCAATTTTGAAGAAATGCCGTAAGTGGTCACTATAGATTATCATAACGTTGAACCATTTCCTATTGATCAAGCCGTAACGCTGCGGCTGATTTAATTTCTTTACTTTTACACCTTAAATCATTTACTCGGTAAATCATAGACTTAGGAGGAATTTGTGAAAAAAATAGTTGTAACAGGACTAGGTAGTTTTAATGCGCTCGGTCATACATTTGCTCAAACATGGGCCAATTTGAAAAATAATCACTGCGCTCTTGAAAGGCTTCCTGAGGTTGATCGCACTTACCTGGGTATGAGTTATGCTGGACGCATGAAAGATTATGATGATAAGGCAGATCTCAGTGAGTATTGGCTTGACCGCTCTCTTAAATTATCAAGGCACGCTCTTAATGATGCACTACACTCTGCTGCACTTAATACAAATCGAGGTTTGATAAATTCAAAGGTGAGCATTATTGCTGGTTCGGCTACAAGCGGTTTTACAACAATTGATGAAACTTACAACAATTTTCGGCGTAAAGACAAAACACGTGTCAGTGCTTACTTTAATATAAGCTCACAAGGCTATACACTAGGTGCTTATACAGCGCGCTTACTTAAATTATCTCACGCGACGGGATTGAATATTAATAATTCGTGTGCAACAGGGCTGCATGCCATTGAAATTGCTTGTGAGCGTATCCAACAAGGTTTATGCGATGTTGCTATTGTGACAGTGGCTGATAGTCCTTTTAACTCTATGATCACGCGCTCATTTCAAACCATGCGTGCACTCTCAAACAATGACCAGGTAGACGCGGCTGAGGTTGTGCGACCTTTTGATCAACACCGAAGTGGATTTGCTTTATCTGAGGGAGCTGCTGTTCTAATTTTAGAATCAGAGCATCATGCTGCTAAACGTGATGCCCCTTGTTATGGTCATGTGTTGGCTGTTGCCTCAAGGCTTGATTCTTATCATTGGACCTCCCCGCACCCTCAAGGAACCACCATTTTGAATTGTATGACTGCTGTCATGAACCGGTTACCTGACACACTTACAAAACAGCATCACGTTTATATTAACGCCCATGGTACAGCAACGCAGCTTGGGGACCATTCAGAGCTCACTGCACTAACGCGGCTTGCAAAGCAGTCCACAAACCAATTTTATGTATCCTCCACTAAAGGTCATACTGGCCATATGCTGAGTACGACAGGATTGCTGGAGACTATGTTTACTTTAGCTAGTTTGCGCGATCAGACATTTGTTAAAACACGCAACTTGACAGCTTTAGACCATTCTATTGATTACCCTATTAATCTGACATTTGAGCAAACGCCCGTTCATCCCATGACTATTGGGTTATCTAATTCAATTGGATTTGGCGGCTTTAATAGTTGCGTTGCGCTATCGGTCTAACTGTAATGAACGGCTGATTTAATTACTTGACCTTTTTGAGGCTTATTAGCTAATAAATATAACATCAGATCAGTCTAAGATTCTGATAACAAAAAAAAGTAACAACAGGAATCTCATTCATGCAGACATTCGTTAAATAATAAAAATCATTAATAGTTAATCTAGTTTTTCTAAAATTATTCTAATTCTTCACCTTAAATCTCACAATTAAATCATTAAATCCACATAACTTGAAAAGGAAACTAAATCATGTTGCCTCCCCTTACCCAAAATTTCAAAGCAATTACGCTTGTGGTGCTCGCTTGTTTTGCAAGCAGTATCGGCGATATGTTAATGCAACATCTCTCGCATACCATATGCCCTTACCATATTTTATCTATCAAGTATGGCGTCACGCTATTAGGTGCCATTATCATTCAGCATTACCACTGCAAAAACCCCATTAAGTTTAACCTCACTGCAGCTAGCAGAATACGCAGTATTCTGTTATTTGGTGCTATCAGTTTGTGGACTTATGGACTTAAAGATACCAGCTTGCCAACAGCAACAGCTATTTCTTTTTGTGGACCACTGATTGCACTGGGATTTGCACATTATTTCTTAAAGGAGCGTGTGCAGTTTATAAATATTATCCCCCTACTCATTTGCTTTATAGGAGTCTTGATTTTTGTTGGACCTATTGAAAAACTGCACACGGGCTCTATTGTTAATTTAGTTGGAGCAACCATATTATTTGCATTAATGGATTGCATGAACAAAAGCTTGAGTGCGATTGAATCCCCCTTGCAAGCTACAATGAGTATTGCTGTCATCTGTACCGTATTAAGTATATTAGCTGGATCAGTGTTTCCTTTAACTATTCGGTTACAAGATGTTAGCATTTTGATTGCAATGGGTGGGTTTAATTTGATCTTGATCTACGCCATGATGGCAGCTTATAAGCTTACTTGCCTCAAAGTACTATTGCCTTGGAAATACAGTGAGCTGCTGATTTCGGTCATTTTGTCTGTCATTGTTTTAGATTATATACCAACGTTGAGGATGGCATTGGGAATGACAGTTATAGGCTTATCCCCTATTTACGTTTTAATAATGCGTGACCGTAAATTTATAAGTACGACACTTTTTCACAACTAATAGATTACAGTGATTCTTGAGCGTCACTATGGTGATTTATTACGGTCACTTTGTTGACGTTTTCATTTTTAGCAAAGTGAAGACGAGGCCATTTTCCTTGATTAAATGGCAAATCAAGCGGAGCTTCAATAAAGTCAGCTTGATCGCCAATACCATATTCAGTTTGTAACACCTGAGCTTTTTCAGCTAATTTTAAGTATTTGCGGTAACGTGTCGTATAAACATCATTATTAACGCTATGGCTTAGCCAATTAATCTCAAAATAACAGGGTTGTTGACTGCATAAATTAACAATACAGCTTGCGAGTGGTTTATGATGCACCTCAGTATCATACTGCTTAAGATGCTGTCGTTGTGTCTGAGTAGCGGTCGTCTTTGAAGGATAAATAACGCTGGATAAACCAATGAGTATGAGATACGCGTAGATAGCATTCATAGGAAAACTCTTAATAATCTCATTGTCTTAGCATACCTTAAAACGATAAACCATTAATTACATGAACACTTGTTCAACGATCAATGTGCCGTTAATTCGGGTTGGGTGCACGGGACAATTGAATTAATATCAGCAGTATCACTATTCAAGACTTTTTTTAAATCATAGTTACGCTGCATATTAAGCCAAAACTCAGGAGTGGTTGCAAAAAATTTAGCTAATCTTAAAGCTGTATCGATTGTGACACTACGCTCTTCATGTACAATCTTATGTAATCTTGTAACAGGAACATGAGTTTCTTTGGCTAAACGCCATACACTTATACCAAGAGGGTTTAGAAACTCTTCTCGTAAGATTTCACCGGGGTGCATTATCCAATTATTACCGTGTGTCATAGTCTATCCTTTCAATGATAATCAATAATTTCAACTTGGTAAGCATGTTGGTCGCACCATACAAAACAAATACGCCATTGATCATTAATGCGTATACTGCACTGATTGAACCGATCTCCTTTAAGGGCTTCTAATCGGTTATTGGGCGGCGACCTTAAATCCTCTAAAACGTAAGCTGAATCAAGCATGACAAGTTTGCGTAGTGCAGATCTTAAAATGGTGCTTGGTAAATACTTACTTTTACCTGTTTGCCAAAGTAATCCTGTCTTCTTGCATTTGAACTCTTTGATCATAGTTCTATATTAACCTTTAGCGTTAATAACGTCAAGGGTTAATAACATTATAGCAAGTTATTTCAAAGCTAAAAAGACGTACTTAGCAATTCTTATATGAAAGAATTAAGACCTAATTGATACTAGTGATGGCTCAGACATGTGTGAGACAGATAAACTAAATTTTGGAGCATTTTATCTTACAAGATCATTATTTAATGACCTAAATACTGAATACTGTTGATTGCATTGAACCTTATTCAATAAAATTACAAGAGATCAGCGACAGATATATTATTTGCAAATTTAGATCGTTGTTTTGCTTTGAAGCACACTTTTCAAAATATGCAATACCGTACTAATACTTTAGTGCATAATTTTTACATAAGCGTATGGTTAAAATAGGTAATGAAGCGATTTTTTCTAATTGATACAAGAACTTGTATACTTCATGGTGAAAATATGAACGATACAATAATGTCCTTTAGTCTTGTGATTTAGGATCTAATCAAAACTGAATAATAGGACATATAATAAATGAGTAATTTAATTGCTGAGAGACATTATATTAAAGCTTATCAAGCTAATCTTGGTTTACAATCGAGAGTGCAAGAATTTTGCTTACCCCTAAAGCACGATTTCAATATTAATGTTTTTTCTTACTTCAGATTTTATGATGGCGGATATCACATTTGTTTATCAAACAGTCTTGATTTTATGCAAATTTATATGCCCCATGACTACAATTATCGCACTGAATTTAGTAAAACCAAATTGCAGTTTCTTAAACAGCAGGGTTATTCCCGGGTGTTGTGGCCTGAAAATACGACGGATGAATTGATCTTAAAATCTCGCAACAAGGATATTGATCACGGATATAATTTGCATTCTTGTTGTGAAAATTACGTAGAAGCGTTTTTCTTTGCAACTTCCCAAAAACACTCAACGCTTAGAAATTTATATGATCGATATGCTGTTTCACTTGAAAATTTTGCAACATGCTTTGTAAATAATTTTAATTTAGAAATATCTTCATTTAAAAAAAATGAAATGGTTTTTTCACCGCATATGCGAAAATATCATAACAAGATTAATTCACTTCATAGTCACTCTGAATTAATAGATCAGAATATATCAAGTTTTAATACACAACTTACTAAACTGAATTTAGGTGATATAACCTCACCTTCACAAAATCCACAACTAGAAGTGTATTTAGATCTGAACAATCTTTCAAACAATAATATAAATTTGATACCTGGTAGGGCTTTATTGATAGAGGGCCTATCGCAACGTGAAAAAGAATGTTTAAAACATGCAAGTTACGGGTATTCAGCTAAAGAGATAGCTTTGATACTTAGTTTATCACCACGCACAGTTGAATGTTATCTTCAAAATATACGGTACAAGACACAATCAAACAGCATAATGGATGCGCTCATGAAACTAGGTTGTGTAAGCTCTAATTATCAAACTACTTAAGGGGTAAAAATGTTACTTGAACAACAGAACTACAAAGCTTTTGAATACGCTAGACAAACAGCATTTAATATTGATGCAGTTTGTAAACCTTTAATAGAATATACTGATATCAATCTTTTTTTATATTTTAGATTATATGATAACGGTCGATATATTCATACAGGTAACCAGCTTAACTACTTGGAATTTTATTTTTTAACCGTTCCAAACAATGGCGATTTTTTTACGCGTGAATTAGTACAAGCTGTTGATGATGATTACCACTGTTTCTTGTGGCAAGACCTACCTAAAAGTAACGATCCAGTTATATCTGCTATTAACAAATTTAACATTTGCAATGGCGTATCAATGTATAAACGGGGTCAGAATTATATTGAAAGTTGGCATTTTGCAGATACTAGAGGGCAAACTGATATATCAAGTTATTATACAGCTCATAAAAAGATGTTCATGGCGTTCATTGATTATTTTATCTTAGCAGCGCAAGATTTAATTACGCTTGATGATAATCATGCAAACCTTGCGTACTATCAACAAAATATCGATATTAGTCGACCAAAAAATCCCTTGAGTGTTGATCAATGTCAGGCTTTTTATAATGCTATTCAATACAGTTCTTATAAACATAAGGGGATCATACTAAGTCCGCGTGAACAACAGTGCATGAGATATTTAACGCAAGGATGTTCTGCAAAAGAAATTGGCAAAAAATTAAGTTTATCACACCGCACAGTCGAATTTTATATCTCGAGCATGCTAAAGAAAATGGGACTTAAGAAAAGTATTCATCTCATTAAGCATTATTAAGGCAATAATCATTCATACTCTTTATGCGTTAATTATTATAATCTAGCCCATAATGTGAGCGTTATCATTACTTGAATGTGGCTCAAATAATGCTTGCTGTTGATAATGATCAGCCCGCTCTAAGAGTACGCGTGCCATTTTCAAGTGGCCATTTAATATCTTCAAATTTGAATGGTCTTGGCTATCACAAACTTTTTTGATACCGTAAAAAATATCTTTACAGTCCTTCTCAACATTCATTATCTTATAGTGTAATTGCTCACTTAATTTATTAGGTTGCATCATTTGCCTTTTCAAAACGTACTCATAAACTCAACATAGCGCTTTTAGAAAATAGATGAAATTCTGTAAAAATACGGTAGTGCTTACGATATAATTTTTAGGACAACTATTGGATGTTGTTTATATTATAGTGGATAAAGAATCTAATTTATCAAATTAATCAATTATATGCTCAACACGGATATTTTGCCAATTAGAAGCTGTATCTGTATTACTCTCTTGATGACATAGCTGCAGTGCGATTTCGAATTCAGGAGCTGTTAACCATTGCTGATAGTTTGCAGGAGACAGGATAATAGGCAAGCGGTGATGAATATAATTAAATTGCGGCAAAGCTGCTTGGGTTAGGATGGCTGCTGAGTGGGTGATGTGATTAGTATCAGGGTCTTGCCAGGTATCCCAAATGCCAGCAAATGCAAACAACTCTTGAGCTTGATGACCCAGTAAATAGGGTTGACTACTCTGAGGTGTAGCTTGCCCTTCAAAAAACCCTGTTGCTGGGATCAGGCAGCGCCTAAAGCGTATGGGACTCCTGAACATAGGCTTGCTGGCAATATCTTCTATGCGGGCATTATAAGGGAACTTAAGGGTATGCTGGCCTGGTTTATACCAATGTGGAACCAGTCCCCACTGGAAGGTGTACCATAGCAAACCTTTTTGAGTATGCGTAAGGGCTAAAATATGTTGACTAGGTTGATAGCTTGTTGAGACTCCAAGGGAATGATACTTTTCAGGTAAGTGTTCTCTAAATTTGTAGAAAATACTATCTGGATCAAAAGATAATAGGAATTTGCGACACATTAACTGATCCCTTGTTGCCGGTGCCAATTATCTAAGTAAAGCTGTGCCATACGTTTATCTTGAATGGTTATCACATTTTCAGCATTACGCTTAGCTGCAGCATAGGTGAAATTATAAGATCCCGTAATGACGGTGTGATCATCAATGATGATTGTTTTATTATGGGCCAATCCTGCTGAATGTGGTGTAGGAGCATAGACTTTAATACCTGCTTGCCGTAGTTGATCTAACTGTTGAGGGCAACGCCGATACTGTGATGGATCATAAATAATACTAATAGCAACACCGCGATGCTGTGCATCAAGCAAAGCTTGGGTAATGATCTTTGAAGTTAAAGTGAATATCTGTATGTGAATATCGTGCTTAGCTGTTTTAAGTGTGCGCACTATTTCTTGCTCACAGTTGCCTTGGGGAGAAAAGCACACATGAATATGGGTAGAATCTAATATAACGGGGGCAGCTGTATTTGAATTATCTTCAAATCCTTGCAGGGCAACATAAAAACCAATACCAAAGCCAATGATCAAACAGATAATCCAGATGCCTGGCAACTTAAACTGAGCAGGTAAATAACGTTTGCCACGTTTAAGAGGTGTGAGTGCTTGTAAATCGAAATGGGGAAATGTCATGGTTTAAGTAATGTAGCATATATCGTGCCTAATGAGTACATATAGCATTAACAATTAACCTATCTGACCAGCTTCAGTCAGAACATTAACAATCGTTCGTTTCATTCTTCCTTATGTGCAATTGATCAAGGCGTATCTGAGCATATTTTTTCTGCTGTAGTGATATTGGGAACAGAGATGAAGGTTGGCCATCTAGATCAATGCGGTGGGTGTATTTAAAATGACTTTCAAGATAATTAAGACTATTAACATAATACTTCAGCGCGTCATGGATGGCGTTCTTGGAGGGCGTGGTTGTTTGATCATGGATATTAGCAATGTCTGCTAAGATATCCTGCTCAATATGCAATTTAAGTGGTTTTGGATTTGATGCCTTAAAACACTCAGGATAACGTTGTGATAACCAACTTAATGCTGCCTTGATACGTTTTAACCTATTTCGTTGATCAAGATCACGCTTTTTCTGCTGCTCTTGAGGGGAGCGCTTCATCTTGATCTTAACAAGTGTATCCAATGATAATGGCTTAGATAAGCTAAGTACTTTACGCGGTTCCATCTAACTATAAAATAACATATTGGCATTTTAGTAAACAAAATAATGACAACATAATTAGAGCGTGCGCATTTAATCCTTTAGTATTCGGGGTAGTTATCTAAAAAGTTAATTGATACTTGATTGCAGCTCCAGCACCATACTTTTGAATTAACTCAATTTTCAATAAAGAGTTTAAAGCATAGATAATGGTACGCCGCGGGAAGTCAGTGATTTCCACCAGCTTTTTTGTTGTTAATCTTATTTCTGGATTTTCTCTAAAACATTGCAATACAGTCGTGCTTGTAGAAGATAAGGTTTGTTCACTTTTATAATTCGCTCTAAATATATTGATGCCTTCTAAAGACTCATGCACTATTTTAATTATAAAGCTTAAAAAATGATCGATATGATATTTTGTTGGATCTTGATTAAAAGAGCCACTGGAACACCGATTTAATACCCAATAGTATTCCTCTTTATGTTTTTCAATACTACGGTCAATTGCAATGTAATAGGCTACGTGGGAAATTGTTTCAATTTGACAGTGCAATAGACCTATTAATAGTAGACCTCTGCCTAAACGGCCATTGCCATCTTGAAAAGGATGAATGGCAAGGAAGCGATAAACAAACTCACATATTACTGCAATGGGATATGGGGCAAGAGATAGATTTTGATTGTACCAGACTACCAATTCCTTCATCGCTATACTTGTTGGAGGTCCTGCATCTGCGGTATTGAAAACTGTACGTTGTTCGCCTAAATGTTGATTATACGCAACAATGGAATTGCTTTGGGTTTTGTACCTCCCAGCATACGGTAATGCCTTAGAGTAGGATGACATTAATTCATAATGAAGACCGCGGATCTCTTTTTCTGTCATCGGTAAGAAAGTGTGCGCATGCTCATGTATCAGCATCAACATTGAGCGACATCCAGCCACTTCTTCAATACTGCGCTCTTTATTTTTAGACAATTTATTTGCAATGATGTGACGGTGCGATTCAAAAGTTGTTGTTATATTTGATGACGTGAGAATGGTATCGATCCATTGTACCTCTAAGTCTGTGAGTTGCGCATTTTCGATGCGTGTTGAAGCTCCTATTGTGCTGATACGTGCATATCGATGCAAAGCTTGTTTTTCATCGTCGTTCAATTGTTTCAAAATAGCATAAGCTTCACTAAAAGCATTATTCAAATATTTAAACGCATTAATCTAACCGGCACATTGTGTCAAATTTTATTTATCAAAAAATTAATTAGATAAGTATGAGATTGAAGTATGACGGTCTGAGTATAATATTTTGTTTTAATTTAACGGTGTTTGATTTTGCTGAGGAGCCCTTTGTTAGATTATGGTAGAATAGTATGCGACAAGATTTTGTAAGTTAGCCATCAGAACAAAATTGTAACATAGTACCATTTCAATCTTTCAATTTATAAACTATCTATAAGTAACATTATAAAAGATAGAATATCAGCCATTCGTATAGGAATGAAATTTCAATATAATAATCAATATTTACAATATGTTAACAACATGACAAGTTTATAAGGAAGTAACATACTTAAGTAATTTGTTTGTTTACCAATTGATAACTTAAAATCAACAATTTTAATTTTTATAAAGCTAACGAAAGGCCACCTATAGATGTCTAAACGTTTTATACACTATCTTCTTATTGTTTTAATACTGGGTCGAGCTTTGAATGCTGGATCAAATTTGTCGGCGCCTCAAAATGAGCTAGATCAAGATAATAATCACAATTCGACAAAAATAGCCAAAGTTCAATCGTCCCGTGATTATATCCTTCCAGCTGTTATTGTTGGTGCTCTAGCGGCCGTTGCGATCACGGGTGCTGTTGTTGCTATTGGCACGTCAAAGTCCAATGGGAGCACTTTCTTCGATAATATGGAATCTGATAAAAGAATAAACTCTAACCAATTAGGAGGTTTGCCAAAAGAGCAGCGCAGAATAACATCGCGTCAATCTGCAGTGGTCAATAAAGATGATTTCTCTTTAACACAAGTACACGCAACAAGTACTAAGATTATTGACACGCATAATGAAGGCGCAGACTATCCTAAAATTGATTTACGCGTCTGTTTTAATCAAAATGATCTTGAGTCAGCTAAAATTGATTTACACCCACCCTACACAGAGAATCCACATAAAATGCTTAAAGATGAGATTTATCGTTATCAAAAGCTCTACAATCAATCTCATAATGTGAGTGATGAGAGAATCTATATCGTTACAGGTACAAATAAAAAGCGCCCCGGGCCTAAATATAGACTACAGCATAGCGTCAGATCTTGGTTGCAAGAAGATTACTTTCAGCGCCGTATATCAAATTATTGGTTATCCAAGGAAGGTCTATATACCGTTATCTTGCGTCAAGATATAGCAAAATCCAAATAAAAATATTAGCAATAGAAAGGTAACTCTTAATATGATTCAATCTTATCCTAAACCATTAGCATGCTTTAACTATTGTAAAACGCTACCAGTATCAATATTCCTGGGTTTCTCGCCAATCACAGCTACACAACAATTTGTTGATTTTAATGATCACGAGATAAATTACTATACTGGAAGTCATATCAATTATTACTCAGAATACCGTGTTAAGCAGTTCAAACAAGGCACCCGATCATGTCCCCTGAAGAACTGTGATCCTTTGATAATTGATACGCTTGGCTCATTGAGATTCTTTTTTACGTCAGCTATTAAAGGTGGCTACTCACGGCCAGGCCAAGCTATTCAATTACCAAGCTGCTATGACCGCGTTGTGGCTATACGCGGACGTGATCAGTTAAGTAGCAATCGATTTGAAGCGTATCTTGGCATTGATTCAAGTAAATTCAAAAAAGTAGGAAAATCACAAATTTTCAAGGCAGATTTACTGACCTTACAAGTCAAGAATACACAATATACTGATGAAGCGAAGTTTGTGTTAGCGTCCAGTATGTCATATGTTACCGGTCAAATGATTATAACAGAGGTAAAACATCATTTGGGTAATGCTAATAATTGTAGTTGGAATAGCGTAGGTTTTCAAAAAGTTATCAAAGAGTTAATGCCGCAACGTGCTGGTATCAGCATAAATAATAACTCACGTGCATTATCTTCGTCTATGCACTACTGGACACGAAATGAAAATAAACTTAAAGAGATACAATATGACAAAAGGTAATATTTATTAAATAGACGCTAATGATCACTTTATTATGCCACCAGAAAAATCTATAGATGAACTACTAAAGGAGCTCATCTATGATCGTATTGATAATTGAATTACTATTAGGTAGTTTAATCTTCAATACGCATGCGGCCAGATAAGCTAGCCGTTTGTACTTGAACGGCAGTAACGTATAGTGCACTCAAGCCAACAAGCGTGTAAACAATACGGGGTAGCGGTGTATTACCAAGTAGTGCTGTTACAAGGTTACACTCAAATAGACCAATTGAACCCCAGTTAATGCCACCTATAACAGTGAGGCCTAAAGCAATTTTATAGATTGGAGATGTTGTTGTCATTGTAGTATTACTTTCATCGTTTTGGTAACTATATATTATTTATATAAATTTTACCTGTACTCTTACCTTGCATCCTAATAGGCGCAATTGTCAATACGATCAATGCGTTAGCCTAAATATTAATTAAGTTATTCATACTCAATATTATGATAACATTTATAGGGATTACCATACAATTAAATTCAATTCGTTGAATTAGGAATTAGCAATTTGATTATTTTTTAATATATAATTCACAAAAGCGTTCAGTTCCCCGATCGTACATCTTTTAGTGAAGGGAAATTGAATTTGAATATCTTTAATACTAATTTGATCCAAAAGTTTTTTTTCGTGATTTGTAGACGAATTACCCTTATCATTTAAATCTTGTTCTGTGAAAATATTCTGATCGTCAGATTTTGAGAACATTGATTTATTATGTAACTCAGTGAAATATTTACTATAATATTTGAGTTTTGAAGTAACGCTTTGGAGAATAAAATATACAGCACCTTGATGTAATACATCGAAATCTTCATGTTCATTATAGATAAGTTTGCAGTTACTAACAAATTGATTGTATTGCTGATCAGGACCTGAAATGGATTTGCTATCTTTTAATAAGTTATTGAATTTTGTTAATGACCAAGAATCCTTTAATTCAATGTCTTCATCATCTATAAAATTTGAGTTCGACTCAATCATTTCAATAGTAGTAGGCGTTCTACTTATTATCATGTTCTCAAATGTATCTGCATGTTGATTTAACATGTGATGATTTAAGGAATATACACTCTTTAATTGGAATATAATTGTTAAAGCGATAAATGCTTTATTTAGGTAAGATTTTGAAATTTTATTCATCTATTTTTTATTCCAATTAATTAACGATAAGATAGCACTTTTGTATTCTTGCAGTATGTTCTAAAAATATCTGCAGTATTCAAATGAAAAGCATTATTGTTAGTTATTTCTCCATGATTAATATTTTTAATCATTAAGGTTGTGATAATACTATTTTTGAGAAATTTATTTAAAACGCATTTATGCAACTCATAAAAAAGTTTGTTAAAAATTGAACCATTTTTAAACAGATTTATAGGCTTAGATTTGCTAGAGTCTAAGTGAATCTTCCCATAAACTATTTTAGAAAACTTTTGAAATGATGTGTTCCCGAGTATATAATAAAAAACAAATTGATTTTTTATTATCAAATAATATATATATATTCGCTTTAAATGAATTGTCAAAATTATAGGTAATAGACTTATGATCTACAGAAATATTTTCACTAACCCTAAAATTATAAATACAGTATTGATTATATTGTTTTGCCATTCAAACATTTTAGCAAGCATAATTGAGGAGGTGGAAAATCTAACAAGCGAGTTGCAACTTTCTAAAATCAGTCCTTTCATTCAGTACAAAACATTGAGTCTAAATGACAATAGCCAACAGTTAATTGTAGAAGATACAGAAGTCTTATCAAAACATGATATTAGTTTTGTTGAGCAGTCACTAAATGATCTTCAAAATAATGCTGTGGGTAGTAAGCTTCTTAAGCTATTAAATGCAAGGCTAATACAGCTAAATAAAAATGTTACGATTCGCAAGGGTTCACATCACCTTTTTTACATTGATAAAAATGAAGAATTTATCATTGAACTTGCATTAAAATCACTTGAAGAAAATAATTATATCTATAATGATCAAATTTGCTGTTTAGGGCATGAGTCAGAAAATTCATCTTATCAAAGTTATTTCGAAATTGGTTCCTCTGAAACCCCTTTTTATATCACACTTGGGCATGAACTTATTCATTTGAAACACTATCTTGAAGATCCTGAATTATATAAAAATTGTTTAAGAATCATGGATTTCTCATTTTGGGATATTTATAGTAGTCAGGAAAGAGGTCTTAAAATTTGGACTAAGCTTGAAGAACAACGGACTGTTATTGGACCAGATAAAAACGACATCTGTGAGCTAACATTGCGTATTAGTGGTAAATTAATGCCGCGCTACGCTTATCAAGAATCATCACAAAACTTTTATGAGGAAAGAAATATTATTTATTCTATTTTAAATAAACATAATTTGAATTTAGGATCTTTAACTTGTATGAAGTGGCAATTTGATAGTAGTATAGCATGTATCTCAAGCTATAATTCAGATTCTTTTAAAAGTTTATATGCTCAAGGTTATATAAAAGATGCTAAGTCAGTTTTAGATGCTGTAACTGCTGAAAAAAACAAATTTGAAGCAGAACAGAAAAAATTAGAAAAACGTAAAGAAGCAATGATGAAAAAGCTCGCTGATCGTAAAAAAAAGTAAGATTACCTCAAATGATTCTAAAGCTTTAGTGAGCGAATGTAAGGAGAAAAATATGCAATATATCTATCGTTTCATGTCTATAATTTTTTTAATGAATGCAATTACACTCACAATGTTACAGGCTACGTTACCCTTTCAGGATATATCTGAACACCATGCTTTCGAACCAAGAAAAAAAATTCAGAAGTTAATGCCAGAATTAGACATACAAGATTTAAACACAATACTAGTTACGGGTGAATATTTATTAGGTGTAAAATATCGTCAAGGGTTCGAGTTAGAAAAAAATAGTGAAGAAGCTTTTACCCTTATTAAAAAATCTGCTGAACGTGATTATGCGCCTGCACAATATGATTTATATGTGATGTATAAGAACGGGATAGGTATAGAAGCTGATCTTGAGCAAGCTATAAAATGGTGTAAAAAAGCCGCAATGCTTCAATATCCTGCTGCTGAGAATGATCTAGCCGCAATGTATGAACTAGGAAATCAATACATAAAAGTTGATAAAGAAATGGCAATTGAGTTTTATGAAAAAGCATTGCATCACGATTATCCTTTAGCTTTAGAAAATCTTGAGCGACTGTTAGATAGCGAATAGTTTACCTTCAACCTGAGTATCAAAATATTGAGGAACTTTGAGGTAAATTTCTATATGTTTTGTAGCCTGCTTGTGAACATCATTGCCGCTATATAATGGCTAAGTGAGTGTTTGTTACTGATCAAAATATTGAGCTCAATAAAGTTAATTTTGAGAAATCCTTAATTAAATCTATAATAAAATATTGTTAATGCTTTATTTACTATTGTTTGATCCAAAACCATACTTTTCAAACCATTTGTATAAGCGCATCGCTACTCATGTCTAGGAGACGTTTCAGCATCTTTTGATGGCTTAACTTTTTTCTTCTTATTTTCAACAATTGCAATGATCTTAATGGCATGATCGCATTGATGTTGAACTACAGGACCATCAGGTGTTTCATGACCCTGTAAATTAATACGGTATTGATGCGTTAGTATGGCTCTATGGTATCTAATATTACGGGTATAATAACCTATAGCATCACGTATTGACTTCTTTGAGGGAATGCTTGATGGAAAAGTTAAACCATCAGTTTTTTGAGCTGGTGTATTTGATATTGAAGTAAATTATAAATCAAGATCTTTATAGATATCTTGTTCAATCCTGAGTTTGAGGGGTTTGGGTTCTAAGAGATTGAAACACTTAGGATAGTGGCTACACAACCACTTAAGTGCACTCTTGATACGCTCTATCTTATTCTTACTGTCAATAGTTTTAGCGCGCTCAATTTCTTGGGATGTGCGCTTGAGTTTAATTTTAACAAGCGTTTCTTGTGATAAGGGTTTAGTTAAGGTTTGCTTAGGACGTGATTCCATTGTTACTCATAGTGAGCTATTATTATGATCAGATTTTGGAAATTTCACTAGAAAACTTATAAATGTTACAAATCAATTGCTGTCAAAACAATTTTGCTGCTTTGAGCTTTAATTCTAAACTAAAATTAAAATAGATAGAATTAAAAGTTTATATCAGAACGGTAACATTCAAAAACTCACAAAAAGCTCATTTTTCGTGGGAATCATTAAAATGGTTAGCTTCAAACTTTTTAGCAATATCAGAAAAAATTTCATGAGCTGCCGTCTTGTTTGTCTTAATACTAATAGGCTCTAATAATTTATCATCATTAGTATATATTTTTGATAAAATCCGAGATCTTGAGATAGCCACATAGTAGTTTTCATAATTAGTAGTTAAACTATCAGTATTAAGATCAATAAGTCCATAATTTCCAGTTAAGCCTTGACTGCTGTGAATGGTGGTTGCGTAAGCATGATCAAGATGTAATGGTTTTTGTGTTGATAGGAAAAAATGTTTCGAGTCACTTTTCAGTTCGATAAGGTCTTTTGTAATGCTTTCAACTTTAAATTGCTCACCATTAATAACATTAAGTTCTTTATCCCCTCTTGTGATGCGAACAACGTCTTGAGGTGTAAATTCACAGGATGTTAATTCGTAAACAGATAGTTTACGGTAAGATGCCGGATTAAAGATAATTTCTTCATCTTTACTTGATTTGACTTTAATCTGATTATGCTCAAGTGTTTCAATAATGGTATACAGTTCGTTGGTTTTCAAACCAGAAGGGTAATTCTTTTCAGGACGAATAATATGACCCATACTGTAATATTGATTAAATCCTTTTTGAGCTTGCGTCATATCAATTTGCTTAAGTGTTTGATAGGTATGCCCTTGACCAGTTAAGCCCAGTTGTTCACGCACAGCTGCATTAATTTCAAGGCGTCCTTGATTGGTGCCAATCATAATTAATGTTGATTGACGTTGCTCAGGAGAAAGTTCCATGTAATCAGCAACGAGATGAGCATAGCGAACTTGAGTATCATTCTCATAAACAATATCTTTGATGTGATTAAGAGAATTTTGCATCTTGCCATAACTTGCGTATTCAACCGCTTTTTTAAGCTGTTGATCTTCTTGGCGCCGAATTGTTGTTAAATGAGATATGGGCATGTTAGTTAATTGTAGAAGATCAAATGGCTTTCCAGATTCAATGGCTTTGGTTTGCTTAGTATCTCCTAAAAGAACAACGTGACAATTTTTTTCTTGTGAAACTTCAAGGATTTTTTTCATGGTCTTAGTTGGCACTGTCCCAGCCTCATCGATAATGAGAACGCTCTGTTCGTCAAGAAGATGCTTATCGTGACTTGCTAGAAAATGGCTAATTGTATTAGCGTTAATATCAAGTTCGCGCAGGGCGCGCACGTGACTCCCGTAAGGTGCAATAGCCATAACTTTGTGATGTTGTTGCTCAATAAAAACTGTAGCAGCTTTAAGCATATGACTCTTACCCGTGCCAGCTGATCCCTTAATTGCAACAATGCGATTAGGTGTGGTGAGAATCATATTAACGGCATTTTGTTGCTCAGCATCTAATGTAAATGCATTAAGTTGTTCAGCTTGTAATGATTGAGTATAAATGGGCTGCACAGCATGATGACCTTGTCTCTCGATTGTTAAAATGGCTGTTTCTGCTAAAAGTAAATATTGTGTTGTATAAAATTTTTTTTGCTCAATGAGTTGTTTAGATTGAATTGCTTCTTGAACAAAATCAATTGCTTGCTGGGGATCATAACCATGCTCAATAAATTGATTTACACAGTCTTTTTGGGTACGTGCTAAATGAGGGTCTACTTCTCCTGCGAATAAATAATAAGGCTCAGCTTTGATTAACTGTTTAGAATCCTGCGCGTGCTGAATTGCTTCTTGTATTAAACTCAAAGATAAAAAGTTTCCTTGAGTATGATTTATAACTGTTTTGATAATTTTCTCATGGGTTAAAAGGGATTCACGTTCACTTAAATGACTAATAGCGTAGCTAACAGCACCACGCGCTATGCATTGTGCTGGAGATAAGGGTTCAGAATTATCCTTATTGTTAGAAACTAATGCAGTAGATTGGCTAAATTGAGAGGCGATCTTTTGCGAATTAGGTAACTCATTTATATCTGAATCATTTGAAGATTGAGAAAAGCTTGTGTAATTATTATGAGCTGTGTGAGGAGCGGATTGTCTCTGCTGTTTAGCCTTAAGATAGTCTAAATTTATTTCAAGGTCTTTAGCTTGTAAACACCATTGCTCAAACATAGAACTGCGATCAAAAACTTGTTTCTTTTTCCGGTTCTTAAGTGTAGCTTGTTGCTTTTCTTGTGTTGTTGCCGTTTGCCTGTTGAGGCCTTGTTGTGATAATAGCTTTTCGATTTGGGTACTGCGCGCACTAAATTGTTCAATTTGCTGACGGGTGATGTGAGCAAGTTCAAAACAACCATTTTGGTCAGTGCGAATATCATAGCCTAATTTCTCAAGTTCATGTGCTAAGATGCTGCGGTATAAAGCTCCGCAATAAGCCGTCATACTGATAATGGTATCATTTTTAAGCGCCCGCCATTCACCATCTTGACGTTGCGTTAAGTTAACAATAATAGCATGTGTATGTAAGTGTGGATCAATCTCTCGACTTGTTTCATGCCTAAATTTTCCAACAATTAAGTTGGCTGTTGTCTCAATGTGAGATATACCATTAATTTTGTGGCGCGTTTGGGCTTGTTGTTCCATATAGTCAATAACTTGGCTTACAGCATAGTCATGCGCTAAAACAATATTGAGATCATGTCCAACTAATGCTTGAATTGATACGCTTTTAGGTGCGCTGAAAGTTAAGTCAATACCAATACGCCGTTTACTATCTTTGCGCACACTTGATTTTGCAAGGCCTATGCTAGCAATACGACCATCCAATAATTGTTTAAAAGTTTTTTGATCAATCTCTCCTGTGAGATTAAGTCTAGCAGCACCTTGCCCTTGCCATTGCTTTGCATCACCTTCTTGTGCATAGTAATCATCTGCTCCCTCACTGTAATACCTACTAACTGCTTTACTGTCCTTGCCTGTTAAAACTGTCGCATTTAACATGTTAACCCTTTCTTTTCTATAAAAGGCTTAAGATTTGTTTTGAAATTGACGATATTTAATTTGATGCGCGTAATAGGATAGTCACTTGCAAACGCAAGAAACCCCGTTAAATTAGGTAAGTTAGAAATCTCTGATGGCATGACCACGCGCTCACGCATTTGAATTAATTGCTTGTTGTCAGATTTACTACTTTTAACTTGTTGTTGACTAATTACTTCACGCTCAACCTCGTGTTCGCCTAAACTTTTACTCATATCCTCACACGTTTGGGGATCGGTTTTAGTGCCACCTAACACCATGAGGGAGCGAAAACAACTGCGTAGCGTTTGTGCTTCAGCTGGACCATAAATTTTAGTAAGTTGAGATGTTGATTGTAAGCCTGCTACTAATCTAAGTCCAACCTTACGTCCTTTGGTTGCAGCATTGATCAGACTAGCTAGTTTTTCAAGGCTGGCAAGTTCATCAATAATGAGCCAGACACGCCGGTTAGGATCTTCTGTTAAGGACAGGATAGACGTGCAAAGAATATCGATCCAAGCTGAAATGAGGGGTTTTAAGGATTCGGTCATATCTTCGCGCCACGTAATATACAAATTACGGCCCGCTGGATCGTCTAGCCAACTGCGCAATGAAAAGGCTCCCGTAGGCATTGTTAAATGCTCAGGTAGTTTTGAAGATAATACAAACCTTGCGCTAGCTAATGCTCTTGTTGCACCTACAAATAGAGATTCAGCGACAGTCCCTTTTAGAAATTTCTTAAGGTCATCTGGATCTGCAATCGTTGTCCATTCAAATAACTTTTTAATACACGGCTCTCCTATCATTTTTAACTTACGTGCTGTTTCTGTTAATAGCAGTCGGGCATATCCACACCATTCCTCCTCTTCATTACTCTGTCCGCGCGGGACAATCGAAAGAGAAAAACGTTTAAAATCATACTCGTGGCGAATTTCATTAAAAAATGACCAGCCTTGGCTACGTATTTCATAGGGATTAAGAATAATATCTTCAGCTTTACCAAATTTTGAATAAATTTCCCCATTAGGATCAGCAACAATAATACGATCTCCACGTAATAGTGCACTAAAAGCAATCTCGCGGATCAGAACTGATTTTCCTGATCCAGTTGAGCCTGCAATCATGATATGTAAACACTCAAGGCGTTTGGGCATTGGGATATTAGCTAATGTAATTTGTTGTTGATCACGCTCTCGTGTTAATCTGCTTAATTGATCTGGTGCAACAATTGACGTACCTCTTAAAAAATCAGTGAAAGGCGCACCTGAAAAAATTTCTTTTTGAAACAATCCCAATAACCAACAAATTAATCCCCCTAAAGCAAAACCAAAAAGCACCGCTGTAATTAAAATGGGTTTAGTGGGTGTTAGCTTTATTAATTGACCAAGGGCAATGAGTCTATTACCTGTTAATGTTTCAAATTTCTTAACAACAATAATCCAACAGATAACTGGTGAGGAAAGGATAATAAATAAAATAAGTTGACGGTTATTTTTGTTCACGAGGCGACCAATGTTTATAGCCAAGGCGCTCTAACTCACTGTGAATCATGGTTAAATTTCCAGGGTTAACAACCGAGCGTAACATAAGGAGAATTTCAATCAAGATTTCATTAGATGAATCAGATGGCGGCGACTGACTAGGAGCAGTAGGAAGCATTTTTTTAAGTTGCGTAATGGATTGGTGAAGATGATAAAGTTGTTGATTAATTGTTACTTTATCTTGAATCAAATTGATTAAGTAGGTGTTGAGAGACAGGCCCTGGTAACTTGCATCATTTTTATAAAGAAAATGCTGTTCTGGCGTGACGCGTAGCTTAATAGATTTTATTGTTTTCATAATATTTCCCTGGGCCCACAAGTGTCTCTATTTTAATGGTTATTAAGCGAGCGAATACGCCATTTTAAAGAAAATATGACCCCATTTGTGTCCCTAGCATTATTTATAAATTACTCAATAAACCTTGTAAAATCAAGGGTTTATAGAGCACCCAAGGGGTGCGTATGGTGTATGGGGCTGAGGCTGCAAAAAACGGTGATCAAAGTGCTAAGAAAGTATTTGTGCAAAACCTGCTGTTATAAAGGGGGTATCATCACTCAGAAAGATGCGCACAGTGTCGTAGCTGAATGCGATCAAGATGAACTATTTGTGATAAGTGGAATCATGATGAATCAACAAGAATAATAAGGTTGTGCCCAGCACAGACTGTGGTCAACGCGCGCGCGTAAGCGTTTTAAGCGTTGTCCAAAGCTTGGGGTAAAGTCACCCCCCCCTTGGGGGGATTGTGACGCTTTCCCCATGCTGTCAGGGGGTGCGGGCTTTATACTACAGCTACGACTGTTCCCTTCAGTGTAAACAGACCTATCTCTCTTACTTTAAAATATAACTATAATGGGTTGTCATTTGTAGAGCTTGCCTGTGGTCAACAGGGGTCAGGGTGGATATCTCTTTAACTGCACCGCAGTTTATCCACGCTGAGCACGTTTGTTGTCCATCAGGATAAGCAATTGATCTCGTGGACCCTGTGGGCAGAGGGACGATCAAGGGGTGGATTAATTTATTCCATTAAAAAAATGATAAGAATAAATTTATCCATGCCTTCGTCCTGGTGGCGCAGCCACTGTCCATAAGTCCACAGATTCTTAAAATTTGTTACTATTTAGAAGAGTGTATGAGATTAGATCATTGGAAAAGTTAGAGTGTTACTATGCGCTCGAATGTAGACAAATTATTTCTATAGAACTGTACTAATAACTAAAAAATCATTTTTGTTATGCCTATTTTTTCTGTTGCATAATGGTATGTAAGAGCAGCGTTTTAATTTATATTACAATGCTTTTGTGAAGTTTTGTTATTGTAAATTATACGCCTTGGGCGTATAGTCCGAAAGTAAAGCTTATTGATTTATATGACTAAAAAGACTTATTCCATCTCCGAAATTAATCAAGATTTTTTAGCATATGGTCAACACATGACCCCTATGCGCATTAAATCAATTCGTGCCAATTTCGGATTATCTCAATCTAAATTCGCAAGTCTTATTGGTATTAGTGTGCGCACATTACAAAACTGGGAATGCGGACGTAAAAATCCTTCTGGGCCATCATCTGCTCTTATGTATCTTAGTGAAACTCAACCAGATGCATTTTTAAAAAATCATAGAAAATTATTAGAGCAAATTAAACAGTTAGGGTTAATGTAACTTTACAATTGTCATAGACTTTCGTTACCTTAAAGGTAAATATTTAGAGTATGAGGATTTGTTAAATACAAGAAAACGTTAGGAAAATTAGTTGCATTATTTTATACTTACTTATAAATTAGTTTAATACAGACATACTAAGACAAACTTTTATCACCATGGATCAAGCGCGTAAAACTTTAACCCTCAGTACTCAATTATCACCGATAACTCAACAAAAGCTGATGATCAGCCCTAAGCTAGTCCCTAGTCAACAACAACAGTTAGTCATTCAGGCAAAACAGCAGCGTAAAAACAAAATTCGTGCAGCTTTAAATTGGCTAGTCACCCAGTATCCTGAATCTTTCAATATAATTACGCCGCGCCCTCTTAAATTACGTATCGAAAATGATATTATTGCAGATATAGATAAAATGGAACAACCTTTAGCTCAAGGTATACCTTCGAAAAAAGCCGTACGTGAAGCAATTGTTTTCTATACGCGCAATATTAAATATATAAAAACGCATTTAACTTGTTCCCATCGCATTAACTTGCAGGGTCATGAGATAAATGACCAACCCATTACAAGTGCGCACAAAGATTATGCTACCCAAGCAATATCTAAGATTAAAGATATCATCGCTTATAAAGCTAAAGTACGTAAGAAGAGAAAACTTGAAGACGATTAAGTTGGATCCAGCCCACAAAATAGAAGATAATGCATATTTAGGATAATTTGAAACAGAAATCAATTTATAACCCGAAAAGGATATTGGTAATAAAAGTGAATTTAGTCAAATATAATATAATTCTTCGTTCAAACTAGTTATACTCTAATCGTTCAGTCAATGTCGATTTTGGAGATATAAGATGAAAAATTTAATATACCTTTCAAGCCTTTTTTTTACATGTGCCTTAGCTTCTTCTTCTGATATTATGACTATGCAAGATTTCAAAAATCACAATCCTCATACGAATTCCTATCAGGGTACAATATCTTTAGATATCTCAGATTTAAATTTCTTAGATAAAGAAATTAAGGAGGCAAAATTAAATTTTGACCAGTTCAAAAAAAGTAACCCTAATAGTACTTACTCTAAAATATACGGATCTATGCACAAAAGTTTGCTAGAGGTTAGAATGAAAGCTTTAGATAGAAGTTTAAATAACTCAATTAGAAGTGAAGTTAATAAAATTTTAGAATCTCATTTTCCACAAGATGCTGATTAGGTGTTGCTGATCATAAGCTTTCATTTACTTTTTTAAGGTAACCGTTTGGTGTACTTGGAGAGTTTGTTTAAACTTAGATAAAATATATCAATTTACAAAATTGTTGAAACCTGACCTGCTTCTAGTTGCGTCCACTACTCAACAATTTACTTGTTCTCTTCTACTTCCCATAGAATTCTGTTCATTCAAATAATCGTTCAATGAGTATCCAATCTAATGTGACCTAGTTGGCCCTGGGTTGGAACAATATTAATCTCAATATCATAATTTAGCTTCGTTAGAAATTTAAACAATCTGTCAGCTGTAAAACGTTCATAATGCTGATTTCTAAGATTAGATACATCTGGTTGCGTAATACCCATTATCTTAGCTGCGTTGCTTTGTGTTAAAGTTCGCTCATTAATAGTTTTATTAATAAAAAGCGCCAGCTTAGCTTTTAATATTTCTTGCTCAGCATTTGCAAATTCAAGGTCTTCAAATATATTACCTGAGCTTAATTCATAATCTGAGGAGTTTATCATTTTCTATTTCCTCTACTTTTTTTAATCGCTCTTTAATTAAATTAATATCTTCTTGCGGCGTTTTAATTCCAGACTTTGATTTCTTTCGAAAAGCATATACGACATATAATCGGTCTGCATATTTTACAGTGTAAAGGGCTCGAAATGTGTCGCCACGGTGGTCTTCAATAATTTCAAAAACACCACTACCTAAGTCTTTCATAATTTTAGTATGGGAATGGTGCGTGCCCATTCGTGCAAAATATGGCGCATGTCCCATGGCACACTTAACCTCAAGTGAGAATTTAGATATCACTTTACGCGTATTTCCTATCCAAATAACCTGTTTGATAATTTATTTTTTCCGACATGGGAACTAATATTATATATTCTAATTATTACTAATTTACTATAAAAATTTCTCATAGAACAAAATATATCTGACTTACATGTAGTTTCACTCAATAGAGCATCGTGTACTAAAGATTGTTATGCTTATTCATTTTACGTCAAAAATCGTCTATTAGTGTAAGGTACTGATTTCAGATATAATTAAACAGGATTATTAGATATATACTCACGCATCGCAATTTTTTATGTTAATCTCAAGATATAATTGTTTCGTTTTTTCTAATCATTATCTGAAATATATTCATCCCCATCACTTTCATATCCTCCACCGTATTCTGCTAATAGCTCTCGATGTAAGCCTTCTTGCGTTGCAATCACTACTCCATGAGGATTGTATTTTTTCCAATGTTGTATCTCTAAGTCCTGATAATTATTAACATTCATTGTAACTAAGTTTCTGTAAAAAGACATATTAATTGAATGAATTGCTTGCTTGCGCTCTACTGAATTACCTGTATCGGTAAAGGCATGATGTGCACCTGATTTAGAAAAAAATTGATCAAAGGTTTGAGCCTTAATTCTTTGCAGCATGTAGCTGCGTGCGTTGGAGCTTCCAATAGGTAATTCGTCATGAGGCTGTGCTGTATTTTTTTCATCTCTAAACAACCTACTTGAAACTTCGACATCAAGTAGAAGATTAAGCGTGTTTAAAAATTTGCTGTGTTCTTTGGGTCTTTGTCCCTTGTAACCATATTGAGTAAGTGCTTCAACTGTGATTGAATTACCAGTGATGCGTGACCATTGTAACAGCTTAGCTATAGCAGTAGAATTTATATCTTCTTCAATTTCTTTTATTTTTGTGTCAATCTCATTACCCCTTCTTTCTTCATCTTTATTAGAGTACGCGCCTATTTGAGAGATATAGATATATCCTGGTTTATTGGTTGTGGGCTTATTTTCTAAAGTTACAGTACTTTCTGCAAATTTACATTTTATAGGGCAACGATCTGTTTGATCTGTCCATTTTTTTTGTTTATCAAATTGAGCTTTATGTTTTGTTATCGAATTAATAAGCATAATTCTTGAGCGACTTGGAATTCCTTCCAAATTCATAAAAAATTCTACGGATTTTTTACCGTAAGCTTCTTCAAATTTTTTAAATATTGTTTGTGTTCTAGATGAATTGGAGTTACGGTGAAAAAATTTTTCATTAACCTTTTGTTGACGCTGATACTCTTTTTCTAAAGCTTTGTTCTCATTTGGAAAACCTTGCCAATAAGTTGTTAATTTTCTTGGATTCTCATCTAAACTATTTGAAAAATCTATAATTTCTTGATAACGGGATAATATTGCTGTTTGTTGATCCAATACCATTTTATGTATCTGATCTTTATTGTAATTCCATTTGAATTTATTATAGAGTTTGATAAGGTAAACAGCTGTTTCAATATGACCATTTTCTGCAGCCAAGAATAGAGGCGTTCTATCGTTTTTATCTCTCCTATTCAAAAAACAAAATAACAATTTTGTATGTTTATCATCAATTGTTACATCACTAATAACATTTATTTTTATGTCTAAAATGCTACTAACAATTTTTTCAATAAAGCTTGTGTGCCCCAATTTTGCTGCATAATGTAACGGCGTTGTATAATCTGTATCATTGATATAAGCAAAAGTTTTGTAAGAAGAACCTGAAATTTCGCTTTGATAGTTTTGATCATTATTTGAAATAGCACACCATAGCTCAGCTTCTCTAGAACTATCGTTGTAGGGGGGATAACTATTAAAAACTTGGTTGCCCCATATATTTTTTAGCGCAAATTCAAAAAAATAGTGTTCAAATCCAAAATATGCAGAATATATATAATTCCCTTCAATACTTAAACAATTGTATAAAAAACTACCTGTGAATAAATCTTGAGAAAGTTGTTTTAAGTATTTGGTAGGTGGCCCATTTAAGTAATAATCACCTGAAAGATTTGCAGTAATATCTTTTATTAAGTCTGTTTTCCAATTTATTGCCATAAAAGCTTTAAAAGAGTTGTTTTGCACCCTTACACTTTTTGAAAAATCTGTTGGATTTTCAAATTTATGCTTCTCACCGATTGCAAGTGGATTATAATAAATTGTAACAAAGCCCGAGCTTTCTGAGAAATTAAGTTGGGTATGATCAGTTTCAAATATAACTGTTGATTCTACAAATTTTTTAAAAGACTCTATTTTCTCATTACCGGAACCTTTAGAACAGGGTGAACCATAATAAAACAGCTCCCAATTACCACTTTGTAATTTCACCCCTCCATTTCCAATGTTTTTAACCTGACTTCCTTCCTTGAATATAATATTACCGCATGCCGTTAGAAAGAGATTACTGTTACCAGACCATTTAATATTTATATTTTTATCAAAAATAATATCTCCATAAGACTCAAGTGTTAAATCATTTCTTTTTGTTTCAAACTGAAACAAAATATAAGCGACATCTTCTTCTTTTATTATTAAATCAGTTATAGGTTCATCTTTAGGGCACTTTTCTTCAAGCCATTCCTCAAAAGACTTCTCAGTTATTTTTTGGGGGATTGCTCGGCTTTCATCGCCATCGGATATTTTTTGTTTTTTTGTTTGCAGATCAGTGTTAATTTCATCTTTAGATTCACTTGCTTTCACATTACAGATATTAGATAGCATCAGCAACAAACCTAATAGCTTTAAATAATTTCTCTTATGCACGTGATGAATCGTTTTTTGAGTATTAGAGTATTTTTGATTTAGCAAAGATGGGGTCATAGAATAGCTCCTTGAGTTTAAAGTTTTCAAAATAGAGGATGATATCGATAGTGTTATATAAGACGCGGCGGATTACTTCGATATCAATCAGTTGACCCACATCTGATTTCTTAATCAGCGTAATGATGCGCTCAAAAGTTTGCAATGCGCCATTGGCATGGGTCGTAGTGATGGCACCTGGATGACCAGTATTGAGCGAATTAAGATAATCCCAGGCCTCACCACCACGTAGCTCAGCTAAAAAGATGCGATCAGGAGACTGGCGCATACATGAGGCTAAACACTCGCCTGCAGAGACACGTCCCTGTCCGTCACCATATAATAAGTGCACACGGTTAGGATGCTGAGGCAAGAACAACTCATGCACATCTTCAATTGTTATAATACGCTCTGAGATGGGTACCTTTTCAACAAGTGAGCGTGCGAAAGTTGTTTTTCCCGATCCTGTTTTTCCAGCAATCACAATATTACGCTTTAACAAGACCGCTTGCTTCAAAAAATCATGCATGTTGCGCTGCTTCTTTAATTCTAATAGTTCATGCTCAAAAGGTTTGAGCGACTCATCGAGTCCCGTTTTCTTTGTCTGAAACTGGATAGAGGAGCTGACATCATTAAAATCATTAAAAGCCCCTTGCTGAACCAATTCATCAAGCGTTTTAACTATCATATTGTGCTTGCGAATTGATAGCGAAAGCGTACCATCAACGCAGGCAGGTGGTATAACAATTTGACCACGTTGGCCCCCTGGTAAAATAACTGAGGCGATACTATTGAGCTGCAAGCCATTATAGACGATCAATGCTGTTGTTAATGATTGCAGATAGGAGTGTGTAAGTTTGGTAATTGCTTGACTATGCCAGCCCAGTTGCGTTTTAATCCAGATCTCACCTGGACGGTTAACAGTAATCTCGGTGACGTCGCTGCGCTCTAAATAAGGCTGTAATGGGCGCAGCAATTGTATAATTGTTTGATCATCAGAAATCAGTTGATCAGGGTGTGAGCTGTAAGTCATATACACCTCTAAAATCTAAATCACGTGCCACAAACACAGTAATACGTTCGCCTTGATTTTTATACAAAGTGGGTGGAATATTAATTGAGTTTTTGAGGGCTTCAGCTGCCATATCTTGCGCTGAACCTGAAGTATTATTTAAATTGACCTGACTCTTATCTGATTTTTGATTCTGATTTGCTGCAAACTCACTTAGATCATCGATAAGGCTTAGCATAATGGCACTACCAAAGCGTTGCCAAAAGTGATTATCAATATATCCCCCTAACCCACCTTCTCCAAGCGACCCTGCGCCTGGTGAGTCAAGATTGATAATCACACCTTTTGGTGTTTCAATACGCGTCCACAACACAAAAATACGCGCTTGGCCTTGATTCAAGTTACCCTGATAATGACCCACAACTTTGGATCCACGGTCCAATAGAATAACTCGACCATTAGCTGAATAGACGTCTCGCGTAAGCGTACACATGCATAAACCCGGCTGAGTTGTAATCAACCGTGTTTCTAAAACGCAATCCAAGACTGCTCCTTGAGTCAATAAATAGTTACGGTCTCCTAGCTGCCCCGCAAATGCAGGTTTAAGCTGTAAAGGTTGTAATTGTGTACCAAGGGAACTTGATGATACTGTTTGATCATTAACATCCACATGCGTTGTGCCTTGTAGATGAACAACACCTTCTTCCTGGTAGGTTGAAGATTGGGCTGTTGGATGTGATGAGCTCTGTCCCTTTTGAGGATTGCTTGCGCACAAAGCAGCAGTTAGGCGGCGTTTGCGTAGGACTTCAACGGGTGATTCTTTATCAGGTTTATCTTCTGTGTGTGTTTCTTGATGATTAAGTTCAGTACTCATTTGGGAATTAGTTGTTTTTTCAACATCATCAACGCTATCAGGTTTGACTTTTGATTTTTTATAGGGCGGCAAAGTATTGCGTACAATATGATTGGTTATTGCTTTTGTTGGTTCTCTTAAGGTCTTGTAGTGATAGTAAAACATTAACGCAACCAAACCTGTTAAGACAATGATAACAGGAATCATCAGTTTTTTAAGATTGATTCCAAAACGCCCTGAGTGCTGGTCTAATGTTGCTGCACCCCTGGGTTCATTTTGCTGAGTACGGCTTTGCTCTTGCTCAGCAATTTTTTGAACAGCATCTACGTGAGGAGGTATCTTATCTTGACTCATGATACGCGGCCCTTAAGCGTACGCTCAATAACAGGTGATGCTGTGCCTGTTGATTTAGGAGGTACAACTTGAGTTATAGCCTCGTTGTAAATAGCAAGCGCGCGCTCACCCAACCTTAATATCCACTTAGCATTTACTTTGTGTAAACGCGTAATGTTATTACCTGCTCCAATAACATGATGATTGACTATACTTTCCTGATTTTCACCATCAACCATATAAATAGCTGGTATATCTTGGTGATTTAAGAACTTGAAATTGGTAAAGCCATTATTATCCCAAACATTAATGGGCGCAATATCAATGTCACCACTCATCGTGTAATTTAAATTAACTTGATCTAAAGGCTCGCTCCATCCTTGCTCTAAATTATCTTTAAGCTTAACGGCTTGCTGTGTCTTAAATTCACTATCAGGATAACTAAAAATCAATTGGTAGACTGATTTAGATGAGCTGATGCTGGGTTGGAAAGTTAATCTAAAAGTATAGTTACGTCGGTTGGTAACAACAATTAAATTTGTGTCAGCATTTTCAGCACAAGGTTTAATAAATAGATGGTTGTTTGTCACATTAAATGAATAAGACTGCGCATCTCCAAAGACATGGGTGATGTAAGATTCGTCCTCTTCTAAAACGATATGCGTTGCAATACCTATAACGCTATCTAGTTGCACGACATTATCTGGATTATAGACAATAGTGCGTATTCGACTATCATAAGCTGATTTTTGTGGAACACTGAGCGCATTTAGGGATGTGGTCTTTATCAGTATAACAATTCCTAAACTTAAGCATTGTGTAAGTTTTATGAGACGCAGCAGATAAGGACAGTTTTTGATATTAATCATGATGCAGACTCAATGGTTTCTGGGTCAATACGATAGCTAGTAACTTGAAAGCCTAATGGATTAATACGTCGATCAGACGCTGATATGACTGCGTTTATATAACGGTAACCTATAGTGGCAATCCAAGATTTAAGAGGATAGACTGTGCCATTGCTATCTTCATAGTGCACAGCAAACCTGACGACAGCACTCTGGTTTTTAGTATCAGCAACAATCGAGCGTACCTGGGTAAAGATTTTAGTGTGATTACCTAACACTTTATCACGTGCTTGAGGGCCTTCAAAAAGGCTATGATACTCTTTTTGTACCTCAGGGCTGCTGAGCAATGCTGTGGTATTATAATATGTTTGAATCGTAGCATCATCGTAGCTTTCCCGGTTTAAAATATATTGATTCAAGAAATAACTATCTACAGCCTCGCCGTAGCTCGTTTCAACTTCTTTCATATGCGTTAGGGAATCAACATAGCCTGTGGTGTTATCTACACGCAAAATAAAGGGAACTGATGTTTTAAGGGGGGTAAGTCCAACGAGTGCAGCAATACTTAAAGCTGTTAGTGCGCCACACACTTTAGTAATACGCCAAGCATTGCGCCGTGAGGTTAGAACCTCACCCAAATATTCACGTTCAAGCCCTTGGCTTTCTTTAAGATATTTTTGAATATCTGGCGATTTTATTCTATCAAGCGTTAATCTCATCATGACAATTCTTGAAATTCAATGGGTATCTTAACATTAATAGAAATACGCTCGCCTTCATCTGGCTGTTTAGGCAGTGGAGGATTTGAGGCACAAGATATTAACCCAGCACTCATCATCATAACTGCTAAGCTTAGCAATCTTTTCTTCTTAAATTTGATCATGGTTTATACTCTAATTGTTTAGGCGAAGCTTGTTGAGGTATTTGCGGTTGTTGATGCGTTAATTCTGGATTAGAAATTTTGACATATCCTCGGTAGTTTGAAGGCTCAGTTGTACCTCCTGTTTCACTTGCTGCAGGCTCTCTTTTTTTAAGCGTTGGGGTTTTAGGAAGGGAAGATGGAACAAAGCCCGCAAGTGTGCGCAACTCTGCTAAGTATCCTAAACTAAAGCCTCCAGATAGCGATGCTGCAAGCGTTGGCAATTGCATTAAAATAACAATCATGGCAATGCAGAGAATTGCAGCACCTCCAATGATTTGTCCATTATTTTGAATACCATCAAAAGCCAGTTCTTCCATATAGTTTGCATAAATCGACATCATTAAACCGAATATGGATGACACTAAAACAATCAGCAGTGTGTAGTTGATTACTTGACCTAACCACAGATCAAAGAAACGTTGCGAAGGTTTGAACATTAAAGCTGCAATAAAAAAAGGGGCTAATCCGCATAATAATGATAAAGAAAATTTAGCTAGTAATAAATAAGCACCTCCTATAGCTGTAAGCGTGCTTGTTGTGAGGATAATTAAAAAACCAAAAAAAGCATAAGAGAGTCCATTTTCTTGAAAAAATCCAGCATGATTGAAAGCTTCCGCAGCTTTCAAAAAACCTTGGTCTGCTGCTTTATCAATTAATTGTGCAGCTGCATCGTTTTGCTGCGTATCAGAAAGTAGACTAATGGCCAGACTATCTGGCATTTTTTGAATAGCTTCAACAATCTTAGTTTGATATATTCCTCCTGCTGCAATAATTGATGTAATACTCACAATACGTAATGACTTTGTTAAAAAATCCATTAGCGGCATTTCAATTGTGCCTCTAATTATTAATAAACCATAAGTTATAAATGTTAACGTTAATCCAGTGGTAATAACAGGCATGAGGGTCGTTATAGCTTTACTTGAAACGTCACCCGCAAAAGTTAATGTTATATTATCAATGCGACCAAATAAATATTCGAATAGGTGAAATCCCATAATATTATTTATTTTTTTAATTTAATTGCAGTTGGATGTGTTTGTGCAAGTTCATATTGCGCGCGTCTCACAATACGGCACTCCTCAGTATTGGCTTCAAAAGATGGGGCATTATAACAATATTTAATTTTTACCAATAACTCATCTTGATGCTCAAGATAGTAATCAACACTCTTAGCAGTCTTTAAGCGATCACAATTGCTGAGTAACAATAAAATGGGAATTAGAAGAAATTTTTTCATTGTAAAGGTTCCTTAGTTAATGTTGGCATGCCAGTGTTTTTAGGATTCAAAATCCGGTGGCTCATGGCCTGACGTTGGTTGGTAATGAGCTGGTGCTCAGCTTGTTGCAATTGTGAAACCAGCTGCAGTTTCGTGATTTCATTTTGAATCATAGCTTGCTCAATACTAATACGGGCTTGCAACTCGCTAATGGACTTGGGGTCATCTGTTTTATTAATTTCAGCCATGAGTTTATCAATTTGTTGTAGCCTCCTTTTTGTTCCTTCATAAGCACGCATTCCAACAGCTTTATCAACGGCTGCTTGATACTTAGCGCGTGTGCTAATATGTTTTTGCATATCTTTAATCGAACCTGTGTATTTTTCCTCACCAACAATACGCTCAACAATGTTAGCTGTTTCAACACCGTTTTTATAAATTGCTGCTGCATCCTGAGGTAACATTTTACGTAGATCGGAGTCATGTAAAATCATGCCTAGTTTTCTAGTTCCTGTTAGTGCTTGATAATGTTTATAGGCCTGATCCATTTGTTGCTTGAGTTGGGAAGCTTGTTCAGCCATTTGTGCAAGTTCTTTTACCTGATAAGAAATATTTACAGAATCATGAACTTCCATAGAGTAGACAAGTGAACACTGCGTCATCATTACCGTTAAGCCTAGGTAAACACCTTTAAGTTTTGAGAAAACAACGTTGTTAAAAACACAGGCTTTAAACATCTGCTGTTCCTCTAACCTTTTGATAAAATGCTGGTAGCCACTGCGCTGGGTCAGGTCCAAGTTTGTTGACAAGTTCACTGACACGCACGGCATTATCAGGTGTGCCGGAAAAAACTGATAATTCATCATTAAAAGAATTTAGATCAAGTTCAGCAACAACCGATCCCTCCCCCTGCTTAATTAAAAACCGCCGGCTATCTTCGCTTAAGTTTTTAATTAAATTGAACTCTGCTGGTGTGATTTTGAAGCCTTTAATATAATCATCAGCATCTGCACTGGGATTGGGCAAAAAAATAAAAGTAGCGCATTGTTGAATCAGCGTTTTAGCAATAGGACTCTCGAGTGCGTCACTTGGCTCTTGGGTTGCAAATACAAAAATACCATTTTGTTTTCGAATCGTTTTTTCTTTATTTTTAGCAAACTCTTCAAAGTAAGGATCTGACAACATTTTCCAGAATTCATCAAACATATAGATAAATTTACGCCCATCTACCATACTTTCAGTGCGGTAAACGAGGTACATCATAATTGCACCTCTAATATCGTCGTTATCTAAGAAGTCCGTAATATCGAAGCCATAAATGTGATGGGTTGAAAGATTTAAAGCATCAGTGGCATTATCAAATAACCAGCCATATTGGCCGCCCTGACACCATTTTATTAATCTTGCATGAATGCTACTGGTATTAACGTTCAGACTATCTTGATCATCAGTGGGATTAGGCAGTGAGTGCAGAAGCGTTGATAAACAACGCAATGGCACATCAATATGATGCATCAAAGTCTGCAATGCTTGATCAATTTGTGCCTCATCTGAGGTCGTAATGGGTTGGCCGTCACCCTGCACTAACCTTTTGATGAACATCTTGAGAAAAATCAAATTGCCAGCAGTTGGCGGTAATTGAAAAGGATTAAATCCCGATGGTTCTCCCATTTTAAGGGGTAAGTAGCATCCGCCAAGGGCACGCACAATGATTTCCATACCACGGTCTTTATCAAACAAAACAACAGTCGGTTTAAACTTTTGCGCTTGCGCCAATAAAAAGCCTAATAATACAGTTTTACCCGACCCTGATTTACCAATCAGCATGGTATTACCCAATAGGCGTTTATCTGTTGCATCTTCATTAACGTTTGAAGCATGAAAATTGAAATATAAGGGGGTTCCACTGGTTGTTTTAAAGATTGTCACAGCATCTCCCCAAGGATTACGTGTCGGCTTACCGCTCATAAAATTATGAAAGGATGAAAAGGATAGAAAGTTGAGTGACGTGATGGGGGCAGGACGAGGACGGTATTTCCAGTTACCAGGTAGTTGGGCCCAGTAGCCAGCTTCAAGGGCTAAATCAACAGGTTTAGCAATGATAGCTACATCCATTAACAGCGCTTTAGCTGTGGCTAAATGACGGTGAACTTGAGCTGTATCTTGACCATAAACCAGCAGCGTGGCGTGATGCTCACCCATGACAAATTGTCCAGAAATGAGTTGATCAAGGGCGTCATCAATTTCATTAATTTGTCCATAAGCTGCATCTTTAGAATCAATAAGATGTTTTTTATGACGCTCTAAAAATCCTTGCGCAGCATAGCGCGATAGTGCTGAAAAGCTTTGCGATAAAATAAATTCAAAGTTCGATTCGAGTAGAATATTGAGATGGCCTGGCTCAGTATTGCTATCATAGTCAGCAATCTCCAGCATACCGAAATACTTAGTTTGATTAGGCATACGAATCTCGCCCACTTCACCCCATTTAGCAAACATTAACCGGTTATGCGCTATATAATCGCTAAACCGATTGCGTGTTATTGGCATTGGGATGTGCTCACCATTAATTAAACTTGCTAAGAATTCAAGTGCAGATGAATAGGCATGTCCCTTATGGTCATAAATTCCAAGTAGTTCTGCATGATATCGGCGTAAACCTGCAGCAATCGTATGATTAATATCCTGTAGTACTTTAATAGCCTGTTGTTGGTTATGCTGTTTTTCGATAAGCGTTTGTTGTTGCTGATGTGATAAAAAAGATAGTACCTTGTCACTAATGGGGCGGTAGACAATGGTAAGATAAAGATTATTCACCATTAGATTGGTGTTAGCAAAGCTTTGCTGATAGTGCTGATCAAGTTGCTGACAAAAAATGTTATCAAACTGACCTTGAGGATATTCATGAATGCGTCTGCGCACCACATGACTCCATAGCGATACATTGTCACTGCAAACACTACGTATTAAGTTGTTAAGATCGCTAATCCAATTGAAAATGTCTTGACTGCTAGCACTTTGATGCGGGCGTCCACTTAAGCGCCATACGGATACATAGTCCGCAGTTTTCGTTGAAATAATGGTGTTGGTTATATGGTGGGAATAGGGAATATATTGGCTAATAGTATTTTCTTGGGTTAGAACTTTTTTTGCTAGTTGATCCAACCCAACATTCCTATTCTACCGTTTTTTCCATTTATATAAATGTGGTGTGTAACTTGAGGCGCCCCAAAAATCTTTATGCTGGTTATGTAATTTTGTCTCAATCCATAATCCTAAAATACGAAAAGCTTTATCATCACTTTTACAAATTTGCTGCATTACAAACCACGATGGAATGATCAAAAACCACCACCATAAACTAACGAGCGACGCGATACTTGCAACGGTAATGAGCATAAATATTAAGGGGATTAGCGGCACACCCATTACCATGGGTAAGCGAGTACAACCTTTAAATAGGGGAAAAGCCTTAGGGTGAAATGTAGTCATACAATTAACTACCAGATAACATCATTGACGTGAACGTTGAGGCAGATGCAATAATAATCATGCCAACAAACCAGCGCACAAATAATCCCTTGTCAATTGCGCCATACAAATAAGCAATCCCTAATCCAATCAAAACAATAACAGCAATGTAGGGGACAATATCGAGCAGCTCAGCTTTAAATGTTTCTAAAATGCTTTTAGCATGTTCAAGGCCTGCTGCTTGAGATGACTGAGCACCAAGAACGCTTGAGAAAAGGATTGAGAAATGTCTGATTCTAGGAGAACTTTTTTTGATTAAATTAAACATTAGATTTTGCCACCATCTTATATAATATTATTTATATCCTTAGTAAATATCAAAAATCGAAACTTTTCAATAGCTTAGTTAAAATTTTAGTGATTTTAATTTTAAGTATTATAAAGATACTTGATTGCGCAGCTTCTTATTTGCACAACTTATCAAAAATTTTCTTAATTTAATTTGAAATGACCATTAAATCACACCCCATAGCTTTTAGATCCGTTTGTAACTGAAGAAGATTCACACAGTAAGCGTGTTCAACATCAATGTTTGCAGCCTTGCTATTGAGATAATGATCAAGTGGCGCATGGTGAATGAGCCATTTGCGATCAATGAGCTGCTTAAGTATGCTTACAAGATCATCTGCATTATGTGCTGTCAAAGGGACTTGTTTGTCCATGCAACATTTGTAATGAAACTCTCTCAGTGTGCAATGAAAGTATACTGGTGGATGCGTTTGGAGCTGCTGTAAATTCAGCGCTTTGCTGGTGGCAAACTCATTTTCATGAACATTTTTATGGTCAATAATTATAACGTCAATCGCGTCACTGTGTTGCGTGCGTTGTAGACAGTAATGCAATACCTGCGGATAAATGGTGCTGCTTGTAAGCTTGAGAAGCGCTTCACGACGTACTAATGACACAATTGTGCGCTCAAGAGGTGTGAGCGGTATGGGTTGAGATAAAGGTGGTATTGGTGTTAGTTGATACATAATGCTTTCCCTTGTAATTTTTATGTTATTATTTTTTTTATGTAGTGTGTTCAGTGCATAATGCACTTAAGTTTTCTGAATAACTTGTTGTTGACTCATTGAACTTGACTGAATTTGCTTAAGCTTTGCATTTTAATCACCCTCACCTTCATCCAGATCTGCTTGGTATTTGGTTAGGTTTTTAAGATAAGTATTGCGATCTTGTGGCCTCAACGGTAGCTTGCTCAGGTATTGTATCTCGTTAGTGGTTTTTCCTTGATCACATGGCCAACAACCGTAGCGGATACAATCATCTAACTCGTCTTCCTTGAGTTCCATTTGCAAATGCGTTTTTGATAAAGTTGTAAAGGCTAACTCTTGACGATGATATTGATTATTCACGTCAGTTTGCTTAGTGACGTTACTACTATTGTCTAACGTTACAGCTTGAGTTTTAACCATATCGTACAGCTTAAGATAAATAGCTTTATAAAACTGCAAACCCATTTGCTCGATATAAGGATGATAGTCATCATCTTCTAATTCACGGGTATAAAGATTAAAATCGACCTCACAGACAATATTTTTAAGAATATAGTGATGAGAGTTAGGACATAGAGATAATCTAACACCACCTCGTGCAAAGTACTCTTTATTGCACCAGTAAATATAAATATCTGATTCCACTGGCTTAGATAAATTAATGCGATACTCAGACTGTAACATCTTATTAATATCATCATATTGTTCTTGATAATGGGGGTCACCCCCTTGAAAGATTTGGATCATGGTACGCTTCCTTGTTGGTATTTTCTTATTGTGGTTGAAATGGGATCGTTGCTATTAGCAGCAACGAGATGGAATGTGGTTATTAAGGTAATAAAGAAGTTTTGATGGCTAATGAGAATATTATGTAATTGTGTAAGGGAAAAAGTGGTATAAAATATAGCTTGTTGATAAAAAGCTTCTATTTTTGACAAAATATCGTTATAGTCCCATTCAACAATCTTAAGTACAGATTGTTGGTTATAAGCGCAGTATTTTTGTTTTTGATGCAGGAATTTGTTATTAGGTATAGAATACTTAAGTGTACCCGCGTTGTTTTGGCTAACAGGAGAAGCTAAACAATACAGGTACAGATTATGGAGTAGAAAACCTAAGGACCAAAGATGGACCTTTTGCATACTGATAGTGTGAACAGGAGCACAGTTATCAGTTTGTCTTAAGTCACCAGGGGCGTACTGGAGTGACGTGTTACCCCTGGTGTGTTTTACGCCTTGAACAGGAAACAAAGCGTAAACTGTTGATTGCGTCACCATGGTTACCATGGCTAAAGCAAAAATGGGTGGCATCTGGGTGATACCTGCATTGCACTCTTGCTTAAAAGACCCCCTGAAGGATAGTTCCTTCAAGGGGTAAGTTTGAGGCTTTAACGTGCCCGCGTTAAGGAAATCCGTACAGAACATCTTAACTTGGGCTTTTTTCCCTTGGCAAACAGGAAGAGCCAAGGAAACTGGTGGCAGTTGTCTTGCTAGTTTTGTCAAACCGGCAATTTTCTTGACAACTGTGTCAGTTTTTTGCTGACAGAAACTGTTTATATATGATATATTCATACTGTCTCTTTCGAGGCCAGGCCTTCATCTGCTTTTGCGAGTGATGTGAAGGCCTGAACTTATTTTCTTTGTTTACTTAGTTAATTAATCCCATATTAAAATTATCCACTTGTCTTTGATGATTAAGGTTGAGCACGTCTAATAATTGACTCAGTTTTAATAATGAATCAGATAAGTTTATGACGTTATGAGAATTATTTTCGGCAAAGTTGGGCCATTGCTGGCTGAGGTCTTGTAAATTAAAGTAATGATGTAACATATTGAATTTCCTATTTTCTTTTTTAAGCTCATCTTAAGGTGACAATAATTTAAAAAATTTTTAAAATCAACAAAAAAGTGTAATATTTATAAAATATTTTTATTTTAAGTCTGATTATGCAATAAATGTAGCTTAATTAATTTGGATGATACGATATGTTATTTTCAATAGAAGGTCTTAAAAATTTGGATATTGAAAAACTCAACCATTTTAGCCTTGTTTTCAAAGAACATTCTATTAAAAAAGCATCAGAAAAGTACAATATTAATGCCCGGATATTGAGACATTCTTTAGATACCATTGAAAAAAAATTGAGTATTAAACTTTATCATGCATCCAAAAAGAGTTTTTTACCCACAGAAGAGGCAGTTCATTTATTTAATTTCTGTAACGACTTTATAAACTTACTTAACAGATATAATGATCAATTTTTCAATAAAGGTATTATCAAAGACAATAAAAGAGAAATAATTATTGTAACTACAACTACATTAGCACATTATTTTTTACCGAAAATAGTTACTCACTTTTTATTAAATAAGCCAAATGTATCCATAAAATTGTATGCAGGACCAGAGTATATTCAAAATAGAAATTTTGCTTTTGATATATTATTAGCTGGCAATTTAGATTCTGAATATCTAATTAAGAGAAAATTAGGAAGCTTTTACTATCAATTTTATGGTAATACTGCTATGAAAGAGCACCTATCAGATATCCAAGATCCAAAAGACTTGAAAAATCAAAATTTATTATTGTTTGCTGGAGATCATTTAATTGATAGTCATATTATATTAAATAATAATGCTAAAATCATTTCTAATTCCTACCCTTTTTTATTGGAAATGTGTAATAATGGAGTAGGTATAGTCTCGTGCTTCAACTTTAAAAAGCTAAGTGTATTATATGAAAATAGTGATATGATGCCTATAATTTCTAATTATTATTCTGAAATTGAAGATACATTTTTTTATTTTAATTCTCACAGTGATAAACTTGATCTGATTGAAGAACTGTATAGTTTGTCATTCGAATCTTGTAAAAGAGATATTGAAATGAATTAGTTCTAATGTATTTTATTTAATGTCATCTTTGAAACTTAATTTTAATAATATATTTTAAATTTTAATAAAATTGTTGGTTTATTGACATTGCTTAGTCAATAAATTATAAAATAGTTTATGATATTGAGTCATTCTTAATCAAAATTTAGAAAAGGAGTAGAATTATGAGAAAAATAAATTTATTTAACCAGTGCCAAGTTAGTGCAACTCGATCAATATTTTTGAGTAAAATTAATTAATAATGGTTTTGTTCAAAAATTGTAAAGGAATAGATTATGAAAAAAATTGACATTTTCAGTCAACATCAAACATCTTTTAATCGCAGCATATTTATTAGTAAAAAAACTAATTTCCCAAATTAATGTATCCTACCCCTGCCCTAGCTTTTTTTTTAAATGATGGTAAAATTATAGCTTACGATTTGACTCAGCACTGTTTTTTCGAAGTGGATGCTGAGTCTTTCGAGCAGTTAAAATCTCTTAGTTGTCGCACCCTACCGTTAGAACATAAGAGTTGGAAAAAGTTTAATGATTTGGGAATCTACGATTTGTTCATGGACTTACCCTGGCAAGGTGACCCCCTATCTCACGTTGCACATCAATCCTCTAGAATTCTTTGCATTAATACTGAAATCCTTTCTAAACAAGAGTACGTCAACCAGTACTCTCAAGTCTCTGCCCAAGCACCCAATGTTCCTGTTAAAGATCTGCCATATGATGGTGAAGTAATTGCCTTACCCCTACCTAAAATTGATTGTTTTGATGCCATATCTCTTGGAGAATGTTTTCGAGACAGAAAAACCTCTCGTAACTTTATTGATCAGCCAATAAATCTAGACCAGATTAGCAATATCTTATATCACTGTTTTGGTCCTATTCATGGTCAAAAAAGAGATGAGCTAACACAATCTAATTTGAATGATGTTGGTTTCAGAAGATCATCTCCATCAAGCACAGGTCTTGCAAGTTGTGATGCCATTTTATGGTCTAATAATGTTACAGATCTTGATAAAGGATTGTACTCATATGATGAACAAAATCATCAACTTATAAGGCATAACCAAGATTTGTCTGAGCAAGAGCTCATCTATAGTATGTTAGATCAATTCTGGATAGATAATTTAGCCGCTGGCATATTCATTGTAAATGATTTACGGCGAACATGGGCTAAGGATATAAAGTGTCGCGGTTACCTTGCTAGTCATCAAGAAGCAGGACACTTATCACAAAACATATTATTAAGTGCAACAGCTTTGGGCTTAAAAACTTGGCTTTCTGGCACATTTAGAGATGATTTTTTACAATATCAACTCGGCTTAGCTCATTATCGATTTGTCTCACTTTTCGTTGGTTTAGGGCATGGTAATAATCAAGCAGTATCTCAAGAATATCTGAATATTCTTAATAACATTGAGTCCTAATTTACATAATTTCATGTCCAATTTTTTCTAACTGCTTTTACACCATTCTCTCAAGAAATTTAACATCAATTCAGCCCTCTCTTTTTATTGAGGTCTGCTAGCTGTTGGGATAACTGGTTTAGTTGATCTTGCACTTCTTGCTGACGGGCCTTGAGCATCTGGGGCTCATCTTGACCAAAGTGCTGAGTGGCCAGCGTCGTGCTTAAGTAAACCTCAAAATGCCACCAAGGATTGAGTGTGCGCCCTACGGTGCGCTCCATCGTGCGCCATGTTTGTGGGTCAAAGATCTTTGCACAGTTCGCATAACGCCACGTGGTGTCCTCCTTGTCTCCCGCTGCTATCATGGCTTCAAACTGGTGCTGATAATGGTCAAGCTGGCTTGGATCTTTGCCTTGCAGGATATTATCCACCTGATCTTGCACCGCCCACCGTCTGGTATGGTTAACGTCCACGTGTAAGGTCTCTTGATTGCGTTTGATCTCTTGGATACGGCCTATGATCTCACCACATTGTTGGCTCATGGCAAACTCTTGCGCCGTTAGAGATAACTGACGATCACCTGTACTAATGCGGTTTTGTTGGATCTTAAAGATGTTCTGAGGCTTAAGTCCCCATTTGAGGTAAACACCGCCCTTGAATGTAAAAGCTTTACCCTCCCCCATGAGAAATTTGGATGTGGCGATCTTTTTGCAATAGTCCTGCCACTGTTGTAGCTGACCATTGAAGTAATAGCTTAGAACGTGCTCTAACTCGTTGAGTAAGCCTGCTGAGATATAACTGAGTTTAGGATTACCTACCCTCTCTTGCCAGATTTGAATCATGTGGCGTCCAACATGATTTTCTTGATTATAATCTTCCATCATAGATTCCTTTTCCTTTTCTTTTAATGAAATGGAAAAGGAACGTTTTCTGCGAAAACCTTTAAGAACGCGTATTGAGGAATCCGGGTTTTGCGGTTTCCTAGATTTGGTATTGGGTGCAGTAAAAGCGTTATCAGTAGGTAAATCAAGCTTGCCTAAATTAACGTCATCATATTTTTGATTATCACAGTTTTTTCTATCACCTATGGCATCATTATCATGCATAGCGTTAATAGCGTCATCATTATCAACACCCTCAATAGTGTCATCGTGTCTGTCATCGGTAGTATAGTCATCATCACAATAGTCATTGTGCTGATCTGAAAAATGATCTACGCGCACGGTGGTGGGAAATATGGGGAGTTTTAAATCAGGTGTGTCATGAGCTGAACTGGCTTGGGTTGTATCTAATCCGTTGAGTGTATTTTGGACAACTGGTTGTGGTGATGATTGAGGTTGCTGACTTGAGGATAAACCGGTTTGTTGGTCTTGATCTTGATAATGGGGGTTCTTGAGAAAAAAGGTTTGTCTTGTTTGGCGGTTATAATAACTAGCATAAGCATAACCTCTAAAGACAGTATCATTTTGTACCGCTTGGCGGTACAGACTTAGTGATTTGTAAGCGATGCCAATCTTGCGAAAGCACCTTGCAAAGGTATCAGCAGAGATACCAAGCTCCGCACTCCAACTATCGCCCTCACGGTGACGATAATGTTCACAGGGCTGGATGAACTTATAGAACTTAAGGTTTTTCTTACGCTTGAACCAAAAATCAAGTTGTTGCTCAATGAGCGCAACCGCTGGATTACGGTACTGACGGCCTTTAACGGCATTGTATTTAATGAAACGTTGGGGCGCATTCACGCGCGTTGCACAAGTTTGCAAGGGTTCCTCCTCTTATTAAGAGGTGCGTGAAAGCATTTTTACTTGACATTTCTATTAAAAATGCTAAGCTTATCTTATATGTTTAGTGCTCTCAGCACCTCATTTAAAGTAAAAAGCTCAGTGTTCAGACTGAGCTTTTTCTAAATTATCTTAGTTCATGGCCAAGTTTCTCAAGTTTCTCTACTACTGTCTGAGTAATCCAAGAAGTTCGAGGTAAGTTATAAAGCTCACGCTCTTTGTCGATAAGATCTACTAACTTTTTTTTCATTCTTATACTTACAACCATCTCGTCGCTTTTTGAATCTGCCATAATTTATTTAAAACTAGTTATACTCCTAAGGATAACGTTTTGGATATGAAAGTCAATCATAAAAATATTGGATAGTTTTTAAAAATACGCAGTATTATTTTATTACTAGTAACATGAATAACAAATGTTATTAATAACATTTGTTACGAATATTACTAGTTTACGTAAATTGTGCAATGCTTATGATTGACCTAATATTTCTAATTATCTCTGGTTAGGCTAATGGTCCCATTTTCAGTTTCATAATTACTAATATATTTTATTAATGATTCTGAAAAAATCTCTTTAATATGTTTTCTTTTCAAGAACGCAATAAACTTAATTTTGTCCAATACTTTTTTATCAATTATTATTGTATATCTCGTATCAGAGTTTCTTTCTAAAACAGAATTCTTTCTATTTTCATTTTGTTTAGATTCATAATGATTTTCACCAAGTAATGCATCAAAACCTGCTTTAAAACTCTTTTTCGCCATGTTAAGCAACCTTTTTAATTATCAATTCATTACAAAGATCTAAATAATCTAATGCACCTTTACAATTTTTGTTATATTGAAATATATCTTTCCCAACACTTGGTGCTTCTGCAAGTGCAATATTACTAGAAATTTTTGTTTCGAGAAATTCATCTCCAAAAACACCTTTAATGCTTTCTGCCATTTCCCTATTCATCACTTTTCTAGCATCATATTGAGTCAAAAATACGCCACCAATTTCTAAACTCGGATTTAACCTTTCTTTTATTTTTTTTATTACGTCTCTTAATCTTGCAAGCCCTCTCATAGGCAAATACTCTGCTTGTAAGGGTATCAAGACGTATGAAGCTGCTGTTAAGGCATTGATTGTAAGTAATCCTAGTGAAGGGGGGCAATCAATTAAAATATAATCAAACTTTTGCATGAGAGGAGTTAATACTTCTTTTAAAATATATTCTCTGCCAGGTTCTGAACTAAGTTCCATTTCTGCTGCTGATAGATCTAAGGTTGAAGGTAATATAAATAAATTTTTACGGCATTCAATCGGACTAATTATACTTTGCCCTCTTAAATTATCATAAATGCTAATCTCAAAATTTTTAATACCTAAGCTTTGAGTCAAATTAGCTTGTGGATCTAAATCAACTAAAAGTACTTTTTTATTTTTTGAGCATAATCCTGCGCCTATATTTACCGTTGATGTAGTTTTACCAACTCCACCCTTGTGATTACTTACTGCATATATTATTGCCATAGTCTTATACCTCTGTATTTAGTTACTTGTAACACAATAATATAATAACGTAAAATTATTAGTAACATAGTAACATAGTAACATAGTAACATAGTAACATAGTAACATAATAACATAGTAACATAATAACATAGTAACATAGTAACATAGTGTTATTTGTAACAACAATTGCCTAATTCCTAATCATTTATTAAGGAACCTAGGTATGACATCAATTTATGGTTAAAATAATCCCTTTAACCCACACCTTATCCACAGAAACTGTGTATAAGTTTTGCATCAGGATTTTCTAGATAATGGTTAGTATCTCATTCCACCTTGTGGTATAGCGTGGTGAGGAAAATTGCTTTTGGGCTTGCCAAGCCTGGCTCTTTAACGCCATGCCGTAGTTGACTGTATGAGAGCCAAATCGGTCATTGAGTGTATCCAAGGCCTGACTAATAGTCAGACTTTTGTCAGTGTCATCAAGATTGGCTTGATGAAAGATCTCATGCTGGCTTAAGCGTTCATCAAACAGCCCATACGCAAAGACACCCGCTTTCTTATATAAATACCCGTGCTTATAGGTTTTGTTAAGAATATCTTGTGCATAGGTAATGAAGCTATAGTCATCCTGACATGGAATTAAAAAGTTACATGTTTCACTGCTATGATAGAAAGCTTGGTTGCCAAAGAACTTCGTGGTTAATAACACACCAACACCCTTAGCCTTCAGATTCTGTTGTCTTAACTTGGTGGCCACTCTGGTTGCAAAAAACAATACAGCTTGCTTAATACTGTCATAGTCATGCAAAGGCTGCCCAAAAGACCGGGAGACCACAATACTCTTTTTGGCTTGTGATTCTACAGTCAGTGCGTGACACGGGATACCTTTAAGCTCATGCTGTAAGCGTAATCCTGCAACCGTTAGGTTCTTACGTATCCAAGGCGATGGTTTTATCTTAAAATGATAAGCTGTCTCAATACCATTGTGTCGCAAAAGCTTATTATACTGACGCCCAACTCCCCAAACATCCTCAATGCTCAAATGATTGAGATACAAATCAATGATATTCTCATTGGTGGTGATATCAAAGACACCTTTGTTATAAGACAGCTTTTTAGCAAAATGGTTAGCTACCTTAGCTAATGTTTTGGTTGATCCAATGCCAACAGATATGGGTAATCCTAAACAGCGTTGAATCTGATCCTGAATACGGTAGCCAATTAATCCATAGTCCGTAACCTTTTCTTTAATAAGTGTGCCTGATAGATCCATAAAAGCTTCATCAACCGAGTACACTTCAACTGAAGGAGTATACATGCGCAAGATATTGAACATTCTACGGTTAATATCATTGTATAATTCATAGTTTGATGAAAACACGTGAACCTTATGGAATTTGATAATGTCCCTGACCATAAACAGTGGTTGGGCCATTTCAATCCCTAAGGCTTTGGCCTCGTTAGATCTTGCAATAATGCAGCCATCATTGTTAGAGAGCACGACAATAGGTTGACCGATAAGCTTAGGATTAAAGATGCGCTCACAAGAGGCATAGAAGTTGTTGCAATCAACTAAAGCATACATTTTCTAACCATTGTCATAGACACTAACACACCTGAATTAAGGTTTAAAAGTTCAACACAATCTAAATAAATCGACATTATCAATGCTGAATATAATAAAAATGAAATATCTAAAAATCTAATACAGCACATGGTCTCATCATTAATTGCCTATATGACAAATATTGTAAATGAATTTTGTTACAAAAATCTTAAAAAAAAGAAAATTTATTGATTTATGGAATAAAATTTAACAAAGTAATCTATGGAAAAAATATATTTAAGTGAAAAAGGGGAGGGGAAAAAGTATATCAGGTGTCAAACAAAGTAAGTTAACCTGTCTATCGTTAAGAAAAGTTTTTAGGACAGTGTGTAAAACGTGTAACGCTATGCTGACCTCTAATGTGAAGTTGGTGTAACAGTTGCTCCATCACTCTCATAAGATTTATCTATCGTCTTCATTATAGCAACTCCTTCACGGTAATCAGGATTCTGGTTAAGTTGATCTTTGAAACCTTGTTGCATTCTTGTACGCGCATCAGGGCCTGGAATTACATTGATACAATCTGATTGGAGCTCTAATGTAAGATCTTCACCTGGTTTAACACCCAATTCGAATAGGATTTCTTTGGATAAAATAATTGTGCCGTTTTTCGAAATAGTACAAATTGCCATAAAATTTTCCTCAGTTTTAAAGATTAATCAAATCGGTGCTGTAACAGTGCTGTAAAACAGCTACTACTGATACTGTTGAAAGTGAATTAAAACACATCATCGCATCTCAACAACTTTGATATCAATATCACCATAATACTTAAGTGATTGCCATTGTTCATTCATGGTATACAAAGGTAATTGCATGTAATGGGCCATATTACAACAAGTTCCATCCGCATAAGACAGATTCAAATCTGGATTTGTCCTCTTCAAAAGTATTACATCAGCTGCTGTTTTATAATCGAAAGGTTGAATATGAGTAATCAATGAATCTATCAATTTTTTTGATTCAAAGTCATCTAAGTTCATTGTTATTAATGAATTCATGACCTCTAGGATAACTAAACTTGATGTCTGGATTTTGCCAACGAGTGGCTCAAGTTGAGATGCGCCAGGAGTACCTTGGATTAAACAAAGAATAGCTGAGGTATCTAAAATAACATGATCCATGAGATGTTAATCCTGCCTTATTTTTGCAGATGTTGTTTCTTTCAATGGTTGTGTGGCTTTTTTAGCAGAAAGCTTAAGAAGCTTATGTCTAACATTTTTTAAAACAACACTAGGTGATCTGATTTGAACCCGGTTGTGATCGACAATTTCCAGACATACCGTGTCTCCTGGCTTGAGGTTAAGCTCAGTTAACATATCATCTGGAATTTTAATTTCTGCTTGTACAGAAATAAAACATATTGTCATCAAACTACCTTATAAAATGGTTTTACCTTATATTGCACTGTGACAAAAATATCGATTAAATTCAATAGGCTAAATGTTATTTTGAAACACGCATCAAATGAAGTTTCAATCTTATTGATAGGGTGACAAAGCATAGCTACATAGTTATAAATAAGCCTTGATTTTTTTAATAGAATAGGGAATTAATGGTGAGCGTGAAACATAAGTGCTCGTAACACCTATATTCCACTGGCCACCTAAACTTACAAGGAGTTATAAATGGTTAAGATGAAACTACATCAATTTGAGAAATTATTCCATACTTTAACAAAACAATTGCATCACATTGCTCAAGGCACTGCTCAATTAAGCATTGAATTGGACTTGATACGTGAAACAATTGACGCGTTAAAAGATCAAGCAATACCCTCAACATTTGTTGATCAGCTTGTAGATTAGTTTTTTATTTCTTAAATGAAATGAAGAAGCTTAATCTTAATCTAACTATGGTTATCACTTGTTCATTTCATTTTTATATTCGTTTGTTTGATACCTGTTTAAAAGTTGCCAGAAACTAAGTTTTATCAAACTCAAAACTTATTTAAGCCACTTGCTTATAGCTATTACGCAAATCACGAATTTGATCATGATTGGCGACAACTTCTTTTTGTTGCTGCTCAATGATGGTTAAGACATCCTCAGGTAAATTTTCTTGTAGGGCATTGGTATATGCTGCCTTAGCAAAGTCTTCTTGACGCTCACACTCTGCTAATATGGCATAGCTGTCATTACCTGTCAGCGTTGCGCGAATGTTCATCCAGCCCCGGTTAATGGCGCCTGCAATTGTTCCTGAATCTTCAGCTTGTTCATCAAGTTGAGTTAAAACTTCTTGCAACTCAGTTGCCATACGCTGTGAATCTTGTGACATTTGTATAAACAAGGGTTTAAGGCGCACATCAGTTGTATGCTCAGCTGCCTCAACAAAACCTTTTTCGCCATTGATTGAAACTTGAATCAGATCGTTTAAAACGGTTGTAACAGATTTAGTCATTGGTTAGATCCTGCGTTATTATCGTATTTTATGTAACATTGTATTAGATGTGAAAAGCCTATCAGAAAACACTAAAGCTTATCAATAAGATAAAATTAGATAAGGAGGGGATAAAATAAAATTATAGGATCATTTTTATCTTTAAACTAACTATTTAATCTGCGAAAAAACCATGCGAATCTTTCTACAATAATCTGTATCTAAATAAAATTATCAGCGCAAAAATCTTAATCTACTTGCTGAAAAATAATTATTTAAAACTTACATAGAATAGATTCCATGAGTTCTTAAATTTCAATACAAAAATAAATTTTAACAATATCTATAAAAAATTAGAAAATTTACTTATTGACAAAAAGTATAAAATATTTAAATTTTTAATTAACTTTTAAGTGTTTGATTATAATGCACTTTTTGACTTCTACAATAATCTCAATCCTCATATTAGACGGAACAAAATTTTCATGGAATTAATTTTTGATAATAAGATTTACAGAAAAAATAATTTTTCTTGTAGGAGATTTGCTTTAAGTCTCTTTATATGCAATTACATTGGTTTTTCAGCTACCTGCACTTTTGCTTCTCAACCAATATATTGGGATAGTAACAATGAGAATTATCACAATGTCTCTATACCGTCTTATATTTACAAAATTCAATTTCAAGAGGATCAGCCAAATCCTTATTCTGTAACATATCTAAAGAATAAACTAATTGAAGGAATAAATGTTGTTCAAAATATTATAAAGCAAGAACTTAGATATGTGCCCTATAAATCTTCCTCAGCAATGAGTGACGACAACTTTATTGATGAAATGGACTTACGATCAATTTCAAATTATGCAACGCAATCCTCATTAAAAAAAACTGAAAAAAATAGGGTAACGAGAGCTAGTAATATGTTGTTCTATTTACTCTCACAGGGACAATCAGCTGCAAAAAAAGCTATGAGCTACGCTTACGATCATCCTTTACAAGCGCTGGCATTTGGATTAGCAACGCAAACAACAGCTGTTAGTGCATTTGGTACAAGGAATACAAACTTTGGACGGCAATATAATTCAGAAGAAATAAATTTACTTCAATCTAATACAAGCAAAAATGGTTTAGCACCTACAATAATTAGATTAATGAATGGTAGTTTAGACATTATTTGGAATACCAATGACTTTTCTACTAATGGCATATTTAGTCGTATTATAGGTCCGCTAGGTGAAACTACATATCCACAGTTCGCAGTGCCATCTACACTATACGCGCAATCGCTTAAGATTACTGAGTATGAAAATCAGAAGTTACTCTATTCTTGGCAAAATTATTACGCAGGAGCGAATGCTATACAAATTATAAAATATGATTTATCAACAGATATTTTCTCCTCTCAATACGAGCCTGTTCCCAGATCAGACGAATACGATTTAATGGATAATATTTTGCTATATTCTACCCATCAAAATAATAATTATACCGTCAATGCTTCAAATTTAGATATTAAAAACTCTTTAATAAAACAAACAATTGTTCTTGATTCAATTATTAATAATATCCCTGGGAATTTTAATTTGATTAGAACGCCACAAAATAATTCTCTTGCTATTTGGTTTGACGGTACTAATTCAATCAATGCAAAGTATGTTTATGATAATTTCACAACTAGTAATCAATTTAATTTAAGTATGGAAAACATAAATAGTAACATTCGTACCTTTGATTTAGAAGATAGTTTTTCTATTATAGGAAAAAATTCAATGCAGGTTTCCTATTCTTATATGAGGTTATTTAATTATCAAGGCAATAATATTACTAATACGATAGCATTATCTGTTTCGCCTGGTACTCCGATAGAGAATTATTTATTTTCGAATATGGCTATGGTTCGTATATCAAACGATCATATTTTCTTTGGTGCGGGCGGCATAACAATACCAGATCAAAAAAGTGTGATTTTTGGACAAATTTTGAATAATTATGGGGAACTTGTGAGTAACACTTTTTCAATATCTGATAATGCCACAGTGGATGATAATAATCCATCGTTTGTTAGTACACAAAATGGAGGGGTTATGGCAGTATGGCAGAGAAAACCAGCTCAAGGCGTTGGTCCATTTATATATGGTCGCTACTTATCGCCAATTTTTCTTAACAGTCAGCTTTATGCCCCCTCACAAATTACAACTGCTTCTAATCCGCCAATGACCTCAGCAGTGCCTTTGACAACCAACTATGTATCTTCAATTACAACTAGTAATACATTTACAACATCGCAGATACCATCTTCAACAACAGGTAGTAATACACTTACAACATCACAGGCACCATCCTCAACAACAGGTAGTGATGCACTTACGACATCAGAGATACCATCTTCAACAAGTAGTAATACACTTACAACATCACAGATTGCCGATGAACCTTTATCTACGTCTGGTGCACCAAACAATACTGCAACCTATGCTGGTATCGGTGGTGGTGTAGGGGGTACTGCTATTATTTCAGGCATTGGTGGATTTTTTATTTGGAAGAATTACAAGAATAAGAAAAAAAACAACGCAAATCAATCTGAGGTTGCCGGGCTTGAACTTGAAGCACAAAACTCAGCTTCGCGTCCTCAAACAGTACGCCCAAATAGTTTACGTCCTGAGTCAATGGGGCCTAATTTAGTTGCTGCACAAGCTTTTGCTCCTAGTAAAGGTGAGGGTATTCGGGAAGCTAGAATGAGTGTAACTGGCAATATGTATGGTCAAGTTTATGGCCTTTATTTTCAAGTTGACGAAGAAGAGGCTCAAGAGATTACAGCCCAAAGTGGATTACCGCTTGATTATCCATCTGGACAATCCAAAATGGATATTGTGTTAGGTAAGGGTAACTTTGGACAAGTGCGCTTAGCACGCGCCGAAAGTACAGCTGAGAAGGAATTTGTAGCACTTAAAATTGTAGCAGGAGAGAAAAGTGTTAACTCATCTCTGCGTGAGGGCCAAATTCAGTCACGCTTGAATGGTTCTGAAAACGTCTTACCGTTACTTGAGTATCTTCACTATTTACCCGTACCTGAAAAAAAGCGTGAAATCAAAAAACTTTTAAAAAAGACATTTGGTCAAACAACGTTAAATGGTCAAGACATGATGATGCAACCCTTATTACTTCAAATTACACCTCTTGCAGCATTTGGTAATGGTGATACGTTTAAAGCTAAGTTGAGCGCAATTAATGACAGGAGATTAAAAAATCAACTCATTAATCATTTTACATTATCTTTATTAAATGGATTAAAAAATATGCACAATAAAGGAGTCAGCCACTTAGATCTTAAACCATCAAATTTATTGATACATACGGATGGAACAATTTATATTGGTGACTTTGGTTGCTCGCAACAAAAAGATTATATAATTGGAGGAATAGGGGATACACGATACTTTTCCCCAGAACGCTTAGCGCACTTGCGTTTTCTTGAAAAACAACGCGGTCAAATGCCAATTATCAATGAACTTGCTGATAAGTTTTCTGGAAAGGCAGCAGATGTATGGGCAGTTGGCATTACCCTACTTGAAGTCGTCAATAATAGTTATCCACTAGAATCTATGGGACCCTCAAACATGCTTAGAACTTGGGATGCTAAACGCTACCAGGAAATGCTCACACCTACCATGACTAGTCAAACTGATGAGATGGCAAAGCTCGCTAAGGATAGTCCTAGTACAATAAGCCTAATAAATAAACTTCTTAACACTGATGCTAAGAAGCGTATATCTGTTTCAGATGCTTGGTTAATGGCAGTAAAAAACTTTGACAAAAACATTAGTGTACCTAATCTTTATCAACAGCTTAAGGTTAATGTAACAACACAACAGTATACTTCAAGTTATCCTGAAGATATGATAAACTTGTACACAACTGCATATGCGCAATCAGGCGGCCAATATTATAATGGAGATAGCTCTAATTCAACAAATTTAAGTGGTGAAACGGTAAAAACCAATCTTGTTGTAGAGGATGTCTATGGTACTAATCTTAAATCTTACGAAACAATGATTAATTCTTATAATAGCGAAGATTAACAGTGAAACATTAGACTGTAAATGGATACACCTATATCCATTTAAAGTCTGTGAATTTATCGAAACCTAAATTAAAAATTAAAGTCATTTTTACTTACAATACATACAAACTAAGCCTATGATGAAAAGTAAAATTATTAAATACAAACTAGCCATTTCTGACCCCATTAATTTTCTCCGTGGGAAAGTGCTGATGAGATGTGGTGCGGTGAGTACTTAAGGGTTTAATAATAACGCATATGAATAGACAATTATCTTTATTTTTCAGCATAGTGTACGCTTGACGTAATCTGTCCTTATTTGCCCGCAGTCATTTTTTGGGGAAACTTGCTCACGCGCTCATGCCTTTTTGCAGAAGCGAAACTTTCCTTAACGGCAGTTACGGATAAGGAAATGATTTCAAACGGAGAAGTATTGAGGTAAACTGTTAATAGATAACAAAAACAGGTACCCCAATTCATATAGATTGCGATGCTTTGTTCTATTCTGTGTATAAAAAATACGTCATCTGCAATACTAACATCAAAACGCGTTAACGTGATAGTCAGCTCAAATTATCAGAAGTTTTAACTATTCTGATTGCTTATTATCAGTCAGGTATAATTTGTTTTACATATTTTTATAACGATTTAAGTTTACATCAACGTCAGCTGTTTCCAAAAATTGTACATTATGCGCGCTTCATGGTCATGATTAAACAAGCTTCGCCAGCTTTAGTTTGTTTACTCAAAAGCTTGTTTAGACAAGTAAGTAAGTATCTCTTTATTGATTCAACACTAATGGCTGTCTGTCACAACAGACGTAAGCGTGGCCATAAAGTATTTAAAGGTATGGCAACAAAATGACATACATCAACTGGTTTTTTCTTTGGATTTAAGTACACATGTTACATAATACGCAAGGTGAGATTGTCAGACTCACAATTACCCCTGGTAATGTTGATGACAGATTAACCGTGCGCGATATGCTTAAAAACATTGAAGCCAAACTCATTGCTGATAAGGGTTACTTGTCTCAAACATTACTTGAGGACTTATTTGAATTGAGAACAACACTGATTACAAAGGTGCGCAAAAATATGAAGAATCGTCTTATGGGCATAATTGATAGATTGATATTGATGAAACGTTGCTTTATTGAGTCAATATTCTTATTAATGAAGTCATTTGGTATAATGGTTCATCACCATCATAGATCACCATTTAACGCTTTCTCGCATCTTATTGCTGGTCTAATAAATTATCAACTTAGGTCTGACAAACCTACGCTCCACTGAACTGTAAAACTCAATGCTTAAACACAACTGCCATTAATTCAATAAAGATGATTTAATCATTTGAATAAATTAACTATTTTACTATTGACCTCTAAGTAGAATAATCATATTCGAATACCCTAACCATTGTAATTTGGAGAATGCTTTCAATGAAAATACTTAACACAATTGCTGCAATATCAGTTTCAACGCTAGGGCTTAATGCAACAAACTTGATTAATACACATAATGATCTAGACAGTTCATCTTATGCATATAATATTGGCTCTATTCAAAGCAGCAAAAATTATATAGATACCTCTGATTTGCTAAGCTGCTCACCTGAGGATCATGTTTATAGTCTTATTGATTGGGATCAGCGTAAACTATCAGAAAATAACATTTTCGATTGCGATGATTTATTAAATCCTACTTTAGAAGACCATATTTATGATCTAATTGATCGAAAGCAAAACATGCAACTATCAAGTAATATAGTCAACAATAATCACTTAGCCCTTATAAGTGAGTGACATACTTATTCAAGTTTAAAATGATATCAAGAAAAGTGAGGAAGATCTGAGAATAACGACACGTATAAACTTGACTCTATAACTTACGAAAAACACTAGATTTTAGTATGATCAAAATTCATATATAATTTTGGTAAATATAGCACAACTTTAGTTATGAAAAAATCAGTCAATAATCTATGTCTGATATTATCAATTAGATTAAGTTTTTCACAAAATACCTGTTACTTTAAAAGTTATTCGCATTTGAAACTGAATTTCTTATCGTCAATATCGACTGTTAGGTGTGATGTAAAATTACCATTGAGAATTAACTGCGCGATTTGATTTTGAATTTCATTTTGAATCACGCGCTTTAATGGCCTTGCCCCATAGGTTGGATCGTAGCCAAGATCAGCTAATTGATCGCGCGCTGCATCTGTTACCGTCATTGTTAAATGTTGATCTGCTAAACGGTTATTAAGTGCTTGGAGTTGAATATCGACAATGCGGCGCATACTATTATGTGCAAGGCGATTAAACAATAAAATATCATCTAATCGATTAATAAATTCAGGGCGAAAAGCTTGACGAACAATTGCCATGACATTTTCTCGAATACTCTCAGGTGAGTGGTCATGAGGTAAATCTGCTAATAGGTGGCTGCCTAAGTTAGATGTTAAAATGATAATCGTTTGAGTGAAGTCAACTGTGCGGGCTTGTCCATCAGTTAATCTACCGTCATCAAGCACTTGCAATAAGATATTAAAAACATCACCATGCGCTTTTTCAATTTCATCAAATAAAATAACTTGATAAGGGCGTCGACGCACAGCTTCAGTCAATGAGCCTCCTTGTTCATAACCAACATAACCAGGGGGTGCGCCTATAAGCCTGGCAACGGCATGCTTTTCCATATATTCTGACATATCGATGCGCACCATAGCATGCGGATCATCAAACATAAATTCTGCCAAAGCTTTAGTAAGCTCTGTTTTACCAACGCCTGTTGGACCTAAAAACAAAAAGGAGCCAAGTGGACGGCTTGATTCTTGTAGGCCTGCGCGTGCACGTCTTACAGCTTGAGCTAAGGCTTGGACAGCTGTGGGTTGACCAATAACTTTGCTATTAAGAATGTCCTCCATATTCAATAATTTATCGCGCTCGCCTTGCATCATCCGATTAAGAGGTATACCTGTCCATTTGGAAACAATGGCAGCAATATCCTCACTTGACACTTGTTCTTTTAACAAAGACTCAGTCACGGTCGCGTGGGATGAATTATTTTGATCTTCCTCTTCACTTAGAGATAATGAACTCAAATTATGAGGAGCTTGCTGAGTTTGTTGTATTCGCTGTTCAAGGTGGGGGATAATGCTATACATTAATTCACCTGCTTTTGCCAAATTACCGTTGCGTTGTGTGATATCAAGTTCAGAGCGTGCCTGATCAAGCTGCTGTTTTAATTGCTGCAAGTCTTGTAAATGTGTTTTTTCTGCTTGCCAACGCGCCATAAGCTTATCAAGCTCTATCTGCGCAGCACTTAATTCGCTATCTAATTTAATTAAACGTTGTTTAGAGAGGTCATCTGATTCTTTATTTAAAGCTTCTCTTTCGATCTTCAATTGAATAATGAGACGGTCCAGTGTGTCAATTTGATCAGGCTTAGAGCTTGCTTGCATACGGATTTGACTGGCTGCCTCATCAATTAAATCAATCGCTTTATCAGGTAGAAAGCGATCAGTTATATAACGATTAGATAAATTAGCAGCTGCAACCAACGCTTGATCCATAATCCTAATGCCATGATGCACTTCATATTTTTCTTTTAGACCACGCAGGATAGTAATGGTTTCAACAACAGAGGGCTCAGCTACAAATACTGCTTGAAATCGCCTGGCAAGTGCAGCATCCTTTTCGATATATTGACGGTACTCATCTAGGGTAGTGGCACCAACACAATGCAACTCACCGCGTGCTAAGGCAGGTTTAAGCATGTTAGCTGCATCCATAGCGCCATCACTCTTACCAGCACCCACCAGCGTGTGCAGCTCATCAATAAATAAGATAATCATTTGGGGTGAAGTCGCAATTTCTTGTAAAACAGATTTTAAGCGTTCTTCAAATTCACCTCGGTATTTTGCACCTGCAATCAACGCACTCAGATCAAGGGATAATAATTGTGCATCCTTTAGATTCTCTGGAATATCGCCTTTAACAATACGCTGAGCTAAGCCTTCCAAGATGGCTGTTTTTCCTACACCTGGTTCGCCAATGAGAACAGGATTATTTTTAGTGCGCCGCGATAATACCTGAATGGTACGCTTAATTTCTTCATCACGGCCAATAACAGGGTCAAGCTTTCTCAGCTTTGCAAGTGCAGTTAAATCACGGCAATATTTATCTAGCGACTGATAATTATTTTCAGCATCAGGAGAAGTTGCGTTTTGACCTTGGCGCAATTGCATAATAGTTTCCTCCAGTTGAGATTTTGATAGTGTTAGTTTTTTGAAAATATTTTTGAGTATTTTATCAGAATTCTGAGTAAGCGCTAAAAACAGAATTTCAAGCGTGATGAAATGATCTTCAAACTGATTTTTTAATTCTAGAGCTTGATTAAAAAGGTGGAGAGTTGTTGGTTCAAAATAGGTTTGTTGAGTATTATTTTGCTCAACAAGTGGTATCGTTGTTAAAGCTGTTTGAGTTATATTTTTTATTGCAGCACGATCGATTGCAAGCTTATCTAATAGCCATTTTATGGTACCTGTTGGCTCATCTAGTAGTGAACTTAATATATGTGTAGGTGTTACATATTGATGCTTTAAGGTAAGCGCGTGGTGTTGAGCTTGTTGAATAACATTTAATACAGCTTGAGAAAAATTTTCAGGGTTCATTAAAAGCGATACTAACTAATTGTTTTACTATAATAATAGCATTTTTAAGCTTTAAATTCACATTATTTCTATTTCTTTTAAGCACTAAATTATTGCCTCATTTGTAATTAAAACTGTGTTGAAACCACTAATAAAAACTATTACTCATTTTGTAACAAAAGATCTTTTATAAAATTTTGATAATGAGCTGTCAGCATCGTATCAGTTATTTCAAACATGTGTAGATGGCGGTTTGTTCCAAGCATCTCCACTAGGCTTGGTCCAGATTGATCTGTAATGCCTGAATTAGATTCAATATTTAAAGAAATTAGGGTGCTATTGTTTTCCATAGCTTTAATGATACTAGCAAATCCGTTATCATTGAGTTGACTATCTGATATATCTAGTGAGATTAGAGATTTATTAATCGTTAAAATTTTTGCAATAATTAAGCTGCTATTATAATCAAGCTGATTTCCTGAAATATCCAAACTCGTGATCGTACTATTTTTCTCAAATAAGTTGGACAAATAACGCAGACTTTCATATTGAAGATTATTGTAAGGAAGTCCAAGAGTTTTGAGAGTGACATTGCCAGCTAATCCCTGATAAATATAATCAATGTCTTGATCAATTAGATTATTATTATGTAGTAAAATATTTGTGATTTTGCTGTTATCTTGCAACAAAAGACCTAAAGGCTGACCACAGGGCCGTGAGTAACTTACATCATAGAGACTGAGTGATGTCAGATAAGAGTGATTTTCCAATTGGCTTAGTAAATTGTCAAAATCATCTTTATCAATATTGATGCTGCTTAAAGAAATACATTTGATCATTGTTGATCTAAAAATATGGCCGAGTGAACTTAAGTCAACCGTATGGCCTCCAAATTCGAAGTCAGAGATTTTAGTTTTTTCAAGTAGATGTAGTTCACTTGAATGCAGATTATAAATGTAACATAATCGCTGATATCTTATAACAAAAGAAAGATGTGCCATCGTGTTATAGGGTGAGTTGATAGACTGAGCCTGTAAATAATTCTCATCAAGCATAATGTTGCACCATTTTAATATAGGTGCGCTGACAAGTGGCCGTAACTGCTGATAGAGATTTATATCACGAGTAGCCTGTAGCAAATCTTTAATATCAATGCCCGTCATATAACTAAATATGCTTCTGCAGCTTTGGCTAATATTAATGAGCGCTGAGATTTCTAGATGAGGCAGTAGATGTTTTTTTATAACATCCAAAGGTATAACTATAGGAAGATTAGTTTCTGAAATCTTTGCTCTTTTTAGAGGTTTGGCATCTTCATTATCAGGATAATTTGACGCTTGTAACAACTGCAAACCGCTTATTATAAGGATTACAGTAATTGTACTTTTCAGATGAAATTTTTTAAAAAACTGCATTATACCAACTTTTTTTACAGTAAATTCTTAAAGCTAATTGTGCAAATGTGCTTACATACTTATTGTTTTTTTAGGCAAAATTAGAAATGTATCAGTAGAAGCGCTTAAACTTATTGAATTAAAAATCAAACGCTTTCACGAATTAAAATAGGTAAATAATGCTTACCACTATTAGACTATTCATAAACAACAATAGGGTACAAACTATTCAAAATAATTGATGTTAATAGCTCGACACAATCTTAGTCTAATTAACAAGTAAAAGCAAACTATATTCATTGAAATCAATAAGATAAAAGAGTTGACACATAATGATTATAGTTACATTATTCAATTAAGACGGTTAGATATTTAATTGGATTATATTTATTCAAAGCGAGATGTAAGTCTAAACTTTGTTAATAGTGCAGTAGCGTTTAACAGTCTCATATTCAACTACTTTACGAGAGATGGACTAATGAGTAATCAAGATAAAGGTTTTGGCTCTATGTCAGAACAACAAGTAAAAGATATTGCCAGTCAGGGCGGTAAAGCCTCACATGGCTCTGGATCACACACTGACCAACATCAAAGTGATGGCAAGAGTGAGCAAAACTCGACAGGTCAAAATCAAGGTGTAGGCCAAAAAAATGATCAAGACAATAATCATCAATCTAGCGATGAGAAAAAAGATCAATCATCTGGTAAACAAGGTTTTGGCTCAATGTCAAAAGAAGAAGTTCAACAGCATGGTCACGAGGGTGGCAAAGCTTCACATAAGTAAACCATTTAACGTCACATATTAAATATACTTAAAAGTTAATTATAGAATTTAGATTCAAAGCAGCCTTAATGACAATAAGGTTGTTTTTTTATCTCTAGATTAATAGCTGAAATAATTAACATTTAGAGCATTATTGAGGCATCATAAAATAATGTATCAAATTATTAAAGCTAAAATCAAAACTGTATGTAAATAATCATTAAAAATATTGCGATAAACATCTAAAAATTTATTCATAAGAAATT
>Ga0160427_10000072_pt1 | contig 82679 bp, 84 predicted proteins | sample SolpanmetagenomL_FD_108194 | JGI IMG/M metagenome (GOLD analysis project Ga0160427, IMG submission 108194) | Solar panel surface microbial communities from Lawrence Berkeley National Laboratory, California, USA - L | ecosystem: Engineered > Built environment > Solar panel > Unclassified ...
CAGCAGGAAGGTGGGCGCGCCCGGGGGGTGGGGCACGAGCAGCTTGTAGGAGCAGGCGATGAACTCGCCGCAGTCCCAGAACGAGGCCGTCGGCTCCAAGGTCAGCAGGTACGTGCCCAGGGCAATGGCAAATACTAGCCAGCCAGCAGCGGTATTGCGTTGGGAAAAGGTTTTCATGCGGGGGAGGGAAAGAGATGAACGCAAGCCACCGTAGGCGCCAGTAACTGCTTGCTGGCAAACTGCCTATTGCTACTCCATCCAACGACACTCACGCCCCAGCGAGGTTGCGCGTCTCTTTCCTAACCTAGCTAATTGGCCCTAGGGCCCATCCCTAACTAAAAGCCCCCGCTCAGCTGGTGTGCTGGCGGGGGCTTTGCGTTTGCTAGGTGGGCTGTGACTGGCCTTTGCTCTGGATGAGGGCCTAGGCCAGGATGGCCTCGGCTACTTGCCGGCCGGTGCCCAGGGCGGCATTCAGCGAGGGGTAGGCTGTCCAGTCGCCGCAGCGCCAGAGGGCGTCGCCCAAGCGCAGCTCCTGCTCGGCCGGCTGGTTGGGGCCGTAAGCGGGCAGGGCGTTCTCGATGCGGTAGGTGCGCAGATGCCGCCAGGTGCTGGCCACTGGCCCAAACCAGGCCGCTAGCTCAATCTGCAGTCGCGCCGTCAGTTCTTCTTCAGTCAGGCCGTGCTCGCCGTGGGTGCTCACCGACACCAGGTGCTGCCCCCGGGGCGCTACCGCCTGGCTCATCTCATCCGGGAAAGCCACGTTGTGCACCAGCGCGCCCAGTTGGGCATTGAGGTGCAGCAGGCGGTGGCCGTGGCTAGGGGGCGGGCCGCCGGTGGCGAAGTAAGTGCAGGTGGTGAGGTTCCCGGGGGCCTGCTCGGCTGCTTCAGTGCCCAGCAGCTGGGCGGCGGCTGGCCCGTCGGTAGCCACGATGGTAGCGGCGGCGGCCAGCGTATCGCCGTTGGCCAGGCGCACGGTGCGGCCCCCATCGAGCACGGCGGCCACGGGCGCGTTTAGGCGCACGGTGCCAGCGGGGAGGCGGCTGGCCAACTGCTCGGGCAGCTGCTGGATGCCTAGGGCCGGCACCGCCACCTCGCCGCTCACGAACTGCTGGAAAACAAAACGGAAGAAATTGCTAGCCGTGCCCAGTTCGCGGTCGAGGTATACGCCGCCAAAAAATGGCTGGAAGAAATTGGTGATGATGCGCTCGCTCCAGCCGTAGCGGCGCAAGAACTCTAGCGTCGTTTCGGGGTGGGGTAGGCTCAGTAGTTGGTCGGGCGAATTACCCATTTGCTCCAGCGCCAAGCGGGTAATCAGCAGCTTGTCTTGCAGCGTGCCAATGGGCGAGGCCAGGGCCGCCGGCGCCATTAGAGGGTTGCGCAACGGGTTTTCGAGGGTGGTTTCCTGGCCGTCGGGCATCCGCACGACGGCGCCCGAGCGGTAGGCCCGCAGCTCCAGCGCGCCGTAGTCGAACATGCGCTGGGCCTCAGGGTAATCGGTTAGTAAAATCTGGAAGCCCCGGTCCAAGCGAAAACCTTCGGGCGTCACGTCGGTGCGCACGCGCCCGCCCACGGCATCGGCCGCGTCGAGCAGCAGCACGGGGCGCCCAGCGCGGGTAAGCCACACGGCACACGCCAGCCCCGCCATGCCGGCGCCGATAATAACGAAAGGAGTAGTAGAATCGCTCATATAATAAGTCCCGGCAGGCCCCTAGGATGCCGGTTGAGCTTCGTGTACGTTGGTTAAGGCCGACTGGTAATAAATTTTCACTGCGCACCCCCTACATCCAGTAGAGACTGCCGTGGCTGCGCGCAGGTATTGTGTTTGCTAGGCCCGCATTTCAGCGCCTTAGGGGTGGCAGCACCTGCCCAAGCACCCGTTGAAACGAACCTGGTATAGTGAGCTGGCCCACGCCTGGCTGGCCAGGCCCGCGCCACTACTGACGGTGGGGAAGGCACTGCCCAGTTAGTTAAAAAGGCTCACCCCAAACTCCTTCTTGTATGCCTGAATCTGCTCGTAGCTTAAATCGCGCTCTAGCAAGAAAGTGCGGCTGTCCTGGCAGTATTCTTTCACTGGAATATGGTGCGCATACCAGCTCCTGAGCACGTTTTGTAAGCCCGTTACCACGCTGGCATCAAAGGCCCAGAAACGGTACGTATGCTGGTGGTCGATGGTGATGAAATTGTTGTAGCCCTCAAGCGAATTGCGGCCTATGCGCTCGTTCTGGTAGCCATGGTAATCGATAACGACGGGCGTAGCACCAGGCATAAGGCGAATGCGCTGGCTGCCTTGGCTGTCATTGCTGATGGCTACTTCTTCGGGCCACAGGGCAAGCGTGCCAATCACTTCTAATCCGGCCATAGGATAATACAGCGCACGTATTCCCCACCACGCGCTTAAGACTACCATCACCAGTACTATTAGGGAGTTGGTAAGCACCGTAGAATGAGAGGCTTTAGCCACCAAAATGGCTAGCGTACCAAATACCATGCTTACCAGCGGCACTAGCCATCGCAGCATCATGCGCTTTGGGCGCAGGCGCACTAGTTGTAGCTCGTAGAGTGGTGGCCCTAAAACAGCTTCGGCATTTTGTGAGGCTTCCATTTCTTGCGGGTTTTCATGGTGTAAAACTACGCGACGCCAGGCCGAGCCAGCGTCAGCTGCCAGGCGCCGAGCACTTGGCCTGGCTGTCGCCCAGTGGCTTGCAGGCCGGGATAGCGGGCATGTAGCAGTGCGGCATCGGCTGTCGAGAGGTCGCGGCCGGGCTGGCCGTGGCAGCGTAGACACAGGTTGTTGCGCAGCACAATGGGCCGCTGGTAGAAGAAGGTGTCGGCGGCCGGCCGTCCTACGAGGCGCAGCGTATCGGGGCGCAGGCCGGCGGCCTCAGCGGCGCCAGCAGTGGCAACTGGCTGCCACTCTACGCGGCGCGGGGTGGCCTGCCATTTGCGGGCCATCGAGTCGACCCTAGGGTAGGTTTCGGGGCGGCAGAAGGCGGCGGCGCGGGCCACGCCCCCGGCGGCCAGCTCGCGGGCCAGCGTGCGGCGCAGCAGCGTGTCGGCAAAGCCCGTGAGCGAGTCGCCGGCCCAGCGGGTAGCGTGCAGCAGGTCGGCCGGCATAATGCGCAGCACTTCCCAATTGGCCGCTTCCTCGGCTATTTGCTTGGTGCCGGGCAGGTGCTGCACTTGGTCGGGCTGGCAGGCGGCGAGCGGGAGCAGAAGTAGGAGGAGCTTATAGTTCATGGACGATTTTTCCCGCAGAGGTACGCAGAGGGGTTGCGCTGAGGTTCGCTGAGCGCTAGAACAACTCAGCGAACCGAAGGACGGCGTAGCCAACCTCTGCGGTTTACTTCTGCGGGCCTCAGCGGTAACGTCCCGAACGGGCTACGCCAGCAGCCAGTCGCGCAGCGCGTTGTAGGTCGGCTCTAAAACCACGCTCTGCTTAGGCTTTGCGAGCAGGTAGTGCAGGGCGGCGGGCAGCTCGATGGGGTGACCCACCAGCGGCTCTACCACCTCCGGGAATTTCACCGGGTGAGCCGTGGCCAGGAAGAAGCCGGCCGCCTGGGGGTGCTCGGCCAGGTACTGCTCCAGGGCAAAAACCGCCACCGCGCCGTGCGGGTCGAGCAGGTAGTCGTGCTCGGTGGCCACGCGCTGGATGGTGGCGCGGGTGTCGGCGTCGCTTACGGTGTAGCCGCTCAGCAGCTGGCTGATGGTAGCGTGCTCGTGCTTAAACAGCTCCAAGATGCGCACGAAGTTGCTGGGGTGGCCCACGTCCATGGCGTTGGAGATGGTGGCCACGGCCGGCTTAGGCTCGAACGTGCCCGAGCGCAGGTAGGCGGCGCCCGCGTCGTTGGCATTGCAGGCCGCCACGAAGTGCCCTAGGGGTGCCCCCGAGGCGTGGGCCAGCAGCCCCGCGCACAAGTTGCCGAAGTTGCCGCTCGGCACCGCCACCACCGGCGGCGCAGTCCCGGCCCACTGCTGCAGGGCAAAGAGGTAGTAAAGCTGCTGCGGCAACCAACGCGCCACGTTGATGGAGTTGGCCGACGTAAGCCGGCGCCGGCTGGTAAGTGACTCGTCCTTAAACGCCTGCTTCACCAGGGCCTGGCAGTCGTCGAAGTTGCCCTGCACCTCCAGGGCGGTGATGTTTTGCCCTAAAGTCGTGAGCTGCAACTCTTGCAGCGGGCTAACCTTGCCCGAGGGATAAAGGATGACCACCTCCACGCCCGGCACGCCCAAGAAGCCGTGCGCCACCGCCCCGCCCGTATCGCCCGAGGTGGCTACCAGCACCGTTACGGACGCGGCCTCGCCCCGCGAGAAGTACCCTAGGCAGCGGCTCATAAACCGCGCCCCTACATCCTTAAACGCCAGCGTGGGTCCGTGAAACAGCTCCAGCGCCCTCAGGCGCTCGGCCACCGGCACCAGCGGAAACTCGAAGTCCACCGTTTCGGCGCAGATGCGGCGTAGCTCGGCCTCCGGAATGGTGCTGCCCACGTAGGGCGCCATCACCTCGTAGGCCACGTCGGCTCGCGAGAGGGTAGGCAGCCGCGCCAGAAAATCGGGCGTGAACTGCGGGATGCTTTCGGGGAAATACAACCCGCCATCGGGCGCCTGCCCAGCAATGGTAGCCGCCCGAAAATCAACTGGTGGCGACTGGCGGTTGAGGCTGTAGTAGTTCATAGTTCTTTAATGTGCAGATGTGAGAATGTGCGAGATGTGAAAATTTTAACAGCGAGAAATAGCTGAAAATGAAGAAGCTGCACTAGTTGTGCATTTTTACATTCCATGCATTCTCACATCTGCACATTTAAATCACCTTCGCCCCCTCCTGCGCAATGGGTCCCACGTGCAGGTGGTAGTCGATGCCCATTTTCTGGTACACCGACCCTAGGGCCTCGGCGGCGGCGCGGGCGGTGGCTTCGTCCTTATTAAGCATGAAGATAGACGGGCCCGAGCCCGAGATGCCGCCGCCCAGCGCCCCGGCCTCTATGGCTCGGCGCTTGGCATCGGCTAGGCCGGGGATGAGCGCGGCGCGGGCCGGCTCCACGATGTAGTCGTCGAGGGCGCGGCTGATGAGGTCGTAATCGTGGGTGAGGAAGCCGGCCACCAGGCCGCCCACGTTGGCCCACTGACGCACGGCCTGCCCTAGGGGCACCGAGGTGGGCAGCACGGCCCGGGCATCCTTGGTTTTGACCTCGAACTGCGGGTGCACCAGCGCCACCCATAGCGGCGGGGCGGGCAGGGCCACCACGTCGAGCACCGGCACCACGGCCCGCACCAGCGTAAAGCCCCCACAAATGGCCGGCGCAATGTTGTCGGCGTGGCGCACGCCCGAGGCCACCGCCTCGCCATACATCGCCAAGTCAATCAGCTCCATGGGCGAGAATCGGTTGCCCAGCAGCGCATTGGCCGCCACCACGGCGCCCGCCGCGCTGGCCGCGCTGCTGCCAATACCGCTGCCCGGCCGAATGCCCTTGGTTATCTCCACCTCGAACCCTAGGGGCTCGGGCACGGCCCGTAACAGTGCCAGCAGCGCCGCGCCGGCTACGTTGCGGTTGGGGTCGGTGGGCAGGTCGTAGTCGTCGAGGTGGCGGATAAGCAGGCCCGGCCGGTCGGTGCGAGTCAGGCGCACGGTGTCGTAAGGCTCGGTCAGGCACAGGCCCAGCACGTCGAAGCCACAGCCTACGTTGGCGATGGTAGCGGGGGCGTGCACGGTTATTTCATTTAACATTTATCAATTAACATTTAACAGTTCTTGAGGCTGTTAGCTGTTCGAGCCTTTTATGCGATTGGTTGAACGCAACGTGGTGAAAAGCATTTTGCCTAATTCATCAGCATCGTTGTGTAGGCTATTGAACATAGCTGTTGTTAGATAATCTGTGTCGCGCAGTAGGTTGAGCCAATACTTCGTTTCCAGGCATTCCTCGTAGGCGATGGGTATTTTGGCTGAAAAATCAGCGTCAGGTAAGCCGCCATTCGCTTCTGCCACATTTGCTCCGATGCTAGTGCCGCAGCGTAGCAATTGCTTCGACAGCACAAATTCGCGCTTTTCGCGAGACAGGAATTGGTAAGCCCGCACAGTGCGCACACCAAAGGCGTATGCTTTCTCATACAGCACATTGGGTCGCCCACCAATCATTGTGCAACCTGTTAAATGTTAATTGATAACTGTTAAATGACTAGAGCCGCGCCGCGCGGATGATATCGGCAAACACACCCGAGGCCGTGACCTCGGCGCCCGCGCCGGCACCCTTCACCACCAGCGGCTGCTCGGGGTAACGGTCAGTGTAAAAGAGCACCACGTTGTCTTTACCGCGCAGCTCGTAGAGGTCGTGGCCGGGTGCAATCTGCTGCAAGCCCACGGCGGCCTGGCCATCAGCGTACTGGGCCACAAACTTCAGGCGCTGGCCCTGGCTGGCGGCCGCGTCGTAAAGGGCGCGGAAGTGCGGCTCGTGCACGGCCAGCTGCTCGTAGAAAGCCTCCACGTCGCCTTCGAGGCAGCTGGCGGGCAGGAAGCTCTCGTTAGCTACGTCGCTCATTTCCAGCGCCTGGCCGGCCTCGCGGGCCAGGATGAGGATTTTGCGGGCCACGTCCGAGCCGTTGAGGTCGAGGCGCGGGTCGGGCTCGGTGTAGCCCTCGGCCTGGGCTTGGCGCACCACTTCGGCGAAGGGCCGCGAGCCATCGTAGTTGTTGAACACGAAGTTGAGCGTGCCCGACAGCACGGCTTGCAGGCGGCGCACCACGTCGCCGCTGCGCGTGAGGTCGCCTAGGGTGCCGATGACGGGCAGGCCCGCGCCCACGTTGGTTTCGAAGAGAAACTTGGTGTTGAAGTCGCGGGCCAGCTGCTTGAGGTGGCGGTAGCTGGCGTAGGCGCTGCTGGCGGCCACCTTGTTGCAAGCCACCACGGCCACGCTCTTGGCCAGCAGCGGCGCGTACTGGCCGGCCGCGGCGGGGTTGGCCGTCACGTCCACGAAGATGGAGTTGCGTAGGTTCTGGCTGATAATCAAGTCCGTGAATTCGTCCAGCGACAGCTTAGGAGCTTCGTCCAACTCCTCGGGCCAGGTGCTGAGGTCGAGGCCGCCTTCCTCGCTCACTAGGCAGTGGCGGCTGTTGGCAATGGCCACCACGCGCAGGTCGAGGGCCAGCTTGTCGCGCAGGTATTCTTGCTGCTGCCGTATCTGGCCCAGCAGCTTGCCGCCCACGTTGCCCGGCCCCAGTACAAACAGGTTGACTTGCTTGTAGGTGGCCTCGAAAAACTCCTCGTGCAGCACGTTGATGGCCTTGCGCGCGTCGGTAGCCCGAATCACCGTGGAGATATTGCGCTCGCTGGCGCCCTGCGCAATGGCTCGGATGTTCACGCCGTTGTGCCCTAGGGCCCCAAACAGCCGCCCGCTAATGCCGGGGTGGTTGCGCATGTTTTCGCCTACCAGCGCCACTATCGCTAGGTTGGTTTCGGGCCGCAGCGGGTCGAGGCGGCCGGTGGCAATTTCGCCGGCAAATTCTTCATCCACAATGAGTTGCGCAGGCGCCACGTCGCTCTCGTTCACGCCCACGCAGATGCTGTGCTCGCTGGAGCTTTGCGTGATGAGCACCACGTTGATGCGGGCCCGCGCCAGGGCCGCGAACAGCCGCGCCGCAAAGCCCGGCACGCCCACCATGCCGCCGCCTTCCAGGTTGAGCAGGGCCAGGTGGCCGATGCTCGACAAACCCCGCACCACGCCGGGGCTGGGCGGCGGGGCAACCTCCACCAGCGTGCCGGCGTCGTGGGGCGCGAAGGTGTTTTTAATCCACATCGGGATGCCCGCTCGCCGCACCGGCTGCACCGTGGGCGCGTACAGCACCTTGGCCCCGAAGTGCGACAGCTCCATGGCCTCTTCGTAGCTGATGCGGGCAATGGGGCGCGCCGAGCGCACCAGGCGCGGGTCGGCGGTGAGCATGCCGCTCACGTCGGTCCATATTTCGAGCTTCTGGGCCCCTAGGGCCGCGGCCAGCACAGCGGCCGTGTAGTCGGAGCCGCCCCGGCCCAGGGTAGTCGTGTTGCCGGCGGCATCCGACGCAATAAAGCCCGGCGCCACCCACAAGCTGCCCGGATTTTCCAGTTGAAAATTAGCAACCAGCGCCTCCGTAGCGGCCTCGTGCACTTGCGCCGCGCCGAAGCGCGAGTCGGTGCGGATGAGCTGCCGGCTGTCGGCCCAGGCGGCGGCCTGGCCACGGACGGCAAAGGCGGCCACCACCAGGCGGCTGCTCAGTAGCTCGCCGTAGCTCATTAGCCGGTCGAGGGTGCGGGCCGACAACTCGCCCAGGGCAAAAATGCCGTCGGCCAGCGTGGCCAGCTCGGCAAATTGGGCCGTAAGCCAGGGCTGCAGGTCGGCCTGCGCCGCGGGGGTGGGCAGCAAAGCCTCGGCGGCGGTGAGGTGGCGCGCCTCCAAGTGGCGCAGGGTGGCGCGGAAGCTCTCGCGGCCCGCCGCCGCGTCGCGGCCCGCGCTGATGAGCGCGTCGGTGGTGCCCCCTAGGGCCGATACGACCACCACGGCGGGGCCGCTTGCCAGGGCCTCAGCCACGATGGCCATTACCCGCTCAATATTTTCGGCAGAGGCCACCGACGTGCCCCCGAACTTTAAAACTTGCATGGTACTGCTACTACTTGATAACCAGAAGGATAAGAAACTAGCACGTCATGCTGAGCCTGCGAAGCATCTCTCGAGCGCCGCATTGCGCGGTAGAGATGCTTCGCAGGCTCAGCATGACGTGCTAATTCGCCCATCGGCCGGTGTGGGGCGCTGCGAGGTGCGATTCTGGCGAGTAGTGGCACTTCCTTCGGGCAGAAGCAAGCAACGTGAAACAAGCAACATAGTCAGCGGTGTTAGCCCTAGTATCTTTGCAAACTACCGACTATTTTTCTCGACTACCAAAATGCTGGATAAGTTAGAAGCCATCCGCGAGCGCTACGAAACCGTGAACGAAGAGCTGATGCAGCCCGACGTGATGAGCGACATGAAGCGCTTCAAGACCTTGAACAAGGAGAACAAGGACCTGGGCAAGATTATGGTGGAATACCGTGCTTACCAACAGGTGCTCAGTAATATAGATAACGCCCGGCAGGTCATCTCTACCGAAAAGGACGAGGACTTTCGCGAAATGGCTAAGGCCGAGCTCGACGAGCTGCTGCCCGAGAGCGAACGCCTGGAAACCGTAATTAAGGATTTGCTGATTCCGAAGGACCCCAACGACTCGAAAGACGTTATCATGGAGATTCGGGCCGGGGCCGGCGGCGACGAGGCTTCGCTGTTTGCCGGCGACTTGCAGCGCATGTACCTGCGCTACGCCGAAAAGCAGGGCTGGAAAATGGAGCTCGTGGACGCCATGGAAGGCACCTCGGGCGGCTACAAGGAAATCATTCTGGCCGTGAAGGGCGAGGACGTGTACGCCAAGCTCAAGTTTGAGAGCGGTGTGCACCGCGTGCAGCGCGTGCCCGCCACCGAAACCCAGGGCCGCATCCATACCTCGGTGGCCAGCATCGTGGTGATGCCGGAAGCTGAGGAATTTGACATTGAGCTGGATATGAACGACATCCGCAAGGACTTGTTCATGTCGAGCGGCCCCGGTGGGCAGTCGGTAAACACGACCTACTCGGCCGTGCGCCTCACCCACATCCCCACCGGTATCGTGGCTCAGTGCCAGGACCAGAAGTCGCAGCTCAAGAACTTCGACAAGGCCCTGCAGGTGCTGCGCTCGCGCATTTTCGAGATTGAGCTAGCCAAGAAGAACGAGGCCGAGGGTGCCCTGCGCAAAGGCATGATTGGCGGCGGCGACCGTTCGGATAAAATCCGCACCTACAACTACCCCCAGGGCCGCGTGACCGACCACCGCATCGGCTACACGGTGTACAACCTGACCAGCGTGATGGACGGCAACATCGACGACTTCGTGGAGCAGCTGCGCCTGGCCGAAAGTGCCGAGAAGCTGCGCGAGGGCGTGGCTTAACCGCAGACTTAACGGATGTCGCAGAGGTGCTTGGCTTCGCTAAGCTGACTATGCAAATGAAAAGAACGTCATGCTGAGCTTGCCGAAGCATCTCTACTGAACAACCCCTAAGCGGCGCGGTAGAGATGCTTCGGCAAGCTCAGCATGACGTTCTTTATACTTCTTGACACCAACTTAAATACAAGCTGCGTTGTAGCGTTATCCCACTATACCTATTGCTGATGCCCTACCGCTACCTGCTAGCCTTTCTCATCTTGTGCACGGCCCTAGGAGGCCTAGGGCTGCCCGGCTGCAAGCCGCGCGAGGAGCGGCTGCAAACCTCGGGCGGGCTGGAGTTTTCGGCCGATACGGTAAAGTTCGACACGGTCTTTACCACCCTGCGCACCGTCACGCAGCGGCTGTGGGTGTACAACCGCAACCCCAAGGCTGTCAGCATCGACCTCATCAGCCTCGATAACTCCACTACCTCGCCCTACACGCTCATCATCAACGGCGACCTGAAGCAGACGGCTACTAGCGTGCAGGTGCGCGGCCAAGACAGCCTGCTCATTCTGGTGCGGGCCCAGCTGAAAGACAACGGCCAGAACGGCTTGGCAAAAGCCTACGTGCAGCAGGACTACTTGAATTTCAGCACCAACGGCCAGCAGCAGCGCGTGCTGCTGCGCTCATTCGGGCAGAATATCTATCTGCACCAGAACGCGCAACTGGCTTGCAACACCGTGTGGACCAACGACCGCCCGCACTTGCTCTACGGCAACGTAGTGGTGCCCCTAGGGTGCACGTTGCGCATCAAGCCGGGCGCGCGCATCTACGCGCACGCCGGGGCGGCGCTCATTGTGCAGGGCACGCTGCTGGTGAACGCGCCGGCCGACTTTGCGCCGGGCACTGGGGCCAGCGATACCGTGGGAACCAAGAGCGCCAGCATCGTGCGCTTCAGCGGCGACCGGAGCGATGAGGGGCAGTACGCCACGGCGCCGGGCCAGTGGGTAGGCATCTTGTTCGACGTGACCAGCCGCAACAACCTGCTCCGCTACGCCGTGGTGCAAAATGCCACCTACGGCGCCCTGCTCTTCAACCCCGAAAACCGCACCCCTAGGCCCAACCTGACGGTGCAGAACTCGGTGATTCGTTACATCTCGGCTAGCAGCAACACCTTCGCCGGCTACGCCACCGCCGTGAAACTGCCCGTGAATACGGGTGCGGGCATCCTGAGCTTGTCGAGCGATGTGAAGCTGGAAAATACCCTGTTCAGTGACTGCTACGAGTATGCCCTGCTCGGCTACGGCGGCGGGGTGTACGACGTGAACTTCTGCACGGTGGCCAACTACCCGGCCACCATCGGGGTGCGCAAAACGCCGTCGTTCACCTTTACCAATGTGTCGGCACTCGACAGCGGCAAGCGCAATGCGCCGCTTAGCGTGGCGCTGCGCAACAGCATTGTGTGGGGCAACGCCGACGACGAGCTGCTGCTGCAAAACTATGACGACTACCAGGGCACTGTCAGCGTGCAAAACACCCTGCTGAAAACCAAGCTATACGCCGCCGCCACGGCTGCCAAAAACCAGCCTGGCCTGGGCGCAACGGCCCTCAATAACGTCCTCAATCAGGACCCAAAATTCCTGAGACCCTACAGCGGCGGCCTGGCCGACTACCGCCTGGGTAGCACCTCGCCCGCCCGCCAGCGCCCCAATCCGGCCGGCTCCAGCAACCCTGGCCGCGACTTGCTAAATAAGGCGCGCACCGCCACGCCCAGCCTAGGGGCGTATGAGAGCCTGAAGTAGTGAGTAGCGGCTAGTGAGAGATGCTAGCCGATCAGTCGCTACTCACTAACCCTTACTCATTGATAGTTATGCGCTTCGTGCAAAAGCGCCTTCGCTTGCCCGCCGTGGCCGAGGGCTTTCACCTCATTACGGACCTGCTACTAGCCGAGCTGCCCGAGCTGGAAACCATGCGCGTGGGCACGGCCAATTTTTGCATTCAGCACACGTCGGCCAGCTTGTTTATCACCGAAAACGCCGACCCCACGGTGCGGCGCGATTTTCAAGAGTATTTCCGCCGCCTCGCGCCCGACAACGCCCCGTACTTTCAGCACACCCTAGAAGGGCCCGACGATATGACGGCCCACCTCAAAGCCGCCATGCTGGGCAGCACTGTTACGGTGCCCATTGCCGATGGCCAGCTGCTGCTGGGTACCTGGCAGGGCCTGTGCCTGGGCGAGCACCGCCGCCACGGCGGCCGCCGCTGGGTAGTAGCCACGCTGATGGGGGAGTAATTAGGAAACCTGGCCCTATGTTGGCGCAGGGTTTCTTCCGCTTACAGTACTCGGGAAGCCGTGCGGTAGCGCAGCGAATCGAACAGTACCAGCTTTTGCACCCCGCTGACGCCGTAAGTGCGCAGCTGGCCGTGGTCGAGGTCTAGGGATAGGGACTTGGCGCCGTAAAACAGCGCATTGTCTTGGCGCAGGCGGGCCTCTATGCGCTGGGGCTGGCCAACGGGGCCCGTCACTGCCAGCTGGAGCACCGACGCCTTCGTGAAGCCAGGGCGTAGGGTATACGTGCGGCGCAAGCCCTGCCCCGGCACCACGGCCGAGTCGAGGGCGTAGGCCCCGCGTAGCGCCGCTTTATTGATATCGGCCTGGTAAAAAAGCTGCAGCTCGTCGGCCCATTTTACGGTGGGCACGCGCACGGTTTCGGGGGTGCCGCTGCGGAGCGTTACCTGCTTCTCGACGGCGGCGTGGCGGGCGTCGAGCTGCCGGGCCTGGGCATCGAGCAGGCCGCGCAGGTCGAAGTAAGGGCCAGCTGGGGCCGGGCTGCCGGGCTCGGCCGGGTCGGGGCCGGTGGTGGCTTTGTTGCAGGCCCCTAGGGTTGCCAGCAGCGCGGCTAGTACGTAAAAGCTAATTCTACAACTCATTACAAGAAAATCGCCTGTCATTGCGAGCGCAGCGAAGCAATCGCAACCTGCACGACGACGTGCACACAACAATGTTCTGGTGCGATTGCTTCGCTGCGCTCGCAATGACAGGCGATTTTCTTATTTGCCCTAGGCCCCGGCGGGCTGCAGCAGGCTCTGGCCGGTCATCTCGGCCGGCTGAGACACGCCCATCAGGGCTAGCACGGTGGGGGCAATGTCGCCGAGCTTGCCGCTGGCCAGCGTGCCGCGGTAATCCAGGTCAGCCAAGATGCAGGGCACTAAGTTGGTGGTGTGCGCAGTGTTGGGCGAGCCATCAGCATTGCGCATGAACTCGGCATTGCCGTGGTCGGCGATGATAATGCAGGCGTAACCGGCTTCGAGGGCCGTTTCTACCACGTCGCGGGTGCAGGCGTCGGCCGTTTCCACGGCGCGTACCACGGCTTCCCACACGCCGGTGTGGCCCACCATATCGGGGTTAGCGAAGTTGAGCACCACAAAATCGGCCGTGCGAGCTTGCAGCTCGGGTACCAAGGCGTCGCGCAGTTCGGCAGCACTCATCTCGGGCGCGAGGTCGTAGGTAGCCACTTTGGGCGAGTTGCGCATAATGCGGGTTTCGCCCTCAAACGTCAGCTCGCGACCGCCCGAAAAGAAGAACGTTACGTGCGGATACTTCTCGGTCTCGGCCGCCCGAATCTGGGTTTTGCCCGCCGCGGCCAGCACCTGCCCTAGGGTATTATCGAGGTTGTCTTTCTCAAAAATTGGCGTCACGTCCACAAACGTGGCGTCGTAGTTGGTCATGGTGAGGTAGCGCAAGTGGTTGAGCTTGTGCATCTCAAACGCGTGAAAATCCTGCTGCGTCAGGGCCTGCGTAATCTCGCGGCCGCGGTCGGTGCGGAAGTTGAAGCACAGCACCACGTCGCCCTCCTGAATGGTGGCCAGCGGCAGCCCATCGGCGCCCAGCTTCACCAGCGGCTTCAAAAACTCGTCGGTAATGCCCTCGGCGTACTCGGCCTCGATGCCCGTCACGAAGTCGTCCACGGGCTTACCCACGCCGTTCACCAGCAGGTCGTAGGCCACTTTCACGCGCTCCCAGCGCTGGTCGCGGTCCATGGCGTAGTAGCGGCCCACCACCGAGGCCAGCTGCGCGCCGGTTTGGTGCTCCTCGTTGTAGGCCAGCAGCTCGCGCACGTACTGGGCGCCGCCCTTGGGGTCGGTGTCGCGCCCATCAGTGAAGGCGTGCACAAAAATCTGCTCCACGCCAGCCTCGCGGGCAATGCGGCACAGGCCCTCGGCGTGCCGGATGTGGGCGTGCACGCCGCCGTCGCTCAGCAGGCCCATCAGGTGCAGCGGCTTCTTGTTGTCGCGGGCGTAAGCCAGGGCGTCGTGCAGGGCCGGAATCTGCTGGATGGTGTTTTCGCGGATGTTGCGCGTCACGCGCACCAGCTCCTGGTCCACGATGCGGCCCGCGCCGATGTTCATGTGGCCTACTTCCGAATTGCCCATCTGGCCCTCGGGCAAGCCCACCGCCTCACCCGAGGCTTCGAGGGTGCTATGCGGAAAGCGCTGCAGCAGCGAGTGGAAATAAGGTGTGCGCGCCGCATCCACGGCCGAAACGGTGGCATCGAGCGGAATGCCCCACCCGTCCAGAATTACCAACAGAACCTGTTTATTCATGCCGCGAAAGTACGCTCCGCATCCTATTCAAGTTTTTGGCGTACCTAGGGCCCAATAAGGGCCCAGGCTCAATTTTTCTTCAGAAAGCACCAGCCGGGCCCTGCCTGGCATAGTTTTGGCTCCCCTTAGTACAACAGCGACCGAATAATTCGAGAAGCTTGATTTTATGAGAATAGCTATTACCCGTTTTCTATTGCTGTGCGGCCTGTTTTTATCAGTGGCCAGCTGGGCTTCAGCCCAAAGTGACCAGCTAGGCGCCGTGCGCGCGGCCTTTGCCAATGGCTCCTCGCGCGACCTAGCGCAATTTTTGGCCCCGTCAGTCGAGGTTGGCTTCGACGGCGACCAGCAGACCTACAACGCCACCCAAACCGAGCTGGTAGTGAAGAATTTCTTCGCTAAGAACCCGCCTTCTTCGTTTGACGTGGTGCACCAAGGCGCTAGCAACGACGGTATTCCGTACGTGGTGTGGCGCTACGCCGGCCGCAGCGGCAACTACCAAGTGTTCATGCGGCTAAAATCTAAGCAGGGTCCGCCTGCCATCGACAAGCTCGATTTTACAAAACAATAACATCGCCTCTCCAGCCAAAACACAATTGCCCGGCAGCCCTAATGGGTTGCCGGGCTTTTTTGTGGGCAGTGCGGTACTGCCCCGCTAGCTGCCGGCCTTAGCAATAGACTAGGCGCGGCGTTGTTCTCACACCCCCGGCCCCGCCGTACCTTTGCCACCGTGTCAGCACCCCTAGCCCCTTATTTAACGCCCGAGGCCCTCACGGCCTTTATCCGCGCCGGCCTGGCCGAAGACGTAGGCGACGGCGACCACTCGACGTTAGCCTCCATTCCGGCCGATGCGCGCAACCGCGCCCGCTTGCTCGTGAAGGACGAAGGCGTGCTAGCTGGCGTGGCGCTGGCCCGGCTCATCTTCGCGGAAGTCGACAGCGCGCTGGAAATGACGGAGCTGCTGCCCGACGGCAGCCGCGTGCGCCGCGGCGACGTGGCCTTTACCGTGGCGGGCCCGGCCCGTAGCATCCTCACGGCCGAGCGCCTGCTGCTCAACTGCATGCAGCGCATGAGCGGTATTGCCACGCTCACGGCCCGCCTCACGGCGCGGCTGGCTGGCACCAACGCCCGCCTGCTCGACACACGCAAAACCACACCCGGCTTCCGTATCTGCGAAAAATGGGCGGTGCTGATTGGTGGGGGCGTCAACCACCGCTACGGCTTGTTCGACATGATAATGCTGAAGGACAACCACGTCGACTACGCCGGCGGCATCACGGCCGCTGTGCAGTCGACGCGCGAGTATCTGCGCAGCACCGGCCGTCAGCTTCAAATCGAGGTAGAAACCCGCACGCTGGCCGAAGTGCAGGAAGCGCTCGAAGTAGGCGGCATCGACCGCATTCTGCTCGACAACATGAGCCCAACTCAACTGCACGAGGCCGTGCAGCTCGTAGCCGGCCGTGTGCCAACCGAGGCCAGCGGCGGCATCACCGAAGCTGCCTTGCCCGAAATAGCCGCTACTGGCGTCGACTTTATCTCGGTAGGTGCCCTCACGCACTCCGCGCCCATCCTTGACCTTAGTCTAAAAGCACTCGCAGACTAGCCCGGCTGGGCTACAATCCGTATCACTTCTTCTATTTTCTTACCCTAGGCTACAGGCAGGTCGCAAGCCAATCCGCACCGGCAAGAGCCTTCGCCAAATCCGTTACATCCGTTACCTCTGCGGTCTATGAATCAGCCTAATATGCGGGGCGGTGGTTTCCGCCAGGCGCAGCAGCCTTCGCCGCTGGCCATTCGCACCAAAAAATACCAGTTCGACCCCAACACGTACACCCGCATTGCCATGGCCGAGGTGTGGCGTAAGGAGTGGTGGCGGGCCCTCATCCCGTTTGCGGTAGGCGTGCTGCCAGCCGTTATCTGGCCTTCGTGGTGGTGGCTGGCCCTAGGGGTGCTGCTGGCCGCGGTGTTCGTGCTAATACGTTCTTCGCTCGTTACGGGCGTCACGCAGATGGAGCAAAGCAAGCCCTTGTTTGAGCGCATGAGCTACGAGGCCGACCAGCGCTTCCTGGTGCTGCGCAAAAACGACCGCGACCAGCCCATGGCCCTGCCCTGGGAGCAGATTGGCCGCGTGCGCCGCGACCCCGATGCCTTCCTGCTGTACTTCAAGCAGCAGGAGCCGCCGGCCGAGCTAGCCCCCTGGCGGCGCTGGGTGGCGCGCACCTTCGATGTGCCAGTGTTTTTACATTTGCCCCTGCGTTTATTCAACAACGACAACGACCGTAAGCTATTTGAGGCGCTGCTGCGCCGCAAAGGCTTGCTGGCCGATGCCCCCGCGGCGGCCTAAACGCATAGCCGTCAGCTACCAGCAATCAGCAATTAACAATCAACTTCTCTCCATGAAAAAGCTTCTTCCCGTGCTGCTGCCGGCCGCCGTGCTGGCCCTGGCTTCGTGCAGCAGTGAGCCGTCGGACTGGCGGCCCGACAAAAAAGTATCGCTCGACATGATTCCGCCGGGCACCCGCCCCAGCGATAACTTCGACCAGGGTACCAACGAGGCACCTAGCGCCGATAAAGGCGGTGCTATTCCACGCCCCGTAAACTCGACTACCGACCCAGGAGGCAGCCACACCGTGACGCCGGGCGAGGTAATGTCCTCTGATACCCAAGAAGGTACGGCCGAACCCCGCGGTGAGCGCGAGGCTGTGCAAAAAGGCGGTGCCAAGCAACCCGGTGCTACGGGTTCGGCCGGCGCCCCCGGCACTGCCGGCGCCAACACCCCCTCCAACGAGCAGCCCAGCAACTAGCTCGACGAGCTACCTTAGCTGATACCTGCACCAATGTTGCATTATTACGTGCAACATTGGTGCAGGTTTTGTGTTTACTACCCCTATGCTACTTGCTATACTCCTGCTGGTGGGGGCCGTGCTGGGGGCTGGGCTGCTGGTGCGAGCCGTGCCCGAGCAGCGTAGCCGCCTATGGCTCAAGCCTTTGCTAGCTTTCAGTGGGGCGTATCTGTTTACGCTCACCATCACCCACCTCTTACCCGAAGCCATTGCCCTACGCATAGAGGCGCCCCAGCAAATTGGCTATTGGGTGCTGGCCGGGTTCTTTATGCAATTGCTGCTGGAGGTACTCTCGCAGGGTATCGAGCACGGCCATGTGCACTCCTCGCCCGCCGAAATAGGCCGGGTACCCCTAGGGCTGCTGCTGGCCTTGGTGCTGCATGCCCTGCTCGAAGGCAGCATCTTGATAGGTGGGGGGCATGCGGCGGCCACGGGGCATAGCTTCTTTGCCGTGGCCCTAGGGGTGGCCCTGCACCACGTGCCGGCGGCCGTGGCGCTGGCCACGCTGCTGCGGGTTCGGCTGGGCAGCATGGCGCGGGTATGGCCTTGGCTAAGCGTGTTCGCGCTGGCCTCGCCGGCGGGGCTGCTGTTTAGCAATTACGTGATGCTGCCCCAACTGCTGGGCGGGGCCTACGCGCCGCTCCTAGGCTTCGTAGCGGGCACGTTTCTGCACGTGTCTACCACCATTCTGTTTGAAACCAGCCCTGAGCACCAACTCAACTGGGCGAAGCTGGGCGCTACCGTGGGCGGGGCACTGCTGGCCCTAGGAGTTAGTGGGTAGCTGGTAATAAGTAAGAGGCACAATGACTCCTGCCAATTACCAGCTACCTTTTATTCTACTATTGGTCCGCCGTGCAAAAAGTCTTCTAGTTGGCGGGCGCGTGAGGTTTCGCGCGCCAAAGCAGATTGCAGGGCCAGTAGGCGCTGGCGCATTAGTAGCACTAGGTCGATGGCTTCGGGAGCGAGGCCTAGGCCGTGGTGCAAGCGGGCCAAGCGTGGCAGCAAGTCATCGGGGTCTTCTATCTCAATGGCCTCGGGCGCTGCCGCGGGGCGCAGCAGGCCCAGGTCGAGAAACTCGCGCACCTCGGTGCGGCCAAGGCCGTAGCGCAAATCAACTTCTTGGTAAGTGAGCACTAAAACTTGCATAGCAGTAGGGGAAACTAACGGCCGGTGTACTTACGCTTCGCCGCGCAGTTGGGCCAACTGTTGCACTAGGTTCTTTTCTTCGTCAGTGAGGTTGGTTGGCAGCTGCACGTTGAGGCGCAGGTAAAGGTCGCCGTGTTGGTCTTTTTCGCGATACACCGGAAAGCCCTTGCCGCGCAGGCGCACCCGGCTACCGTTCGACGTTTCGGGCTTGATTTTGATTTTCACCGGGCCCCCTAGGGTCTCTACCGTCTGCTCGCCGCCGAGTAAGGCACGGTACAGCGGCACTGGCACATCCTGGGTTAGGTCGTTGCCAGTCCGCACGTAGCGAGCATCGGGTAAGATGTGGAAGGTAATGAACAGCGAGCCATTAGGGCCACCATTACGGCCGGGGCTGCCCTGGTCGCGCAGCCGGATGGTTTGGCCATCGGCAATACCCGGCTGAATGGTGATGCGCAGGTTCTTCCCATTGACCGTGATGGTGCGAGGACCGCCAGTGTATGCCTCCTCCATTGTTAGCTCTAGCTCGGCCTGGTAGTCTTGGCCAGCGCCAGGGCGGCTACTACGGCCACCTCCACCGCCCATGCCACCAAAGATGTTGCTAAAAAAGTCAGAGAAATCTGCGCCGCCTTCGTCGCCAAAGGGGCTGCCCCCGCCCCCGAAGCCACCGCCTTGCGCGTACTGACCCCAGTCGAAGCCACCGCTAGGCTGGCCGCCGCGGGCACCGCCGGTCTGCTGGTAGCGGGCATAGTCGGCTCCCAGTTGGTCGTACTTCTGGCGCTTCTCGGGGTCCGAGAGAACTTCGTTGGCTTCGTTAGCTTCTTTGAACTTCTGCTCGGCCGTGGCGTCGTTCGGATTTACGTCGGGGTGGTACTGGCGCGCCAGCTTGCGGTAAGCCTTCTTTATCTGGTCGGTGGTAGCGTTTTTGTCTACCCCCAGTATTTTATAATAATCCTTGTAGTCCATTAGGAAAAAACGAAGAAATCAAAAGCAAGAAGTTACGGCTGTTGCACCCCGCAGCTTTACTTTTTTAGCGGGTCGTGGCCCCAGTTCATCAGTGAGTGCCGCCAGGTAGTATCCTTCACGTCGCCCTGCGGGCGCTGGGCCGAGTGGCGGCTTACGTAAGAATGCACCCGGTGCATCTGGTGCTCGTCGTCGGTCGTTAGGTCGGCCTTCTTCTTGTGTAAAATGCGCACAATATGCTCGCCAGATTGATGCCCGGTGCTTTCACCGCCATCTTTATGCTGGCCGGCGGCCTTAGATTCGTCGGTTTTCAGCCATTTCTCAAGTTCGCTGGCTGTCATATTTACGTCCTTTTTAAATTGCGCGTGAATGTCTTCGGAAGCGGGAGTAGTGCTCATGGATAAAAGAAAGTTGCGTGTGCCTATTGAACGCAGGCAAGCCCCGGTGCGTTGGCTTGCAACTAGTCAGGCTTTGTGTGCTAGATTTGCATTCTAGCCGGAAACGGCCCTGGGCCGCGCAGGCATGCTGGCGCGTGTAGTAAGCACTACGGGAAGCGCCCCATTAATTAGGCACGATTTTTTAGGTATTAATTATTCGATACACTTTCTACGCAGTTATCCTTTTTTATCCTTCTCTTATGAAGTTGCTAACCCAAGCTCTCCTGCTGAGCGGTGTGTGCCTGCTAGTGCACACCAGCCACGCACAAACCACTCCCACCCCCGACGGCGGAACTCCTGCTACCACGCCTGCGGCAACCACGACCGCTCCTGCCCGCCCCGGCATGCGCCCACCCCTGGCGCCGCGCCGCGCGGTAGCGCCCCCCCGGCGCGGAGGCGTAGCGCCCGTGCGCGCCAAAACCAGCGGCGTAATGGCCAAAGACGGCGTAATGCTGACCGACGGCAAAGTGCTTTACACCGAACTGGGCATGACCATGCCGCTCACCCAGGATAAGAAGTTTATCAATGGCACTACAGTGTCGCCTACTGGCCTCATCACCAGCGCCACTGGTAGCACCACGCAGCTCAACGAGGGTGACTACGCTTCGCTATCGGGCCGTATCACGACCAAGCGCGAGATGATAATGGCCGACAGCGTGCGCAAGCTCGAAGACTACGACCGCAAGCATCCTGGCAAGCGCAAGGAAATGGAGAAAGCCCGCGAGAAAGCTGAGAAGGAAAAAGAAAAGCTGGACAAAGAGAAAGCCAAGCTGGAGGAAAAGCGTAAGAAAAAGTAGCCCTAGGGTTTCAGCCGCGGGCAAAGCCTACGGCATAGTCGGCTAGTACCGTGCGCCCGGCATCGTCGCTGGGCGCGCTCACTACCTCATCGATGACGAACTGAATCTCGGTATCGGACCAGCCCTGAGTTTCGGCGGCCCGCACAAAGCCAGCCAGCGCCACAAAGCGGCTGCCCGCTACGGGCACCTGCCAGCCCACTAAGCGCTTGCGAATATTCATACTACGAAGATGGGCCCCGGGCCGTCTCCGCGCCAAGCGCAGAGACGGCCTTTTTGCGTGTGTACGTGTTAGCCAGTAGCTTGTGTTGCCGAATGCTAACCTAGGGAAGCCTAGTGCGCGGCGCGCACTACGCGCAGGCGCACCGGGGCCACGCCCGCATCAACCAAGCCAATCTTGTTGGCGGCGCGCTTCGACAAGTCCACGATGCGCCCTTTCACGTGGGGGCCCCGGTCGTTGACGACCACCTTCACCGAGCGTCCGGTGCGCACGTTGGTGACTTTGATGCGGGTGCCAAAGGGCAGCGAATTGTGGGCGGCCGTGAGGTGACCCGGCCGGTAGGGCACGCCGCTAGCCGTGCGGCGCCCGTTAAACTTGTCGGCGTAGTACGAGCCCTGGCCGCTTTCGGTGAAGGCATTGCGGCCGGCACCACAGGCGGTTAGCAGCAGGGCCGCCGCGCCAGCCGCCAGCCAGCTGCTAAGCTGAACCGACCAGCCGGACAAAATTTTCGTATTCATAGACAAGCTAAACAGGTGAAGGGGCCCAGCGGCCCGGCCCCTTGGTGGCATCAACTCTTACTTTCTCGTTCTTACGCACATGAAAAGCCTTTTTTTAGCGGCGGCCCTTTCCGTAGCTGCGCTCAGCTTTACGGCTACGGCCGCTCCTGGCACCAGTGCCCAGCCCGCGCAAACAATCAAAATCGGAGATTTAAAGCTGAAAGACGTGAAGAAGAAAAACGGCAAGGTGCGCGATGGCAAGCTCAAAACGCCATTTGGCAAAGCCAAAGTATCGAACGGCAAGATTAAAGCTCGGCTCTAACAGCGAACTACCCCCTAGGGGCCGCGCCCTGGCTCGCGCCTGCTAGCGGGTGGGCCGGGGCTCCTGGGCAATGGGCGCGGGCACGCGCAGCTGCAGCAATTCGTCGTAGCTGCCCTGGAAGACGTTGAAATCGACGGTACCCCGAATGCCGGGCACGTAGGCCTCGTCGGAGTGCTGCCAAATAATCCACCGCTCGGCGGGTAGGGTGGGCTGGTCTACTTCGTAGTGGGCCAGCCACAACGGATATTCATCGAAGTGGCCGGCCAGGTAGCGGCGGTAAAACGTGTAGTTGGTGTAGAGGATGGGGCGCACGCCGTAGTGCGCCTCCACATCCTGCAGCCACTGCTGCACCCCTAGGCGCAGGGCCGATACGTCGTGAAACCGAGTGGCCTCTACGTCGAGTACGGGGGGCAGATCGCCGGGCCGCAGGGGCACGGTGCGAATAAACAAGCGCGCCTGCAGGTTGCCGTTGCGGCTGGGCTGGAAGTAGTGGTAAGCGCCGCAGAGCACGCCAGCGGCGCGGGCCTCGCGCCAATTGCGCCGGAAGCGGGTGTCGCGCATGGTGCCCCCCTCGCTGGCCTTGATGAAGGCAAAGCGCACCTGCTGCTGCGCCACCCGGCGCCAGTCGATGCGGCCCTGGTAGCTCGATACGTCGATGCCGTGCACCGAGTAGCCAGCCAATAGCGGCGTGCTTTCGTGGCCCGTGAGGTAGCGCAGGGTGAGCGTGGCCCAGGTGCGGCGGGCGTAGCGGTTGAGCTGCTTTTGGTGGCGATAGTAGTAAACGCCGCCCCCCAGCAGCGCCAGCAGCAGCCCGCCCAGTACCCACTGCCGCCACGGCCGGCGCGGGGCCGGCGGGCGCACCGGCACTACACCGGGCAAAGCAGGGGAAAGGGGCGACTGCGGCATACAACCAAGCTGGGCCAATTACCCAAAAGTAACGCCGCTGGGCCCCGCCGCGGTATGCCGGCCCGGCAGTAGCTTGCGCCCTTACCCTAGCTTTTGCAGTTTTAATGCCCCCCGCAGACTTACCGCCCGCCGACAACCAAGCCCGCGACGCCGATGGCTACCTCATCCGGGAGCTGCACGGGGTGAAGCTGGCCGACATCCTAGAATACCTGGTGGCGCACTACGGTTTTGCCGAGCTGGATGCGCGCCTGCGCCTCAATTGCTTTGCCGTGAATCCCAGCGTGAAATCGAGCCTCACGTTTTTGCGGCGCACGTCCTGGGCGCGGGCCAAGGTAGAGGAGCTATACATCGCGCTGCGCACCGCCGAGGTGCTGGGCCGCCGCCTGCCCTAGGGGGTAGTAAGCAAAGAGCGTAATGATTTTACTACAACCTATCATTAAGCTACTTGCTTAACATCCGCTATTGCCTGTTACTCCCTATGCCCGACGTGCGTACAAAATCTGGCCCTGGCGCCCTGCTGGTGGGCCTAGGATGCTACCTCTCCTTCGAGGTGGCGGCCTACTGGCTGCTGCGCTGGCTCACCTCGGGCCTGGGCGAGACCAACCAGTACCAGCCCGAAAACACTATTGTAAGCAACTGGGTGAAGACCGTAACCTTTATGGTGCTGCACCTCGCGCTGGTGCTGGGGGCCATGCTGGTGCTCAGCAACCGCCTGCCGCGCCAGTACCGCGGGCAGGTGCTAGGCTGGTTCTACCTGGGGTTGGTCATGAGCTTCGTGCTGCTTATTCCGCTGTTTTACAGCTAGGTGACCCTAGGGCCGGCCGGAAACAACAAAGCCACTGCTCGCGCAGTGGCCTCAAGAGGGTAAAACCAGGAACAAGTTGCCGGTCGGCCCCGGCGTTATAGCAGAAAGAACAGGTGGCCGCTCGGTCGCGGCCGTATCGAGAGGCCAGGCAGCTTAGTTGCTGCCCGGCTGGATGTCGATTTCGCGCGGCTGGTTGGCAGCCGGGTCTTTGAAGGGAATGGCTACCCGTAGCTCACCTTCCTCATGCACGGCATTGATGGCCAGCAGGTCGAGGTTGCGGGGCAGGTCAAGGGTTTGCACGAACAGAGGGGCAGCCAGCTGGTCGTCGGGCTGGTGGCGGTATTCGCCGTAGACCGTCAGGTGGTTTTCCTTGAGCACTACGTGGAAGCTTTCGGGGGCTACGCCAGGCATGGCCACGTGCAGCACCACACCTTTCGGGCGCTGGTTAACGTGCAGCTTGGGCTGAGCCACCCCGCCGCCGATGGTATTCAGCAGGTCAAGCTGGGGAGCGATATTGCGGATAAACTCGCGGCTGATAAGTTTCATAACAGAGTGCCGTTTTAGTGGCTTCGGATGATGTATTGCAACCACCGTACCAAAAACGTTAGCACTCAAAATTGCTTGATTTTCAGCCTAATTGGCAGCTGAGAGCCGTTTTTGTACTTTCGCAGGTGACAGGCTGGCGCGAAAGGCCGCCAATCTGGCTGGTATTGCTAGCTGCCACTCAAAACCGGCTGGTTAGGCCGAAATGAATCTTAGAATTGCTGAGGCCAAACGACTGATTGGCGAACGTAGAGCGCCCCACCGAATACACAAACTGAAATAGGCCGGCCGCAGTTCGAAAGCTCAGGCCAGCCCCTAGGCCGCTGGGCGAATCGGTGGCGCTACGCAGGTCGGGCTGGAAGGCGCGCAGCACGGCTTGGTCGGCAAATAGGAACACGTAACCCTCGGGGCCGGTGAACTGGCGCAGCTCTATCGTGCCCACACCGTAGGCATTGGTATAAAACTGGTTTTCCTGGAAGCCGCGCAGCGAGTTGAGGCCGCCCAGGCGGAATAAGTCGTTGAGATAGTACTGCTGCTGCTGATTGAAGAGGCCCTCGCCGCGCACTCGCAGCAGCACCACGCCCTGCCGCCCTAGGGCCCAGTAGCGCTCGGCCCGTCCGCTAACGGTGTACTGCACGGTGCGCAGCGGCATGTTGGCATATAGCGCTTCAGAGATACTAAAATTGCGTCGCACAGTTTTGGTACCCGCCCCGCCCTGCACGCTCACAAACGAGCCCCGGTGCGGGAAGTATAAGTCGTCGAGGTAAGTGCGGGCGTAGGCCAGGCCGTAGCTGCTCGCCTCCGAGTCTAGGTTAGGCGGCAGAGTATTAGACTGCTTAATGCCGTCGTAGTAAAGGCTGTCGTAGAGCAGGCGCGAACTGCGCTGCTCCGCAAAGAAGGTGAGGCGCCCAGCCCGCGCCGTGGGGTAGGTGATTTGCACGCGGGGCCGCAGATTGAGGAAGGCTTCGTTTTGCCGGTACAGGTTGAAGGTGCCGGCCACCTCCAGCGGCGTGCCGAAGATGTTGGGGTGCAGGTAGCTGGCGTCGAGGGTTTGAGTCAGGGCATCGACCTTGCGCCACTGCAGGCCCACTTGCTTGCCGCCGCCGCGCAGGTTGCGCAGGGCAATGGTAACATCGCCCGTAAACTGCACGCCGCCGCTGCCCGTGTTGGGCAGTAACCCCACAATGGCGTCGAACTGGTTGGCCGGCCGCTCGTCGAGCAGCAAATACACGCGGGCCTTGCCGCGGGCAAAGCGCACCTCGGGCTCGGCCCGCAGGCGCACGTAGGGCAGCTGGCGCAGCAGGGCGGCCGCAGCCAGCACTCGCTCCTGGCTGTACGGCTCGTTGGGGAACAGCTGCAGGTACTTGGTCAGGAAGCGCTTTTTGGTGCGGCTGGTGCCTACTATCTGCAGCGAGTCGAAATACACCAGCGGGCCATGGCGCAGCACCACGCGCCCGGCCACCGCATTATTCTCTAGCTGCACCGAATCGAGGCCGATGGTAGCGAAAGGGTAGCCGTGGTTCTCGGCCTCCGTGAGCACGCGCTCTTGCAAAGTCGCCCAATCGGCGGGCCTGAAGGGCGTGCGTTGAAAAAACTTCTCGCGGTAGCCGGCGCGGGTCAGCAGTGCGTCGCCGAGGTTGCCATTGTGCAGGTAGGCCCAGCGAAAGGGCTCGCCAGCAAACACCTGCACCCGCACCGTATCGCGGCCCCAGCGCACCTCATCGGCCGAGGCCAGCAAGTAGCTGTCGGCCTGCAGGGCCAGCACCAGTTCGCGCACCGTGCGCAGGGCCGTGAGCGAGTCGGGCACGGTGGGGCGGGGGTGAAAGCGGCGCACCAGGGCCACATCGGCGGGGGCTCCTGCCCAGGCCAGCACCCTAGGGCGCACCGGCACAGCGCGGGGTGCAGTAGTAGGCCGGGCCCGGCGGGTGGTATCGGGCGGCAGTGGGGGCGAGGCCAGCGGCGGCGCGTTGGGCACCACTACGCCCGCACCTTGCTCTAGGGGCGTTTGGGCGCGGGCCGGCCTGGCCAGCAGCCAGCCGCAGCAAAGCACAAGCAAAAGAAAGCGGGCGTACATGGTGCGTCGTCGGCAGGCAAACGCGAAACCGACGGTTTAATTTCCAGCGAGCGAATTTTGCAGCCTACTTCCGGCGTTGTAGCTCGTTGGCACTGCCCGCAACATACGCGCTGCCTAGCTTATGCCCGGCCTCTACCTCCATATTCCGTTCTGTAAGCAGGCCTGCCACTACTGCGACTTCCACTTCAGCACCTCGCTGGGGCTAAAGGAAAAATTTGTGCAGGCGCTAGTGCAAGAAATCGCGCTGCGCCGCGCCTACCTGCCCGCCGCGCCGCTCGACACCATTTATTTCGGCGGCGGCACCCCCTCGCTGCTTTCAACTGAAGAGCTGGACGTAATTTTTGCTGCTATCGGGCAACACTTCGAAGTGAACCCTAGGGCCGAAATCACCCTCGAAGCCAACCCCGACGACCTCACGGCCGAGAAGCTAGCTGCGTTGGCCGCCTCGCCCGTCAACCGCCTCAGCATCGGCCTGCAAAGCTTCCACGAGCCCCACCTGCGCCTGATGAACCGCGCCCACACAGCCCTGGAGAGCAGCCAGGCGGTGCAGCGGGCCCAGGCGGTGGGCTTCGAAAATATCTCGGTAGATGTGATTTACGGGGTGCCGGCCGACAGCCACGCCATCTGGCAGGCCGACCTGCAGGCGCTGCTGTCCCTAGGGGTGCCCCACGTGTCGGCCTACGCACTTACCATCGAGCCTGACACGGCGTTTGGACGCCGCCTCAAAAAAGGCACCTTCGTGGCCCCACCCGACGAGTTTGTGGCCGAGCAGTTTGAGCTGCTACTGAGCACCTTGCGCGCAGCCGACTACGAGCAGTACGAAATCAGCAACTTCTGCCAACCCGGCCGCGAGAGCCGCCACAATAGCAACTACTGGCGCGGCGTGCCTTACTTAGGCCTGGGCCCCAGCGCCCACTCCTTCGACGGCCGCACCCGCCAGTATACCGTGGCCAACAACCCGCAGTACGTGGCAGCTGTGCTCGAGCGCGGCGAGGTGCCGGCCACCGTCGAGCATCTTTCGGCCCTCGACCAAGCCAACGAGTACCTGCTCACTACCCTGCGCACCAGTCGCGGCACCGACCTCGGGCACCTGCACCAGGCCCTAGGGCGCGACGTGCTGGCCGAGCGCGGTGACTACGTGACCAGCCTGGTGGCCCAGGGCATGGCTACCCTCGACGGCCCCGTGCTGCGCCTCACCGATGCCGGCAAGCTCCTGGCCGACCACATCACGCTAGAGCTGTTTGCGGAGTAAGCTTTGGTTTCTTGTTTCTCGTTGCTGGTTTCTGGTTGTTGGTTGTGCAAGCCCAGAATGACGTTCTTGCGTAATCAGCAACCAGAAACTAGCAACCAGCAACCAGAAACCAGCCCCATGAAGCTACTCAGCGACGCCCTGGTTGATACCGACGATTTTTTTGTGGAGCAGGTCCACCTCACGGCTATCGTCTTCGATAATACCGACGATGTGACCGTGTGGGCCACCACCTTCCGAGCCGAGGAGGCGCACTTTTTCCACTTAGCACTGCCTTTCCACGACCTCGATACGTTGCTACGCGTGGCCGCCGACCGCGCCGACGCCCTGGCCGAAGAAGTAGCCGACGCCCTGTCGAGCACCGAAACCTGGCCCTGCCTGCTCGAATACACCACCGAGCAGCGCCCGCCCATCGCCCTGCCCGGCGTGGCCCTCAAGCTCTCCGTCACCTACCCCGCCGATGCTGAGGAGGATGACGACCCCCAACCCCACAACATTTTCTACCTCGAAGGCATTTTCGTGCGGCTAGGCTAGGGCATTCGTGCCAGCGCGGGCGCACATCAGTTGCTTGCGCCGTTCTTTGCAGCCAAAATTACGCTTCATGAAAAAGCCCATCAGCCGCATGTTGGCGCGGTTGCGCCGCCACCCGGTGCGGGCGGGAGCCATCACCATCCGGCTAACCAGCGTGCCGGCCAGCACGCCCGCCGGGGCTACTATCTACCTGGCCAGCTCGGGCAATAATTGGACTACCGACGACCCAGCCTATGCCCTAACGCAAGTGGCCGACGGCACCTACAGCCTGACGCTGCCGCCTGGCACGGGCACATTAGAGTTTAAGTTTTGCCGCGGCACCTGGGCCAGCATCGAAACCGACGCCGACAACCGCGCCCTGCCCAACCGCCACTTACTCTACACCGCCCAACCCCAGACGCTGGAGCTGCAGGTGCTGAACTGGGAAGACGAAGGCGGCGCCATTCCGCCCCGCCCGCACTCGGCGTCGGCCAACGTGCATATTCTGGCCGAGAGCTTCATTATCCCGCAGTTGCGGCGCACGCGGCGCGTGTGGCTATACCTGCCGCCCGACTACTATGACCAGCCCGACCGCCGCTACCCGGTGCTGTACATGCAAGACGGCCAGAACGTATTTGACCAATACACCAGCTTTGCCGGCGAGTGGGCCGTGGACGAAACGCTAAATGAGCTGCACGCCGCGGGGCGCGACCTAGGCGGCTGCCTGGTGGTGGCCGTGGACAACGGTGGCCCTAGGCGCCTCGACGAGTACTCGCCTTGGCCCAACCCCCGCAGCCGGCGCGGCGGTGAGGGCGAGCAGTATGTGCAGTTTCTGGCCGAAACCCTGAAGCCCTACGTGGATAAGCATTACCGCACCCGGCCCGAAGCAGCCAGCACGGGCATTATGGGCAGCAGCATGGGTGCGCTCATCAGCCTGCACGCGGCCTTGCGCTACCCGGCGGTATTTGGGAGGGTAGGGGTGTTCTCACCGGCTTTTTGGTTTGCTGGGCAGTCGCTGCTGGCCTTCGTGGCGCAGCACCCCCCTAGGGCTGATACCCGGTTTTATTTTCTAAGTGGCACCCGCGAGGGGCTCACCATGGTGCCGCTGATGGCCGCCGTGCGCGACGCCCTGCTCGAAACCGGCCTACCCGCCTCGCAACTCAGCTACCAGGTCCTGCCCGACGGCCAGCACGCCGAATGGTTCTGGCGCCGCGAGTTTGCTGCGGCGTACGCGTGGCTGTTTAAGGAGTAAATTGTATTCGTTGTTGCGCTGGCAATGACTGACCTGACTCTAAACGGCTTTCAGTACCACTTTCTCGTAGTAGGCGCAAAAGTCCCGCAGCGGGCAGATGCTGCACTTAGGCGTGCGGGCCACGCAGATGTAGCGGCCGTGCAGAATCAGCCAGTGGTGGGCCTTGGGAATTAGCTCCTGCGGGATGTATTTCACTAGTGCTCTTTCTACTGCCAGGGGCGTAGTAGCGGCTTTGGGCACCAGCCCCAGGCGGTGCGACACCCGAAACACGTGCGTATCGACGGCCATCGCAGGCTGGTTATAAATAACCGATACCACTACGTTAGCCGTTTTGCGGCCCACGCCGGGCAGGCGCTGCAGTTCTTCAATGCTACTGGGCACCTCGCCCCCAAACTCGGTGCTGAGCAAGTGGCCCAGGCCCGCCAGGTGCTTGGCCTTGTTGTTGGGGTACGAGACGCTGCGGATGAACGGAAAGATATCGTCGGCCGAAGCTGCCCCTAGGGCCTCGGGCGTGGGAAACTGCTCCAGCAGCGCGGGCATCACCTGGTTCACGCGCTTATCGGTGCACTGCGCGCTCAGCACTACGGCCACAATCAGCTCGTAGGGATTGCGGTAGGCTAGCTCGGTGCGCGGCTCGGGGTAGTGCTCAGTGAAGTAGGCCAGAAAGCGGCGAAAACGCTCGGGGCGGGTCATCTTATAGGATATGGCAAGACAGAACAAAGAACGTCATGCTGAGCTTGCCGAAGCATCTCTCCCAAACGTCGTGCAGACGATGCGGTAGAGATGCTTCGGCAAGCTCAGCATGACGTTCTTTTGTAATAGGCTGACTTACAGCTTATCTCAAAAACGTACGGCTGTATTGCAGGATAGTAGCCGTGGTATCGGGCCTGGGATTAGCAGCCAGGCGGTTGAGGGTGCGCTGGGCCAGCAGCATCTCGGCACAGGTTTCAGCCAGCTCTGGGTCATTTTGCAGAGCCTCCTCTACCTCGTGCTGCTCGTCAGCTGGCAATTCGTTGTACACGTACCGGAGTAGTGTGGGGTGGGGTAATGTTTGTATCATACAGGAGCGAATACGCGGCCATTTTTTTCCGCAGGTTTATGAGGGCATAACGCATTCGGCCAAGGGCGGTATTGATGCTCACGCCGGTTGCGTCAGCAATCTCCTGAAAGCTCATGTCGCCGTAATGGCGCATCAGCAACACCTCTTTTTGAGCGGCAGGCAGTTCCTGAATAAGCTGGCGCAGATGCGCGTGGCTTTCTTCGCGGCTCAGCATGTCGTCGGCCGATTCTTCTGAGAGGTGTAACGAGTTCGTAAGCCCGATGTTGTCATCGAGGCTCGTTTGAGGTGCTCTTTTTGCGCGGCGAAACGCATCAATGGCCAAATTGTGCGCAATACGGCACAGCCAAGAGCCGAATTTGCCTTCGTCCTGGTAGCGGCCGCTCTTGAGCGTACGGATGGCTTTGATGAACGTGTCCTGCGTGAGGTCGTTGGCGATATCTTCATCGCGCACCACCAAGTGAATGGTGGTGAATACCCGCGCTTGGTGGCGCTGGAGCAGCTGGGCAAAAGCCGATTCGCGGCCCGCCAGATAGAGGTCGATGAGCGCGGAGTCGCTCGGCTGCATGGGTTCCATAAAGAACTACGGTAGAAAAAAGGGGACGTAGAGCTTTAGGTCGATAGAGAGCAGCCGAAGAGTGGGTTGAAATGCGCCAGATGAGAGAAAGCGGGATTCCCCGCTATAATCAAGCCAAATATAAGTCGCCGCCCCCGTGCCGTGCAAGATTCGGCCAATGAACTAACGAAATATTTATCGAGAATTTCGCTAGCTTGGTCGGCTATTAACCCTGGTTAAGCGGGTGCGTATGGGCTTGGGTCAATTTCTTCATACTTAGTCCGTTCATGCCCACTATCCTCGCCCTGCATTACTGGGCTGGCGCCGGCCACGAATACAACGCCCTGCTGCCGCTATTGCCCGCTGGGGCCCGCTTGCTTGCCCCCGACTTGCCCGGCTACGGCCAGCAGCCAGTGCCCGCAGGATTCGACTTCTCGGTGGCCAGCTACGCCAACTGGGTGGCCGCCTACGTGGCCGAGCAGCAGCTCGACGACTACTACCTGGTAGGCCACAGCATGAGTGGCAAGTTTACGTTGGCTTTGGCAGCGCGGCGGCCCCTAGGGCTACGTGGGCTGCTGCTGCTCTCGCCCTCGCCCCCTACGCCCGAGCCCATCAGCCCCAACGACCGGCAAGCCAGCCGCGAAGCCTGGGGCAAGCGCGACGAGGCGGAAAAGACGTTCGAAAAAATTACCAACCGCCCCCTGCCCCTAGGGGTGCAGGAGCAAGTTGTAGCCGACAACCTGCGCACCGACCGCGCCGCCTGGGGGGCCTGGCTCGACCTCGGCTCCAAAGAAGATATCTCCGCCCTGATGCCTAGCCTAGCAGTACCATGCAGCCTGCTGGTGGGTGCCGACGACCGCGCTATTCCGGCCAAGGCGCAGGAGCAGCAGACGCGCCCCCTGCTGCCGGCTGGCTCGGCCTTCGCGCAAGTGCCCAGCGCCGGGCACTTGCTGCCCTACGAGGCCCCCAGCGAGGTGGCCACCGCCCTCCAAGCCCTGCTAGCTCAATGAAACTGCCGCCCCCTAATTTCCAGAACCCGGTGCTCGACGCCGACTTTCCGGACCCCGCCGTGCTGCTGGCACCCGACGGCTTTTACTACGCCTACGGCACTAATACCAAGCGCAACGGGCAGATAATCAACATGCAGGTGGCGCGCTCCGAAAACCTGGTGAATTGGGAATACCTGGGCGAGTGCCTGCCCAACAAGCCCGCCTGGGCCAGCGAAACCCAGCGCTACTGGGCCCCCGACGTGAGCCGCCACGCCGATGGCCGCTACCTGCTTTACTACTCAGCTCAGCCCAACGACCGGGCGGCCGGCATGGCCCTAGGGGTGGCGGTGGCCGATAATCCAGCTGGCCCATTCCAAGACAGCGGGCAGCCGCTGCTGGCGGGCGGCGAAGGCTTCCGCGACATCGATGCCATGCGCTTTGTGGACGAGGCCACTGGGCAGCACCTGCTCTACTACGGGTCGGGCTTCGGGCCGCTGCGGGTGCGCGAATTGGCGCCCGATGGCCTGCAGTTTGCCGAAGGCAGCGCCGAGCACGAACTTATCCAGACAGCGGGTAGCGGCTACGGCCAACTGATAGAAGGCAGTTGGGTGCACCGGCGTGGCGACTGGTACTACCTCTTCTACTCGGGCAATAACTGCTGCTTTCCGGGCCCGCACTACGCCGTGCTGGTAGCCCGCAGCCGCCAGGCCATAGGCCCTTACCAGGCCCTAGGCGACGCTACTGGTACCAACGGCGCTATCCTGGTTGAAAACGAGCGCTGGCTCGCGCCCGGCCACAACTCCGTCATCACCGATGCCAGCGGCCAGGATTGGTTGCTGTGCCACGCCATCGACCGCCAGCAGCCCACCTTCGACGCCATCAACGACGAGCAGGGCTACGCTCGCCGCCCGATGGTGCTTTTCCGGCTGACCTACTCGGACGACGGCTGGCCAGTTGCCAATGAGTGAATGGGTAAATGTGCGAATGAGTAGACGAGTAAATGTGAAAATAACTGTTGCCAGCTTGATTGCCCCATTTACTCATTCGCACATCTCCTCATTCACACATTCACCCATTGCCTAATCCAGTGAGCGGCCGCGGAACAGGATGTACCCTAGGTGGCCGTAGATGCTGAAGCGGTGGTCGGGCGTGTCGTAGTACTCGGCGTGCAGGGCCAGTGGGCCCACGGGCGTGTGAAAAATGAGGCCGGTTACTGCCGTGAAGTAGGGCCGGCTCACGCCGCTCTTGCGAATAGGCACCTGGGTGCGCTCACCATTCATCACTTCCTCTTCAATGGGCAGCACATTGATGTGCGTGAATAATTCTGAGCGCCAGTCAATCTTGCCCAGCACTTGTTGCGAGAAGCGCACGCCCGCTGCCACAAAGCGCGGCGAGCGATAATTGCTTAAAAACAGCGTGCGCGAGTCGGGCAGCGGGGAAAAGATAGGCGACGAAGTAAGTGTCGAGCGGTAGTTGAAGAACCGTCCCTGCCCGCTCACGGTAATCTCGCCGTAGTAGCCCCAACTGGTTTTGTCCTTCCTGTTAAGCTGGTAGTAGCGCTCGTAGATGCCCCGAAACTGCAGCCACTGGTGGTGACGCGATTTCTCGCCCAGGCTTTCGAAGCGCGAGGTAGAGCCAGGCGTGTACACCTCCGTGCCCGTCACGCCCCGGATGGTAACGTAGGCCCGGCGCCCGCTCGTCGGGTATTGCTTTTCGTTCAGGGAGTTGCGCGCAAAGCGCACGGCCGCCGTGCCGCCCTTAAACGACGTGCGGTCGAGGGTCGAGGACGACTGGATTTCTTCGGTGTTGGCGTAGTTATCCACATTGTAGAAGGCGCCAATGTCGAAAACTTCGCGCGAGCGGTAGCGCGGCGACACGCCAAACTGCGCGCCCACTTTCAGGTCTTGCTGGTTCACCTGGGTGCTGAGCACGTTGCTTTGCAGCAGCCCACCAGTTTGCTGGAAATCCCACTTGTTGTAGGTAATAGTGGGCGCTACGTAGAGCGGCAGCCGGCCTGGGGCATTGAGGCGAAACGACGCCTGTGCCCCGTTGTAGAAGCGCCCCACTGTGGCGTTGGCGGATACCGAGTACAGCAGACGGCGCAGGTAGCGAAACTCTATTCCCAGGTACAGGCTTTCGATGGGTCGGTTGCTCAGCGTAAAGCCCACTTCCGCCGCCACGTTATTATTGCGCTGGGCATCAACCGTGAACGCGTAGCCTTTCTGCTCGGTGCTATAGCGAATGCGCGGGTAAATATTGCGGAAGTAGTCGTCGGAAGCTAGCCGATAATAGCCCTCCGTCAGGTCGTCAAACGAATACGTGGAGCCATCCCGGCGGAAAAACGCCGCTGCGTAGGCATTCTGGTCGGCGCGCAGGCCGCGCACGTTCACCTGCGTAAACCGGGGCGCCGGCACCCCTTGCTGAAACGCCAGGCGGCGCTGCTGCAGCGCCAGCGTATCGATGCGCCGCCCAATGCGCTGCTTTATCAAGTCCATCTTGCGCATAGCGGCCGTGTCGCCGTCGGCAATCAGGGTGCGCACCTGCGCGAAGCTGGCGGCCCCTAGGGTGCCCAGGTTGGGCTGAATGTAAATGCCATTGGTGCCCACAGTGGCGCTGTCGGCCACGCTATTGCCCAAAAACAGCAGCGTGCCCGTCAGCAGGTCGTCGTCTTTCTTATAAGGGTACTTCTTCAGGGACACGTCGCCCACGTTCACGCCGATAATGATGTCGGGCTTGAAGTCCTGCTTCATCACGTCTACCGGGAAGTTATCGAGCACGGCGCCGTCGAACAGGTACCGCCCGTCGAGCCCGCGAATGGGTCTGAACGCCAGCGGAAAGGCCATTGAGTTGCGCACAGCATCAGCCAGAATCCCCGAGCGCTGCACCACTTTCTGGCGCGTAAACACCTCCGTAGCCAGGCAGCGGTAAGGCACAAACAGCTTATCGAAGTCGTAGTTGGCCTCGGCGGCGGCCGGCGCCAGTAGCTGCTGCAAGGCAATGTTGAGGTTCAAATCGTTCACTAGGTTGGGCACTACCTGGAAGTTGAACGTCGAGTCGAGCGCGACCCCTAGGCGCAAAGCCGACGGATTGGGCTCGGCGGTGAGAAAGTTGAAGGTCTTATCGGGCAATACCTGCCCGGTAGCCCAGTGCTGGAAGTTGTCCGACAGCACAATTTGTTCAATCTCGCGCGGTGAGTAGCCGGCCGCGTACATGGCGCCCACTACCGCTCCCATGCTGTTGCCCACAATGTAATCGATAGGAATACCGTTAGCTTCAAGCTGCTTGAGCACGCCCACGTGCGCTAGGCCCTTGGCGCCGCCGCCGCTCAATACGAGGCCAACTTTCTGAGCCGAAGCAGGCAAGTATAGCAGGATAATAAGTAACCATAATAGTCCTGTTTTTGAGTAGATTTTTGGCATAAATACTAGCTGATACGGTTCAGACAAAAATAGTACGAGGGCGCTACGTAACAGGGATGAGAGCGGTTGTTTTCAGCGCCATGTGTAATTAATAAGCTATATATTAAATATAATTAATGTACACGCGTGTTTTTGTTTAACTTTTTGAAAATGATACCTAAGCAAAGCAGCTTTTTTGCCTAGTTGCGTGCAACTCCCAACTGCTTTTCGCGTTAGTTTTGTATTGTACCTACCTGGCTCACATGATGAAGACCCCTGAAGCTGCCGATGCCGCCAGTGCTAGTCCGGCCCGCAAACGCACCAAAACTCGGCCGGCTGCCCGCCGCCGTACTATTGAAAACACGTACTCCGACCCCGCCCTGCGCGAGCGCCTGAAAGATGAGATTCGGGCCGGTGCCAAGGGCGGCGAACCCGGCACTTGGAGTGCCCGCAAGTCGCAGTTGCTCACCCTGGCTTACCAGAAGCAAGGCGGCGGTTACCTCCAGCGCCACCCCAATTCCAAGCAGAAATCCTTGACTGAATGGACCAAGCAAGAGTGGCAAACCTCGGACGAGAAGCTAGCTCGCCGCAGTAGCGGCACCACGCGCTACTTACCTAAAAAGGCTTGGGAAGAGCTGAGCGAAAGCGAAAAGAAAGCTACCAACGCAAAAAAGAAAGCTGGCTCCAGAGCCGGCGAGCATACAGTAGCCAACACCGCTGCCGCTAAAGAAGCCCGTAAAAACGTCGCTTAGGCCCTAGGCCTACCCAAAACGCCCGCTGCGCTACCTCGCTAGGTAATGCAGCGGGCGTTTTGGGTACTAGGTACCTCGCCATTAGCTGCTCCTACTGCTGGCGGCGCAGCAGGTATACTAGGCCATCTTTTTCGCCCCAGCGCGCTAGCTGCACTACCTCCCAGCCTTCGGCCGCAGCCGTGTTGAGGGCAGTAGTGAGCGTAGTGCGGGCCAGCGTACTGCGCGCCGCTAGCAAGTTGAGGTGCCGGTTGAAGTTGGCTTTTTCGCGGGCGCGCTCCTGCCGCAGGTCGGCTGGCGTTTGGGCACGCATCTCCCCATCAGTGCCTTGCACATAATGGGTTTGTTCCCCATTGCTGCTACTAACTATAGTTTGCACGCCGGTTAGCTTAGTGGCCATGCCCTGCTCCGACAACTCATCAAACAGCAAGGCGCCTGGCGAAAGGCGCTTAGTAGAGTCTGGCTCGGACACCAGCTCGTCGCTTTTGCCTTGGAAAGCTGGGCTGTAGTGCAGCAGTGGTCGCCCCGCTAGCCAGTTGGCGCCTTCGTAAAATATTTGCATGTAGGCCGGCTTGGCCACAGTTTGGGCTGGGGACGACTGGCAGCCACCTAGCAGTAGCAGCGCAGCGCCGATTAGTAAGGAGGATGTTTTCATAGTAGGGCAGTAAGTCAGGGTTTTAGCAAAGCTACTAGCCCTAGGGGCTATTTCTGCCTAGCCTTCACCACTGCCTCAAGCGAGGCACCTCGCCGCTTAGCCTAGAGATGCCTGCCCCCATAGTGCGGTGCCAACTCAATGTTGACAACTAGCTGCAGTGCACCAAGCTGCCCGCTTGAACAGGGAGTCGCTATTACGCAAATCAGCCAGCGCAGCCCAACTCTACAAGAGCTGCGCCGCACTGGCTGAATCTTACCTATAGGCTGGAAATGCTTTCGTGAAAGCGCCTAGGGGGTAGTGGTAGTGCTAGGAGTAGTAGTAGTGCCCGTAGTAGTAGTGCCGGGAGTGGTAGTAGTACCAGTAGTGGTGGTACCCGTCGTCGTTCCCGTGGTGGTAGTACCCGTCGTCGTGCTCGGTACTGTTCCGGACGTAGTGCCCGTGGTAGTACCATTCGTCGTGCTACCACTGGTAGTTCCCGAAGTGGTTCCCGTATCGGCCGTAGTGGCGCAAGAGCCTAGGAACCCGAGCGAGGCGCATAGTGCAAGGCCTTTAAGCACAGAACTCAGTTGCTGCTTCATCTGCTTGAACTTCGTTGGTGAGAGTGCCTTAACGAGTACTTCACCTTTTAAGTTGCTTAAGTACTATAATTTAACGAAAATAGTCAATACTTACCGCGACGAGCGCAGCTGATGGCTGCCCTATAAAACGGCTGACTTTTAGTCACGCTTGTTCTTAAGCAACTGCTTCAACCCGTTCACTTCGTCGCGCAGCTTGGCGGCTTGCAAGAAATCTAGCTCCTTAGCAGCCGCTTCCATCTGCTTCTCGGTGGTTTTGATGAGTTTCTCCAGTTCGGCGCGGCCCATCATGGCCACTACCGGCTCGGCTGCAATTGCCAGGGCCGGGCCGCCATCGGCGTAAGCCGTGGCCGGAGCTTGGCCTTCCGTGATGCGGTAGTCGGCCAAGTCGGTCTGGCCCATAATCTGGGCGTGACTCTTGCGCACTGTTTTGGGCGTGATGCCGTGCTCCTCATTGTAGGCCATCTGCGTGGCGCGGCGGCGATTGGTTTCGTCCATCGCCCGCTGCATCGAGCCGGTTACGCGGTCGGCATACAGGATAACCTTGCCGCGCTCGTTACGCGCCGCCCGGCCCATGGTTTGAATCAGTGAGCGCTGGTCGCGCAGGAAGCCTTCTTTATCCGCATCCAAGATGGCCACCAAGCTTACTTCAGGCAGGTCAAGGCCCTCGCGCAGCAGGTTCACGCCAATCAGCACATCTACCTCCCCTAGGCGCAGGCGGCGCAGAATTTCCACCCGGTCCAGCGTCTTCACATCCGAGTGGATGTACTCGACCTTGATGCCCAGGCGCTCCATATACTTGCTTAGCTCCTCGGCCATGCGCTTGGTTAGGGTCGTTACCAGCACCCGGTCGCCGGACTTCACCCGGTTATCTACCTCGTCGAGCAGGTCGTCAATCTGGTTTACGCTAGGGCGCAAGTCAATCTCGGGGTCGAGCAGGCCAGTGGGGCGGATAATCTGCTCCACCACCACGCCGTTGCTCTGAGCCAGCTCGTAGTCGGCCGGCGTGGCGCTCACAAATACCGCTTGCCGGTACATCCCCTCAAACTCATTGAAAGTCAGCGGGCGGTTGTCGAATGCCGAAGGCAGGCGGAAGCCATATTCAATCAGGGCCGTCTTGCGCGAGCGGTCGCCGCCCCACATGGCCCGAATCTGCGGAATCGTGGCGTGGCTCTCGTCTACCACCAACAGAAAATCGTCGGGAAAGTAGTCGAGCAAACAGAAGGGCCGCGAGCCGGGCGTGCGCCGGTCGAAGTAGCGCGAGTAGTTCTCAATGCCCGAGCAGTAGCCCAGTTCGCGTATCATCTCCAAGTCAAACTCAGTACGTTCCTGAATGCGCTTGGCTTCCACGTCGCGCCCTTCCTTCTCGAAGTACCTGTGCTGGGCCACCATGTCGTCCTGAATCTCCTTGATAGCCGTATTCAGCGTTTCCTTGCCCGTCACAAATAGGTTGGCCGGGTAGAGGGTCATGTTTTTCTCGTCGCTAAGCTTGCGGCCGCTAGCGGGGTCAATTTTCTGAATCGCCTCAATCTCATCGCCAAAGAAGAAGATGCGGTAGGCGTAGTCGGCGTAGGCCGGAAACACATCTACCGTGTCGCCCTTCACCCGGAAGCTGCCCCTAGTAAACTCCATCTCGGTGCGCGAGTACAGAATCTGCACGAACTGGTAGAGCAGGTTATTGCGCGAGTACCGGTGGCCGGGAGCCAGGAAAATAACGTTCTTGCTGAATTCCTCGGGGTTGCCGATACCGTAGATGCACGAGACCGACGCCACTACTACTACGTCGCGCCGACCACTGAGCAAGGTGCTGGTGCAGTGCAGCCGCAGCTTCTCAATCTCCTCATTAATAGCCAGGTCCTTCTCGATAAAAACATCGGTGCTAGCGATGTAAGCCTCGGGCTGGTAGTAGTCGTAGTAACTGATGTAGTACTCGACCGCATTGTTAGGGAAGAACGCCTTGAACTCGCCGTAGAGCTGAGCGGCCAGCGTTTTGTTGTGGCACAGCACCAGGGCCGGCTTGCCAGTTTCGGCAATCACGTTGGCCATGGTGAAGGTCTTGCCCGTGCCGGTAGCCCCTAGGAGCACTTGGGCCGGCTCGCCAGTTTCGACGCCCTGCACCAGCTGGGCGATGGCCTGGGGCTGGTCGCCGGTAGGCTTAAATTCCGAAGTGAGCTGGTAGGTAGAAGCAGCCATGAAGAAAAGGAGTTGGCGGAAAAAAGCCAACTAACTTAACCCCAAACCGCGCCCAGAGGTTTCTACTCGTTGAAGATGATGAAAGGAAACTCGCTGCTGCCAGCAACGCACGCAGTAAAAAGCCTTCTTCAGCTTATCGCGTGTAAGCCCATGCGGCAGCACAGCCGCGTGGTAAACCAGCTGGCGCTGGCATGCTAGCCTAGTTAATTAAGCAGGCTGCTTACGCAAAAACGGGTTGGTGCTACCGAGTGCCCTTCTGCTGAGGGTGGGTGTGGCGCAGGTAGCCCCGCCCCGCCAGCCCGCGCCAGATTCCTGAGCAGCACCGCCAAGCGTATAAGTTGCCGGTGCGGTACCCAGGCGGTGGCGGCGGGCCGCAGCGATGCTTGCCGCGCTGACCGCCGCCAGGCTCTAGCGCAAACGCCTTGGCTACCTGCGTAGCGGCCTGGGCCAACTAGCATACCGAGCCAGTAGCACGAGCTACCAGCTACTGAGGCCAATAGAACGTGGGAAGTCAAGTATGTATGCTCCGCAAAGGAGAGGCACCCTAGGGCCTACTTATGGCGCTAGCAGTGGCGCCGGCTTCAGCAGCGAGTTGAACTCCAAGCCGGCCTCCAAGCCGAAGCTATAAGGGCGGTGCTGGTTCCAGAAAGTTTGCGTGGGGTCAATGTTAAGGCTAAGGATGCCCGCCTCAGCCACTGGGCCTACGTTAAGCGCCCACTGACGGCCGGCGGGCTCGTAGCGCATGCCTACGCCGCCCCGCACACTAGCGCCCACGTGCCGGTAGGGCGAGCCCACCGAGCGGATGCCGTAGGTGCGGGTAGCCTCGGCATTGCCGTCTACCTCGCTGTGCACCTGCAGCATCGATGATACCAGCGCCCCAAAGCGCCCATACAGCGAAAAGTTGTGCCGCACCGGATTAGTATAAAGCGCCTCGACTGGAATGCTCACCGAGCGGTAGCGATAAGTAGTGCCCTGCAGGCGGTTAGACAGCACCTGCACGTTGGGGTTCATGGTAGTCACCTGCTCACCTACAAATCCTACTGAGCTCGCCGAGCTGGCCGTGTTTTCGGCTACTTCCAGGCCCGTGCGCAAGCCCCAGCGGCCAATACCAAAGCGATGAGTGGCCCATACGCTCAGGCGCTGGCCTAGGCCGGGGCGCAGGTTATGGCGGTATTCGGCGGCGGCTTCGCGGGTGGTGGCTACCGTACCGGGCCCTAGGCTGCCGTTATACTCGCCAGGCAGCTTGGTAAAGTCAATATTGGGGTCGTACAAGCCGCCAGCGTAAGCTACCTGTAGCTGCCAGGGGCTGGTGCGCTTGTGCACGACGGGGGGCACTACCTCTGCAGTTTCTAGGCGGGCGGGTAGGGCCTTGCCGGCGGGCAGCTGCAGGGCCGCCAGGCGCATGCGCAAGCTCTCGGCCCCTAGGCCCTCAGCTACGGTTAGGCCATCGCTGCTTGCAGTGGGCGCGCTAGTGGTATAGCTGGCCAGCTGGCTTATTGTAGCCGGGAGGGCTGCCAGGGCAAAATTGTTAGTTACACCTGCTTGGTAATACCTTGCTGATGAGACGCTAGCACGGTGAGCTCGGCGCGCCTGTTGCCGGGCGTGTTCCAGGTAATCGGCCAGCTCAATGCCGGAGGCAGCGTACCTGCCCAGACCGCCGGCGATGAAGGAAGAAGTAGAGAAAGTAAGGGTTTGCTCGATAGGAAAGGCGGTTGAGGTAGAAGAATAAGCAGTGGCGGCAGTCCCAAATGGCCAAGCAGTGCCTACTTGACGGGTGGCCAAGGCGTCGTGCCCAGCCTTGTTAGTGGTGGCTAAGTCGGCGGCAGGTTGGGCGCGGCGCTGGCTGTGCCACCAGCCACCGCCAGCTAGTACGGTAAGCAGCAGGCTAGCGGCCATGGCCCAATGGTAGGCGGCCAAACGGCGGCGGTAGTGCTTGTTTTGGGCTAGCAGCAAGCTATTGTCGAGCTGCTCCCACACGTGCGGCAAAGGCGGCACTGCAGCCGCCTCACTCTCCAGCAGGTGGTGGCGAAACAGCTCCTCAAGGCTGCCCTTAGGTGAAGGAATTGGGGGTGTCATATACCTAAAAATGCGTAAAATAGAGGCGAGGATAGAAGAAAGTAGCGAGTTAAAAAGCAACCAGCTAAACGGCTCCCGGTGTGGGAGGTTTACCTAGGGCGTGCTGCTGAGTCAGCCGGGTTTGCAGCACTACCCGCGCCCGCGAATATTGCGATTTGCTGGTGCCTTCCGAGATATTGAGCAATTCGCCAATTTCTTTATGCGTATAGCCCTCAATGGCGTAAAGGTTGAAAACCAAGCGGTAGCGTGGTGCCAGCTCTTGCACTAAGGCCAGCAGCTCGCCATAGGCGTAGTTGCTGAAGGTGAACTCCTCGCTGGCCAGTGTTTCGGGGTAGTCGCCGTCGCTCACGGCCACTAGCGGGGCGTTGCGGCGGTGCTGGCGCAAGGCGGCATTAATCATGATGCGCCGAATCCAGAACTCGAGGGGGCATTCGCGCCGAAAGCTGCCTAGGGTCCGAAATACCGTTAGGAAGCCTTCCTGCAGCACGTCCTCGGCCTCGAAAGTAGTTTGGGCATAGCGCAGGCATACGGCCATCATGCGGGCGGCGTACTTCTCGTACAGCTGCTTCTGCGCCACTGGGTGGCCCCGTAGGCAGCCATCAATCAAGTCGTTTTCGGTCGGGGCCATGCTACTTGCCGGTCGGCTAACGGTCAGGTGGCTGCCCGCTGGGTCAGGGGCCGGGCCAGTAGCCCGCGAAAGAGGAGCAGGTGCACTCATAGGCGCGGCCGCTAATGGCCAGTGGTAAAGCGGTTTGACATAAACGCGGGGTGTTACTAGCCCCGGCAGCAGCTAGTAGCTATACCTTCCTAGGAGGCAGTTGCCGCCATGAAGCGTTGCACTAGCGCGCGCGAATTTATTCTATAAATTAACTGCTTGTCAAAAAGACAGTTAAGGGGAGGTAATGTGCAAAGCGCTGACAATGTACCTACAGGAATCAGGAAATTAAGTATACAGTTTATCCTATCGCCTACTCTTTTTAACCCTAATGAAGACGCTCATATTGTTTTACAGCACCTACGGCCACGTATGGAAGCTGGCCGAAGCCATTGCCGAAGGCGCCCGCGAAGTAGCCGGCAACGAAGTAGTAGTGAAACGGGTACCCGAAACGCTGCCTAAAGAAGTGCTGGATAAAACCGGCGCTACGCAGGCACAACAGGCATTTGCCCACGTTCCAGTAGCCAATCCCGCCGAGCTGGCCGACTACGACGCCATCCTGTTTGGCACACCTACTCGCTACGGCAATCTCTGCGGGCAGATGCAGGCCTTCATGGATAGCACTGGCGCCCTGTGGGCAAACGGAACGCTCGTGGGCAAGGTAGGTGGTGCGTTTGTAAGCACCGCCACGCAGCACGGCGGCCAGGAGGAGACGCTTCGCGCGTTTCATACCGAGCTGCTGCACCACGGCTTCGTAATAGTAGGCCTGCCGTACGCCTGGCAGGGCCAAATGGGCCACGAGGAAGTAACTGGTGGCACTCCCTACGGCGCTAGCACCGTAGCTGGTGGCCAGGGCGAGCGGCAGCCTAGCCCCAATGAACTAGAAGGAGCCCGCTTCCAGGGCCGCCACACTGCTCAAATAGCGAGCAAGCTGGCCAAGTAGCCCCGCAGCTCACGAGTTCGTATTCAAAAAAAAGCAAGAAGTAATAAGCCAGGCTGCTTTATGCAACTGGTAGCTGTGCGGCTACCAGTTGCATAAAGCAGCCTGTTCTCTTTAGAAGTGCGCCCTAGGCGTTATTCCAGATATCCCAAGCGGCCTCGGCTTGCAGCTCCAGCATCTCGAACCCATTTTTAATATGCGCGCCTTGGGCCTCACCCAACTGCAGAAACTTGGTTTCGCGCGGGTTATACACAAGGTCGTACAGATAGTGCGCAGGGCCAAGCTGCGTGTAGTCAAGGTCAGGGTACTCTTCTACCTTGGGGTAGGTGCCTAGGGGGGTAGTATTAATAATGAGTGGATGCGCGGCCAATACTGCGGGCGTTAGTTCGTGGTAGGTGAGGTGTGCCCCCATTGGGTTGCGTGATACCAGCCAGTGCGCAATGCCTAGCTCGCGCAGGGCTACACCTACCGCCTTCGCTGCGCCGCCCGTACCCAGTACCAAGGCCCGCGCACCCGCTCCTTGCTGCGGATAGAAGCGCTTCACCGACTCGCGAAAGCCAACATAATCGGTATTATGCCCAATGAGTGTACCGTCAGCCTGTATCTCAATGACGTTTACGGCCCCAACCTTTGCCGCTGAGGGCGCCACCCGCGACAAATAAGGCCACATTTGCTCTTTATAAGGTATCGTCACGTTCAACCCGGCCAGTTCGGGATGGCGAGCTAGCAGATGCGGCAGTTCAGCCGGCGAATCCAGCTCAAATAGCTCGTAGCGACAATCGCCGAGGCCAAGCCGGTCGAATTTTTGACCGAAATAGGTTTGTGAAAACGAATGCGCAAGCGAGCGGCCGAGTAGTCCGTAAAGACGCATAGAAGGGTAGAGAAGGGCACAGTAAGCCGAATATAGCCTGCCAACCTTAGCTCGCTGTCGGCGCCGACCTGCGCAGCTTGCTCTTTGCAAACTGCCAGATGGCTGGTAACAACGACAACACAACCACGCCAATAACCACCAACTCAAATTTCTTCTGCACGACTGGAATGTTACCGAAGAGATACCCTAACACGCTCATTGATACCACCCACAGCACTGCCCCCGCAATGCAGTAGGCCACAAATGTGCGGTACGTCATAGTACCAATACCAGCTACAAATGGCGCGAACGTGCGCACAATCGGTACGAAGCGCGCCAGTATCAATGTTTTGCCTCCGTGTTTGGCATAAAACGCCTGGGTCTGCTCCAAATACTTACGCTTTAAAAGCTTGAAATCTTCTCGAAAGACCCTAGGACCTAGTCGGTCGCCGATGAAGTAATTCAAGTTATCACCCAAAAAAGCGGCCACAATCAACAGGGGAACCAGTACCCACATGCTCAGCCCCGAATCAGGCCGGGCAGCCAAAGCTCCTGCCGCAAACAATAGAGAATCTCCCGGCAGGAAAGGAAAGATGACAACGCCGGTTTCCGTGAAGATTATTAAAAAAAGGATAACATAGGCCAAGTGGCCATAATCGTGCACCACCCCCACCAGGGTTTTGTCGAGGTGCAGTAGCATATCCAAAAAGTGTCTGAGAAGTTCCATTAAAGCGAATTTAGCCGGTAAAGAAGGTAATAATGAGGTTACCACTAACGGCTGAGCTTAGTTTATGCCATAACTTGTGTTAAATTTCGACTTGAAAGCTCGTCAGTTATGATTGTTTATAAGGGAGGCGATTGGTGGCAGGCGCTTCGCCACTTTCATACCTCCACCGTTATTCGGCTGTTACTATTTCGGGTAAGTGTTGTGGGAGTCTATAACACAGCTATCGCTGTATGGGGTCTGGAAATGCATCATCATATGCTAAACATAAGTCGTGAATACTTCTCATTTCTAGGCATTTTGCTAAGCTTGCTCCTAGTATTTCGAACCAATACCGCTTATGACCGCTACTACGAGGGCCGCCGCGTATGGGGGCAACTAGTTTCACAATGTCGAGGACTGGCTATTGAGCTAAACGCCGTTCTGCCCAAAGATGCGCTAGCTAGCCGTCGTTACTTCGCTGCTCTTATATCAAACTTTCCATTCGCGCTGAAGGGCTCGCTTCGGGGAGAGATGAAGTTTGAGCAAATGGAAGCTACCCCAGATGTCATAGAGCGCTTGCGCAATGCCGAAAACGTGGCCACTTGCATTCTTTCAGTTTTGCAAGAGAGCATTGAACAGCTACGCCAAGTTGAAATCATTCGAGATGCTCATTTACTAACTCTAAAGCCTCACTTTTTAGAAATGATGTCAGTGAGTGGCATATGCGAGCGTATTAAGGCAACGCCTATTCCTTTCTCGTACGCCTTCCTCATCAAAGCATATATCCTTACCTTTATCGGCGTTATGCCTTTTGTATTGCTTTCTAGCTCTGGCTATTTCATGATTCCTATTACCATGTTTGGAGCCTATGCACTTTTAGGATTGGAGATGATAGCTGCCGAGATAGAAAATCCATTTGGCTTTGATTCGAATGACCTACCATTAACCCTATTATCGAATAAAATTCGGGTAAGCGTCCACGATGTGCTACGCGTAGAACTTTCGGAGCAAAAAAAGGCGTGGGCAGCTATCCCTTACAGTGTAGTGCACTAGCTGAGTTACTGGTGAGCGCAAGGCATACTTTTTGTCGAGAATCAGCATGATGATGTAAAATGTCATTTAAACATGATTCTCTGCTATCTTTTTTGCAAAAAGCTTTTTTTAGCTATACATCCCAACTGTAAATAACCTCCTGCGTACAAGGCGACGCCTCATCCAAAGTCAACTTTCCTTTTTATCATAACTTCTTCATTTACATCATGCAAACATCTACCTTTTTGCACAAAGCACACCCTAGGCCATCTTGGCGAGTTTTAGTAGCGTTATTAATTACTTTTTTTGGATTTAGTTTACAAGTAGCTCAAGCCCAGGTCACGCTATCCAACGGAAGTATTACAGTAGACCAGGGCAATGGTAATAACACATATGCTAAGACGGACTATGATAATTCTACTCTGATTGACCAGCAGCCTAATTCTACGACTACACCAGCTTTTGATATCAATACTGGTGTCCTTAATTTCAATGGCGGCACGTTAACTACTAGCGAAATAGGTACCACTTCGGTAACCGGTGCCTTTATTGACTATACGCTATATGACCCTAATGGCAATCCAATTCCTTCTGGAACTGGCTCTGTGCAATTAAGCCAAAGTAGTATTAACAATGGAGTTCGCACATTTTCTCTATCTAATGCTGCTATTAGATTAATACCACTAGTGCCTAACGCAGACAATGGCTATGCACTTGCTATTTCGTTTCGTGCTGCTGTTCGTAACGGTACCCGCAACACTACTGTGAGAGATGATAATGGTGGAAATAACTACTATGCCTCGTTTGATGTCAACGGTGTTCGCACTCCTCCTCCTACAGTTAGCCCAAACACTATCTTATTGGCAGCTGACGGCAGTTCCACTTCTACTAGCTATTACTTTCCTACTACTGGCACGAATCCTCAGTTTCCAGGTTACAACTTTACTTCCAGCCAGAATGCAGGTGGTGTCTCGGGTGCATTTGACATTAACACTGGTCAACTTCGCCTTACTAACACAACGGTAACAACTACCGAAGCTGGTCCCAACACCGTTAATAGCGTAGTACTTTATTATCGTACTCGTGCAGTTGGTACAGGTGGGGGAGCGTTTCAACCCATTACTCTAACTCAGTCGGGGAGCGTTTCTAATGGAACACGCATATTTGTTGTTGACCCAGCTTCTTCTGTTAATACCAACTCACAACCTAACCTCGTTGCTACCCCCGCAGTAACGGCATCAGGTAACTATATAGTCGACGTATATTATCAGGCTAGCGGAATAAATTCATCCACTGGCAATCCATTTACCATTACCTATCCACCTACTGGTTATTCCTCAGCTACTTTCACTGTCAATGGTACTCCAATCGCCACTACTATTTGGACAGGAGCAGTGAATGACAATTGGTTTGACCCAAGCAATTGGAGCAACGGCGTTCCTAGTGCTACTACAAACGCGCTTGTTCGTGACTTAGGGGCTGGTAATAACGTGCCGTATCCAAATATTAACTCTGATGTAGCTGTCTATACTGCAGGTGGTGCTCTCTCATACGATAATACAAATTCGGGTCCAGCGATGACACTTAATTTTACGATGGGTGGCAGTTCGCAGGCCTCACGTTCTATCGCTCGTTTGGTAAGAGGACAACTTAGGGTGTACGGTAATTTTGATAACTCATTCGACAGCTTCATTCAGCGTGAAAGTACCATTATGGAGTTTGCTGGTACAAACCAAAATATTACTGGCGGCTCTTTTGGACGGGTTGATATCTCCGGTGGTGGTATCAAGGCACTCGGTGGCTTAATGAACATTTCGGAGTCACTCAACTTCTTGACTACCAATGTTTATGCAAATACTGGTAATCCGCTAGCTACAAATCCATATGCTACGCTTAACAATAATTCAGGAGTATTAACTACTGATATTACCCAGCCTTCAACTAATCTGGTGCAGCTAGCTGACCGAGCTACTACTAATTTTAATAATGGTGCTCAATTGAACGGCGAGAACGACGCATCTTTTCTATACGGTTTTGTTCGCACTACTCGTCAGGGTGTGTTAGTAGGAGAGAACCGAAGCTATGGTAATATTGGCATGGAACTAAATTTTACCGGTTCTAATAGCCCTGGTAACGTAGAAGTTACTCGCAATACCGTGGAAGCTTATGCTCCTGGCCCTAATCGTTTTGGTGTTCGCCGCATTTTTGGGGTGCGTCCTTCTGACCAAGCCACTAATAATGGCGGTCTTACCGCTGATATGGTATTTCACTACCGTGATGCTGAAACCAAAAATTTGAACGGTCCGAATACGATTACGCCCGGTACTGGTAGTATTTACGAAAGTCGCCTCACCATTTTCGTATCAAATAACTCCGGCAATACCTTCTCGTTAATTGGCCGAGACGCTCCCGTAGATTCGGTAAACAATGTACTTACTCGCCGAGGTGTACGCACATTTGCGACTTTCACACTTGGTGACGAATTGTTTCCCCTGCCAGTTAGCCTCGTTGCATTTGGTGCTGTACGTAATGGGGCTGATGCAGTGCTGAATTGGACCACGGCAAGTGAAGAGCGTAACACCGGCTTTAATGTGCAGGTATCTACCGACGGAGCCAATTTCCGCACTTTGTCGTTCGTAGCTAGCCAGTCGCCCAACAGTAGCACCACGCTGAAGTATAAGTACACCGATACGCAAAGTGGTAAAGTAGGTACTCGCTACTACCGTCTAGAGCAAGTTGACGAGGACGGTAAGAAGAACTACTCGCCGGTGCGAATTCTGAACTTCAGCGGTGCCGCTGCTGGCACTGAAGCACTGGTAGCTTATCCAAATCCGTTCAACGAGGGGGTGAGCTTGTCGCTTGATGGAGGTTCTGTTGCTGATGGTACTGCCTTTGTAAAGATTGTAGACATGACCGGTCGCACCGTGCGCGAAAGCAAATTGTCTCTAGTTGGCTCTAGCTTGACCCTAAGCGACATGGGTACCCTACGCAGCGGGCTTTATTTAGCTAAGGTGACACTGCCTGATGGTTCTACGCAGACGGTGCGCATCAGCAAGCAATAGTTAGTGTATCAAGTCATAAAAAAGGCCTCCCTAATTAGGGAGGCCTTTTTTAATTGCAGTTATACAGCAGCAAACAGGCTAACCGTAAAAGCAGCAGGGCTCTAGGGCCTAGCCGCGCGGCATAGATGTACCCGGCTTACCTGACTTAGCGGCAGGCTGAAACATGGGGTCCACTGCATCCATATCCAGGAAATGCGAGAAGGTATCGCCGCGCAGGCCCAAGCGAATGGTTTCGAGGCTGACAATTTCATTTGGCGCAATGTTACCCAGGTTCACGTTAGCCCCTAGGAGCTTGATAAACCATACTTGCTGGGCTTTTTGGGGAGCCTCCCAAATAATGCGCTCCGACGGGATTTTGGTGAGAATCTCTTCTACCAAGCCCGAGCGTACTTCGCCAGTACTCCGAAACAAGCCCACATTGCCGCCCTCGCGCGCTTCTCCGATTACTTTAATGGCCCCGGCGTCTAACTCTGACTGCATTTGCGAAATCCACTTATAAGGCGGAATAATCTTCTCAGCATCCTTGGAGCCTACTTCGCTCAACACCTTTACCGATTTGCTTAGCTCCCGAATAAACTCGCATTTACGGTCGTGTGCTAAGTCAATACTACCATCCGAGACTTCTGCGTACTCTAAATTAAAATCATCAAGCAAGCGTCGGTAATCGTCAAATTGATTACGAATGATGAACGCTTCGAACAGAGTGCCGCCAAGGTATACTGGGACACCTGCCGCTCGATAGACTTCAAGTTTACGCTTTAGATTAGGTACCACATAAGAAGTTGCCCAGCCTAGCTTTACGATGTCGGTATACGGGGCCCCTACTTCTAAAAAGTCCTCTACCTCGCGAATGCTGAGGCCCTTGTCCATCATCATCGTGAAGCCCTGTTCCCGAGGTTTTTGTGTGCGTTCGGGGATCTGTGAAAGCGAGTAATTCATGCGAAAGAGTAAAAAGCGCAAGCCAGCGGCTGAAAGTAAAAAACCTGCCCACTCTACTGAGCGGACAGGCACAAAGCTACGGCACTGGTTTTAACTGCCTCTAGTGCAGACAATAGGCCCTAGCGCCGAAATTGGTCGATGAGGCGGCGTAAAGCGGGTTGCTTCTCCAGTTCTGGAAAGTAATCGAAAAGCAAGTTATGCTGCTCATAATTAAGCGTAAGAGCAGTTTCTAGCTCATGGTACGCTTCGCGCAGCCGACCCGCCGCCAGCAGGTACGCGCACATCATGTAGTGAAAATGCGCTTCGTGCGGGTGCAGGTCTACAGCATGGCGCATCAAGTCGATGGCCTCTTGAAAATGACCCTGCTCGTAGAGGATAGCGCTCCAGCTCACCCAGCCAGTGGCATCGTCGGGCGCTACCTCAGTAGCTTTCTCATAAGCTTCAAGCGCGCTCACGATGTTGCCCACTTGGTTCTCGGCAGCCCCTAGGGCCGACCAATATTCGCCACTGTCCCCATACAGCTCTACTGCTTTGCGGAAGAAATGAATGGCTTCGTAGGGGCGTTCTTGCTCTTGCAACAGCACACCCTGACCAAACCACGCTTCGTCCATCTCAGGGTTTATTTCGAGCGCTCGGCGGTAGTACTGACGGGCAGGCTCCCACTCACGTAGCTTCTCGTAGCACTCGCCGATGTTGCACAGCGCTTCGTCGGTAGGCTCATTGGGCGGATAGCTCAATTCGAACTCTGCGATAGCGCGCTCATACTTCTGCTGGCACACGTAAGTATCGGCCAGCCAGTGATGGGCATCGTAAAAATCTGGGTCAATAACCAAGGCGTACTCGAAGGCCGCAACGGCTTCATCATACCGCTCGCTGCGGTAATAGAACTGCCCAAGGTTGTACCACGCAATGGCCGAATACGGGTCATCGTCAGTGAAGCGTTGAAAGAACTCTTCGTGTTCGGCAAGCCGATTGCTAATTTCTAGGCAGTTAAGCAATTCTTGCACCGTAGTCTCGTTGTCGGGATGCAGGCGCAGGCTATTCTTATAATGGCGGGCGGCGCTTTTGTACTTCTGCCAGCTCTGGTAAGCTAAGCCTAGATTAAAGTGAATATCCTCACGGTCAGGGTTACGGTCGAGAGCCGATTGAAATTGGCGCACGGCTTCTTCAAAGCGGCCACGTTGGGTGGCAATAATGCCGCGCGTAACGGCTACGTCAGCATTGTCGGGCTCGCGGATGGCTACATCAGCAATTTGGCGCTCGGCTTCAGCATAGTCGCCGCGCATAGCTGCAATCTGAGCCCGGTCAATAAGTAGCTCGGTCGAAAAAGGATATTGCTCTAGCGCAGTTTCACAGGCTTGCTGGGCTTTATCGAAGGCCGCAGAAGTTACATAATGGTCAATAATTATTTCAAATTCTTCAAGGTCGAAGAAGGTCGCTTCGTTGCGAGCTAACATTTGCTCATAGCGTCGCACCGTGTCCTGAGCGGCTTGAGGGTCATCAAAAGGTTCGTTCATGCGCATTTTAACACGGAAGAAGAGCAGCCGGCGTTTACTTAAAGGTACGAAATTTTACCCTACTATGCCTGCTAAGCTGGTAGCAATAAAGGCTGTTTTTACCTCCTTATACAACCATCGTGCCTTTGCCGAGGTTCGTGGGGGTCTGTTGAGTTAGCCAGTTAATAGTTTCGGCCATTGGGCGAAAGCCTAAGCCGGTAGCAGTTTGTACTTTGTGCGTAGTGTAGTGCACCACTTGGCGACTGGCCCGCGCCGTATCACGGCTAATAAGGGGCCGGGCCCCGGTAAGTAGCGAGCGCACGTGCTCGGCCCGCCAAATAAGCTCGGCGGCCCAGTTAGGCACCGCTACCATGGGCGGCCGCCGGCCCAGCCCTAGGGCTACTTGCTGCAAAAAGCTGCCCAGTGGGTAGCTGCCGCTATTTAGGATGTAGCGTTCGGTGGGGTGGGAGGGGAGTTCCAGCGTAAGGCGCAGCAGCTGCGCTATTACATCGCGCACATCCACGAAATTGAGGGTGCCAGGCGTGTAAAATCGGTGCTGCTCGTAGGCATAGCGCAGCAAGCGGGTACTGCTGCGGTGCCAGTTACCAGCGCCCAGCACAATGGATGGGTTGACGATGACGGCTTCTAAGCCTTCAGCCGCGCCGCGCCACACTTCCAACTCAGCCAAGTACTTGCTAGTAGCATAAGCCGGATGGCTGGCCCCGAGGTCCCAGGTAGCTGTCTCGTCTACGGTTACCTCGCGCGCGGTGGGCGGCGTGCCGGCTGGCCGCCCTAGGGCCGCTACCGAGGATATATACCCTAGTCGAAGGCCGGGGCGAGTTAAGCAGGCATCTACTATGTTGGCCGTGCCTTCTACATTCACTTGCAATAAGGCTTCCTCGTCCTGGGGTGCGTATGAAACGAGCCCTGCGCAGTGAAAAACGTGGGTAGTATCGGGCGTAATGGCACTGACGAGGAGTAGCGGATCAAGCAAGTCGCCCGCTACCCACTCAATACCAGCAGGTGCCTGCACTGGCGGATTTGCCCCCCGGTATAGCGCCCGCACGGGTAACTGGCGAGCACGCAATTCACGCAACAAGTAGCTGCCAATAAGGCCAGTGCCGCCCGTGACAAAAATCATGGCTTGGCTTATAGGGTAGAATTGAGGAGAGGCAGAGCCAGTAGCTTGCGGAAATGGCTAGCGGTGACAGTCTTGCCGGCTAGGGCAGCGGTGTGGCGCAAGTGGTGCGTATCGGTGCCCACAAAGTCAATCAAGCCACTGTCAATCAGTTTCTCGGCTACTTGCCGGGCTGCGGGCGAATAATAACCAGCTAGCGAATTAAGGTTTAGCTGCAGTAGCACGCCGTAGTGCTGGCGAAGTTTTGCTAGTTCATCAAAACGGCCGTAGTAGTACACGTACCGCTCAGGATGCGCCAGTACGGGGCGGTATCCTGCTGCCTGCAAGTCGAAGATGGTGCTGTGCAGGTTGAAGGGCTCGTTCAAAAACGAAGTCTCAAATAGCAGGTAGCGGCGCTCGCCGCCAAACGTAAGCAACTCGGTGCCAGCCGCCAATTTTCGACCTAGCCACTCATCCAAGTAATATTCGGCGGCGCATTCCAAGGCTACGTCCCCTAGGCCCTCCGCATCCGCTGCAGCCCGTAATTCAGCTAACGCTGCCCGAATGCCTTCTGGCGTGTTCTTATAAAAATCACCCATCACGTGAGGCGTCATGATGAGCTTGCGGAAACCGAGTTGCCGTAGCTCACGCAGCAAAGCTAGGCTATGCGCTACGGTATCGGCTCCGTCGTCTAAACCAGGCAATAGGTGTGAGTGCATGTCAGCCCCTAGGGTAGCTAGCGGCTGGGACTCGGTAGGGGGGGGAAGCGCGTCCGAATTGCTGCTAAAAAAGCGTTGCCAAAAACCTGCCATTGCGGTGTATTAGCTAAAAAGGCGCTTCATCCGCTGGCCGAAGGTAGGTTTTTGAACGCTGGGTTCTTCATAATACCCCATTCCGTAGCTGCCGTACCCATATCCGTACCCGTATCCGTAGCCATAGCCATAACCGTAAGAACCCTGCGCTTGCGCATCGTTCAGCACAGTACACATGCGGCTGAACTGGTTGTTACGCATGAGGCGATTTAAGTTCTTTAGGAAAGCCTTACGCGAATAATTGGCTCGCACAATATAAATCGGCACGTCGGCCTTACGCATAATAAGGATACCATCTGTCACGAGCCCTACTGGTGGCGTATCCACCATGATTACGTCGTAGTGCTGATGTAACTCGTGAAGTAACTCATCAAAACGTGGGCTCAGTATTAGTTCAGAAGGATTAGGCGGCATAGGACCAGCCGAAATAAAATCTAGCGCCTCAATGGAAGTATGCTGTATACACTCAGCTACGGTGTGCCGGTCAATCAAAATAGTGCTGATGCCTCGTACATTATCGCTGTCAAAAGCCAAGTTGACTTTTGGCTTACGCATATCTAGGTCAAGTATAATTACCCGCTGCCCTGACAAAGCAATAATACCCGCTAGGTTTACAGCCACGAACGTTTTGCCCTCGCCCGAAATAGTGGAGGTAATTGATATGAGCCGCTTCTTAGTAGATGGACTAATAAAATCAAGATTGGTACGGATAGACCGAATTGCCTCAGCCACTGAAGCTTTAGGGTTTTTATCAACTACCAACCGGGAAACCGACATTTCCTCTTTGGTGTACGTAGGAATAACTCCTAAGACTGAAGCTTTTGTGTTGCGCTCCAACTCACTCACACTAGTTACAGTGTTATGCATGAAATAGCGCCCCGCAATTAACCCTAGGCTCAGTACTAGGCCCCCAGCCAACCCGACGGCATATACCAGCAGTTTTTTTGGCGAAATCGGCTCTTCAGGAGCAGAAGCAGACATTAGAACCTGAAAGTCTGGCGTTGTGCCAGCGTTTGTAATCTCGTAGTCAATCTGCTTTTGTAGTAAGCCCTCGAATATGTTGTTATACAAGTCGAGGGGTCGATTCAAACGAGCTAGTTCCGTAGCTAGTCCGGGTAGCGTCCGCAGCTTAGCACTTAACTCGTTATTTTGGTCATCTAGTAAATTTATTTTCTTCTCAATCAGCTTGCGATTCTGGTCTAGCTGTTTGCGCACGGCCTGCTGCGTATTAGCCAGCGTCGCGTTTAAGTCTTCTACGGCGAACGTTCCGCTCTTATAAGAGCGTTTTACACGCGCTAGATTAAGCTGCTGGCTATTGAGTTGCTCTAGTAGCTGCACCAAAACCGGGTCGCGCAACTCAGACAGTGTCGGCAGGTTTTGGCTCACAGTCTGGTCTTCGCGGGTAGTTAAGCGGGCTTGTGCGGCTAGCAACGTTATTTCGTCCAGCAATTGCAGCCCCTCTTCCAGCAATAACCGCTGTTGTACTAAGCCTTCCTGTTTGCTCAGGGTACTGGTCAGCTCCGCTTTGGCATCATATGTATTATTACGCCGGGCAAAATCTCGTAAGTTATTTTCTGCCTTAGTTAGTCTCTCGCTATACTCTTGTAGAATCTTAGTAACAAAAGCCCGGGTCTTGGTGGTTGCTAAGCTTTTCTTATCCAGCTTTGCCTGCAAATACACCGAGTCAATAGCATTTACTAAAGAAGCCGCCTTCAGCGAATTATTGTCGGTAAAAGCAATCTGAATAGTATTTGCATTGGGGTTTAGCACTTCTACCGTCAGGTTCCGATTTAAGTAGCCATCTATTGAGCCATTATCTAAAATCGTGAAGTGATAGACTGTCCCAATAACTGGCGCTGAGAGCGGATTGGCTACTAGCCGCAGGCTAATACCAGGAAATTGCACTAACTGGTCTAGGGTATAACTACCATGTAAAGCCTCGCTGCCTAGCAGCACCGATAGCTGGTAATGCTGCGCGTCAGTGTATTCTACGTCAAAAGTGTGATTGTAGAAGCTAGCATTCGAGATGCTATACTCGATTTTAAATGGTGACGTATTAAATAACTCGTTCTCAAGAACGGTGCCTTTAACAAAGTAGTTTACATCGAGCGGTAAGAGCTTTTTTAAGCGCTTATAAGTAAGTTCTGATTTAATTAGCTCAATCTCACCCGCCAGTTGGGTACTTAGCCCATCAGTTTGAGGAAACTGGCCTCCACGCCCTAATACAGACGCATTCTGCTGTTCATCAATCTTCAGTACGGATGTTGCCTTATAGACCGGCTTGGTATAGCGGATATATAACCACGAGCTTGTAAGACCGAGAAGCAAGAGTAGCAATACCCAAATTATACTCCGACGAGCTACTAGAATAAGAGTGGTTAAATCAATGCCACCTTCTTCATCTTCGGCCGATTCCTGTGCAGCAGGCAAAGCGCTATCGGCAGCACCAGTAGCGGTAGCCTGGCGGATTAGCTCTTCTAACTCAGCATTTTCACTAGTGGCCATAGTGCTAGATTATAGTGTTAGTAATACTATTAATTCTTAGATTTATTAAAACTTATGATAGCTATGATAATACTAACTGAGCCAAAAATCGTTCCTGTAATAGTGCCGAAAACACTGATAGCTGGTGCCGCGTCAGTTAGGAATTCTAAGAAAGGTCGTCGAATGGGTTCGACATAAATTATGTCGTTAGGCTCCACTTGTAGATTGCCACGGCGCATACCTTCTAGTGTGCTCAAATCAACAAACTGCACTTGGGGATTCTTTAAATCTCCTCGAATCACGCGGATTTTATCAACCCGCCCTCCGTATCGAGCATTGTTGGAATTGCCAGTAGTCGCATCAACCCCCCCCGACAATGCCAAAACCTCTATCAGGTTCATGTTATCGTTAGTGAGCGGGATGACCTGGCCGCCCGAAGCCCCTAGAACAATAACGCGATTATTACTAACTCCGGTACGGACAAAAGATTCGATATAGTATTTATCATACCGCACTTTCAGCACGCTGTCTGCTTCCAGCAAGGTAAGGCCTTGCACAGACACTTCGTTTATAATAGGTAGCCGTACCCTACCATCAGCCTGTACCAAATAGTCAGTACTGCTAGTATTGGTCTGGCCTGCACCGCGCCCAGTGGTGCGCGTCGCTGCGGGTGTTGCTGCAGCTCCTGGAGTGCCTGGAGTACCAAATTGGAGTTCGCCATTTGGGTCAATTAGGCGTTCTCCTTTGTTAGTATACACGTGCACACTCAAGTAGTCATTTGGCTGGATGCGATAATTGCGGGCTGTACGATTAACGGCGCGGCGTAGCTTGGCCGTATCCACTACCCCGTCGGGGCCTTTGGTGAGCTGAAACATCGTGCGCTGCTTGTAGTAGCGGCTCGACGCGCAAGATGAAATCAGCCCTAGCAGCGGCAAGGCTAGGAGCAGAAACGCTCGCAAGCAAAAGAGCGGAGAGGTACGGGAATACAGCAAAAGAATGGGGTGTTCAGGGAGAAACTGCCTCGTTGCTGGTCAGGTAAGCCGGACCGCGTGCACAGAAAAATGCCTCAAAAGTAACTCTTGCAGCGGCAGCTTTCAAAAATCGGTCCTGAGTCCCATCCCGGCGCCGGGTACTGCCGTAAATTTGTAGAGAGTCGGGCTGTAGCTCGGTTCTTCTCCCATACTCTCTCCCTACCCATTTCCCGCCCATGGAAGCTACCTTAGCTACCGAAAATCAGACCCTTATCGCCCACATGGTGCGCGATTTTGGCCAGCAGCATATTAAACCGCACATGCGGCAATGGGACGAAACCCAGCATTTCCCGCGTGAAGTATTTCAGCAACTAGGCGAACTTGGCCTAATGGGCGTGCTCGTGCCAGAGCAATACGGCGGAGCAGGCTTCGGCTACCAGGAATATGTGACTGCCATTGTCGAGCTATCTAAAATAGATGGTAGCATCGGCTTGAGTATGGCTGCGCATAACTCGCTTTGCACCGGCCACATCCTGCAGCACGCTTCTGAAGAGCAGAAACATCGCTACTTGCCACGCTTGGCTTCGGGCGAGTGGCTGGGAGCTTGGGGGCTAACCGAGCCCAATACGGGCTCCGACGCGGGTAATATGCGCACCACTGCCGTGCTAGACGGCGACCACTACGTGCTGAATGGCGCAAAAAACTTCATTACCCACGGCCGCAGTGCCGAGGTGGCAGTAGTAATCGCCCGCACTGGCAACGTGGGTGATTCGCACGGCATGACTGCCTTTATCGTGGAGCGGGGTACGCCAGGCTTTGAAGGCGGCCGCAAAGAGGATAAACTCGGTATGCGGGCATCGGAAACTACCGAGTTGATTTTTACTGACTGCCGTGTGCCAGTAGAGAATGTAATCGGCCAAGTGGGCGAAGGCTTTGTGCAATCGCTAAAGGTGCTCGATGGCGGCCGCATCAGCATTGCCGCGCTAAGCCTCGGTATTGCCCTAGGGGCTTTTGAGGCAGCCGTGCAGTACTCCAAAGAGCGTCAGCAATTCAACCAACCTATTGGTAATTTTCAAGGCATTGCGTTCAAGCTGGCCGATATGGCTACCGAGATAGAAGCCGCTAACCTACTTACCTACCGGGCCGCCGCGCTCAAAGACGCTGGCCGCAGCGTAAATCAAGAATCGGCTATGGCAAAGCTGTACGCCTCGGAAGTAGCGGTACGCGTGGCGAATGAAGGCGTGCAAATCTTTGGTGGCTACGGCTACACCAAAGATTATCCGGCGGAGAAATATTACCGCGATGCTAAGCTGTGCACTATTGGGGAAGGCACTAGTGAGATTCAAAAGCTGGTAATTGCCCGCACATTGCTCAAATAAAACTGCTGCGCTAAGCGGGTAGTAGTGCAGCAGTGGGTGCCCTAGGGGTAAAAAATCTGCCAACTACTTGAAACTATTAAGTCTTCCGCGTATCTTTGCGGCCCGTTTGCCCCGACATTTCCTTACCTCTCGATATGATTATCGTTCAAATCAAAGACAACGAAACCGTTGACCGCGCGCTGAAGCGCTTTAAGAAGAAGTTTGAGCGCACTGGCGTGCTGAAAGAGCTGCGTCGTCGCACCTTCTTCCAAAAGCCTAGCATCACCAAGCGCAAGCAAAAGCAGAAGGCTGTCTACAAGCTGGCTACCTACGGTACCGACAGCGAGTAGACCTTCGCAGGTTTGTTGTGGCTGACAGAGCCCGGCTGGTTGCCTTTGCAACTGGCCGGGCTTTTTGCGTTGAGCCAGCCCTAGGGCATAGTTCGAGCAGAAGCTGTACCTTACGCCCGCTAGGGCCGCCATACTAGACGGCCAACGGAGCTAAATGAATGAGTTTTTAGATTTTCTGCGCTACGAAAAGCGGCTAAGCCCACATACGGTTACGTCGTACCAGACTGATTTAACACAGTATGCAACTTTTCTAAAGCAAGAATATGAACTGGACGATTCTAGCCAAGCCACGCATGCACTCATTCGGGGCTGGATAGTGAGCCTGATGAATCAATCTTTAGATCCACGAACGGTTAACCGCAAGGTGGCTTGCCTGCGCTCCTACTACAAGTTTCTGCTGCGTACGCACCAAATAGTGGCCAACCCTATGCTACGGGTAAAGGCCCCTAAAATGGCCAAGAAACTACCCGAGTTCGTGCCTGAGGAAGCGCTTAACCGCTTGCTTAACAACTTTCAGTTTGAAGAAGGATTCGGCGGGCTGCGCGACCAACTGATTCTGGAGTTGCTCTACGGCACGGGCATTCGCCTGTCGGAACTGCTGGGCATTACGGAAGCAGACTTGGACCTGAATGGGAACACGGTGCGCGTGACGGGTAAGGGCAATAAGCAGCGCCTAGTGCCCCTCAACCCATCGCTGCTAGGGGTGCTAGAACGCTACAAGGCCAGCCGACTTGCTGAGTTCGGCCCTAGCGGGGGCGTGCTGCTGCGCACTGATAAGGGGGCGCCGCTCTACGAAAAGCTAGTATACCGCACCGTGAAACGGTACCTGAGTCAGATTTCGACTTCGGCTGCACACCAGCATCCGCACGCGTTGCGCCATGCCTTTGCCACGCACTTGCTGGGTAAGGGCGCCGACCTTAATGCCATTAAGGAGTTGTTAGGGCACGCTAGCCTAGCGGCCACGCAGGTGTACACGCACTTGTCCGTAGACCGATTAAAATCCGTATTTGACCAAGCCCACCCGCGTGCGTGAGGTCAATTATTTTTCCACCCAATTTTTATTGCCCATGAAAATGCAAGTGCAATCGGTGCATTTCGACGCCGACCAGAAGCTGCTCGACTTTATTCAGCAACGCCTTAATAAGCTCGACCACTTCTACGACCGCATTACTGACGGTGAGGTTATCCTACGCCTTAACAATAAAGATGGCAACGCCAATAAAACAGTCGAAGTTAAACTGATGGTGCCGGGCAGCACCCTGTTCTCAACCGAAGACGCTACTTCTTTTGAGGCCGCTACAGACGCCGTTGTGGAAGCTCTTAAGAGCCAGATTTCAAAATATAAAGCCAAGCACTTGAGCTTGCACTAAGCGACGCACAAGCCCCTAGGGCACTCCTGCAAAGCTAAAAAGCCCCGATTGCCAGCTGGCAATCGGGGCTTTTTAGTATAAAATTTGGGGCTACAAATTGAAAGCCTCTTTAATCTTGTCGACGTAATCGAGCTTTTCCCACGTGAAGGTTTCGAAGGTTTTCGACGTGCCGTCCTTCTGCTGCACCGTGATGGTACCGGGCTGGCGGCCCATGTGGCCGTAAGCAGCTGTGGGACCGAAAATGGGGTTGCGCAGGCCGAAACGCTCTACAATTGCGTAGGGGCGCAAGTCGAACAGTTGCTGTACTTTCTCGGCAATGGCGCCGTCGGTCAGGGGCTGGCCGCTGGCATCGGTGGCTTTGGTAGTGCCGTAGGTGGTCACGTATACGCCCACGGGCTCGGCCACGCCAATGGCGTACGCTACCTGCACTAGCGCCTGGCTGGCCACGCCAGCGGCCACTAGGTTTTTGGCAATGTGGCGAGTGGCATAAGCAGCCGAGCGGTCAACCTTGCTCGAGTCTTTGCCCGAGAAGGCACCGCCGCCGTGCGCGCCTTTGCCACCATAGGTGTCTACGATAATCTTACGGCCGGTGAGGCCGGTATCGCCGTGGGGGCCGCCAATCACAAACTTACCGGTCGGGTTGATGTGGTGCTTGATGTCGGCCGTGAACAGCGCCTGCATGTCGGCACTGAGGTTGGCCTTCACCCTAGGGATGAGAATATCAATGATATCCTGCTTGATGCAGGCTAGCATTGTCTCTTCTGAAGCATCAAACTCGTCGTGCTGCGTGCTGATGACAATGGTATCGATGGCTTCGGGCCGGTGGTCATCGGAGTAACGAATGGTAACCTGGCTCTTGGCGTCGGGCCGCAGGTAAGTCATCTGCTGGCCTTCCTTGCGAATGGCCGATAGCTCTTGCAGCAGCGCGTGCGACAGGTCGAGGGCTAGGGGCATGTAGTTGGCCGTTTCGCTGGTAGCGTAACCGAACATCATGCCCTGGTCGCCGGCGCCCTGCTCTTCGGGGGCTTGGCGCACTACACCTTGGTTAATGTCGGGCGACTGCTCGTGCAAGGCCGACAAGATGCCGCAGCTCTCCGCTTCGAACTTGTATTCTGCCTTGGTGTAGCCAATGCGCCGAATGACATCGCGGGCCACGTTCTGCACGTCTACGTAGGCCGAGGATTTTACTTCGCCGGCCACAACCACGAGGCCAGTGGTAACGAGGGTTTCGCAGGCAACCTTGGCGGCGGGGTCCTGGCGTAAGAAGTCGTCCAGGATGGCGTCGGAAATCTGGTCAGCTACTTTATCGGGGTGGCCTTCCGATACCGACTCGGAAGTGAACAGATAGGGCATTGGTTACAAGTAAAGGCACATAACAAAAAACCGCCCGCCGGGGCCAGGGGCCTCAGGCGGGCAGAGTGCAAAGTTAAGGGCACAAGCGCGGTAGTGCGGGGAGGCGCTTGGCCTAAGCTGTGATAGGGAGGTAACTGCCTAGAGCTGCTAGGTGAGTTAACCTCGGCGCTTAATGAGCGAAAACACCCCTAGGCTGCATTTAAGGCCGGCGTTACCTTCTGGCACACCAGCACAAGTAGGCGGCCCCGTAGGTCGGTAGTAGCAAATAAATACAAGTCACCGCCCTCCCGAATGCCCGTGCGCCGGCGAAAATCGGCCACTGATTCGGGAAAATTGCGCGTGGTGACGTGGGCCCGGCCTTCAAGGCCTAAGTGCGTCTTGAGGGCTGGGCCATCGGCTTTTTCAACGGCCAGCACCTGAAATATGCGGCCCGGAAAATCGGCGCGTAGCTCGGCGCTGGTATAGAGGTGGCTATGCTGGTGCAGCTTGAGCAACCCAAAGGCCGTGCCGATGCTTTTGAACGCGCCGGCTTTGAGAATAGCAGCGTTGGGCTCGTAGAGATACTGTTGGGGCTCGGCATAGCGCGCTATGGCACGCGCCTCGCGGGCCCGGTTGAGACGAAACTCGTGCTGGGTACCATCGCGGCGCAGGTTAATGGCGTAGCGCTCGGGGTCAACGGCGGGCTCTTGGCCCAATTCGTATAGCACCTCCTTCACTTCGTTGTCTACAGCCACTACCCACAGCCGCCGCACGTGCTTCAATTCCTGAATAGCCAGCTCGATGTCGAGCATGGGCGAGGTTTTGAGCAGAATGCGGGGGGCGTGGCGCAACAGCAGCGGCAAAATGCGCGGCACGTCGGGCTCGCAGTCGGCTAGCCGGAAGGTTTTACCACCGCGCTGGTCACGCCGGGCCGGGTCAAGAAACAGCCAGTCGAAGGGCTCAGTCTGCTGTTTTAGGAAGGCTACGGCATCGGCGGAGTGTATCTCCACGTTGTCGATGCCCAGCTGCTTGAAATTGTAGGTGACCACCTGGGCCAAACGGGCATCGCGCTCCACGTAGCTCACTTGCGCTACCTCAGCGGCAAAATAGGCGGTATCGGCGCCGAATCCACCTGTCAGGTCAGCCAAGCGGTTAGCCCCGGCCACCAGCCCGGCCTTGAAAATGGCTGTGCGCTCCGACGAAGCCTGCTCGACCGAGAGGGTAGGCGGAAAAATCAGTTCCGGATTATCAGCCCAGTGGGGAAGCTTGACGCGAGCTTTCTGGCGAGCCTGAATCTGGCGCACTAAATCGGGCACCGGCAAGTGAGGATGACGGCGAGCCTGGAGCGCCAAATGAGCCGGGTCGTCGTTGAGGTGGGCGGCCACGTAACGCCGGGCCGCCTCGGGTAAGGGAAACTCCATTGTACCCAAACTAACGCAAAAGAGCGGCAACAGGTGCTCGCTTACTAAAAAGAAGTACCCCTAGGGCCGGCAGCCTCACCGTAGGGCCAGGCCACTTTTGCCTAAAGGCGCCACCCTAGGGCCAGCATGGGCCGGCCGGTCGGGGAAGCGGCTAGGCCATACGTAGCTGGGCGCAGTAGCCGCAGGCTGCCGTGGCGCGAAGCGGGAAGGTCGCCATTGTAGGCATCTACCGCTTGCTTCAGGTATTCGTTGGTGTGGCGATTGATGAACAGTGTGGCTACCAAGCTGGTAACAAGCAAGCCACCAGTAACAAGCTGGCTGGGACTGGTGTAGCGCGTATCGCCCGAGCCGTTGAGCGCCTGCACCGCATAGGTGGCGGCCGAACCGACGAGCAATACCCGGTCGGCTAGGTACAGCGTTTTTTGGCGCTTATAGTCGTTTAGCGAGGCTAGGGCCTCCTGGTTATTGCCCAGGTAAGGCCGCAGCTTCTGGCCAAAAAAGCCGGCGCTCGAGTAGTTCTCGCCCGTAACGCCGGGTGGCAGAAAAAAGAAATTGTGCTGGGGACCGTATTGTCCACGTTCCAAATCTTCGGGCTGCAGGCGGATGGTAGCCGGGGTAGCCGCTTGGGCAGCGGCCCTTAAAGGAGCGGCACTAGCTATAGCGGCAAAGCAACCAATAGCTAGCCAACGCATTGAATAATATTTCATAAGAATAAATAAGCTCATCACTTACAAAGGTACAGCGCACTTGGCCGCGTCTCCTCCCTTAACCATCTCGTATCTTTGTGGTTACTTCTAAAAGCTTTCTAAACAACCAGATTTATGGTGCAAACTCCTGCCACTACCTACGTGCCCTACAAAGTGAAAGACCTCGGCCTAGCCGAGTGGGGCCGCAAGGAAATTCGCCTGGCTGAGGCTGAGATGCCCGGCCTGATGGCGCTGCGCGCCGAGTACGGCCCAAGCCAGCCCCTGAAGGGCGCCCGCATTGCCGGCTGCCTCCACATGACCATCCAAACGGCCGTGCTCATCGAAACCCTAATTGCCCTAGGAGCCGAGGTTACGTGGTCGTCGTGCAACATCTTCTCGACCCAGGACCACGCTGCGGCGGCTATTGCGGCAGCTGGTATCCCAGTGTATGCCTGGAAGGGCATGAACGAGGAAGAGTTTAACTGGTGCATCGAGCAGACGCTATTCTTTGGCGAAGGCCGCCAGCCGCTGAACATGATTTTGGACGACGGTGGTGACCTCACTAACATGGTGCTCAACGACTTTCCGGAGCTGGCTAGCGGTATCCGCGGCATCTCGGAAGAGACGACTACCGGGGTGCTGCGCCTCATCGAGCGCGTGAAGCAGGGCACGCTGCCCGTGCCGGCCTTCAACATCAACGACTCGGTTACCAAGTCGAAGTTCGACAACAAGTACGGCTGCAAAGAGTCGGCTGTAGACGCTATTCGCCGCGCTACCGACATCATGATGGCCGGTAAAGTGGCTGTGGTAGCTGGCTACGGCGACGTAGGAAAAGGCACCGCTGCCAGCCTGCGCGGCGCTGGTGCTCGCGTCATTGTGACCGAGATTGACCCCATCTGCGCGCTACAAGCAGCTATGGACAGCTACGAGGTGAAGAAGATGGAGAACGCCATTCCGCGCGCCGACATCGTAATTACCACCACGGGCAACTGCGACATCATCCGCGAGGAGCATTTCCGCGCCCTCAAGGACAAAGCCATTGTGTGCAACATCGGCCACTTCGACGACGAAATCGATATGGCTTGGCTGAACAAGAACTACGGCCACACCAAAGACACGGTGAAGCCGCAGGTAGACCTGTACAACATTGACGGCAAAGAGGTTATCATCCTGGCCGAAGGCCGCTTGGTAAACCTGGGCTGTGCTACCGGCCACCCCTCGTTTGTGATGTCGAACTCGTTCACCAACCAGACGCTGGCCCAGCTGGAGTTGTGGAAAAACTCGGAGCAGTACGAAAATCAGGTGTATACCCTGCCTAAGCACCTCGACGAGAAAGTGGCCCGCCTGCACCTCGCCAAAATTGGTGTGGAACTGGATGAGCTGACGCCCAAGCAAGCTGACTACATCAAAGTGCCCGTAGAAGGCCCCTTCAAGTCGGACCTCTACCGCTACTAAGCCTTAGGGTACCTAAAATTAAAAAAGCCCGGCCGCGTAAGCAGCCGGGCTTTTTTATTGGTAGCTAGCAGCTAAGATGCTACGGCACTAGCCACATTTATCCCTAGGGCCTCCCGCACGGCCGGCGCTACCTGCTCGCCGAACAGTTTGGTGGAACGCATTACGGCCTCGTGTGGCATGCCTTCCAGCATCAGCTGGCCGATGAAGCGCGTGTTCTTAAACAGCTTGCTGATATAGAGCAGCTTCTTGGTAATCTGCTGCGGCGTGCCCACAAACAGCGGGCCTTCAGGGCCGCAGAGCGAGTCGAACTGCTGGCGTGACATCGGGCGCCAGCCGCGCTCACGACCGATGCGGTTCATCACGGTAGCATAGGCCGGGAAGAACTCATCGGCGGCTTGCTTAGCATCTTCGGCCACGTGGAAGTGGCAGTTGAGGCACAGCGGCAGGGCGGCGGCATCGTGGCCCGCCTGCTGGGCGGCGCGGCGGAAAATGTCGGCAAACGAGACGTACTGCGCCGGTGCCCCACCCAAGATGGCAATGGTAAGCCCTAGGCCCAGCGAGCCTGCCCGAGCCGCCGAAGCTGGCGTGCCGCCTACCCCAATCCAGATGGGCAGCCGCTCTTGCAGCGGGCGCGGGTACACGCCCTTGCCCGTAATGGCCGGCCGGTGCTTGCCTTTCCAGGTAATTATTTCCTTCTCATTAAGCTGCAGCAGCAAGCCTAGCTTCTCGGCATACAGCTCGTCGTAGTCGTCTAGGTTTTGCCCAAAGAGCGGAAACGACTCAATGAACGAACCACGCCCGGCGATAATCTCGGCTCGGCCATTCGAAATCAAGTCGAGGGTAGCGAAGTTCTGGAAGGTGCGCACCGGGTCGGTGGAGCTGAGCACCGTGACGGCGCTGGCCAGCCGCACGTTGCTGGTGCGCGCGGCCACAGCTGCCAGCACTACCTCGGGCGCCGACACGACGTAGTCGGCTCGGTGGTGCTCGCCAATGGCCACCACATCGAGGCCTGCCTCGTCGGCTTGCTGCCCGAGGGCCACTAGTTCCTGCATCCGCTGGGCGGCGGTGTGGTCGCCACCCGCCACGTGGGCCGGCGAAATTTCACCGAAAGAGCTGATTCCGAGTTGCATAAAATAAGAAAGTGATGGTGCTAAGTAAGTAATCGACTACAAGATTACTAATTAATGTACCAACATCAATCTAATCGAGAAAGTTTGTCTTCGTCAGTTGCTCGCTGATTTCCCAGAGGCGGCGGTTATTAGCGGCCGTGTTAAACTTGCTTTTCACGGCTACGGGCTTGCATTTGTCGTAATAGCCGCCGCTGCTGCGGCCCGCTTGCTCATCAGTAGCCAAGAAGATGTTGGTTTGAGCACCTTTCTCGGGCGAAATCATGAAGGGCCGCCCTAGGTTGAGCAGCGTGCCGATGATGCCGCCGGTCTGCTTGCCATAGTTAGTAGCTACCGCGCCGGGGTGCAGGCTGCTGGTTACCACGTTCTGAATGCCGTGCTCGCGCAAGCGCTTAGCCAGCTCTTGCGTGAACATGATGTTCCAGAGCTTAGTAGTGCCGTATTCCCACACGGCGCTGTAGTCGGCTTCCGATTGTATGTCGTCCAGGGTTGGCTTCGAGAAGCGGTAGGCATTGGAGGCCACATTCACGATGCGGGCCGCGGGGCTTTTCTGCAGCAGGTCGAGCAGTAGGCTAGTGAGCAGGAAGGGTCCTAGGTGATTAGTAGCCAGGGTCATTTCATAGCCATCGGCCGATACCTCGCGCTTGGCGCCGAACATGAGGCCGGCATTGTTGATGAGCACATCGAGGCGCGGATACTTCTGGTGAATCTCGGCGGCCACGTCGCGCACCTGCTGCAGGTTCGAGAGGTCGGCCAGCACCACGTCAATTTGCTGGTTGCCGGTTTCGGCGATGAGTTGCTGGCGAGTTTTCTCCGCCTTTTCGGCGTTGCGGGCGAGGATAACCACGTGCGCGCCGCGCCGCGCCAGTTCGCGGGCCGTAACCTCGCCGATACCCGACGTGCCGCCGGTAACGAGAATAATTTTATCAGGTAGGGGAGCCATTAGAAAAGAAAAAGTGTGAAACAGCGCATACGTATATGGGCTGCGCAGGGGCCTAGGGACACGGTCTGCCCACAGGCCGGCTACCGCGCTGACGGCAAAGATGAGTAGCCTTTTGCTGGCGCTACCCGTTAAGCATGGCCACCCGCGCGGGCTGCATCACGCAGCTAGCGGTGGGTACTTATTGCCATGGCCCTGTTGCTAAATCTGTTGTTGATTGTGCTGAATGGCGTTTTTTCGCTCTCGGAAATCGCCTTGGTGTCGGTGCGCAAGTCGCGGCTAGAGGCGGAAGCCAACGCCGGTGACCGGCGCGCCGACGTTGCCCTGAAGTTGGCCCAGGCCCCCAATCAGTTTCTGGCGGCCGTGCAAATTGGCATTACGCTAGTAGGCATAGCTACTGGGGCATTCGGCGAGGCCCGCCTCACCAAGGCTGTGCAAGCTCTGGTGGCCCGCATTCTGGCCCTAGCTCCCTACAGCAGCTCCGTAGCCACGGTACTGGTAGTGGGCCTGATAACCTACCTCTCGGTGGTAGTGGGCGAGCTACTCCCCAAGCGCATCGGGCTAGCTAACCCCGAGGGCGTAGCCAAGGTAGTGGCGAGCCCGATGCGCTGGGTGGCGCGCCTAGCCACGCCGTTCATCTGGCTGCTCAACGTATCGAGCGAGGCGCTATTTAAGCTGCTGGGCATCCGCGCGCGCGACAACCAAGTGACGGAAAAGGAAATCCAGGCCCTGGTGCAGGAGGGTACTACTAGCGGCGCGGTGCAGGATATTGAGCAGGATATCGTGCAGAATGCCTTTCGCCTGGGCGACCAGCACGTGAGCGAACTCATGACCAGCCGCCCTAACCTCGTGTGGCTCGACGTAAATGCCAACTCAGCCGAGCTGTGCCAGCTGGTGCTCACCCACAAACTGTCGGTATACCCCGTGGCCGATGGCGGGCTCGACCGCGTGCTCGGTACAGTGCGCTCCGAAGAATTGCTGAGCGAAAACTTCAACCAGCAACTCGGCCGCCTGCGCGAGCTGAGCCAAGAGGCGCTGTACCTATCGGCCACTACGCCCGCCTACCAGACCCTAGGGCTGTTTCGGCAGTCGCACCAGCACCACGCGCTGGTAGTCGATGAATTCGGCAGCGTGCTCGGCCTGCTCACCCTCTTCGACCTGCTCGGCACGCTGGTAGCCGACCCCGACGCCGGGCCCGACTCGGCCGTCATCGTGCGCCGTGATGATGGCTCGTACCTGCTCGATGCCTAACTGTCCTTCACCGAGTTTGCCGACTACTTCCATTTAGCTGATGCCGAGCGCCAGGAACTGACCGTGTACCACACCCTAGGGGGCTTTGTGCTGCAGCAGCTAGGCGCAGTGCCCCGCGTGGGCCAGCACTTCACCTGGCACGGCTATTACTTTGAGGCCGTAGATGTAGACCGCAGCCGCATCGACCGGCTGCTGTTTCGGCCCAAGCCGGGCAGCGCGCCCGCTGGCCCGGCCCAGTAGTGCCGTGCCCCACGTTTGCGCCGGATATTTGCCCCATGCCCGCCGTGTTGCTCTCCGTCGTCATCATCACTTTCAATGAGGAAGCCAACATCGCCCGCTGCCTGCAGGCCCTAGGCAACGTAGCCGACGAAGTGCTAGTAGTCGATTCGTTCTCGGCCGACCAGACCGTGGCCATTGCCCAAGCCCTAGGGGCGCGAGTGGTGCAAAATGCTTTCGCTGGCTACGTCGAGCAAAAAAACTTTGCCACCAGCCAAGCCCGTTACAACCACGTGCTGCAGCTCGACGCCGACGAAGTGCTCACCGACGAGCTGCGCCAAAGCATCCGCCAAGCTAAAGCCAACTGGCAGCACGCCGCCTACTCGCTGGCCCGCCTCACCAACTACTGCGGCCAGTGGGTGCGCCACGGCGGCTGGTACCCCGACCGTAAGCTGCGCCTCTACGACCGCCGCCTGGGCAGCTGGCAAGGCCTGCTGCTTCACGAGCGCTACGAGGTGCAGCCTGGTCACAGTACCGGTCAGCTCGCCGGCGATGCGCTGCATTACTCCTACGTCAGCGTTGCGCAGCATATTCAGCAGCTCAATAAGTTCACCAGTATCACGGCGCAAGAGCAGGCCTTGCGGGGTCGTACGCAGGTCACACTGTTCCACTTAGTGCTTAAGCCATGGTGGAAATTCTTCCACGGTTACGTGCTGCGCCTGGGGTTTCTAGATGGCTTCGCAGGGCTGAGCATCGCCGTCATTTCGGCCCTAGGGGTGTTTATTAAGTTCGCCAAGCTGCGCACCCGCACCCAAGACGCGCCCGCATGAGCCAGCTCCCCACTTTTATTGTCTCGCGCCCCGATGCCATCGGCGATGTAGTGCTGACGCTACCCATAGCCGGCCGCCTCAAGCAGCTGTATCCAGGCTGCCGGGTGGTGCTGCTGGGCCGCAGCTACACGGCCGCCGTGGGTGCTGCCTGCCCCTGGGTCGATGAGTTCTTAGAGTTTGGAGAAAAGCTATTTACCGAAGCAGCACTAACTGCCAAGCTGCGCAGCTATGCGGCGACTACCATAATCCACGTTTTTCCGAACCGGTTGATAGCTCGTTCGGCTAAGCGAGCGGGCATCCCAGTACGCATCGGCACCCGCAACCGCTGGTGGCACTGGCTCACTTGCAACCGCTTGGTATCTCTCAGCCGCCGCCACTCACCCCTGCACGAGGCCCAGCTGAATTTGCAACTCCTAGCCCCCCTAGGCCCTAACGAAGCACTGTCGCTGCCCGCCGTGGCTGAGCTAGTACGGCTACAGCCCACTGTGCCGTTGGCGCCGCAGTGGCAGGCGCTGCTAGCTGCCCGCCAGCCCGGTCAGCTCAACGTAGTCCTGCATCCGCGCAGCCGTGGCAGCGCCCGCGAGTGGGGCTTGGAGCATTTTGGGCAGCTAGCCCGCGCGCTGCACCAAGCTGGTCACCGTGTCTTCGTCAGCGGTACGCAGGCTGAAGGAGAAGAATTGGCCAATTGGCTTCAAGAACATGCGGCTTATCTCGCCGCCGACCTGACAGGGCAGCTAGCGCTACCAGAGTTTATCGCTTTTCTAGCTGCAGCCGATGGTATTGTGGCCGGCAGCACTGGGCCTTTGCACCTGGCAGCGGCCCTAGGCCGTCATGCTTTAGGGCTGTATCCGCCCATTCGGCCTATGCACCCTGGGCGCTGGGCCCCCCTGGGGCCGCACGCAGAGTACCTGGTGTTCGACCGCCCTGACTGCCAGGACTGCCGCGCAAACCCAGTTGCCTGCACCTGCATAAAGGCCATCGAGGTAGCCAGTGTTGCAGCCCGCGTAGCTGCTTGGCTGTCCTTGCCCCCGTTCCTTGATGCAACCTGACGAGCTACTGTATGCGTACTTGCTGCAGCCGCTAACAACTGCTAGCTGCTATGCGAAAGGTATTTATGAATTTATGGTGAAGTTAACTTGAATCCATCTGCCTTGCTGCCCCGTACTTTGTTCGCCTCCCGCTCAACTTTTTGCTCTCTGCGGACTTTACTATCTGTCTAAACACCTATTTATGAGTGATTCTCCCGAACGGGTGAAGTTGAGCAAGGAAGAAAAAGACCGACGCTTCCAGGCCGAGTTGATGCCCGTGCTCGACCCGCTCTACAATTTCGCCTACCGCCTTACGCTCGACGAGGACGATGCCAACGACCTCGTGCAGGAAACCTACTTGAAAGCTTACCGCTTTTTCGAGTACTTTGAGCCTGGCACCAATGCCAAGGCTTGGCTCTTCCGCATCCTGAAAAATTCGTTTATCAACGATTTTCGGAAGAAAAGCAAGCAGCCAGCCAAAGTTGACTACAGCGAAGTTGAAGGATATTACAATCCCGACGAAGTAGAGGGTGATGCCGACACCGGTGCCTCCTCGTCGGATCTCCGCCAGCAGTCCGCCCGCGACCTGATTGGCGATGAAGTAGCCAGCGCCCTTAACTCGCTACCCGTTGATTTCCGGACAGTTATCATCCTCTGTGACCTCGAAGGGTTTACGTACGAGGAAATGGCCAAGGTGCTAGATATTCCTATTGGCACGGTGCGCTCGCGCTTGCACCGGGCCCGAAATTTCTTGAAGGAGAAGCTAGAGAAGTACGCCACTTCAATGGGGTATGGGAACGATGATGTAAATTCGGCCGTTACCGACGACGAATAGGAATAACCCTTTTCATCATCTTTCTCTAAGACCCAGGCGCACGTCTGCTTCACCGTCTCGCTCATGGAAGCTACTCTTACTACTACCAATTTGTCGGCCCCGTTAGCCTCACCTCTGGCTGCCGCACCCGACTACGAACGCGTGAACATCGTGCTAGACCAACTTCTTGAAGGCCGGAGCCTGACCGAAGAAGATGAGGACTATCTCCTCAGCTACGGCGAAGACTGCTCACCCTGCTTCGATGACTTGAAGCGCCAGCAGGCTTTTGTCAGCTTTTTAAAGCAAAAAGTGGTACGCCACCGGGCTCCTCAGAGCCTGCCGCAGGCCATCATGGCACGGCTGCAAGCTGAATTAGCCTAACTTTGCAGCCCTATGCAGGGCAAAATCATCGTCTTCACGGCGCCTTCGGGTGCTGGCAAGACCACCATTGTGCATCGGCTCATGGCGCGTATGCCAGAATTGAGCTTTTCTATCTCGGCCTGCACGCGTGACAAGCGCGGGCGGGCTGAGGTAAACGGCAAAGACTACCACTTTATTTCAGTAGCTGAGTTCCAAGACAAAATTCGCCACGACGAATTTGTTGAATGGGAGGAAGTATACGAAGGTGCCTTCTACGGCACGCTCAAGTCTGAAATCGAGCGCATCTGGGAAGGCGGCCAACACGCCATCCTCGACGTAGATGTGAAAGGTGGTCTCAGCATCAAGCAGTTCTATAAGAACCGGGCGCTGGCCATTTTCGTCAAGCCACCGTCTATTGAGGCACTCTCTCAGCGCCTGGAAGCCCGCGCCACCGATTCTAAATCTAGTATCTCGTCGCGGCTCTACAAAGCTGAGTTTGAGTTGGGTTTCGCCGATAAGTTCGATGCTGTAGTGATAAACGACGACTTGGAAACTGCCGTAAACCAAGCCGAAAAGCTGGTACGGGATTTCCTGGCTACCGATGCAACGGTTGACGCCGTATGACTGCCCTAGGGCCACTAGCAGGTGCTTTGCCCGAGGTGCCGCCACGCGTTGGCCTGCTGTTTGGCTCCTTCAATCCGGTGCATACCGGTCACCTGATTCTGGCCGAATACTTTGCTACGCGCACCACACTCGATGAAGTGTGGCTAGTATTATCCCCGCAAAATCCATTTAAGGTGGGCGATAACTTACTGCCCGATCAAGACCGCCTAGAACTGCTCCATTTGGCTGTGGCCGATAATCCGCGCCTGCGGGTTGAAGCCATTGAACTGGCTCTGCCGCGCCCCAGCTATACCATTGCTACCCTCGACGCGCTGCGCACCCGCTACCCCATCCACGGGTTTGTGCTATTGATGGGCGGTGATAACCTTGCTGGCCTGCCTCGTTGGCGTGAAGCCACGCGTATCCTAGCCGAGTTAGATATTTACGTCTACCCACGCCCTGGTGCAGCACTACCGGCCCTAGGCCCATTTCCTAGAGTAAAGGTTGTAGAAGCGCCACTATTGGATATATCAGCTACTCTCATCCGCGAAAGCGTGCGCCAAGGGCAAAGCATCCGCTACCTAGTGCCCGATGCAGTAGAGCGGCAAATAATAGCTAATCAGTATTACCACTAGCTTACAGGCTGCCCACAAAAAAGCCCCGCATCGAGCGATACGGGGCTTTTTTGTGGGCAATAGGGCCTCAAATTGTCATGATTTCCGACTCCTTCTTGGCAAGTAGTTTATCTACTTCGGCAATGTGAGCGTCGGTATATTTCTGCACTTTGGCTTCGGCGTCTTTCACCGCATCTTCGGGCGCCCCATCCTTTTGCAGCTTTCGCAGCGCTTCGTTTACGTCCTTGCGGATGCTGCGCACGCGCACTTTGCCAGCTTCAGCTTCGGTTTTGGCTTGCTTTACAAGGTCGCGGCGGCGCTCTTCCGTCATCGGCGGCAGGTTGAGGCGCACGCCCTCAGCATCAGACATAGGGTTTAGGCCTAGGTCGCTATTGCGAATCGCCTTCACGATTTCCGCAATCATGTTTTTCTCCCAAGGCTTCACAAATATCGAGCGGGCGTCGGGGGCGGTCACGTTGGCCACCTGCGATACGGGCGTTGGCGTACCGTAGTAGTCGACGCGCAGGCTGTCGAGCATAGCCGGTGAGGCTTTGCCAGCGCGAATGCGGGCCATTTCAACGCCCAAATGCGCTATGGCCTTGCCCATCGATTCTTCAGCGTCGCTCAGGTAAAATTGAATTTCTTCGTCCACGTTGGAAAGAATTAAGAAAGTAGTACGAAATAAGTAGCGCGTTAGCTTGCCGCAAATTTCGGTTATAACAGGCTTATGTACCGCTGGCTCGCGCTACGTTTGCTACAATGCCGGCTTAGTAGCAGGCTGCAAGGCGCTGTGCTTCGGGTCCAGCTTAGCTTTCGCCTGGTAGGGCTTACCGTCGTTGGTAACAATTGTACCTAGGTCTTCACCTTGTACTAAGCGCAGTAAATTGCCCTGCGTGTTCATGTCGAATACTACGATGGGCAAGTTGTTCTCCTTACACAGCGTAAAGGCCGTCATATCCATCACCTTAAGGTTTTTCTCCATCACCTCGTCAAAAGAGATGAGTGGGAAGCGCGTGGCAGTAGGGTCTTTCTCCGGGTCGGCCGTGTAGATGCCATCTACCCGCGTCCCCTTTAGCACTACATCTGCTTCAATCTCGATGGCCCGCAGTGAGGCAGCCGAGTCGGTAGTGAAATAAGGCGACCCAATGCCGGCCCCAAATATTACCACCCGGTGTTTTTCGAGATGGCGCAGGGCGCGGCGGCGCACATAAGGCTCGCACACCTGCTGAATGCTGAAGCCCGACATTAGCCGCGTCGAAACACCCAGCTTTTCGAGGGCGCTCTGCAGGGCCATTGAGTTGATGACCGTGGCCAGCATACCCATATAGTCGCCCTGCACGCGGTCGAGGCCTACTTGCTCGGCCTGTACACCGCGAAAGATATTACCACCGCCAATTACTACGGCTACTTCCACACCTTGGTCGGCCACCGATTTGATATCATTGGCATATACCATCAGGCGGTTGGCATCAATGCCATACTGCTGCTCGCCCATTAGGGCTTCGCCACTCAGTTTTAGAAGAATTCGGTTGTAACGCAAGGGTAGAAGAGTAGGGGATGAGATAAGAAGTTGAACTTCAGCGCAACCGCTCAGCGTGTAGGCGCATTGAGCAAGTTCGGTTGCTGCTTGGGCTCGAGGCAGGCTTGCCCATTGCCAGCAGCCTAGGGCAGGGCCTAGGTAAATTGCACGAGCACTTGGCCCTTTTGCACGTTGTCGCGGGGGCCAACTTTAATGCTGCCTACAATGCCATCAGCCGGCGCTTTCAAAATATTTTCCATTTTCATGGCTTCGAGCACTAGCAGCGGGTCGCCTTTTTGCACCGCTTGGCCTGGCTGCACGCGCACCTCCACAATCAAGCCCGGCATGGGAGCCTTTAACTCATTTATTTTGGACGCGGTAGCATTACTTAGCCCTAGGCGGTCAAGCAGCTTGTCGAGTTGGTCTTTAGCCTGCAGCTCAATGCGCTGGCCATTAACCTTTAGGGCAAAGGTCTTCGCCGTATAGTCAGCGGCCAGTACCTCGATGGTATAGGCCTTGTCTTGGTGCACCACTTGGTAATGACCAACACCTAGAGTGCTTATTTGCCACTCAAATGGCTGGCCGTTAAGCTCTATGGAGTTAGCGGTCCGCATATGTACATCCCAGCTGTGGGCCGGGCCAGCGCTGATTGAAACCATACGGTTAGAGGTGGCCCCACTGTACGGAGCGGGGTTAAAGGTACGCTTAATCTTAATTTCGCCTAGTGTTCTCCAGCTTTTGGCGTGCTGGTCCCTTATTATGCGTATTTCCGTCCTAGGTGTTATTGGTTTTATTTTACTAGTTGAGTTTGCGGCAGTTGGGCAGGTGAAGAAAAAAACCGCAACCACCAAAAAAACTTCAGCTACCGCAGCCTCGGCTCCCGCGGCTCCGGTCATTACTGTGCCCGCTTGGCTACCGCCCGAGGCGCCCTACCAGCCCGCCGCCACGCAGCTTACCGACTTAGTAGATACCAAGCTTACTGTCCGCTTCGATTACGCGCATCAATATGTGCTAGGTACGGCTACGCTAACGGTACATTCCCACTTCTACCCGCAAAGCAACCTGCAGCTCGATGCAAAAGGCTTCGAAATTAAAGGCGTACAATTGCTGACTCAGAAAGCGAAGCCTCTAACATATAAGTACGACGGCCGCCAGCTCGTCATTGCCCTTGACCGCCCCTATCCAAAGGAGCAGACCTATCAAGTACGCATCGACTATGTAGCTAAGCCAAACGAACTTCCCGCGGGTGGCTCTGAAGCTATTACTGCCGCTAAGGGTCTGTATTTCATTAATCCCCTAGGGCAAGAGCCTAACAAACCCCGTCAGATTTGGACTCAAGGCGAGACCCAAAGCAATTCCTGCTGGTTTCCGACCATCGACCATCCTAATCAGAAGATGACGCAGGAAATTACCATGACGGTGGAGGATAAATTTAAAACCTTATCTAACGGTCTGCTGGTTTCCTCGCGTCGCAACCCCGACGGCACCCGCACCGACACGTGGCGCCAGAGCCTGCCAGCGGCCCCCTATCTCACCATGCTGGCAGTTGGCGATTTTGCCATTGTGCCCGATACCTGGCGTGGTAAGGCGGTAGAATACTACGTCGAGCCTAAGTATGCTAGCACTGCCAAAGCAGTCTTTGGCCGTACGCCCGAGATGTTAGAGTTCTTTTCCAAGAAACTCGGCGTTGCCTTCCCGTGGGAGAAATATGACCAGATAGCGGTGCGAGACTACGTGAGCGGCGCAATGGAAAATACAACCGCCACGGTCCACGGTGCAGGCATGCAGGCCACTCGGCGTGAACTGCTCGATATGCCCTATGAAACCTCCGAATCGGTTATAGCACACGAACTATTTCACCACTGGTTTGGTGACCTCGTAACCTGCGAAGCCTGGAGCAACCTGCCCCTTAACGAGAGCTTCGCCAACTACGCGCAGTACCTATGGGCCGAGTATAAGTATGGTCCTGACCAAGCTGCCTTCGTGCAGCAACAAGACCTAGGTCGTTACCTCGAAGAAGCAGAGGCCAAGCGCGTGCCCCTGATTCGCACGCACTATGATTACCGGGAGGATATGTTCGACCGCCATTCCTACGAGAAAGGTGGCCGAGTATTGCACATGCTTCGCCAGCAGATAGGCGATGAGGCTTTCTTCGCCAGCCTTACCCATTATCTCACCCAAAACAAGTTTCAAGCAGTTGATATCAGCCGGCTGCGGGTAGCCTTTGAGGAGACAACTGGCGAGGACCTAGGGTGGTTTTTCGACCAATGGTTTATGCAGCGGGGCCACCCTGAACTGAAGGTAAGCCATAGCTACGCGGCTGGTCAGGTACGGCTACGCGTGCAGCAAGTGCAAGACACCGTGTACCAGCCCGTATACCGCCTGCCTGTTGCTATTACCGTCTGGCAGAAGGAAAAGTCCACTGATTATCGCATCAACATCACCAAAACAGACCAAACATTCACTTTCCCCGTTGGTGAGTCGCCTACGCTGGTGAAATTCGACGCCGATGGTCAACTGCTAGCACAAATTGATGAGCAGCACACTCAAGAGGAATGGATATTTCAGTTTTACCATGCTCGTGGTTATCTGCAAAAAGCCGAGGCACTTAACGAGCTACAAAACAAGACCACCGATTTTGCCGTGAGCGGTCTAATGCGCAATGCATTGCAGGATAAATTCTTTGCAGTGCGCCGCCTAGCGCTCGACCATCTGCGAGGGTACCGTGGCCCTGCCGCCAATACCGTGCGCTCTGAAATTCAAAGCCTTGCTACGGCCGACCCAGTAAGCGCCGTGCGTGCCCAAGCCTTGCTAACGCTAGCAAGCTTTCCTACCGAAAATTTCATGACTGTTTACTCCACCGCGTTGCGCGATAGCTCTTATGCGGTAGAAGCAGCAGCAGTGGAAGCCTTAATTAAAGTAGCCAATACCGCTAGTGTTCGGCCTCAGTTAGCTGCTCTCGAGAATACACCTAATACAGGCTTAGTAGTAGCCCTAGCTAATTTCTACGCCCAGCGAGGTACCATGGACCAGTATGATTGGTACCTACGCCGCATGCCTGACCTTACTGACAATGACCTTTATAGCTACCTGCCTGCTTTCGGCACCTTTATGGTGCAAATGCCTGTCATCGAGCGTGAACGCGGTCTCAAATTATTAGAAGAGCTAGCACGCCATCACACTAATTATGTCGTGCGCTTAGGAGCATACAAAGGTTTGCTCAACCTTGCCCCCAGCCAACCAGAGCTAAAATCTAAGCTAGTAGACATAAAAACCAAGGAAACAGACGAACGATTGAAAGCCTTCTATAATCTGATGTAATAGCCGTCTTGCCCAAAAAAGTTTGCCGGATTATTTGGAGCCTTGCAAAAAAGCCGTACTTTTGTGCTCCGATTGCGGCAAACGGCTGAAATCGATAAAAAATGGGGGCGTCGCATAGCGGCAATTGCGGGTGACTGTAACTCACCTCCTTCGGGTTCAAAGGTTCGAGTCCTTTCGCCCCCACGCAATGGTAAATAGAGTGATGGAAGTGAATAAGAGTAGCAATGCTTTTATTTCTTTCATTGCTCTTGTTACCCTGCGGGAGTAGCTCAGTTGGTAGAGCGGCAGCCTTCCAAGCTGCAGGTCGCGGGTTCGAACCTCGTCTCCCGCTCTGCTGGCCGCCGCGCGTTTGCCTGCCGGCTGTTAGCTTTGCGTTTAGAATTACCCTTTAAGTGGAAGCCCTAGGGCTGCAAGCTTAGCAAAAGCCGTTTTAGCTCAGTGGTAGAGCACTTCCTTGGTAAGGAAGAGGTCATGGGTTCAAATCCCATAAATGGCTCCACAGTACGGAACTACTCGCCCTAGGGCAGGGTTAGCGCCGGGTAGGCCAAGAAAAGCGATACGCAGTACAAGCCTTGAAACAGGTTAGGCTGAGTCTCGCTTTCTTGCCATATAAGCCAGCTGTTTTTTACCCAGTCAATTCCCTCTTTTTTTTCAATTCTTTACAATGGCTAAAGAAACTTTCGACCGGTCTAAGCCGCACGTAAACATCGGCACCATCGGCCACGTTGACCACGGCAAGACGACCCTGACCGCGGCTATCACCACGGTTCTGGCTAACCAAGGCCTGGCCGAAAAGCGCGACTTCTCCTCGATTGACAACGCGCCCGAGGAAAAAGAGCGTGGTATCACCATCAACACCGCTCACGTAGAGTATTCGACCAAAAATCGTCACTACGCCCACGTTGACTGCCCTGGTCACGCTGACTATGTGAAGAACATGGTAACGGGTGCTGCCCAAATGGACGGTGCTATTCTCGTGGTAGCTGCTACCGACGGCCCGATGCCCCAGACTCGTGAGCACATCCTGCTTGCTCGTCAGGTAGGTGTTCCCCAGCTGGTTGTGTTCATGAACAAAGTGGACATGGTAGACGACCCCGAACTGCTCGAACTCGTTGAGATGGAAATCCGCGAGCTGCTGTCGTTCTACAACTTCGATGGCGACAACATTCCGGTTATTCAGGGCTCGGCTCTGGGTGGTCTGAACGGTGATGCTGCTTGGGTTCCCAAAATCAATGAGTTGATGGACGCTGTAGACTCGTTCATTCCGATTCCCGCTCGTCTGACCGACCTGCCCTTCTTGATGCCGGTTGAAGACGTGTTCTCGATTACTGGTCGTGGCACTGTTGCTACCGGTCGTATCGAGCGCGGTGTAATCAACTCGGGTGAGCAAGTTGACATCCTCGGTATGGGTGCCGAAGGCCTGAAGTCGACGGTAACGGGTGTGGAGATGTTCCGCAAAATCCTGGACCGCGGCGAGGCTGGTGACAACGTAGGTCTGCTGCTCCGTGGTATCGACAAGGAGTCTATCCGTCGTGGCATGGTTATCTGCAAGCCCGGCTCGGTAACCCCTCACAAAAAATTCAAGGCTGAGGTGTACGTTCTCTCGAAAGAGGAGGGTGGCCGTCACACGCCGTTCTTCAACAACTACCGTCCGCAGTTCTACCTGCGTACCACCGACGTTACCGGTATCATCACTCTCCCCGAGGGCGTTGAAATGGTAATGCCTGGTGACAACATCACCATTACTGTTGAGCTCATCAACAAGGTGGCTATTGAGAAAGGCCTCCGTTTCGCTATCCGCGAAGGTGGTCGTACGGTAGGTGCTGGTCAGGTAACCGAAATCCTTGACTAACCATTTGTTAAGTGTAATAAAGGGCGTCCCTGAGTAATCAGGGGCGCTTTTTTATTAATTAAGCTACTGAGTTTTAGAGGTAAATTTGCATTGTTGAAAAAGTTTTGTACCTTTGCACTCCCTTTGGCGAATTGCGCTTATCGGAAATAATATACACGAGTGTAGTTCAAGGGTAGAATAGAGGTCTCCAAAACCTTTGATGGGAGTTCGAATCTCTCCACTCGTGCCACCCAGGGCCGCCAATCGGCGGCTCTTTTTTCGCCGGTACCGGCTTGATTGTGACATGGCTAAGCTGAACAACTATTTCCGCGACACCATCGAGGAAATGCGTTACAATGTAACGTGGCCCTCGACCACCGAGCTGCAAAAAAGCGCTGGCTTGGTACTGATTGGCTCCCTGGTGTTTGCTGCCGTGGTAGGCTTAATGGATGTGAGTTTCAACTCAGTTCTGCAAGCTTTCTATACTTCGTTTGCCCAGTAATTATTAAGTTAAGACAATGGGTGAATTAAAGTGGTATGTGGTACGCTCGGTAAGTGGCCAGGAGAAGAAAGCTAAGACGTACATGGAAACCGAAATTGGTCGGCACAACTTGCAGGAGTTGCTGCCCCAAGTGCTGATTCCAGTGGAAAAGGTGTTTGAGATGCGGAATGGGAAGAAGCGTGTGCGTGAGCGCAATCTTTATCCTGGTTACATCATCATTCATTCTGACGTAACTCACGGCGAAGTACTAAACATCATCACCTCAACACCCGGTGTAATTGGGTTTCTGGGTGATAAAGAAGGTAAGAATACTAATGCTAAGCCGGTGCCTTTGTCTTTGAACGAAGTCAACCGTTTGTTGGGTGTAGTAGATGAGGCAGAAGAAAAAACTGCTGAACTAGAAACTCCATTCATGGTGGGCGAACTAGTAAAAGTTATCGATGGCCCTTTCAATGGCTTCAGCGGTAATGTCAACGAAGTCTTTGAAGAGCGTAAGAAGCTGAACGTTATCGTGAAAATTTTCGGCCGGGCTCAACCAGTAGAGCTTAGCTATACCCAAGTAGAAAAAGAGTAACTAACAATATACGTCGCCCGGCATCCACTCCGGCAGGGCGGTGCTTCCACTAGGAGTATTTTTTACTGAGGCACGGGCGAGTTACGACGACCGGACCGCAGCTCTACACACCAAATGGCCAAAGAAATTAGAGGTTACCTGAAACTTCAGGTAAAGGGAGGCGCGGCGAATCCTGCCCCGCCAATTGGACCTGCGCTTGGTAGTAAAGGCTTGAACATCATGGAATTTTGCAAGCAGTTTAACGCTCGCACCCAAGATAAAGCCGGCCAAGTTTGCCCTGTCCTGATTACCATGTACACCGACAAGTCGTTTGACTTTGTCATCAAGACCCCACCGGTACCAGTGCTCCTCATGGACGCTGCTAAGTTGCAGGGCGGCTCTAAGGAGCCGAACCGTAACAAAGTGGGCTCGGTAACCTGGGACCAGGTTCGCACGATTGCTGAAACGAAGATGCCTGACCTAAATGCATTCAAAGTCGAATCGGCTATGAAGCAGGTAGCTGGCACCGCTCGGAGCATGGGTATCACTATCAAGGGCGATTCGCCTTTTGCTGAATAATTAACCGGAGATAATACAATGGCAATCAGCAAAAAGCGCAAGGAAGCCCTTGCTAAGCATGACCTAACGCAGGTACGCGGCCTACTCGAAGCAGCTCAAGTAGTGAAGGATATCACCTTTACTAAATTTGATGCCTCGGTAGATATCGACGTGCGCCTCGGCGTAGACCCTCGTAAGGCTGACCAGATGGTACGTGGCGTAGCTACGCTGCCTCATGGTACCGGTAAAACTGTACGTGTACTAGCTCTCGTGACTCCTGATAAGGAAGCTGAAGCTACCGCGGCTGGTGCCGATTTTGTAGGCCTAGATGACTATATCTCGAAAATCGAGAAAGGTTGGACTGACATAGACGTGATTATCACGATGCCGTCAGTAATGGCTAAAGTTGGCCGCTTAGGCCGTGTGCTCGGTCCCCGTGGCCTGATGCCGAACCCCAAGTCGGGTACTGTAACCACGGATGTGGCTAAAGCAGTGCAAGAAGTGAAGGCTGGCAAAATCGACTTTAAAGTTGACAAAACTGGCATCATTCACTGCTCGGTAGGTAAAGTGTCCTTCGACCCACAGAAGCTTGCTGAGAACGCTCTAGAGGTTATCCAGACCCTAGGCCGCTTAAAGCCATCTTCGTCGAAAGGCACTTATATCAAGAGCATTACGCTAAGCAGCACGATGTCGCCGGGTGTACCGGTAGATAGCACTGTTTCTACTGTTTCTTCTGCTAACTAATTAAATCAACTACCATGAATCGGGAAGGAAAACAAACCCTCGTGGATGAGTTGAGCGAGAAGTTTCAGTCTCACAACGCATTCTATATCGCCGATGCCTCGGGCATGTCGGTAGCTAAGATTAACGAATTCCGTCGTCTCTGCTTCAACCGCGGATTGGAATTCAAAGTGTATAAAAACTCATTTATCCGTAAGGCGCTCGATACCCTAGGGGGCGACACCAGTGAGATGGATGCAGCGCTGAAAGGCCAGTCAGGCGTCTTGTTCTCAAAAGAGAGCGGCAACGCACCTGCTAAACTGCTTCAAGAGTTTTATAAGTCACAGGCTTATGGCCGTGGTGTAGAGCCTCGTCCTGCACTGAAAGGTGCTTATGTAGATGCTAGTATCTACGTTGGTGCTAATCAACTGGAAGGCCTTACCACTATTAAAGGCAAGCAGGAACTGCTCGGTGAACTCATCGGCCTGCTGCAATCGCCTGCCAAAAATGTTATCTCTGCTCTGTCGAGCGGCGGCAGCAAGCTGGCTGGTATTCTTAAAACGCTTTCAGAAAAAGAAGAAGCTGCTGGCTAACTGCTGCTCATCTTTCTCAACTTTCAATTTTCAACTTTTTTTAATACCCTACTGAAATGGCCGATTTGAAAGCCTTCGCTGAGCAGCTTGTTAGCCTCACCGTTAAAGAAGTAAACGAACTTGCTGGCATCCTGAAGGATGAGTACGGCATCGAGCCTGCTGCTGCTGCCGTAGTAGCTGGCCCAGCTGCTAGCAACGGCGGCGGTGCTGCTGATGCTCCTGAGGAGAAGACGGCGTTCGACGTAATCCTGAAAGCTGCCGGTGGCCAGAAACTGGCTGTTGTGAAGCTGGTGAAAGACCTGACCGGTCTGGGCCTGAAAGAGGCTAAGGAACTGGTTGACGGTGCTCCCAAGGCCCTGAAAGAAGGTGTAACCAAGGACGAAGCCGAGGCGCTGAAGAAGCAGCTTGAAGAAGCTGGTGCTGAAGTAGAAGTCAAGTAGGTTTACCTACGGGCTTGTTCCCGCAACGGATTAGGCCTGGCACAATGCCAGGTCTTTTCCTGTTTTGGGGATAAGCAAAAAAATGCAACTAAAAGCAATTGCTCTTGGTTGTCTTGTGCTAGCAATTTCTTCTCTATTGCCTTGATGGAGTAAGCAAAATGAAGGACCTTATCACGTTAAAAGTCGCAAGAGTTTCGGACTCATTTGACAAACAACGTGGTAAGGTCCTTCACTGCGCTTGTAACAGTTGATTTTGTCTGAAGGCTTTTACCGTAGGTGCAGGTGTGAAAGCAAACTTCCGAAGTCAACGCAATAAGTAAGTAAAGTCGCTCAGCAAGAATAGCTTACGTGTACATTTTTAAAACCTTTCCAATTGGCTACACCGCAAGCAACTGAGGCCGCCGAAGTCAAACACCTGACTGGGGCCAGTGAGCGAATCAATTTCGCCAAGATTAAGAAAG
>Ga0160427_10000074_pt1 | contig 80406 bp, 68 predicted proteins | sample SolpanmetagenomL_FD_108194 | JGI IMG/M metagenome (GOLD analysis project Ga0160427, IMG submission 108194) | Solar panel surface microbial communities from Lawrence Berkeley National Laboratory, California, USA - L | ecosystem: Engineered > Built environment > Solar panel > Unclassified ...
ATAACCTTAGTAAGTATAGATAAGTATCACGTGACGCGTCTTAGCACGCGCACACGAATATATATAGTCTAACTTCTAAGTTATCTATTAAAGTTAGTAATTAGTCTATATCTATAGCTACTATAAGCTATAGGTCCTATATACTACTATATACTTATATAGAAGTAGATATCTCTTCTATTACTACGACCTTAGCTAAAAAACATAAAAAATTAATCAAACTCTATTTTAGCTTTAATTAGTTTGTAATAAACAAAACTGTTGTTTTTGCTATTAGACAGACCCTTAATTATAATATTATGTTTAATAGCTATTTTCACCTTAAAAGACATGTTTTATTATTATCAAAAAATACTAATAAAGAAGTATAAGATAAGAGCTATCTTTAGAGTTACATATATCTACTTTTTATTAAGTATAAGTAGAGTTATTAATAAGAATACATACATTTTTTATAAAATATTCAATTTTAAATTATTATATATAATATCATTTCCTTTAACTTGTTTTTATATTCAAAAGACAGCTATTAGCTAGGGGTATAAGTAGGTCAATCTATGTAGTTATCTGAAGCTATAGTAGCAGTGTAATATAGCTCTATGATCTTATCAACTCACCTTTTCTATTAATTTTGTGTAAAAAATTCCCGCGCACGGGCCATCCGGGGCATATCAGCTTAAAACCACAGTACAACTCTTGGCATTGACCACATTTTTCCATAGACCTTTAGAGCGAGCTCAAATATCTGTTAGTCCGTTGACAGATTTCAACAAATGCGAAGATCACGCCGTCTTTTGGCACTCATCTTCGTGTTTACAGCAGTACTGTCTCTACTAAGTGGTAAATTATTCCTATTTGGCTTTTCTGACGTAACTCCTCTGCGTCATCAAGAGCCATCCTCGAGTATACATCATAAACTACCGCGCAAAATCTGGCAAACAAGTCCGCATTCCGCACCTGACACCGATGAAATTAGGAAACGGCTGTCAAGGAGACAGCGGCGCCTCGAGGCAAGAGCACGCTCTTGGCAGGACAATAATCCCGGATATGAATATCAACGACTCAATGACAGTCAGATAGTCGGTTTTGTGCGCGAAAAGTTAGACCATCGACCAGATATAGTCGAACGGTTTATAGGACTAAAACATCCAATTTTGAAGGCAGATCTATTTCGATATCTTGCTTTGCTGGCAGAAGGGGGTGTCTATACTGACATTGATACTGAATGCTCTCGTCCGATAGGTGACTGGGCTCGCGAACTCGGGGATGACGCATCACGCGTTCGGATGATCATAGGAATCGAACGGGATTTAAAGCGTGACGATCCGCCCCCAAAAGGGTTTCCTTACAATGTACAATTCTCTCAATGGACCTTTGCCAGCGAAGCGAATCACCCTGTGTTGCAAACAATTGTTGAACATGTAATGCAACGATTGAATGAAGTCGAAGTGGAAACTGGTGGGATCGATCCGAAATCCGTCTTCGATGTTTACAAATGGACTGGTCCCGAGGTAATTACAAATAATTCCAGAAATGAAAACTAGTAAAAAAGTGTACTACTGACTATTTGCACCTCTAGGTCTTTACACAAGGCTTCTTGACCGGTCTCTCCGCGCATCTAGGTCAGGAGTTCACCACTGCAAACTTCACGAGGCAAAAAGGACCACGACTATTTGGCGATGTGCTTGTGGTTGACATTAATGGATTTGCTACTGGCGTAGGCGGTACACTAAGCTATGGAAATCCTAGTCAGCTTGTGAGACACTATTTTCATGGCTCTTGGAAAATTCGATTTGGATTGAGAGGTTATTTCTACTGGCTCGAAAGTTTGTTGGATCCGAATATATAAGAATTGGTTCCAAGCATAGAAGTGTCGTTATGAAGGATGTCTTCCAGGAGGAGGATGTCGTTAGACTACAAAGCTGTTGGGGAGGTATGGTGGTCTTCCAGGCATCTTATTTTGTAGCGTCAAATGCTTTGGCGTATGTAACAAGCTCGAACGAATCGAACCATAGCGCTGACTATTATAGATCTGTACCAGACAGAGCACCGTTAATCTTTCGGGGAGAAACCCAGCCTTTCCAGGACTCTTCGGAATGCTGCCTAATCCACGCTGATCTACGATGGCAAAAACAAATAAGCAGTTCCGGCGGCAACGCACAGGCAGGAAACTACATGAACCCCTATGTAAGAGTTACGTACAAGTCATATCATCTTCCTTTTCTGCTCCTCGGGCACCGATTGGAGCGAATGTGGATTCCCCTCAAATTGACCTATAATTTCATAGTCCCAATATATGACAGTCCTCGTAGACAAGAGGTCTCTGGGATTAGAGTCCGGACACGTGTATGGAAAGCCGGTAACGCGAGTTCGAAAGGACACTATGAAGATGAATTCCGAGTTACAGACGCTGGAGGCTACTGTAGTCGACCTGGAGTCATGATATTGACTCCTGAAGCATATGGATCGAAGTTTGGTTTCGCATATGCACCTCCGGACAATGCTTCATGATACGGAAATCAGACAGGTGCAGTGTATTTTACAAGTGGCAATTCGATGGCCTAATAGTGGTCAAGGTCGATCAATGAGCTTTACATATAATTCAAAGATGATGACTATCCATGGAGCAAACAAAGGTTTGGACGCCTTGTACTTGGTCATCATCAAGTTATCGTGGCTCAGTCGAGGCGACGAATCGAGCAACGCGATTTGAATCATGTGGTGACGTGATCACATGGTGGTCAACAAGACGCTTCCATGTAGCGAGCATGATCAAATTTGCTACAGCGCCATCAATCCTCTTGCCAGACTTCACCTCATTTGAGTGCCAAGTCACATGAACACGTCACTCTGCAGTGCGCACTTTGAGACTTTTAGGCAGTATTCACATCATTATTGAGGTGAAGTGAAAATATAAGTTTCTAGCTAATTATATCTTATTCCTCACCTCTTACTTTCCATCATTCGCTATTCGCTTTTTACATCTGGGTATTACTTGTAAGTTTTCCGTCCCTATGCCATTATCCCGTCCATCTGATTCATATCCTTCGCGAATACTTTCCTAACTTGGTCTTGTCTAGAAATTTACATTACTTCACCATCTTTTATCACAAACTACAATTACACCTCCACCATGCCAGTCAAGTGGGACGAATCCAAAGACCAGTTCATTCTCATGCAGCTAGTCGCAGACTTTGACATTACACCGATCCACTTTAACAAGATTGTTGACAATTGGCGTGAGTCGTTCCCTTGTCCAGTCTTGAAATGTACATGATATTGACGACGTATTTCAGCTTCGACGTTTGGAGAAAAGCCGACCGTCCGAGCCATCAAGGAGCATTTCGTAAAGCTCAAATCGACGCTCAATAAACACGGTATCACGACTCCTACCAAGACTGCAAGTAAAGCCAATACAGGAACGTCGAAAAGTGTTACACCATCGCCAATGAAAGCGAAAAACAAGACGTCTGCAGGGAGTCAAACCAAAGGCGTGGAAATTTCAAACGCAAATTCGAGGAAAAAGCGCAAGATTGTCGAAGATAGTGAAGAGGATGAGGCCGAGGTGAATTTACCGGACGTCGAAACTGCGGCGCTTACAGACGATCCAAAAATAAAGACTGAGATCAAGAATGAAGAGGATGTGGTCTTGGAGTAGAGATTCGCGAGAAAAGTAGCGACAGTCGTGAAAGTCCACGATAGCCGAACGAGCGTAAGGATAGTTATATAACCATAACATGCTAAACTTGAAAAGCTTTACAGACACTAAACGTATTAAATTCGTGCGTCAACGTGTCACCTTTTGTGATCTCGGTCCCGGTATGTTCTATCATCATCCCTATGGTTACTTCTGTCATATCCACGCGAACGATCATCGTAGTAACCTCTGGACCTGTCATCTCTATATCCATCTCCATCACGATATCTGCCATTCTTCCTGTCCTTTTCTTGACTACCATTGTCGACATTTTCCTTGGGGTCTACTCTAGGGGGAGTTGACCGTTTTTCACGTGACAGATCTATTCCCTGTCTTGATCGTCCTGGACTTGAACCCCGACGATGATCTCTAGCATCTATTGGACTGCGACTTCGCGCTCGGAAGTTACGATCCCGCTCTCCTTCACGTCCAGGATTACCCGGAGCGTCACGATCTCTGTAGCGCGGTCTAGTGCTGTCACCCCGACTGTCTTCGCGATAAGCATCACGCTTCGATGTGGCAGAAGGCCGATACGTATCAACTGGAGGTCCTGTAGTGTTTGGAGCCCCTCGTGACTTGTCGTCATACATATCATTGCCCGGATTACGAGGCCCGTTCCCGCGCGTTGCATTGTATCTATCGTCTGTCGCTGATCTCGACCAAGCATGTCTTCTGTCATCGGTTGGACGATTCCCAGCACTTCTGTCATCTGCTGTTCTTGCATTCGGCGGTTTCGCTGGCAACGGATGAGACTGTGGCATCCGATTGTCTCTGTTGTCTCTAGGAGCATTAGCATGTCGACCATAATCTTGATGTAAAGGTCCAAAATCTCCATTGACGCGGTTTCTCGCATTATAACTTTCATCCATACCGACCGTGCCGCCAGCGGGGGCAGGCGGAAGCAAGGTCTTTCTTTCATGATGCTTCCGTCGATCCAATTCATGAGAATCTTCATAAGTGGGCAGATTTCCTGGTTTTGCTGGTAATGGCGGCGTGGTGAAATATGGATGCTGAAGTGCATCCATCGCATTGATTCTCTTTCTCCAATCCAACGTGAGCAGGTTTTGCAATAGATTGATACCTTGTTCGCCAAGTCTTGATTCAAAACGTGATCGAATAGTCCCTCGTTTAGGAGCCCATTGTCTGACGCCTTCGCAGCCAGGAAGTTGGGACCAGCCCGGCATATTCTCTTCGGTCGGTGATCCAAGAAGTTCAAAGATTAATTCGGCTTGATTGACATCAGTCTTTCCTTCTAGTATCGGCTTGCATTCGAAGAGCTCAGCGAATACACATCCAGCGCCCCACATGTCTATGGCTGGTGTATATCTTCTGAGCTGAAGCAATAATTCCGGAGGTCTATACCATCTGGTAACCACTAGCGTGGTATAATCGCGGACAGCTTCTCCATTTCCCATACCTGATCTCGGTCTCGAACCCTCGTAATGCCTCGCCAAACCAAAATCTGCAATTTGCAATTGACCTTTATTGCTGATCAAAATATTTGCGGCCTTCATGTCGCGATGCAAGATACGACTGTCGTGTAGATATCGAAGTCCCTCGAGAAGTTGAAGCATGTAACATTTGATTTGAGGAATGGTGAAAGTAATATCAGGATTTGTAGTCATACCCGACAGGTCGTGATCCATATATGGAGTAATCATATAAATATCCGCCCGCTTTTGACCCTCGCCAACCTTTCTTTCAACTGCCATTTCGTCTAACCGCAAGACATTTGGATGACTTAGTAGTTTGAGGAGTTTAATTTCTCTGAGAGCGGTGATTGGAAAGCCTTCTTTGTCATTGTGGATAAGAATCTTCTTCAAAGCCACAATTGCGCCTGTTCTCCGCGAAACACCTTTGGACACGACTCCAAAGGTTCCTTCACCAAGTTTGCCAGTGATTTCATAGTCGGCGATTCTGGAACAACCTCTATATCGACGCTGTGACGGGTCGGCATCCGGATCTGGGGTTTGGACAGCCATGACCAAAAACAATCTACAGCTTGCGCTGCAACGAGTTTTTTACGTCTCTCATGCCATTGTCGATATACTAGTAAATTCCTAAGGTCTTTGCAAGCTTGTCGCAGTGACGAATCACGTAGCTGTGTCTTCTCGAATAATGAATAAGAAACTTGAATGTTTCTGATACAAGGATATTATTTCTATGTTTGGTTAACGACCAACCCTTGAGATAAGCATATTATTCTTGTACGCTAAGCCTAAATAGGAAATACAACAACAGTAACCATCATCATCATCATTTGTTAGACTAGTGTTTCGGTTTCAAATATTGTACAATAATGACTTGACATTCTTTTGGGACAAACAGAAATATGAGCTTGTATCTAGTCTAAACATTCATCACAAATTCACTATAAATATTATCCGAGAACAGTCCCGATTCACAAAATGCTAGCATGGCTCGCTGGAGCTGCTGGCCAAGCGGATTCTCATGCTGGTATGTTCTCTGCTCCTGACAATATCACAATTTGCAGGAGCTGACAATCAAGCACTCATAGATATAGATACTACAACCATACAAGATCAGCCTGATACACCTGCGCATATATTTGCTGCCCGTGCCATCAAACATCGTTTATGGGGAACACCAAAAACAGATAGCAATTCTCAAGAATCTCAGGTTGTTGACGTAAAGTTGCCAGCAGGTCATGAAGCCAACAAGGTGAATGATGACATCTCCGTTTCTCCATCCAAGCGAGGCATACTCTTAACCCCCGGCACCGGTAATGTCAAGAAATTCAAGACGGTGTCTTTCCACGCTCGAAATGGTGAAACTAGTCCGCAGACTCGGAAAAGACCTGGTATATCGCGAAGCAAATCAACATCATCATTGCCAGGACATTTCCCGTCGCCATTAAAGGCTGAAAAACTCGTCAAGGATAAGTCTACTGAAACCACTGCGAGGAGACATGACTTGGCGGAACTTGAGAAGCGAAAAACGATCAGGACTGACGAGGGTGTCAATTGGGAGGAGATGTATCACAATTATGCCATCAAGACCGAACGCGAGATGGAGAAACTGATTAGCAAATGTCAGACCGCAAAGCATTATGCTCATCAGAAAGATATCGAATCGACAGCTTTAGCAGATGATTTGCAGAAGGTGCAGAGAATCAATAAAGACCTCGAAAAACGCGCACTGAGGCTTGAGCGACAAGTCAAGGTGCTAGAAACACTTTTGCATGCAGAGAGAGAAAGAGAAAGATCAAGCGAAACTGTGCCCGCTGTACAATCGACAAGAAAACATATGCCTACGCTGCCTATTCTTGTGCACAATGACTATCCAGAGACGCCAAAACGTCAAGTTCGAGGATCAGACACGATCATTTATAACGAACAAGTCAAGATAATTCCACCACAAGATAACGCTCTCCAGCCAAGAGTCAATGAATCGACCAATATAACTGATTCACATACACCGAAACACACTCCTCCCGCTAGCGCACGTGCTCTGCATGAGAGTTTTCGATATTCGCGGCCGATCAAGTCGAGTAATAAGACTGAAACGCGAGATGACGACGAAGACGACGATATGGATCTACCTCTCCCATCACCGGAATCAACTGATTATCTACCTCGTGACGACAGTGTGAATAAATTCCAAACCATACCTCCACCGATATATAACATCGTGCTTGTCGGAGACGACAAGGAGAATCGTGAAGACATGTCGAAAAGTCCAAAGAAATACCATGCTGTTGGATCAATAAGATGTATCGATACAGATAGACGAGCTAGAACAACAGAAAGGACAGGTATGGATGGAGATGGACGAGTAGAGGCAGCAGAAAAGACAGGTATCGATGCAGACAGACGCGCAAAAGCAGCAGAAAGGATAGAGGCGAGAAGAAAGGAAAGAGCAAAAATGGTCGAATAGATTGACTCTAATTGTATATCGTTGATATCATTACCAATACACATATCATGTTCATTCCAATCGTCTATGGATAACGCATTCCAAAACGTGTCTAAGAATTATAACATGATTATATACTATACATTTTCAAACTCCTGCTCCACCGCGATTCGAATGATGCTTAGTAGTGCCACCCGGGTCTAACAACAGATGAGGTTTGATAAAAGACTCGTCCAATCTATTAAACATTGTAGCGGCATCCTTACCCGCAGTATTTAACAATTGGTTTATGGCTCCCCTAGCGGAAACTAATGCAGGATGTAAAATCCCATCTGTTACTCCATCACCAGCGACAGGCAAATTAGCAGCTGTTCCGCCAGTAGTAGTAGCATTTTGATCTGCATGATTTGGCGATAGGAAATGTGTCGTTTGTCTCTTTGCGGCAGGCGGTAGGTCAAGACCCGTGTCGTCTATTTCATCGTCTAGGTCTTCAAATTCACTTGTTCCAAGACTGTCATCTCGGTCCAGTAACAGTCCCGTTCTCTCACGGTCCTGCTGTATGTTTCGAGAACTATTTCGCCGACCGAATTTTGTGTTGGCGTTGGATCCACTGCCAATATCCGTCGGACTTCCGTTAATGTTGCCAGTACTGTAGGATCCGACGTGTCTGGACTTTTTATATTGTCCTGCTCGTACATTAGATAGATTAATATCTGCAGATGATAGACGAGGAGCATCATCATTACGCTTTGGTGCTCCGTTATAATGGGGTACGGTTTCTATATCGAATTCGTCATCCGAGTCAGTCTCATCGACGACGCCTGTGCGAATCTCTAATATCTCAAGCATACGTGCAGTGGTGCCGCCGAATATTATGACTGTCAACACTACAACGACTAGTACTGTTGCTTTTAGGGCATAGCTTTGCTTGCCTTTGAGTCTAGCAGCCAATGCGACTCCGACTGCTCCCCGGAGTCCTGCCCAGTATATCATGATTTGATGGTTTCGAGGTATTTCTTCGGCCATATCGGGTCGACCGGCAACTGTGGCACGTCGTCGTATCAGCCAGTTTATAACTGATGATAGAGGGAATACAGCGCAATATCTCGCAACACAGATACCTGCAGTGGCTACCAGAATAAATAAAGGCTTATATTCAAGCCCTGTCTCTGTAATAAGTGATAGGCCGAGATATATAAAAATGAAATTTTCTGAAAGTTGTGCCGTGATCTGGAAGAAGAACTTTGTGGTAAGTTGAGTCCGCCTCGACATGTTATGGTATGCGTAATGTTTCAAACAAATCCCACAAAATAGGAGAGACACGATGCCTAGATCACAATAAGTATTGAGATTGCAAGAAGGAAGAGTTTGGCGGTGGGATGAATGACTAACCTGACATGCGCACAGCGTTTGCAAAGAAATAACTAGCATACGCAATCAAAATGATCAAACAACTTTCCGTTTTACTATATCTCCTAACCATTGTGTATTTCAACATCAGGCTTGTGCCGACGCCAACAACCAGACCGATCATAAGACTTCCAAAGAAAATAAGAAGGAAAACACCAATGGACTCGAACAGACTTAAGACAGTTAGATGGCCCTTTGCGGCTCCAGTCACGTATCTCTGTGCAGTTTCAAAAAGTACTATGGCAATTGCGTCATTCAATATTGACTCGCCGAATATCACCGTGTACAATTGAGGATCAACCTTGTATGTGTTGAAAATAGCGAGTATTGTGACGGGATCTGTAGCCGAAAGTGTAGCGCCAACAGCCATTGCTTCGACAAAGGTGATCTCAACACCCTCCAGCGGAATTCTAGTCCACAGATAAAGTATCAAGCCCAACACGACTGCTGATATCAGTGTCCCCGCAAAAGCAAATGTCAAAATCGGACCGATATGTCGGAAGAAATTGCCTTGATGTAATTCATAGCCCGAAGCTAATATAATGGGAGGTAGAAGGACATTGAAGAACAGTTGATAGTCGAATGTCACGGCTCCCAATACTGATTGTGATGCCGTGAGTCGCAAGATGAGTCCGACAAACATGCCTAACATAGCTAATCAGATACCTTGGAGACGAGAAGTATACAAGGGGTGATATTACCTGCGAATATCGATATAACCGTCTCATGCACGGCCTGTATCTTTCTTGTTTGTAGTACATAGCTTGTCAGTAGAGCTACGATAAGCAGCGTTATCAATATCAGTAGCGCCCATGACGCAAAGATCTCTTTTTCCCCAGCTTCTGGTTCTATTCAATTGTAAGCTTTAAACCCTCGAGAGAAGATCGATTGATAGGATGTAGTAACACCTTCTGGATCTGCGTCAGACGTCTGTCGCCCTGAGATTGAGTGTAAGTCTTTTTGTGTGTGTGGGCGAGTCAATCTATCATCGTACCGAGTAAGCCATAGATGACAGAGTTCATCTTCGGAGCGTCTAATGTAAGAGGGTGATCATTCCTATTTGCGATATCATGTGTGTATCACCGAGGCAGCAATATACGATTGCGCTAGTGTGGTTTTTGCGTGCACAATTCTGGTCCAAAACATGATACTAACATGGTCATGGTATCTTTACATGATGAATATAGCAACGTCAATAGTTAATGGCGGAGACTGGAACGCCAAGGCCTAACAAATACTAGTATTCTCATTCGATCGCGTCCGCTTGCCATATTAAGATATTCCCTCTGTATATATGAAATATATGAAAGGAATGACAATCTTACTACAAGAGTGCGTGATTTTGCTGTTTGTCGCGTTTCTACCATCTGCCTCCTTTAATTACAACAATGTTTTAATAAGTTTGCAATTAGGTAATGGACTTTTGTAGAGTCTCGCACAAACTGCATTTTTTCGATCAGTGTCATGTTCGTCGAGAGGGACTGTCAATGGTATCGATTTCAGCTAGGCACAATACTCGACTTGTTCTGCAGCAGTTCTCTGGCTTGTTTGATGTTCGAAGAACGAACATCGGCGATCTAAATGACATATTTACCAAATCCGACATTATAAACGCACTTCTCTGGTGGACCCCCAGAAAACCCCGCTTCTATGGTTGTGTCGCCTTTCGGCATGAATTATCATTATTACTATTGATATCAATATTATGTGGGTTTATTAATTTTATATACAGTCATGAGAAGTGATGCTAATCTTCGTTTGATTCGGGTAATCTATGTCATATTCCCAAACAAAGTAATTTCCGTATAATATTCGTGCAATACATGCTGTGCAATCGAGACTGGAGAGATCATCAAAAGCATTTTGCGCTGCTCACACGGGATGCGCATGTACAAGTTGATAATTAGCGGTGCCTGACATTCGTTGACGACTGACGACGCCGTGCTTTGAAGAATCAAGCTTGACGATCACTTCTCTCACGAATAATCGGTGATAGACACGCCATATTGTTGTTAACAAGGACAAACCAATCACACAACCAAGAAGTGTTATGATGAACCAGTGCCTTACCATCTATTGATAATTAGCTCATTATTTCTATATGTACTTCTAAATGGATCAAGAGGGACATACCCAGAGAATAACTTGCACATCCTTTTCATGCCATGAGTTGCCTCGATAAATTGAGAAAAAGCTCCACGGATTTTGATGGTACTCGTCAGGTTGTAAAATACGTATGCGCGCGCCATCAGCATTATCGCCCACATTTCTCCCACTTGCATCCCACTGCCGCCACATGATGCTCAGAAACAACGGGCCTGTAGAGGCCATGACGCTGATATACGGTAAGACCCACCTCCGATTATATTTTGGAAGGCTATCTATGACTTCTACGAAGAAGGGGTGACCAGCGACAGCGCCCATGGCATCGTTAGAAATTCCTGTCGGTTTAGTCTTGCGTAGCCATGCGGGATATGATAATAAGGGCTCGAGACTTCTTTTGCAACCATCATCAAGATCGATATAAATGCCACCGTAATAAACCAGCGCAAAGTATCGTATAGCATCAGCTCGTTGTATATTATAATCATATTGATCGAACGTGTCCAAGAACCACGAGTATTCTTGTGCAATAAACTCGCGAGATTTCGAACTCGTCCACAACTTGTACTCCCAACCAGAAGCTTTGTCGTGCATATCAATACAACTCTGTTGAGCTGCGTTCCATATGCTCGGTATCGATTCGTTGACGTCGTTAATCCAGGTTTGATGTATGATCCGTGGTATCATCTGTCCCGGAAGCTCGATCGTGCTATTACCCGGGTCGAAAAGTTCGGCGCGAGAAATAGCATCGGCTTGTCCATCAACCCAGAGGAGTGATAAAAGCGTCCAAATCGAATGTAGTACTATAGTGAAGAAGAAGACGTTGAATAGCAGGAATATAATGATTGCACGTCGCATAGTAAGGTCGTCAGTCAGGTGTTCAGTATCGATGTCGCCAAAGCCTCTTTGCTTTTGTAGGTTATTATTATTATGATTATTATGATTATTGGTATTTATTTTTATTATTAGATTAAGGAAAGACAATAATTGAAGTTTATAAATGCTTGAGCTGGCTCGTGATAATGCAGTGCTGTGTAGCGTAATAAAGAGTGATGTAATCGATTAGACTGTATATGCATGTATCCGTAAGATTTTAGGGTAGTGTTGTAGTTGTCATCACGTAAGCATCGTTCTGGATAAGTAAGTTAATGAAGTTCGACCGCGATCTCAGTAAAATTGGAGGCTAGGATTTTTTTGCCATGACCAAATCTTGTTAGACTCTGCTTCAGCTGTTGTACGGTGACATCCGACACAGAGGACCCCTGATTTAGATTTGTGTACAGCCACTAGAGCAGTTCTCGAACTCGGAAGCTTTCGGGCTTGGCAAACTCAACGAACTTTCACAACGCTCGTCATGCTGTGAGTTTCTTTGAAGTGGAGAATTACAGTCGTTTTCACTTCAATCCGGCCCCCCGCATTTGGGGATTTTTTTGAATAATCTTGAAATGTAGCAAATAGGAGCTATATCTATAGCAAATCCGTTAATATCTCTATAGATTTTATCGGCGTGAAGACTCTATAATACTAAGTTATTACTAGCTATTTAAGGGCTACAAAATGACACTAATATACCTGTGGTGCCTTCATATTTATTTTCATATATAATTGCTGACTAATCAAGTCTAAAATTGGTAAATTTAGTCTGAAATTTATGTTTTAGCAGCTAGCTAATATTAGTATGTAACCATAGCTCTTTATCTATATAGTCTATGCTAGAGTATCTATGTAGGCGCCGATAATATCCACAGAGATATTAATGAATTTATTATAGATATGGCTACTTTTGCTACATTTCAAAATTATTCAATTTCTTTTTACCAAATGCGGGGGGCCGGATTGAAGTGAAAACGACTGTAATGAGAGCTACGTAATCATCGAAAATGGAAAAGAATGACAATATTTTTGAATCATACTTCATGTATCCAACCCCTTGACGTTCAACAAAGCTGGGCAGACAAAGTCCCCAACCCATGTATTAATCTAAAAAGGAAAATAAAAAGTAAAATAATGCTTTCGCCAGTGTGGCATTTGTTACAATTCGTCATCATAATTAGCTCCGCGCTTCCATCAAATCACATCCGTTTCGCATAACACCTATCATTCCACCAGTCTGTATACTCTCGCTTCCACCACTACTCAAGCGATATTCTATCTCGGCAAGACCTTGTAGCCATGTCACACGAGTTTGTGATGGTATATCCAGATGACTTAACTCATCTGCCAACGACGTAAGGATATCTGCTAATGCCAAGCCTTTATTGACCTTCAATGCATTTATGGTTGTCAAACAACTTGTTACGTCAGATGTCGCTAAAAGGCAATCTCGAATGGTCCTGATGTCTGCAGGATGAGGCGCAGCTATACAGTCAAATATTGCTTCTTGCGTTATGAGTACTTGCTCAATATTGCCATTAGTGGATGATTTGTCATGTTGTTGATCAATTAAAGGAGTGCTAGAAGCATGACAAGCCTGCAAAACGTTCAAAGCTCTGCGCATATCACCTTTGGCTAGGGTGACCAATGAGTCCACAGCATCCGGGGCGATATTAACACGCTCTTGTTCAATCACCTTATCAACCAATCTCCGTATATCTGCTTCTTTTAGCGGTGAAAATCGAAATCGAGTACACCTAGATAATAATGCTGGTGATAATTTATGCGTATAATTTGCTATTATGCAAAATCGGGTATTTGCTGTGTATTTTTCCATGATTCGTCTGAGAGCCATCTGTGCTGTAGACGTCATAGCGTCCGCCTCATCCAGTATAATGAGTTTGAAAGTTGCAAGATTATGTCCTGTCCCTGTCCCATTTGCGTCCGTACTCGTCTGACTTTTTGATGCGCTCGTCGTGGAAGTAGAGAAAATCTGCTTCGTGCTTGAGAAAGTCTTGATCTGTTCTCTGACGACATCAATTCCACGATCATCCGAAGCGTTCAGTTCAAGCACCATCTGCCGGGTATTCTGACCGTAAATCTTGCGTGCCAATGCAAGGACCGTAGACGTCTTTCCTGTGCCCGGAGGTCCATACAGTAATAAATGTGGTAGTCGCTAATACCACGTCAGCGCGATACTGAGAAGTTCTCCGCATCTAGACTTACATTAGCATCAACGAATTTATTGATCGTGGCTATTATGTCCTGATGTCCCGAAACATCCCCCATGGTCTCTGGTCTGTATTTTTCCACCCTTATGATTACAGTTAGGATTATTTATTATAGCCTCGAAACATGTACAAACCATGGTAGAGAATCACCGACTTCGACAGGGAGGTTGGCAGCACTACGTTTGCCTTTCGGTTCCCCTTCGGCTGAGAATTGTATGTCCCGACTCGTTGGGACGTCGACATCCATGTCCTCATCCTCGTAGTCGGACATGATGGCGGATTTTAACGAGTGTATATGCCGATGCAGGTATCAGTCTCGACCCCGTGAAGCATGACGCGATACGTGTAGAGTGGTTAATTTCCTTGGCAAAGAAAAAAGCCGACATTGAAGAAAATAGACAAATATTACCATGTGCCGTTCTTTTACATCTGACTAGTATCGTTAGTATGCATGGTCGCGTACGGAAAGGCGACTTTGTAGCCTTGCAATTGCTTTCGGACTTTATCAAAGTTGTTGAAGTTGTACCAGACACGTATGTTATATCCGGATTTGGAAATGAATATTGACTTACCACATCATAGATTAGTATCGCTTGGGAAGTATGGAACATTCCCGACGAATCTACTCATAGGCCGACCACTTTATCACACATTTGATATTTATGACACACCTGGGTTAGATGGAGAACCTCTACAAACTCGACTTAGAAATATTTCTATCGCACAATTGAATCAAGAAGTTGTGACAGAAACAATTGTTACCACACAAATACCGGGTGAGTCTGGGGACCAAACTCCAGATATTGACGATGATATAACCGAGAATGGCCCAGCCTCCAAAAACAATCGTCTTACGGTCGATGATACTTCCCGTCAAACCCTCTCAATGGCCGAGATTGAAGAATTGAAAAAGTCGGCCACAGGTTCTGGTCATGAGATAATTGAAAAGATCATGGCGGCTCATAATAATCTAGACGAAAAGACGGCGTTCTCTTTGGCCAAGTACAGTCTACGGAAGGCCAAGAAGTTTCTTCGTCGCTTCACCATCTTACCAATAGATATAGGACGCTTGATCACATGGATGCTTACGGACCGTGATGCCGGTCGTATACTGGATCTGCGCGAGGAGAGTCTGGGGCTGATCACAGCCTGGTCTAATGTTCACGTCACGCCCAACTTTGATGCTTCAATTGGTCAAGGAAAGTGGCTAGTGATTGATGATACAGGTGGACTAGTCGTAGCTGCTGTAGCGGAACGTTTGGGACTTTTACATGCAGAAGAAGAATCCGCTTCTTTGCCACGGCATGAGGATATCGGACTCGATCAAGATACCGAGATGCACGATGGCAATGGCAATGGCGATAAACATGATACTGTGAATATAAGTTCGAGTAAGGACGATTCGACCGATCAGCATATGGCGGCACAAACCTCGAATCCTCATGAAACTCGCCACAAACGGCAATCTATCTCTACAACGAACGACCTAATATACGTATTACATCCAGCATCCCAACCCAATTTATCAGTCCTACAATACTTCGGATATTCTTCAACCCATCCATCACCATCTCATCCATTGACACAACATCTTCTACCACTTTCATGGCTTCAACTTCTACATCCTGATAAGGATAGTTCGTACCTGGAACCACCATTTATCGCACAAGACGACTTGGAGACTATGAAGTCGAACAAACGAGCAAATTACTATCGAAAACGACGAAGATGGCATACTACCAAAGAAACTATTGACACAGCTCGAGCAGGTGGATTTGACGGTGTAATATGTGCCACAACCATGGCTCCAGCTTCTATACTAAAGCATGTAGTCCCATTGGTCAAAGGTGGCGGCACCGTGGTTATGTATAGTTCAACAATCGAGCCTATGATGACAGCAATAGATTTATATTCTCGTGATAGAAGGACTGCTTTTGCTCGTCAGCTACACCAGTGGCAGGAAGCACAATCCCAGAAGCCTAATAATGGAGTGGGTACCGAGATGTCCGCATTTATGCCAGATGAGGCCGATTTCCCTGTCGACCCCAGATTACTCCTTGGCTGCTCATTACAAACAAGCCGAGCAAGAGAATGGCAAATACTGCCTGGTAGGACACATCCTTTGATGACTAGTAGAGGTGGTGCTGAAGGTTTCGTCTTCACAGCCAGAAAAGTCCTCCCAGTAGAATTCAAAGTCTTGGCCAAAGGCAACTTCAACAAGAAACGGAAGACTGCACCTGCTTGAGAACATGTATTTGTACAATCACCAATTACTGACAAATAATACTCATGCAGAGGTGTTCTTGGAGTCATCCTGCGCGAATGTAGCAGCGACTAAGAGTGGGAAAACCACGGTGGCTTCTGCGTATACCTATAGCTAACATTAGCAAAACTTGGTTAGAATTATCTTTAAGCAGGCCTATTATACCTTGACGCTAGCACCGTCGGCTTTGATTTTACCCCAACTCACCGCCTCATCTGGTCTAGCCCCAGCATCACTTCCATCGAACTCATTGGCGGTGTTAATATAGACTGCACTTTCTGCTCCATTCCTCATCAGACAAGCATTGGCTATGTGATGCTTTACCACTCCACCTCCTAATATTATCATACCTGCTCTACTTGCCTTTACAGCTATGTTATTGATCTTTCGTATATCCTCTACAATATCTATCCTTAATTGTTGAGGTGAAGACTTGTAGGTATGAAAATAAAGCATATCTCCTAAACTCCCATCTGTCAAAGCTGGACAGAAGACTGGTATATTATTTTTCCAAGCCCAATAATACACTGATCTCTCATCATTGATCTCTTTTCCAAGTCGATTTATGACTTTACTTGGTGTCCAATAGATTGGATCATCGCTGGCTTTTGATTTCTCTTGTTCTTCGAGCATGTCATTTAAGATTGGCACAACCCAATCTTCGAATGCGCAATAGTTGTTGTTTGGAACGATTAAATTACCAATTCTGTTCAAGCCTTTCGCACGTAATGCTGCTCCTTGTGCGTGAAACGAACCAAGATATGTTGGAGCAAGGCATTTTATCAGATCTTCTTCAACCCCACCTGCCGTTGTAACAATAGCCGATACGTGTTTATGCTGAACTAACCACCGTAATGTCTCCCTTAGTCCAGATGAGATCAAATTCGATGTATATCCTAGAAATATCGTGGTTTTTGCATTTGTGATTGGATCACGCCACGATCTCTCATTAAATATAAGCCTATGTTTCTGAATTGCACTAGGACATGAACAAGGGGATACATACCATATCATTGATGATCTGAGCAGCCTGGGCAAGAGAAGTAGCCTGAAAGCCCATGGTTGTCATACCTTCAATCATTTCTTTGACCGTAATGTCTCGACCTTTGTACTGATCAAAATCTATACCGGACACCGGTATAGCATCTTCCGACAACTTCTCCGAGGGCTTTAAAACCGCCTCGGCTGTACTAGTCGGTAACATACTAGCTTCTTGTATGCTAAATATGCCTAACATGCGTTCAAAAAGTTTGAACGATTTGTTTCCCAAGTAGATTGCAGGAATCTGACGTCACAGCCAGTGATATTCAACTTGATGGCTATATATCATAGAATACTCAAATTTAGCGTTTCTGCGCCTATGGTTCAGCGGCTAGAATATTGTCTTCCCATCATCGGTTACGATCCATTCGTGAGAACAGACAGGGATCCGAGTTCGACTCTCGGTGGGCGCATTTGTTTTTGCTAATTCCTGATACAACCAGATGTTCAAATCAATGACTGCGTTGTAAATCATAGCATCTTTCTTTAGTGTCCTTCATATGTTTTTGATGTTGTTGAAGAACATTGAAAGTATCCATCAGAGCACAATTTGTATAATGTCGAATTTGACGTCGGCAAAAGTTGCCATAAATAATTATGACTTTATAGGAACTGAAGATATACTGCATTGTATAACCAGAGTAATCATGAAAATAACGACGTAACGAATTCAGATGTCTTCAAAGCTACAGAAAACAATCGCAAGGCAGCAGGAAAAGTAAGCTACGACTCATCGGTCAGGGTTGTATCATTCTAATCAAACATTCACAGGGTACAAGAAGGTCAATTCTACGAAGCCCATCAACAACTCCGTGTAATCGCTGCACGCTATGTAAAAGCCACGGACTGGGCATCTGCCATCGATGTCCTTGATCAAGGTGCTACGATGCTCATGCAGGCAAATCAAGGCGGAAGTGGCGGAGATCTATGCATGCTTTTGATGGACGTGTACAAAAAAGCTGCCTTGCCAGTCGATAAACCGAACAAGTCACGATTAATTACATTACTAAGATCATTTCCGGGAAAGGAACCCACAAGGAAGAAGTTCGTGAGCGATATCATACAGTGGAGCCATACTTGTGGAGAATATCCTGCTGGAGATCCGGAGTTGCATCATGCTATAGGATGTATGTTTGCTCAAGGTGATTATATTTTTGATCCGCTGTTTACAAGCGTGGTGGCTGATTGAGCTGTATCCCAGATGGAGAAGTCTTGGAAGCTGAACGACATTTGACTTTGGGGACGATTGACTCTGTGCAGGTTTTCGTAGATCTGGAATTCGACTGGTATAATTCAGATGAGCCGTCGACAGCTCCGCAATATGCGGCACGAGTCTTGTTACCTTATATACTTGTCGGCAATCTACGCGCAGCGAACAAAGCCATGCTACTATTCACTTCTAAATTATCCACTGCGTCTGGATTATCTTTCCAAGAAGTATCAACGACAGCAAGTGATCTACGTATATATCCAAGTATGCCTCTGCTCAATTTCTTGACTTTGTTGCTAAAGGCTGTGGAAAGAGGAACGGCGGAAGTCTTTCGTCAACTGAAATCGCAATATTCAACACAATTGAAAGAGCTACAGGTCTGGGATGAAGCGTTGACCAAGATTGGTGAGACATATTTTGGTATCAAACCACCTAATCAAGGCAATCCTCTCTTTGACATGATGGGAAGTCTATTTGGGGGAGGCGGTAATAAGCAGGGTAATACACAGAAAAGCATTGCCAGCCCTATATCAGAAGCTGTAGATTAAGCTGTAAAAAATGTATGAATTTATGAATATGCATATATACCCTACCGAACACGAATCATCGACATGTTATCAGGTTTTTGTTGTCTGATTTGAACCACCTATACGGCTTTCAATCTCTTGATCCAGGCCAACCAACTCTTTGACATTTTCTTTATCCGGGCCTTGACTTTCAAACTCTCTACCTTCACGAACCCATTCCCTTGCCTCTTCCAACCGTCCCATCTCTTTCAAACAAGTCCCCCGTCTCCACCAACCTTTTACATTCCCCACCTTTTTCAACTCTACGCTACATTCAGCATCGATAGCCGCAGCAGGCCAATCATTCAATGCCATTTTCGCCTGTGCCCTGTTCCCATATAATGCCGACAACTCCTCTCTGACTAATCCAGCAGGTTCCCACTGTGGTCGTTGAATAGCCATGTCTAGACCGAGACTATACATCCTTATCGCGTCGGCATATTGGCCTTTTTTAAAACTTGCGTTGCCTGTTTCGCGAAGCTTATTGATTTGTGCCGATCGCTTGGGATTCACTGGAGATGGAGGAGGGGGGACCGATGCAGTGGACTCTATTTCCTTGATAAAAGATCGGTGGAGAAGATTTAGTATGTCGAGCTCGGTGGAGAGGCTAGAGCTGGATGCGAAAGAGGTAGATACGGCCTTGGTGGAAGGGTCGATTTGGAGAGGTAGGAGAGTAAAGGTGTCTGGTGATTCCATTTTGTGTAATCGTCGTTCCAAATCAATCGCTTTACTAGATGAGAGTGGGCGGGCTACGACATTTTCCTTGTCGTGATAGATCGATTACGACAAATGTGTTGAGAAAGATATCGTAGTTGTGACGGTAATAATTATGTCATGGGATTTATATTTGATTTTAATTCATGGATCATTAATTAATAATTTTAGAGATGTATAGGGCGGTCAATATTAGATTGATATACGTTCCGACAGGGTCTAAAAACATTAATGTCAAGCAGTATAGGAAACAATAAATTTACATAGTCTACGACAAGAACAAGAATGTCACCATTAGACCAAGTATGCAAGATGTCTACAATAACATTTGTATGGCAAAATGAGATTACCCCGGACTTTACTATTTTGGGAACTGTACCTGAAATTAGCCCTATGACAATGATCATCCCCCTAGAATCGAATGACAAATTTGGTCATTAATAAGTTGTCAGGCCTGGCATCATCGATACGGATAGGATGCGTTTGATTGTTTGATGTAATTCGACCTCCTACATTTTATAGTTAACGATAGAGAGTACTGGTAACTGGCACGGTGGCATACTCAATAATTATCATTAGAAAAAACCTCGACATGCTAAGATCTTCATAAAAAGACTGGGAAAATGGCTAGTGGTAGACCTGGCGACGAGCGAGTCAAACCCAAGCGGAACGACACGGGACTGAAGTCAAAGATAACACCTCCGAGTTCACTTCGAGATCTGGCCAGCAAACATGCTTCATCTGGCTCCCGCCCGTCAAGTGGCAGTGGGAACTTCGGTAACGAAAACGCTACAAACGAATCTTCACCTTTAATTAGTCCACCAATACCTTCTCGAGAATACCTTATACCTGACCCCTCTCAAGGTAGCGTCAGTGAGGACTGGGAAGAAGGACCATCACAAGAAACAAAAAGTAGTTTGCAAATGATGTTTTTGACCATAGCATGTTTTGGATTGCAATGGTGTTGGTCAGTGGAGTTGGCGTATGGTGTACCATATCTTATCGATCTTGGAGTTAGCAAGAGTGTGCTCTCACTGGTGTTGATCGCTGGACCGTTATCGGGGATAATAGTGCAGCCATATGTTGGCGTGAAAAGTGACAACTCTAGAAATCCCTGGGGCAAGCGAAGACCATATATCGCAAGCGGAGCGATCGCTACCATCACCGCCCTGTTTTGTCTGGCATGGGCAAAGGAGATTGTGGGTATTCTGCTAAGTATATTTGGGCTTGGGAAAGAAGCGCCTGTTATCGCTTCAGGGACCATTATCTTTGCAGCAATGATGATATATGTCTTGGATTTCGTTATTAATGTCATTCAAGCTGGTATTAGAGCACTGATTGTGGATACTGCACCTATGCATCAACAAAATGATGCAAATGCGTGGGCTTCACGTATGTCAGGAGTAGGCAATATAATGGGATTTCTTGCCGGTTATGTCGATTTGCCCAAATTGCTACCAATATTGGGCAACACTCAATTCAAAGTCTTGTGTGTCTTAGCAAGTCTAGCCATGATGATCACTGCTTCTATCACATGCACTACTATACAGGAGCGAGATCCCAGCCGTAATACAGAACCGGTCAAAGGCAACGACGGCGTCATCGGCTTCATCCGTAGCCTTTATCACTCGGTCTTACGGCTTCCCTTACAGGTTGGCAAAGTATGCAAGGTCCAGTTCTTTGCCTGGATAGGATGGTTCCCCTTCCTATTCTACACAACTACATGGATAGCGGGTCTTTATGCGGAGCCATTCTTCCGAGCAAACCCAAATCTATCAAAGCAAGAAGTCGCAGAAATTATGCTTCGTGGTACTCGAGTTGCCTCTCTGTCGCTTCTTGTATTCGCTATTAGTACTCTATTCTTTTCGATAGTGATACCGCCGTTGGTACAGCCGAGTTATGAGATACCAGCTGTACCAACGAAGACGGTCATGACGCCCACGTCGAATATGGCAATACCTGGAGGGAGTGATGGGTATTTTCCCCACCGCCAATCCGGTCAATCCGGTTATAGACGGCACGAGATTTTCAAGCATATCAAGGCAATGACCTTGCCCCGCATACCAGGTCTTACGGTTCGTCGAGCCTGGATTGGATCAAATGCTTTAACCGTGATCATATTATTTTCCACTATCTTTGTAACGACAACACATGGCGCCACTTTTCTATTAGCCATAATTGGTATTCCTTGGTCAGTGTCGTGTTGGGCGCCTTTTGCACTTATCGCAGCGGATCTCAACAGACGAAATGCCATACGTCGTCACGAAATTAGACCAAGTGATGATGAAGAAGACACTAAACTCCTAGCTAGCGGCGAAGGTGCAAGTCGAGGCGACGATCAAGCTGGGGTCATTATGGGTATCCACAACGTGTCCGTTGCGTCTCCTCAATTAGTCGCCTCATTAATCTCGAGTGTTATTTTCAGGTATTTACAAAAAGAATCGGGCCAATCCGGAGATGACAGCGTTGGATGGGTCTTGAGATTTGGAGGAATTGCCACCATCGGTGCGGCTTGCCTAGCTATTGGTTTGAAAGAGCGGTGAACAATAAACGTGCCATTTCTCTTTGCATATAGGTTATGTCCGAGATATTGATAATCGACATTCCCCGAAACATGATCAGGGTGCATCTTAGACTTTCCTACCTGAAACGCTCGCATTGTTGTGATTTCGACGTTGAAACTCGATATTTCTTTTGCACGACATAAGAGCGTGAAGTTGGCAAAAACGTTTACTAAGGTTTTGATTCTCGCAAGTCTCTATTCATAAACTTCCCATGTGGCGTTCATTTCGCGCTCGGCGCATCATGTATGCTTTTTAGGCATGGAAGCAAGATAATAATAATTCTCATGCATTGTACTCGACCTATGTAAAAAGATAACCAGGTGTTTTATGCTTTCCCACAATAAAATCTTATAGATAATTGATTGTATTATTAGTACACAATAATTCTTCTTCAGTGCACTAGCGATGATATACAACGTGATAGGACATGCCTTGGCAGATGTCCCTTTACGCCTTTTCGATACGAAAAAGACCAAAACTGTTTCGACGGTTTCTTGGCAGGGCCGGCTTTTGAAAGTCTCTAAAATATGACCGAGACCGCATATCAATAGTGAAGTAGTTATGAATGTGGTCGGCAAACTCTAGCACATGTCATGTACCTCCAATGTAGACTACCATTTGAAAAACTGACAGAGTCCTTCTTCGATTTAATGGTGGCCATGAGCTTCCTTCCCATAACTCGATTAATGGCCAAGACGCGGTGAAGTACAGCACAAGTATATGCTTTCAACGGCTGTTCGCCTTTGTATCTTCTCTTTACGCCGTATCGTGTGGAGCTGGTCTGAAATTGACACCCACCGACGATCAGCCGAACCACATCAGGATCAAAATAACGCGGTCCTAGCGTAGAAGTGGGAGCGGACGTTGTAATGAGCATAATCTAATTATTCGGCATTTGCTTTCAACATCCTATTGATCAAAAGCCAAATAGCGCTGGGATCTTCTTTTCCAAAAGAGAACTGATGAGGCTGTCAATGGAGTTGCCTAATAAGCTCTATCGACTGTTATTCAAATCGAAGAGGGGAAATGAATGTCAATAGGTGAGGAGAGTGGTTTTTAATATAAACAAGCATAGGCATTGACGGTAAAGAAGGTTGAGTTGCAAATACTATATAAGGCATGGCGTTCTTCAGCAGATTTCTCTCTTCCCTTCTTCGTTTCAGATTCTAGTCATTCATTTATTCGACAAACATTTGTTCCTCGTTACTTCAGTTCTTAGTCATTCATTTTACACCCCATATATCTTCAGCCTATATACTCATTCATTTAGTCGTATAACTGCAATCCATCCAATATGCGTGCCATGCTACATGTTCACACCATTTTGGTGTGGATCATTGCGTTGCTGCACTTGACATCAGCCGATCCTCTTGAGCGCAGAGCAACCGTCACTTGTAGCTCAAAGGACAAGAGTATTATCAAGCTCAATGCCGAGGCTCGTTTTCCAACCATTTTTTGTACTTGGTGGTTGAAGAGGTAAGCCTCTTTACAAGCATTGCTTTCAGATGCCCACGTTATTGACGACGATTATACAGTTCACGGGCTTATGCACCTTTTTCAGGACTTTCAATTTCCGATACGTCCAAAGTATGTACATGTATTAAGCTCAGGCCCAGCCTGGGTAAGACGAGCATGAAAGCAGCAAAGAAACCAGCTGTCAAACTCAGTACGGCCTATCTTAGTTACAATTTCAAATCCCCTCTCGGATTCTGTAAGTTTTATAACGCTTACAAGAAAAGAACATCTTCACCATTGGATAAATCCATCAATGCCCCAAAACTCTACTCATACTGCTCTTCTGCCATCAAAGCGGCTCAAACAACCTCAAGCAAGAAGACGTCCACGACAAAGAAGACGACCTCGACAAAGAAGACGACCTCCTCGACTAAAAAGAACACATCGTCATCTAAAAAGTCTACGTCAACCACGAAAAAGACAACCACATCCAAAATCACAACGACCACCACTGCCACCTCATTACAAGCGACATCATCATCAGAACTCGTGTCATCTACCACCTTGAGTAAATCCTCATCTGCCGAAGAATCCCCTGTCTCGTCCGTCGTCAAGACATCATCAACAAGTCTTTCGTCTGTTGCCAGCTCTATCCACTCATCATCATTCACCAAGGACCGCGATATAATCAAGGAATCCTCGAGAGAGCCGTTCAGCAGCAGTGCCACTCGATCATCATCCACTATCGCCACCACTACCGACAAGTCAGTCTCGCCTATCGTTCAGCCAAGCTCTTTACTGCCGTCCAGTAGCCTGTCAAGTAGTTCGTCGTCTACGTCGTCTAGTGACGTGCAAAGTTCTAGCCCTTCGGTCGATCCAACGACTTCGCCAGCAACAACTCCACTAGAGTTAACATCTACATTGGCAACTCCTACAACCAGCGATATTACAACTTCGAGCTTGCTTCCGAGCAGCAGTACCACTCTGTCCAGCAGCCCCATTTCGTCACCGGAGCCTTTAACGCCGAGTACCTCCTCTACACCATCAACTATTGCAACGACTACTTCAGAGAGCTTAAGCTTTTCAAGCTCTTCCTCGAGCTTCTCTTCGTCAACACTCACGTCAACAAGTGAAACTCCGTCCTCATTAACGAGTTCAAGCTCCAGCTCCAGCTCTTCGATAGCCCCAACAACGTCAGAGTCGACAAGTTCTTCTACTACAACGTCAGAGTCGACAAGTTTTTCTACTACAACGTCAGAGTCGACAAGTTTTTCTACTACAACGTCAGATTCGACAAGTTCTTCTACGACAACGTCAGAGTCGACAAGTTCTTCTGCTACAACGTCAGATTCGACAAGTTCTTCTACTACCACGTCAGAGTCGACAAGTTCTTCTACGACAACGTCAGAGTCGACAAGTTCTTCCACGACAACGTCAGAGTCGACAAGCTCTTCTACGACAACGTCGGAGTCATCAAGTATAACATCTTCATCCTCTTCATCCTCTTCATCCTCTTCTTCAAGCTCCAGCACATCTTCAACCATGGCAGCTGCAGCAACAGCAATCATGAGATTTTTGAGAAACAACCAGATGACAATCCCACAAGCTCCAAACATGTTGATGGTCAGGATTCCTGCACTTAGCCCAAAGAATCTCGACTTCCAGAAAGATGATACGTCGGATACAACTCAAAAGGAACTCGAGACGGAACTGACAGATGATGGACTTCCATCTACATCATCACTCATCAATCTTCTACAGTCCGCCAGTACCGGAGCTTCGTGCAGCTTGACTGACCTGGACACATCTTCGACTGGAACCGTCGATAAGTACGCCGTTAATTCTGGAAATTATACATTGCCAAGCACAGAGGACACCGATGGTCACTTCATGAGCGGTCTTCTGGAAGCCGATTGTCCATACTTGATGACCGCATTCACAGGAGTTAGAGATGTGGAAGATCTGTGTACACCTGCCACGACTGCCGACGTGCAAACTGCGTTCGAATGCTACATCACCAACTGTGACAGCGCACCAGTGTTGGGAGAATCAACTGAAACAACGAACAAGGAAAAACGGGCGGAGGACCCCGACTTCTTTCGCGGCTTCTTCGACGACACCACCGATCCAATGACGCCACAATTCTTGATCGATTATCAAGCCGAATTTACGGCCGACTTTAAACTTATCCAAGATGAAATTGTATCAGACCTAAAAAACACAAATGGGCTGATCGTACATAACGGTATAACGTTGGCGTGTCACAATTGCTCTATACAGGTGTCCAGTTTACGGGTATCTGGTCTCACGTCAATCAACTTCAAGACTAATAAGATAACTAAGAGTCTTATGTATGTTCAGGACAACTCGGTAGCAAACGTGCAAATCGGATTCGAGGCTAAACGTGGCGTAGTACCTGCGGGTAGCTGGAACTTCAACACCGCGTCCTTAAGACTGAATAGCACCACTAAGAACAACTTCTTCTCCGTCGAACCTGTACTATTCTTCAGTCCGGGTGCGTCTGTGGAAACAACTAGTGCCGTAAGCTCTGCAAATTCGGGACTCGACGTCACTTGGCCTGGTTCAACTGCTACCTTTGATATCATCGGCTCCAACTTATTGAGCAAAGATTCCTGGACCCCAGTCATCTCCAACTACGAACCGGCGATTGGACTGAGTCCAACAGATAGCATGTATATGACGTCGTTCTTGCGTAAATCCTATCAATTCACGGTTAAGTTGTTCGGTAAACCGATTGAGAACACCATCGCAATAACTGGTCAAGCAGGTGTCAGCAACACCGGTACAGGATCGAGTACCACGTGCGGCATTGGACAAGTCTTGGTTAGTAGTTACACTGCCAACGAGGATCAATTGGTTCTCAGCAATGGAACTTCCTATATTTTGGACCAGAACAGCCAAAACCTTGTCACCTCAACGTGCAGAACGATCCCAGCTATCGCACCATCCTTCGAAGAAATTGCGATCTTGAGACAATCGTATGGACCATACTGTTCGTCAGTTTTGGCATACAATGGACCAACAACAGATGTAAAGGTGATCGGTACCAGCGTCAATATCGTGTCGACAAGTACTTTATACATTCCATCGTATGTGACTACTATCCCAACTTCGACCACTACTACGACGATAACAATGACGGCCACACGTGAAGCATCTACTACCGTGACCGTCACTGGCACATTTGCAGGTCAGGAGACCATTCCTCAGGCTTATTATAAGCGAGAAGTTGCAGATCCGTTACATGTAGTAGCCAGATTCGTGTCCAATGATACGTTTGAAGCCGAGTCAACAGACAAAGCGGGAGCCGGACTAGAAAAAAGAGACCTGAGCCCACCAACCTTTGCCAATCTATGGGATCCTGCCCAGAGCACATATGCATGTCAACAGGTGGCTACTGGAGGTGTTCTCACAACTATTACTAGCGCTGTTGACTCGATTGTAACGTCGGTCGAAACTATCCAAGTTGCCACCAAAGTCAACAGCAGAGCGGTTCAGGATACATTGGTATCGACCGTGACGGCTACAAGCGTCGTGTTCACTACGACAGACCCAAATCCACAAACAAGAACAATCGATGCATCATGCCCTCTCCAGACAAATAAGAGTTGCTTTAAGATCAAGGCAAAATCAGACTCTCAAAGATTGAATGGTAGGTACCTTGGAGTCAGTGACGAATCTACTTGGTCGAGCTTCTACAATCCAGCTACAGCCTTTTATATAACCTGCAAAGGTCTTTTGATCTCGCTTCCAGACTTTAGGCCACTGTCGTTTGGTAGCAACGGTGTTCTTGCATTCCCAGGTAGTGGCACAGGAGCCTCGCATGGGGCAAACTACTTTTCCAATTCGGTTTGCAAACGGGATATCTTGAGCCAGCAACTTACTTGCTCAGACATCAAGGGCAATACTGCCATTTACGCTTATGATCCTGCCAATCCTTACTGGACTTCAAACTTTTCTGGCATCTCGGCCAAATACGATAGCTTCTTGGGTGTTCCATCTTTCAACTTTTTGGGCTCTAGTTCCGGACCTTACCTCGACACCGATTTTACGGCAGTGTCACTCCTTACGGAACCAACGACATGTCCCTGTATCTCTCCCAACGATGCTATCGAGCCAGTCGATCCGACCAACTTTGCAACATCGACCATATGTCCCAATTTCGACAGTGGCGCCATCCAGATACAAACTTTACCATTTTTTCCTTCTGTTCCGGTCTATCCCTACGAGACTTTCCAAGTACAATGCGGTCTCGTCTATCCTGCCGACTACCGTTCTATCATCCCATTATCAGGCCCATTCAACCCTCCGGCTCAAGATGCCTACAGTTGTGGGTCGCTTTGTACAGCTTACCCCAGATGTGTGGCTGCTCAGTGGTTATCGGATTCATCAACTTGCCAATTACTCTCTTCTGCCATTGGTGCTCCAGTTCGAGCGACCGATCAAGTCAACTACCTCGAGTCAAATATGATTCTTGCTAGACTTAGTCCGCCACCAGCTTGGAGTCAAGTCATTCTGAACAACACTTTTCCACTCACCAGCAGCTCCGGACCGAAATACTCGCCATGGATCTTTAACAGACCCATCACAGCCGCGACTGACAACACATATGCTTTAAGCTTCACCGTCATAAACAGTGCATCTTCTTCCGTTCTTAATTACGCCGCTGTCAAACAACCTTTTGACGACATCATTCCATCTAAATGGTATGTTTATAGTATTGTGGGTGCTTCTGCGACTCAAGACATGCAAGTCAGTATCGACTTTGGCGATGGCGTCCAACAAAACATATATAATATAAATTCGACGCCAGACGGTAGTCTCTACACTTTGGTTAGATTGGTACAGGCTCCTGCTAATGATATCTCTAAAATCCAACTCAACTTTGCATATACCGTCAACGGGGGAGCTCCAAGCGCAACCTTTAAACTAGGTGGTTTCTCCATGTGGGGGCCTTTTGATTCGACGCGGGATGCCCGTACATTTGCACCAGAGACTTTTTACACTTGAGCGGCGATCTTCTACCTTTACCCTTTGTCAAGTAATATTCTTTGCAATGTCATTGGGTGTCATGTCATTACCTTTTCTGATTCAAGTCTATATCTAATTCATCGACGCATCGATTCGATGACTTTAACTTATCATCATGCTTGTCACCTTTTTTTGATACGATAATATAGTATAATCAACATGCTGCTATGATATGTATTGTGTATTACCTAGCAAACATACTACTATAATATCGATTATATACTGCGATGATACTTATTGTGCATTAAGACTAGCAAACATACTACTATAAATCGATTGTACACTGCCATGATACTTAATGTGCTTTGAGACTAGCAAACATACTACCTATACCAAAAATATATCTTTCCAAATTTCTCCCATCACTGCTGACTTTATCAACCTCACTCACCTCACCCTGTTCCCAATCAAACCTCTGCTCTTTCTCGGCCTTGTTTTTGGAAACCCAATCTTCCAGTCCCCACGCTATCCTCTCCGCTCCATTCCTAGCCCCTTCCAAATTCCCTGCTCCCGGTCCGACTCTTAATCCCGCCAACCTACCCGTGACGAAAAACGGCACGTCCTCTTTCCACGCCAATTCGTGAGTTAAACACGGCATTTCCCCACAGACATCTATTGGATATTTGTCCATTAGAGTCTTCATAAACGGCAGAGTATCTATCGATATCGGCATTCCAGTCGCAAAGTAGATATGATCAAACTCTACCTTTTCCATCTCCTTTACGTATGGACATGTACTTATTGTCGTCGTGACGGTTTCGGAATCATATCTGTGGGAAGACAAGACAGTGTTTGTGTGGATGACCAACCGGCCTGCTTTCTCATACTGTTGGAGCAGTTTCGCATATGGAGCCGTGATACTACCGCCTTTCCTCGCCGACTGGATCATGGATAATCGCTCTTGATCGGTGTCGGCGGAGAAGAAGGTCGCTTTTTCGTGGTTTTTGAACTTTCCCATCCATGTGAGGTCGATGTCAAAGGGCTTTGTTTTCATCTGCGATCGCAGGAGGAGGTGGACTTTGGTCACGCCGCGGCGGAGGGAGAGGTCGACTAGTTGTGCGGAAGTCAGGCCTCCTCCGATAATAAGGACTGTGGTGGGGAGAGATTTGGAGAGTTTGTGTTGGATGTTGAGAGATGGAAATGTGGTGATGGAGTGGGAATGTGTTGAGTTGGGAATTGAAATAAAGTCGTGATGAGACGGGTGAGGTGTTTGGGGAGAAGCGGTCACAGAGGCGTGGCCAGATCCAATTGCCATGACTACCGTTCTTGCAAAATGAGTGCCAGTGTTTGTTCTGATGGTGAATAATTTCTCGTCGCTATTACTCTCCTTGATAAAATCATAATCGATATGTTCTACAGACTCTTTTTGAATTTTAATATTGCTCAGATCATACCGGTTGATAACTTGATCACAATGATGTGAGAATACGTCTGTTGATGGGCAGAAGTAATCCTTACGATCTCTTTCGTCAATTGCTAGTTCGGCTTTACTACATTACATGTTAGTGTCTGTATCAGTCCGGAGAACGACATGAGATGTTTACACATGGTGATTCCTCTTCCTTTGTACTCTGGCTTTTCGTTCATGCTTACTTAATTCACGACCTACACAATTACATATTTCTTTCAACTCCCCCTCTCGTTTATTATGGTATGCATATTCCAATAATCCATCCCGATCAGCAGGATCAACATGAAAGAACATTGGACTTCTCAGATGAGAAATGTCAAAAGTTTTGAACAACCGTTTCCATTGACAAAGCCAATCATCCCCAGCCGCATCAAGCACAAGAATATCCTCTACAGATCTACCACAGTCTTTGATTGAACAAGCCTGTAGGACATTGCCATTTTTATGTTTGAGGCTTGTCTGATTACGATGTTTAGCTATCCAATGATATCGACGGTGTTCTTCTTCTGTAAACACTGCAGATGGAGTTTGTTCTCTGAGTCGTGCACAAACAGCAAGACCACATGGACCTGCACCAATGACAAGGATATCATGGATCTTTATCATTATTATTATCGTTCGTAATTAAAATAGCACCGATTTTATTGGTATAAATGACACGGTCACACAACAAAAGTACATAATGAAAGGAAAGATATAGACTCTTTAACATCTTATTCATTGACTTACAGTGAGGACATTGCGGTCCTGTTATTCAGGCCATTCGGGTATTTGACTTGACATGCTGATAGATACAAAAATAGAAACGAGGGAAAGCTTTCTAGAAAAGACATGAACCTATCATGTAAAATATAGATCAAGCCCTTTTGAGATTTCTCAAGTTTATTTACGATTTGCCTATAGTGACCGTCTACTAGGATGATTTACAGTATCTTATCTAGCGTATTCATTCACTTAGACAATCAGCCACGATAGACTACCGAGTTTTATTACCAAAATTCTTTGTCGGGTAAAGCAGATGAGCTCAGGGTCTCAAAGTTTGACCCCACCCTACGCCAAGAAACAGTGGCGCCGTTCTCCGTCTTCTACGAAAAGTGGATACCTTTGTGGAAAGACTTATGACACACACATAATTGCTGGATATCTGTTACAAGCGTTAATATGTAGTAGACTGTATACCGCGTAAGTAATGTATACGCTTACACAGCAGCAGCCAAAATAATACAATCACTGCATTGCTACCCTCGTTTTACAATAAAAAGAAATAACTAGAATACTACAGTCTGCAGATAACTTTATTTCAGGACGTTTTGGATATTCGCTACTATCGCTGTAGTCATGGACATTATAATTTGTATATTATGGATTCCGTCCTTTGACAGACCGATCACTGTGCTAATTTAATCACCGTTGTGTTGCTACAATGGTGGAAACTTGGGTAAGTCTATGAATAAATTGACATGATTCTTCCCTCTTTTTTCACCTCTTTTTTCATCTCTTCTCTCTGTGCTTTTCACTCTTCTGATCAAACAAGTCGGGGAAGAAAAAAGACTTCAAGATGGTTTCTTTACGGAGTGTACATTTCTTACTAGCTTGTTTATTTGCTTGGAACGTAGTAGCATCGGCAGAGGCAGATTCCCTTCTTGAGAGTAGAGCTTCTGTACAATGCGTAAGCAGTGATAAAAATATTGCATTTTTGAGAAAGAATGTCCGACAACCGTCCATGTTTTGTAATTGGTGGCTAGAGCGGTATGTAACATATTGTTCAGTCGTTAATAGTATGTGATCCTGATATAATCAAGTAAACGCGCCATTGCACCATGGTCATCTCTTTCCTCTAGCACAACAACAAATGCTTGTAGATGTATTCGATCAAGGCGGAGTTTACGAACAAGCCAGATGAAATCTGTCAAAGCTCCAAAGAATAGAATTTCTTCTGCTTATATTGCCTACCAATTCAATTCACCAACTGCATTTTGCAAGTTTTGGACTATCTCGTAAGTAGATTTCGAGTATTGTATGTTGCATTTTCATTAATATATGCTCTAGTAAATCGAGAACATCGGGACCCTTGGACTCTTTACTCTCTCCAAGACAGGTATATTCTGCATGTTCGCTTGTTCTACAAAAGAAAACTACCACAATCACCACCAAAAAGACGTCAAGCACTAAGAAGAAAACTACTACATCTACCAAGAAGAAGACTACTACATCTACTAAGAAGACAACCACTACATCTACTAAAAAGACAACCACTGCATCTACTAAAAAGTCTACCAAGAGCACGACAAAAACAACTTCCAAACCAAAGTCAAGTTCTTTTACATCCTCGTCTTCTTCTTCTTCCTCTACCACTCCAAAAACAACCATTGTCAGCACTTCAGTCGGAACTACAACACTTACAGCTGTCCCAGAAAGCACAATCTCGACGCAAATTTCAAGCTTAGCAGCATCAACAAAGTCTATATTGTCGAGCAGTCTCAGCCTGTCTTTTTCAACTGCATCAACGACAACAAAACCAACAAGTGCAATTGTTTCCACTAGTTTATCATCATCACTCGTCATCAGCATCATTCCGACAAGTCAAACTACAATAGGACAACCAAGTATGATATCAAACTCTCAGACTACTCTCGACACATCTTCAAATGCAAGCTTGCAACCGTCCAGTGCTACGACTTTTGATGTTGAGACATCCTCTACAACTACCTCCCTTTCTTCTTCTCAGACATCCACAGGCTCCACTACATCCCTTGAACCATCTTCCACTACTACTTCCTCAACGAATTCATCTACAACAAGTACATACTTGACGTCATTCTTACCCACATTAAGCAGTTCAACTTTTACATCTCAATCTAGTTCTGTATCGTTGACATTATCATCATCATCATCTTCGTTATCATCATCATCATCTTCTCTGTCATCAACATCTTCGTCAACATCTTCATCAGCATCATCATCATCATCATCATCAACGTTATCATCATCGTCATCAACAACTAGCATTCCATCTACAACTATATTCTCATCTTCTTCTTCATCTTCATCATCGAGCACGACTACTTCCAGCACGACAACTCTTGCACCATTACCTGTCAGACAATTTGCAGCTAATCCAAGGTTTGCATTCACAAACAATACTGCAGAAGGTTGGTCCGTCCCTGATAACACATACGAGACAAACAGAAATGGGTGGCATGCTATTAATCTTTATGCCGGACCACCAACCTTAATTCTGTCTCAGAATATCACCAGCGTCGATAGCGATTACTTTTACATCATTCACGTTTTCTACTACGGCCGACCTGTTTCCGGTCCTACAGGTTCATTCGAAATCCTTGTCGGTAATCAAACCCTGTATGCTACCGATGTAGTATATTCTAGCGGTACAACTCCGGCTTTATTGGAGCGCGCCATTGTCTTTCGACCGAGCGACGAAATGGATATAGCCGGCGATGGTGAACAAGATTATGACTTTCAATTGATAGCTGCAGGAATGAGTCCCATTTCCGTCGAAATCAACACGGCTGAATTCTGGGGTCCTTTCTACACGCAACAAGATGCTGATTCCTACGCCGCTAATGCCTGGCCATCGGCTGTCGTTATCGAACCTTCTACAGATGGAAATGTTACGACGACGATTTATCCCGTCGTTCAATCTTCCTCATCAACATCAACCTCTTCATCAACATCATCATCAACAAGTACGACAATGTTTTTGTCTACTAGTACAAGCACTACCAGTACTACTGACGTTTCATCAACATCAACCTCGACCTCGACTACTACTACTGCTTCCCCAATTCCGACCCCGGATGCCGGTCCAGGTGTTATTGGTGATTAATCAGTAATTTCCTCTCATTCATTTGTTCATCTAATTATATGACGAGGCCGGAAGTGGTATGTAATCATGGACAACCCTTTTTTTTTCTCCGATAGCGATTTTTATCCACACCAATTATTAATAGACAGGATATATACTATATACATATTTAATGCAATATCTAGTCGTGATGACGACTTGTTCTTCCATTTGAATTTATGTGTCTGTGAAATCATGTACAAAAGTCATAACAAAATCCGTGTGCATTCAAATCAACTAACTCAGTAGTGTAATAAATTGTAAAAGATACTATTTACCATAGAGAAAGATCCACACTTGTAAAAACAAACAGACATATAAATAAATTATATACAAATCCCTAAGAGGCCAATATTTTGAATCACCGACGAATAATAATAATGATAATCAAATAACACCCCCTAGCCTCAACTTTCTCAACCCGTTTCCGGCATGTGAAGCGGTTCCTCGCACGTCATCCAAAGACTGTCCTAATCCCATCATTGAAGAATTACCATCAAACCCCCACACTGCTTCTCGACCTCCAAAGCCCGACTGAGAATGTAAAGCCAGAGAAGCTTCCGCATACCCTGCTTCTCGACCGATGGCGTAGCCAGCAGAGAATGAAATTGCGCTCAATACGACGCCCACGCCGACGGAGACTATCCAAGTCAGGATCGTGGGCGTCAGCCATGTTTCGAAAATAGAGGGGTCGAGGTCAGAGGAAACAGAAAGGCAGGAAGTTGAAGAAGATCTCCGACGCTTTTTATGGCGAGGGGAAGAGAGTTGGTCTTGGGATGGAGTACGTTTGTGGTGATCTCTTGAAGATTGAACGCGAGAAGAAGATGAATGGTATGGAGAGGTTGTTAGAGATGTTTGTTGGATTGTAGGTAGTATACAAGGATCAAAAGCTGTTTGTTGAGCGTGCATGGGCGTTACGTTTGTTGAAGCTGTGATGGGTGAAGAAACGGGTTGATTCATGATTGTGTTCATTGCTGATTCGGAAACTAAACGAAACGATAAAGGACCATTATTGTTATTACTATGATTATTGTCCGAATACGTTCGTCGTCGGTTTATATCAGACGGTTGAGTGAGTCGTGATTTGGTCAAACCTCGAGCAGCAGCGGCATATGATAACAAGGTTGATAAACTTGCTCGTAAAGCATCATGAGTCTCCGTCGGAGATGTTATTCGAGCTGGTAGGGATCTACGAGTCGTACTACATCGATATAACATAGGTCTTCTTCTAGACAATGTTTGATTCTGCTCCTCAGGCTGTGATGACAAACTTTGGCCTACGGGAGTCAAGACTGTCGTCTGTAGAGCACGATTCTCTGTAACTATTGGTAAAGGCTGAGAGAATGCATTTGGAGGTGGCCGAAATGAATTCTGATGCGTCTCCCCTATGATATGTTTTGTCCGTAGAACGTCATTAATATCGTCATCCTCACTTATAATAGCTTGTTCGTGCACATCTGTTTCATTCCTGTCATTCTTAGACGATATGATTCTTCTTTCGCTGCTCTCGCTTTCACTCTCCTCCGTCTGATCTCCGCTACTTGCGATATTGATGATTCTAAAGGAGGATTTGCTTATCTTTGAATGATGTAATGGCTCGGGCCTACTACGTGTTCTTCGCTTTCGACCAGAAGGTATTACAGAACTATTTTGTACACGAAGACCCGTTGTCACTATCTCTTCCATACCAGAGGATAAAGAAGATGATGAAGGCGCCGATGAAACTTCAAGCCACGAATCTACGCATAATTAGGAAAAGGTCGTGTCAGTCTCATGTCATGTCTTTTACTGACCATCTCCATGACCAGAGACTTGCGACTCCATATTACGAGACGTATCCGCTATAGAACTTGACGAAACTACCGGCAAAGTTGACTTTGGTGAGTTGTCCATATCCTTTTTTGCCGCAGCGGTGAGGAAAGAAGGGTGAGATAAATCTACAACGGGTGCAGGTCCATGCAGAAGAACTCCTTTAACTTCTGAATCTGATCTAATGTAGTGATTCAGCGTCGGACGTATGTTGTCAATGAATTTCTGACGTCTGACTAATTAGCGCATAAATTAACCAGTCAGCCATTCAAGTTTAGATCAGCGTTCAGATTCCAAGGGTCATGCATACTCGAGAAACCGTTTACTGTAGTCTGATGATGTCAATCGAAATGCGGGGTATTCGGCTGTCTTCAGTAAACATGGTTCGCCCAGAATTCAGGGTCCAACCAGAACCAGCCACAATGATCAAGATACAAATATCATCATATAGTGAAATACATACAATAGACAGGGACTGGTACATACAATAAGAATTGCATTTAAAAGTTCATAATCAAAGTTCTTTTCAAATTAATCTAAAATGCATCACAGCAATGACTTACGAAATAAACTACTTTTAGCATCATTATATACTTGAATAAGAAACCGTTTAAAAGGTCATCTTTCTGCCTTGGAAATCTCCAAATCCACCACGGTTTGTTGATCCACCACGACCTCCACCGCGGCCGCCACCGAATCCACCTCTTCCACCTCTACCTCCACGGCCGCCTCCACGACCACCGCGGTCACCACCACCTCTGCCGCCTCGGAAGCCGCCACGGCCTCTACCACCACCACCGCCATTGTCGTTACTGCGGGCTCCTGCAAAGTCAAGCCGAATGTTTCTTCCTGCAATGTCAGCTCCGTTGAGTGCTTCAAGCGCGGCCTTTGCTTCGTCAACAGTGCTGAATTCTACGTAACCGAAACCCTTGAGATTTCCGGAATCTGCATCCGTTGGAAGACGAACTGCGTTGATAGTACCATATTCTTGGAATGTCTCACTGAGCATGTCTTGGGTGGCATCGAAAGAAACGTTACCAACAAAGAGGGTACTGCTTGGCTCGCTGGCTCGGCGGTCACCAAATTGTTGAGCACGAGCTGCAACTTGATCACCTCCATATGAACGATCTGGACGAGGCTTGCCAAAGTCGATGTTCATTTCACGACCGTCAACTTCGAATCCTTGCTTGGCGTCGAGTGCAGCGGTTGCTGACTCAATCGAGCTAAACTCAACGTATCCGAATCCTTTTGAACGACCATCTGTTGAGATGACACGTGCACCAACAACGTCACTAAACTCAGAGAAGACTTGTGCGAGCCAGTCATCGTCAACATTGAAGGATAATGATCCGACAAAGAGGGTCTTGGATGGTTCACCGACAGGTTCTCCATTGGATTTGATTCTCTTTTGCGCTGGTCCAGCATCGGCCTCTGCTTTACGTTTCTTGCCCTGATCTTGTGCAGGCGCAGCCTTCTTTTCGTCTTCGGAGTCATCTGAACTGTCGGATGCCATCTGTATTGTGTTAGTATAAAATCGTATTGGACGATCAATAGAAACAAACCTTGACATCTTCACCATCCTTCTTCGTCTCTTCCTCAGAGTCAGAATCGGAATCTGCGCTATCCTCAGCAGCTTTCTGATTTCCGTTCTTAGCGGGCTTCTCATCCTCATCTTCCGAAGAATCATCAGAAGACTCATCGGCCTTGGCTGCCTTGGCTGAGCCATTGGCCTTGGCTTTCTTTGGAGCTTCTGCCTCGCTTTCGTCGGAGCTCGAACTGTCGCTGTTGACCTCTTCAGCTTTCTTAGATTTGCTGTTGGTCTTTTGTGCAGATTTCTTTGGGGCTGTCTTCTCGGAAGCGCTTTCATCACTGCTGTCGTCTTCTGATGACGATGATCCAGGTGTAGGTTCCCGTTTTTTCTTGCTGTTCTTTTCAGCACTCTTTACAACAGCCTTGGCTGTCTCTTTGCTCTTTGCTTTGGCATCAGCGGCAGGTTTTGTGACACGTCCACTTTTGACGGCTTTCAAGGGGTCTTCCACGACCGACTTGACGGCATCAACTGCCTTGGCGACGATGCTTTTGTCTTTTGCCATTTCTAATAACTTTTAGTTAGTATAATGTAACCACTTTATCAAATATAAGCCTTTAAATCCAACAAATTGCGCAAAATCATTGTGAAACAAATGACAATATCAGAGCCCTCAGAAAGATCAACGTTTTGTCCGTTAAGCGGCTATGTGTTCCCACAAATGCCTTGACAGAAATAGCAATGCAACACCCCGCAAGAGATCATTCTCTGTGAGCCTTTATTCACAAGGAAAAAGGAACTCGCAAAGAAGAAAGCGAAAGCCCACAAGCCCACGAGTATCCCGCTGAGTCATATTCGAATGAATAGATCCCCTCTAAGAGTCATTCCTCGATCATGAAGAAAACTCGTTCGAGATATATCAAACGATAGGAAAAGCCAACGCAAATTATAGGAAAAGCCCACAACTGAACTAAGCGACGAACCGATTATGTTTTATTGATGATGTAATAGAAATTCTCAATGTTATAAACTCCTATCTATGAAAAAATAAGGAGGTGAGGATAATTGAAGTAGAGAATCAAATACGGCGGGCGGAGATACTTATAAAGCACTCGAGGCAAATATTTTTTTCACAGGGTCCGAGCTTATTCCTATGACAGAAAAAAATTCACGTTCTGACGGAATACTGGCTTCGAAGCTTAAATATCAACGAGGTTGGGCTTGTGAAGATGCTTTCCGGCGATCGCTAATCAATGTCATGCAGTCTAGATTATATTGTTGGCGGGCACAAAAGTTATGTTACGATCTGTAGAGCGTGAGTTAGAGTGGTGTATTATTTATCTATCGCAATTTTGTACCATCCATGGCTTGCGCCTCCGCTGCTAGAATACTACGCATGCTAGTTAAGTGTTTACAGTATCATCTGCAAAGCCCGCTATGTACATCCCGTTCTTTGTTCTGACATGTCCTCGCCTAAAGCAACTCTGGGTCTGTGTTACTATAATTATTAAAGGTTGAAAAGGACAAGCGGAATACGGTCCTAAACTCCGGATGTTGTGGTCTTCATACTACCACCACCTACATCATGCCGCAAACAAAAATTGCCACTAGTCATCCTGTTCCTCTTGATCTGGTTCTTGTGCGAAACAACTCCCGTTTCCATATCGATACCTTTTAGCACCTTGCATTTCCAATGGCTTCTGTGTTTAGCTTGGAAGGCAAAGGCTTGAAACTCGACTCTGCGACAGATATCAATGCTCATATACAGCCATTAAAGGATAACTCCGATGTAGAAGAGATTCGCTTTCAGGGAAACACTCTAGGTGTTGAAGCTTGTGCCGAGCTGGCTCAAACGTTAAAGACAAAATCGTTACTTCGAGTACGTGATATTGCTGGGGTCCATTTTACAGCATGTTCTAACTATATCTAAAGACAGCAAATCTAGCAGACATATTCACGTCAAGATTATTATCCGAGATCCCGCCAGCATTACAGTCTCTGCTGACTGCTTGCAACGCTCTACCGAACCTCACTACGATAAATCTGTCAGATAATGCTTTTGGCCTCAACACGATCGAACCGTTACGACCTTTTCTATCGCAGCACGTGCCTTTGCAACATCTCATCCTAAACAACAATGGTCTAGGTCCAGCAGCTGGCATCCTTGTCGCTGAAGCACTTGTACAATTAGCAGATCAAAAGGTACAACGTCAACTCGATAAATCAGCAAACGTTCCGGAATTGGAAACTGTAGTATGTGGCCGGAACAGACTCGAAGCTGGTTCAATGGCGGCGTGGGCAAGAGCGTATACTGCAAACTCTCATGTGAGAGAAGTCCGAATGGTGCAAAACGGGATACGACAAGAAGGTATAGTAATGCTATTACGAGATGGATTGTCAAAATGCAAGAAGTTGGAGGTTTTAGATCTGCAAGACAATACATTTACAAGTCTTGGCTCCTGGGCATTGGCTGATGTTATATCCTCTGGAGCTTGGCCTGAACTCCGAGAATTAGGCATCGGGGACTGTTTACTAAAAGCAAAAGGTGGCATAGCTGTCATGCAAGCTCTAACTTCTGGAAAATGTGAAAAGTTGGAAGTACTAAAGGCGCAGTATAACGAGATTGACAGCGAAGGCCTTGCAGCACTGAGGGCTGCATTACCTCGACTTCCAAAATTGCGACGAGTAGAGATAAATGGCAACAAATTCACCGAGGAGGACCCGTCGTTGTTTGACATAAGAGCAATATTAGAAGAACGAATGGAAGCTGCGGGAGGTAATATGGAAAGTGGGGAATGGGGTATGGATGATCTCGATGACTTGGAGGAGGAAGACAGTGACGAGGATGGAGATATTACCGAGGATGATATTACCGATGTCAATGTCAATTCTCCAGCCATGGGAGCCAAGTCTCCAGCCATGAGTCTTGGTTCGCCGTTGATGGGTTTCAAAGGGGCGTCCGTGGAAGGCGAAAAGCTTATTAAAGATGACACCGCAGCTGAAGATGCACCAGTAGCAGCGCGTGCAGATCCGTCTGTTGATGATTTGGCAAACACATTGGGTAAAACTGAAATCAAATAAGGTGCCGGGTTTGGAATGGAGAGTTGGGTATCATAATTACTTGCCGAATAGAAATGTCATGGCGAATAAATAAAGCTAATTATTATTCCTATAACGATAAATTGCACGTGACTCGATACTTTAGGAATTGTCGTGTTGTATAATTACTGACTACTACCTTGTTATACACCATGGTCAATGCTATGTCATCGCTGGACACCTTTCAGTGAGCATGCCGAATGACCCTAAGCCTGGATCTCTGGTAAGGTGTTGACCACAAAGCCAGATATGGCTGCGACACCCACAGATGTGTTCTCTCCCGGCTCAGCAACTCAATCGCCAGGTATAGGTAGCACTACTAACACGATCAATAACAACAATGCACGTCCAAGTCGATCCACCACTCAATTTTCTATCGAGACCTTTTCCACACCAGATTTTATAGTCAAAGACTTTGTCGAAGCTTTATCCGAATCGTCGATTCCAACCTTTCGTCGACCAAATCAACCAGGCCAATTGACCACTCAACCTCCATCGAATATCCAAGCATTCGATCCCAAACCACTCATACGATCTTTCGAACAAGCCCTTAACGGATTGAAAACGTTGAGCGAGGATCTCGAAGTGCGCGAGAACGAACTCAGCACAAATGTCCGACGAGCAGAAGGACAACATGTCTCCAATATAACATCGCGCGCAGCAGAGTTGGAGAAATCTCTAGAATCGTTTCGAGATCTTGAGCGGAATCTGAGTGGGGGTGGAAAGTCCAGTGGCAACGCGGCGGTAAGGATAGGCGAGAAATTGGAAGAATTGGATAAACAATTACAGAGAGCGCAGGATGCTAGATTTGTACTCATGTGTTGGGTGGAAGTCAGTACAAAAGGAGAACTCAAGAGTTTGGATGATGTCAGGAGACAAGGTGGAGGCGGAGGAAAGGTCAGATGCGCAAAAATAGCGAGACAATTACTGAAGATAAGTCAAAGGATGCAAGGACAGATTGAAGATGATAAGTTGAGAGGAATGAATGATCCGAGAGGTCAATTTGGGAGTAAAGGTCTGAAATGGAAACCTCAAGAAGTGTTGGAAAGATTCTTGGAGACTTTGGAGAAAGATTTACTCGGTCAATTTGATGAATATTATCGCAAACAGAACTTTGATAAGATGAAGGAATGTGCGGCAGCACTAAAAGACTTTGGGGACGGCTCTAGTGTCATGAGTATGTTTGTGAATCAGCACCAATTCTTCATCGATAGAAGTCAACTAGTTACGGATGAAATGTCGACAGATACGACTATGTGGGAGAAATTAGCCGATCCAGAACAAGAACCGCCTGGGATTGAACAAAGTTTACAGTCATTAGTCGATGAAGTTAGAGTAGTGGCACAAGAGGAAAGTTTTATAATCAAAAAAGCATTTCCATATTATGAAGAAGTATTGGAAAGGTTTCTGCAAAGAGTATTTCAGCAACCAATACAACAAAAATTGGAACAGGTTCTTGATAAAGCCAACTCAATATCTGTTTTGGCGTTCTTAAGGTCGTTGCAATCCAGTAAAGCATATATATCACAGTTAGTGGATGAATTAAAGGCACATGGCTTGACTGAAAATCCCGAGGCAGCATCAACAAAGACCTGTATTGTCCTTGATCAACAGTTGGATGATCTTTTTAGTCCATACCTAGCTGCACCTGCTTATATTGACCGTGAAAAACGTAGTCTAGAAGAGTTGTATTCGTTTCTGTTGTTTAAATTTACAACTTTTCATGTAAGTGGTTGATTCTCTCGCTTTATGAACATGTTCACATTCTGACGTTTACACAGGCGCGAAGACGAAAAGTCCCAGTCTCATATCTTGGATCGTTACAGGCAAGAGGTAAAGAAATGGTTGTAAATGCAAGAGAAAGATATCTAGACCGTTTAGACTCGGCAGACATACCCGTGTCACAAAAAGAGATGCTTGCAAAACTTGCCGGCTTAGGCTCGTATTATGCTAATCGAGACGAGGTTGACTTGACGGAAAATGATGGCAAATTGAACGTACAAACAGCATTACGAATGTTAAAATGGTTAGCAGAAAGTGTCGGTCGTGGTCTAGAACTGGCAAATGGGCATGAAACTCCTAAAGATGTCCGCGAACTGTTGAATATTCTTATCGAACACATGGGTGATTCTTACCTCGAAGTAGCCTTGAACGCTGCTCTGGACTCTGCCCCACCAGACAATCTCAAGGTTGAACCAGATTATATTTATTTGGAAGGTTTACGAGAATGTAACGAAGTCTTGCATCTAATGGCAGTGACTATAAAAACGGTGATAATGCCTCTTGCAGCGTCGAACCTCACGATCAAGCGAGAATTAGATAAAAGAACAGATACTTTTATTGACAAGATGGAATCAAAGTTCGACGTCATCATAAACAAGACGATTGATGCCGCACGAAATTGGACGTCAAAACTACTTTCGAACCAGAAAAAGTCTGACTTTCGAATAGAGGAACATATGCAAACGCCGACTAGTATAGCCATCTGTGCGTTCCTCAACAAAACGTATAAAGCTGTAGCTGCTGTTTTTTCAGGTCCTGTACTTGATAGTTTTGGACACGAATTGGCACTAGAAGTCAGATCATTATTATTGGTTCATTTCCGATCGTTTCAAGTCAGTCTGACCGGTGGAATAGTGGTGAAGCAGGATATGACTTTATATGTAGATCAACTGAAGAAATTCAACCTGCCAAAGTCTTTCGATTCGAGTCTGGAAATCTTGATGGAGATACCGAATATATTCGCTCTAAGTGCGGATGCTCTGAAGGATAGATTGCGAGGTATTGGTGGACAGACTTTATTGGGCGTTGAAAAGGCTGATCTAAAGCCTTATATCTTGAAAAGAGAAGATGCCTATTCAGTGCAGATACAATCTGCTTTGACTTCACTTTGATGATGATGAGATGAATGTATGTAACGATGTATATGAGTATAATATTCTTGAACTATATTTAATTCTAGAATGGTAAATTTACCAGGCACGGACACCATCTTTATGTACTATTCCCTTTTCACCTTCCTTTGCGCGATCACCTTTGATGATTCCAAGAATCGTCTCGCCACTGACTCTAGGATCTCCAGCATTACCTCCAGCAGAAACCTCCTGCTCTGAAGTGCCTCGGATATTCGACTTGACCAAGCCCGGACACATGGTGTAGACTTTTAGTCCCTTGTCAGCAAAAGCTCCTCTTTCCTGCATGGCCAACATGTTCAACGCGGCCTTTGAGACGTTATAAGCGTCAATGTTGGGGAACGACGCATACATAGTCCCGGCAAACATCGGACTGTTAGCATCAATTGCTTCGGCGATAGAACCAAGACTCGACGAGACGTAGACCGATGTTTTACCCAAGTCTGCTGACGAAGCAAGTAGGAATGGTCGGAATGCGTCAGAGACTAATGCCGGTCCAATCACGTTTGTGGTCAGACATGCATTGAAGCGCTCGGTCACGGATGATGAAGTGTTGGCCACGCCGGCGTTGTTGATCAGGATATCTAAAACATCTCCATATTGGGCCTTGTAGTCCTTTGCGGCAGAAGTGACGGACGATTCGGACGTGACGTCTAGAGTTAATGTCGAGATCTGTCCGTGGATAGGGTTGGGGGGATTCGTCAGTAAGGAAGTCTTTGCTGCTTCGGCTTTGCTAATGTCTCGACATGCGAGAATTACGTGAAACGATGGGGACGATTGTTCCAAGAGGATTTGTGCAGTCGCATATCCAATTCCAGAGTTTGCACCTATATGAAGATGAATCTCAGCTTGGGCACGGAGGTGTAAAGTGGAATGACATCACAAGCATACCGGTAATGAGGACTTTTAATTGTGACATTTTTAATTGGAAGATTTATATAAGAGAGACTAGATAAAAGTCGGATGAGAGTAAGAGAAACTGCTATGTGAGGACTGATTCGCTTTTGTAGTTACTTCCATAGAGTTTCTCCGTGCAGACGGTGAATGAAGTCGTGCTTACAAAGCTCATCTTATCTCCGGCGTTGTCAATGACTAAAGATGCTGAAATTTGTCACCAATTCCGCAAAGTCCGACGCTATGGACTGACGGTTTCTCGTCCCAAGGCATTGATGCACTAACTTACCTTGTAGAAGGTCTTTACCAAATTACGGTAAGTATCATATATTTCCGAGATGTATGCTAGTAAGACGACATTTCGACATGATCATTTACGTAGGGAGAACAAATGTCTTGTATTCTTTATAGTTATTTCTTGTGAATTGATACATACCCCTTGAAATGGCAACAGAAACGAATACCTTTGTAAAATCTCTTTGCAAATAACCATTACTACTGTCGTCCTGTCGTCGTGCTGTGTAGTAGAAAGGCCGATGGAAACCCCAGAAAAGCTCGGACCAACAGTAAACCTCCAAAAGTTCTCATGGCACAGAAATTTTACCCGCACCAATAAAAATTTACTTGCTACAGCAGACAGGTGTGGTTGAAAATTAGAAACCACAACAAGTTTGCCCAATAGGCAAGTCAAGAAGCATGGCACTCGTCAAGGCCGGGGAAGATCTCGACATGACAATAAAGCCTGAAAACATCACGCCTTCGGTAGATACTTCAGCATGGCCTTTATTGCTCAAGAATTGGGAAAAATGTAAGTCGTATCCTTGAGTCGAATGAAGAATTATTTATACTGATACAATGATCAGTACTCATCAGAACTGGCCACTTTACTCCCATTCCTAATGGATCTACACCATTGAAACGAGATCTCAAATCGTACATCTCCAGTGGTGTCATTAACCTCGACAAACCATCGAATCCGTCGTCGCACGAAGTCGTCGCTTGGGTCAAGCGGATATTAAGAGTCGATCGAACTGGTCATTCTGGAACTTTGGATCCAAAAGTCACGGGTTGTTTGATCGTTTGCATCGATCGTGCTACTCGATTGGTGAAATCGCAACAAGGAGCTGGAAAGGAATATGTTTGCGTCATCAGAATGCACGACAAGATTCCAGGCGGCGAGAAGCAATTCGCAAGAGCACTCGAGACATTGACTGGTGCTTTGTTCCAACGTCCTCCTCTCATCAGTGCCGTCAAGCGTCAACTTCGTATCAGAACGATTCACGAATCAAAACTTTACGAATTCGACAATGAGCGACAATTGGCTGTGTTTTGGGTTTCTTGTGAAGCTGGAACGTATATCCGAACCCTCTGTGTTCATCTTGGACTCTTACTTGGTGTAGGAGCTCACATGCAGGAGTTGAGACGTGTGCGAAGTGGAGCGATGAGTGAAGAAAAGGACATGGTCACTTTACATGATGTTCTTGACGCCCAATGGCTTTATGATAATCAACGCGATGAAACTTACCTCCGAAAAGTCATTGCACCTCTCGAGTCTCTTCTTACCGGATATAAACGTATTGTGGTCAAGGATTCGGCAGTCAACGCCGTTTGTTACGGTGCCAAACTCATGATTCCAGGTCTTTTAAGATACGAAGCTGGAATTGAAGTGCACGAAGAAGTCGTTTTGATCACAACAAAAGGTGAAGCCATCGCAATCGCGATTGCACAAATGTCCACGGTTGAATTGTCAACTTGCGATCACGGAGTCGTTGCAAAGGTCAAGCGATGTATCATGGAACGTGATCTTTATCCAAGAAGATGGGGTATGGGACCAACTGCCACAGAAAAGAAGAAGATGAAGGAGAGTGGTAAATTAGATAAATATGGTCGCACCAATGAGCAAACACCTGCAAGTTGGAAAGAGGGATATCAAGACTATAATGCTCTAAAAGTCAATGGAGAAGACGTAACATCATCAGTTGGACAGGCCATCGAGGCTGCTCCCGTCAAAGAAGGGATACCAGGACAAGGTTCAGAAAAGACAAAGCGTGAAGATGTCATGAATGCACCAGCAATACCACCTATACCCGTCACTTCTGACGATGCAGCAGCTGAAACTTCAAACAAGAAAAAGCGTAAACATGAAGGAGAAACCGAAGAAGAGCGATCTGAGAGGAAGAAGAAGAAGAAAGAAAAGAAGGAAAAGAAAGAGAAGCGAAAGAGTAAAGCTGAAGCTGAAAGTGAAAGCGATTGATTGTGATTTGTTTTCATAGATTTATGATTGTACAATGGTGTTTTATTTTCTCTGTTCATTCATCATGTAGTTGGATATGGTCTTGATTAATTTAATGCCATATTCAAAAAATAATAAATGCACATCTTTAAATGAAGGACAATAATCCAGTGAGAATGTGAGTATGCAGTATTATTTTTTCACTTTTCTTTGCCAAGATGCCAGCGACTATGTTCCCAATTTTTAACCTTCAATTGATCCGTATCTAACCGCGATGCGATATATCAACTCCACCACATGGTCATGCGACTTGACCCACAATGCAAGCTTAACTAGTGTATGTAATAACGCTAGTGCTTATTGTAAATAAATGCCTCGAGTGTATATAATATCTCATCCATTCCCGTCCCTCTCCTCTCTTTGTGAACTTCGTGGCAGATATAATAACACCAACATAATGACTGAACCTACTACTTTTGATTTCCCCGTAATGGGTGATGCGGAAGTAGAGAACAAGTCTCTCCCAGCATTCATGGTCTCTACCACCCGTGGCTTCTTACCACGTTCCGAGCCTATCGTGACTTTACCTCCCGAGTTCGCACCATTGGAATCAATCCTCTCTCGCATGTCGATCCGCACCATTACCGGCGAAGAGGGTCTTTTGGCCAAATACGAACTAGGACCTACCATTCATAAAGACTTACCTGACTTGAGCGAGCACGTGGAAAAATACAAGGATGATTTACCACTAATGAATGCGCTCTACAGAGATTACTCATTCCTTGTGTCTGCGTATTTACTTGAGCCTTGTCATGAAAGAAATATGAGAGGGGAAGAGTATGGACTTGGACGACAGAGCTTACCGAGGTGTTTAGCTTTGCCTATTTCACGAGTAGCGAACATGTATGTCCCTTTCCTGATCTTTATTATCTTGACACTTTTGAATATGGTGATGAGATGCTGATGGAATATTAGAGCTGGGTTCATGCCTTTTATGGAATATGCTGGTTCGTATGCTTTGTATAATTATAGACTTGAAGATCCAAGACTTGGGTTAGAGTATGATAATTTAAGACTAATTCGGGCTTTTGAACTTGGTATGGATCCGAAATCATCAGAGGCTGGATTTGTCCTTGTGCATGTCGCTATGGTCAAACACTCTGGTGATCTCGTCGCTGGGGCAGTTGATGCACTTCAAGGAGCTCTTGCGAAAGATAGACAAGCTTTTGATACAGGTTTGGCTGATTTGATCTGTGCAATGGTTAAGATCAACAAAGTTATGCATAGTAAGTACTTTTATTACTATTATTGGATAGCGGCGAATTCGTAGTTGATTAATATGATAGCAATGTGGTCAAAGAGTAAACCCAGTGGATATACAAGCTTTCGAACATTCATCTTTGGCATAACTTCGCAAAGCATGTTTCCTGATGGAGTTATTTACGAAGGAGTGAGTGAGAAACCATTGTCGTTTCGTGGTGAATCAGGCGCGAATGATACCATGGTAAGAAATGTCATGAAAAGGAAAGAGAATGTTTGATTAAAATAACAATAATAGATACCTTTGTGTGACAACTTACTACAGATCAACATGCCGAACACACCCTTGACTGCTATACTCGAAGACTTTCGTCAATATCGTCCAGGAAACCACCGAGAATTTTTAGAAGCGGTCAGAAAGCACTCGCAGATGGCTGGTCTCAAACAATTTGCTCTGAGCGATCCAACATCAGCAGCCTTGTATTTACGCGCTCTTGATCAAGTTAGAGCATTTCGATGGAGACACTGGGAATTCACTCGCGAGTATATACTCAAAACAACCTCACATCCAGTTGCTACTGGAGGAAGTCCCATTGTTACAGTAAGTTGCAGTATAAAATATACAGTAATTAAACTGATTATCGAAAGTGGTTACCAAATCAACTTCAAGCCGTCATTGACAACATGAACGATGTTTATCCATCTTGTAGAAATGTGACGGGTGTATCAGACATAATGGACGTTGTCAGATCTCAAAAAGAAGCACTATTGAAAGAGGTGGCCAAGTATCGTGTGGAGAGAAACGTTGCTTAAACGATTTTGAAAATAATCGTTGAAGATTTTCTTTTTATAGGCTGATTGATTGATTGATTTTGTTGTTATTTGTTGACAAGTGGCATTTTCTGGACTCTGCATATGATACCCCGGTGCGAGCAATGAGGCGTAAGAAGATACAGCTTGTTTTTGTTGGTAACCTTGATTTCCATATATATCTCTATATAGTTTGTGTTCAATGTTAAACCATCGTCTCTTTGACGTCTGGAAAATAAAAACGTATAAAAAAACCCTTCTAGCGAGATCTATAAAATAAGGTTTCATTGGAATATATTTCACGTGATAGCCTTTGGCATGCATGTGCCTTGATTTCACAATTGCTCTTTGCCTTTGTTCAAAGTCGCTCACTTCTGTCACAAGTCTACTTTCTTTCTTCTGTGATCGGTCCAGAATCCGAAATCGAGTCCCGAGATTAGCGATCAAGCCAGCTCTAGTCCGACTCTTCATAGTCAAATTCTCGTCCTTGATCCCCATTGCCTCTGACTTTATCCGATCTACAACATACAAATTCGATTGCAAATATGGCTGAAAGAGTGTTGATGTCAGAGTTCAAGGCTTTGGCCAAAGAACCATGGACACATGTAGAACTTGTCAAGGACAACATATTTGAATGGAACGTTGCTGTAATCCCAGTAAATCCAGAATCTATGTATTACGGCGGTTATTTCTCATCAAAAATGACCTTTCCGAAGGATTATCCGTATAGTCCACCACGTAAGACGATATTCCTTTGGTTCATGTTTTAGTACATTGACACGGTCTAGAATTCAAGTTCAAGCGTTCGGTACTTCACCCCAACATCTATCCCGATGGACGATTATGTATTTCTATACTTCATCAACCTGGCGAGGATAGTATGTCTGGAGAACTCGCATCGGAGCGCTGGTCGCCTGCACAAAGAGTGGAATCTGTATTGATAAGTATTCTGTCTTTACTGGATGATGCAGAAATATCATCGCCCGCAAATGTCGACGCCGGTGTGCTGTTCCGCAAAGATCCAAAGGCGTTCAAAGCGCAAGTAGAGAAAAATGTTCAGACAAGTAAGAAGGATATTCCTGTCGGTTTTGTCATGCCTACAAACGCGGCAGTTTATACGAAAGAGGAGGAGAAACATAATTTCATCTGGAACGATTCTGAAGAGGAAGAGGGGGATGATTTCAATGGTAGTGAGAGTGATGCTGAGGAAACTCGCGATGATGACGATGATGAGGATGGGGATAAGAAGTCGCACAAGCACGAGAGTGAGAGTGATTGAATAGAAATCATTATCCTGGCAAAGGTCAGTATTTACGAATAAAGAGAGTCTTTTATTTGATGCATTATTAGCGAGCACGGGCGTTGTCATCATATACATTATACTAGTAACATGCATATACTCTTTTCTCTTATTGTTTCTTCTATTGCCCGTCATGATTGCATTCTCCTTGTTTCGTATGTAAGCAGGGTGTAATCATGAGTTGACTTATTCGCTTAAATTTGTGGAGATGACGTAAACTCCTTGGTCCAAAAAAACAATACCTTACTGCTGTATGTCGTTTCTTGAACAAGCCTATATTGCGGAAATGTCATGATCAAGTAGGGCAACACATCGTGTATAGAGGAATAGCTTGTTAGAGTAATGAGGTAGTGCTCAGGCAAGGCTACTAACCATATGTTTGATTTCAAACGAGTCGAATCATGGCTGTCGAACCTTCGGAGGATGACATTACTTTGGTCTCGGAGGTGACGCAAGCTGACAGAGAATCAGCACGAAGGTACTTGAGGGTATGTTATCTCACTGTTTGACGGTTTTCGGTACTATGGATACTAACATCTAGCAAAGGCAAAGGATAATAGCGTGGAAAAGGCAATTAGCGCTTTATTGGATCAGGAAGATATATCCGCGGCAGAGGTAGCATTGAGAATCCGCCCAGAATTGTGGAAATACGCTGATTAGGTCTTATAGAACTCTCAGATATGGGACGAATCAGCGTTTGGAGCAGATCGAGCAGGCAATGCGCCTAATTCATCACAAATTTCAGGTATAACATCCGAACAATTGTCATCCAACCAAAGCTGACGAGTCTTTCAGGGACGAATGATGGTCTACGTACATATACTACAAGTGCAGCTCCGACCCGCGGTAACTCGCCAATACCTACTTTGCGACAGCCGCAAACGAAAGACGAAGAAGATAAAGAGATTGAAATGGCATTGGCAATGTCGCGACAGGCTGATGGAACAGCAGGTCAAGATGCACTGAAGGGTGTGAAGTCCCCCTCCGTACAGTTCGGGCCTGCAAATAGAAACCATTACGATGCCCGAGACTGGGCAGTGACCACGTCAACAACAAGAGAGCAACCATTCACTGAAGAAATATTGCCCGATGTTAATGCTCCTATGCGTAAGCATCATGGTTATGAACCTCGATTTCTCAAACCATCACTTGCAGGCGATTATCTTTCAAGCTTCCTCACGATTGCACATGCCATTCCCCTCGCGCGAGAAGCTTTATTAGCTTCAAAATATGATTTAATGTCATACGGGCAAGATGCTGACTGGTGGAGGGGCCATGCTATTAACTTGTCAACGATAACGACAGATGATGTCAACATAGAGTCCATCTCTTCAGCTTCAATGCATATTTCACGAAACTATATCATAGAGATGCAAAGATTGATGGCTTTTCTGGATAGCAGCGATAGATCATATGCATGTACTGAAGGTCTACTTCGATTACCCAACCATGCTGACACGGAGGGTCTTAGTTCTCCGGAAAGTATCTTGGACAGAGTGATGCACCAGTGGGAATCAGCCGTTCAACCCACTCAAGATGTATCTCATGTTTTCCACTCGGTAATTGGTAATACAAATCCAGAAGCAATAAGAACACCACATATGTGGTCACTTCCTCTGAATATCTCCATCGATGATCGACCGGAGAATGGTGTTTTGACTCTCACAGACATAATGACGAATGCTCTTTGGGAAACCGATCCTAATGATCCTAACCAATGGGACACTTTTATAGAACAAGAAGCCAAGGTCTTGGCAATGCGAATAACACAAGACGAACCTGTAACGGATAAACTTCAGATCATAGCTCCTAGTGAACTATACATTGATAAATACTTAAAGGCCAACATCGAAGCCACTCGACATATACGTCGAGATATGGTAGGACTAAGGAGAAGAATAATCCAAATCGAGACGATCCAAAATAGACTTGTCAAAATGGATCACCCAAGTAAAATCGAAAAGGTTGAACTATCTGCATTAGTAAAGTCAGCAATGGCATTTCTGATGGGGACTACTCGTGAAGCAGTGATTGCAGAGAATGATGCTAGAGGAATCGATATACCTGTTCAACAGATATATTTGCCTCAAAAAGAGCAATATGATTATAATATGGTTGCCTTGAAGCTAGAGGAGATCTTGAACAGTGTATTCCAGAGGTTAAAAGTACTGGAAGATGAAAAACAAAAGACTAAAGATCTCTTGGCAGGGCTAGTGTCATCACGACCCGAAGGCTTCAACGGAATGGAACACCGTTATGCTTTACGTGGAGTGTCTACGAAACCAAATATCACTTATATATTAAAACCACGACCTGTTATTACTTCAGATGACGGCATGACAAAGACTTATGCCAATACTGATTTTGATGATGAAGATGCGCCAGAAGGATGGATGTGGTGGAGATTAGAATACGACACATCATCAGCTATGCCACGAATATTAAAAACTGAGTCGACGCAAGATGATGTCTTGAGAGCAGCAGAATTAGAACATACCTCGGCATTGCTAGTTTATGCAAGCGATGATGCAATGTCTACTCCAGAAATACCGTCCGAATTATCTCAACCTTTGAAAGAATTCATCAAGAACGACAACAATCTTTTCCAGCAAGATCTCCTGAATCAGGAAACACCTCCAACTTCTTATAATTGGGCCAATAATAATAACAATAGTAACAATGATGGTTGGATAGATGTCTATAGTCCAAGAAGTGCAAAACGAAGAGAAAGTAATGGTTCGACTTTTGTCAATCATGAAGATGTTTTGGACCAAGATCCACCTCCATATGATTTTGGTGCGAATGGAAGTTATACATGGAATGATCAAGTTGCTCTTGGCGCTTCTGATCAAGATCATTTTATACATAGTAGCCATAACAATGGTGGCTGGAATAGTCCGGAAGCACATGAGATAAGGTTAGATGAAGAAATAATAGATGTGCAGCATGAAAGGGGACGTGTGTCACCTTCTATTCCCGACGTTGAACAGGATCAACAACAGATGACCTTGGCAACTGCAGGAGTAAAACGACAACATGGTTCTGCAGATACTATTACAGACTCTTCTGCACAAGAACCTAAGAAGAACAGTACAGAAGCTCGAAAGGACAGTCTAGATAAAGTTGCCGGCGGTCATAATTCGACATTATGAATTAAAAATTCGTGAATACAATAACTCATGTCTACCCATCCATATATCCATGATTGGTATAGTTACACCTATTTGATCTGCATTTATATTATTATCTATATCAACATCAATATCATTCTCGACATCATTCTGTAAATCAGTATATTTTGAACAACGTGATATGCAATCCTCTATCCAACCCTTTATTTCCAACGAAGACAATGTAGAATGTGACTGGTACGGTCCAATCACACCGGCACGCACAGCAGCAGACATGACAGCTTTGACATGATTTAACAAAAAGACATACAACGTATCATAAGCCGAAAGATCTAATATCCCAGCGACGACTCCGAACAGAGGCGCGAAATGACACTGCGGTTTCGACGGCAGATTGGAATGCTGCACACACGTTCGTGAACTATGATTCTCACTCGATGATAGAAGGGAGATGTATTCCCTCAAAGCACGAATTGCAGTTGTTTTCTTGTGGGTGAGTGCTGGAAGAGAGAAAGTGGAAAGACATCGCTCCCATATCCCAATCAAAGCTTTTCCTTGCGCTATACTAGCCCTTCGAGCAACGGGACATGATGTACTAGCGTCGAAGTCGTCGTCGTACTCTATAACCATCTCGGGATTGAGATGACATATTTTCACATACGGAAGAGTGGTTGATGTGAGATTGAACAAAGAATGTCGAAGGAATAGAGTTAGGTTTATTGGTGATGGATTGAGAGAGTGTTTGTGATGAGCGAGTGCTGATTCTAACCCAGAGGAAAACGCAAATGATCCAAGAGGAAGGGCAGAGTCGGAGAGAATGAGGAGGTTGTGAAGATCAGACATGTATTCTTTTGTAAAGACCAAAACGGCAGGATTTAGAGGTAGATTCAAATTTATGACGCTATTTACATTCATAGATACTTCAACTGCCAAAACTCCACATTGCTATGCACATACAATACTATCACATAATGGTGTACAAAACAGACTATAATATCTCTTGTAAAGATCGCTTCTGTCCCGCAGTAAGCGATTTTGGAAAATTGATCTTGACTCCGACTTTCAAATCACCTCTCGAACCGGGTGATTTACTCATCGGCATTCCTTGACCGGGAAACGTCTGTGAGTATTCTGGTCCAGTCGGACCTCCCGCACTGACGTTTAATTGTCTGCCATCTATGGTTTTTATTGTCTTTGACCAGCCTGTTAGGGCTTCTTTTAATTCTATATCGACTTTCATTACCAAGTCGTCTCCATCTCTAGTAAAAACATCATTCGGTTTCTCTTGTATCAGGAAATGTACATCTTGTTGTTGCCCATTTTCTGTGATGTCTCCTGCTCCAGCATATTTGATCTTACTTCCTGCTTTTAGACCCTGTTTTATCGGCACTTCCAGAACTTGTTTTTCGGATATAGTTTTTCCAGTATTTGGATCATATCTTTTTCGAGTCACTGCTAACTTCTTGGTTGTTCCGCTAAAAATTTCCTCGAGAGCTACAGGTAATGGTTTTTCGACAACTGTATTCTCTGCTGGTGGTGCACCGGTGGACCTCCTCGTCGGTCCATTCGCACTACTACTCTTTCTTGAAGAAGATGGTCGTCGACCATCACCGCCAGGCGAAAATCCACCCATACCGCCCATACCTCCCATTCCACTCAACATGCTAAAGATATCATCCCCGCCAAATTGCTCGAATAATTTGAAAGGATCTGATGGTTGAAAACTTCCTCTTCCTCCAGGACCGCCAGACGAGAAAGAAAATGATGCGCCACCAGGCATACCACCAAAGCCACCGAATCCACCTGGCATACCACCAAAGCCGCCTGCACTTCCTCCCGCACTACTAGGATCTGGTCCAGCCGATGCGCCTCCATTTTTGAACGACTCGTAACCGACCTGATCATATAATTTACGTTTATCACCGTCTGATAGGATCTCATATGCTTCTCCTACATCCTTGAATTTCTTTTCTGCATTTGGATCGTCTGGGTTTTTGTCGGGATGGCTTTTGAGGGCAGATTGGCGATATGCTTTTTTCAATTCTGCTTCGTTGGCTGTAGGAGATACGCCGAGGATATCGTAGAGTTTTTTATCGGCCACCATTGTGAAGACTACAACCGCGCGAAGGTGATGAACGCTTGGAGCGTGTTGAAGAGAATTGTCTTCTCTATTAGGACTGAATTGTCTGTAACAATCGGTAATTGTATTTCAGTTTTGGTGATATGTTTCCCATTCGGCGAACTAATATTCATAGTCAAAGGATTTGATGATGACGTCGGTATATGATTCTCCGGATAAATTTTTCTGGAAGGTTCTGCGGGAGACCCTTTCTTTGATGCCTAATGCAGAATAAACCTACGGCACGGTCCGCCATAGCACAATAGAGTTCAAGGATCAATGACTATAGGTTTACATCTAATGACCAGAAATATTTTGTTCATGCTGAGAGGACAACGATATATAATATAGACGTTGTATTGAAGTTAGGATGTATCACTCAGTAGACTGATATCCATAGTCATGGCAACTTTTGAAATCGATCGATCCAGATTCGAAGGAGGAAAAACAAATATCAAAAAACCCCTAGAAATTGCACATTTCTCCTATGATGATAATCATACCCTCAAGCCATTTTCGACAGATTCATTACGATATTATTACCCGCCGTTGATTCATACAGCTCAGTCTCCTACACCACCGCCTGTTGATCTAAGTGTAGGCTTTGATCAATTTCGTAAACGAAGTGATAGCCCTGATGAACACCTTGATGCGCTTTTAGATACTATAGAAGTTTTAGAGCGACAAGATGGTCGGAAGGTTGATGCTGATTTTGTGACTTGGCGTGGAATGATTACAAAGGTAAGATTGATGTATTAGCACCTAGGATAAAAGATCCTAACTGCATTCATATAAAGTAGTTTGTGACTGCTCTCTATGATACCGAAGATGGTATAGAAATGCTGGCTACTCGTTATCAGGTGTGTCATCTCGCGCCCGTTTCATCATGTGAACAAAACTTAGATAGATTAGGGCACAATGCAAGTCTTTTCTCATACACATGACAGAAAATTGAACTAAAAGTCATGAAGATTTATTGAGGATAACCATGAAGCTAAAATACATCGAGATGCGCAACAAAAGACACGATTTGCCAATCAGCGAGGAGGACCACCTCCAGGTCTAGCAGAATATTGGGGTGCGTACTAACCCGACCTTCGGTATGCCCATGTGCTGAAATTTTAGTCTAGGTTATAAATTTGAAACGCTATCGTTACTCGACAAGCCTATGCCAGAAGTTAGCAGAAATGAGATTGAAACACGACAATCTGTGGTAGTCGACAATCATTCACAATACTGTAGTATAGTGCGGACGAGCATTGGTTCAAATTCTATTGTAGTAGCTGGCGAAGTTGATGGAGGTGAGTTGTCCCAAGCCTTAATCACTCACTTGAGTTAACATAAAGAAGTAATGGGATTCAAGCCAGATGATCCAAATGATAAGCCGAAATGGGTCGAACTCAAAACAGCACGTAAGCCTGAAAGTCACAAAGATCATGAAATACATTGCAAAAAGCTCTTAAAATTCTGGGCGCAATCATTTTTGATAGGTTGTCCAACTATAATTATCGGGTATAGAGACCGACAAGGTAAATTATATGAATTGGAAGAATTAGAAACGCAGAAGATTCCAAGCATGGTAAAGAATTCACCATATTGCAAATGGAACGCCAATGCTTGTTTGGGTGCTACATCGGCTATATTGGATTTTCTAAAAGCAAATATCCAAGAAGGGCAAGTTTGGGCTATCAGGAGAGAACCGGGCCAACGAGAGTTGAAGGTTTTGAGTGCGCCGGGATTTGGAAGTGAAACCGGAAAGATTGTAAAGGAAAGTTTCAGAAAGTGGAGAGAGCGAGAAAAAGATGATAGTTCTCCAAACCTATCTTGATCGATTTATACATATCTAGATATTTTGAACATATAATATATTGTATTTTGGAACCCTATTGATGACTATTCTTGCATTTTGAATTCATCCTTTCTTATACTAATAATCATATAATAATCCTAAAATCAATCAAAACATTCATCAGTTTGGGTTATGATACATTTATATCAAACGAGTATATAACAACATATCATTAGACTTTTAAGATGAATACTAGACGCCCTACTAGAGCAGTCAGAGCACGAGCAAGAGCCAGTATACTTCCCAATATTCTAGACACGCTAAATCTATCAGACTCTCAATCTCGGAGGATTAACAGTACAAGAGATGTTTCTTCATACCATCAATCAGATTCAAATTCTACGCCTGCATCAACGACATCGACAACAACAATTTCAAACACAATATCGAGTAGAGAAATAGCAGGTCTAAGAATAGTGACACCAATAACATCTTTAGATAACAATGATGTAATTAGAAACGATATGGATATTGCAGGCCCCATCACTAGAAGTGCACGAGCAGCAGCAGCAGCGGCGGCGGCGGCGGCAGTTTCTAATAACCAACCATCTCGTCAAATTTTTCCGAATAGTACTCGACCAGTAAACGTCGGACGGAACGCAAATCCGCCTCGAGAAACCGACCCATTCGTGTCGTCGTCAACCAATTCGTCGATTCCGCAAGCAAACATCCAAGGCCCTTTTCGCTATCAACGACCGGTTTACACTCGACGAGATATTTCCACACCGTTACTAACCACTACATCCGATTCTGAAAAAGACGACAGTGAAATCAACGACTCTCTCGTCGGAGATCATCAAACATGCCGTCGTAACGTATCTAACCAACAATCTCATCGTGATTTACCGAGTCAAGAACCTGCTCGTAACGTGACGGGGTTTAGAGTCGTACGAGACAAAGACGGGAAGGAAGAAATGCAGTATATAAGCATGTCTCGCCCTCCTTTTCCACAAGTCGAATCTAAACCCCAACTCAACAAACCTAATCTTTCGCGGACAGAAGTAGTTGGTGATTCCCACGTTTCCCTAGAAAGAGCTACGACCGAAAAGTTCAAGTATGGAGAAGAGTCAAGGCTTAGAATCCAGGACATTCCGACTGTTTACCCGATTGATCAAGAACAGATACATGAGTTTTCTTCTCACGACGTCGAAAGTGGAGACGAAAGTGACGTGAACCAAGACGACGAGACGAACTCGAGACTGGAGATGAAGTTGTCGAGATTCATAGACTCTTATTGGCGGGATGGCAAGACTTTATACAGTAATTACAACGACGGTGATGACGGAGACTGGATGTTAAGAAAACAAACAGACGTCGTAATGAGGAGGTTGAATCATATCGTAGAAAAGAAACTGGAGTCGGAAAGATGGAGGTTTGAAGGTGATGATGGGTTTGATTATCGCCACTTTTAAGAGGGTGTACACTCGAGCGGGTGGCAAGTATACGATTAAACAACTACTTTACGAGTGGGGAATGTTACTGTACGATAGAGATGATTATGAATACGAATGACGTGTAAAATCCAAGAAACGAGCGGAACTGATGATATGAACGAATGATGAGCATGTAAAGATTCTTAGCAACTGTCGAAACAAGTATAAAGTCTTAATGACAGCACTATCCTAAGCAAATGGGCAAACCGTCAACGCAGAATCATCTAAATGTATCGAATACGACATCAAGCAACGTCTTCACCATCCTTACATGCTATGGAATCATGCTTGTATCGATGAGTTGATACCAAGAATAGTATCCAACTCGATAAGATGATAATGTAAAAAGTTCAATACGATGTCATTATGAGTTTCTTCATATCAACGAGGGGACACTATCAATACCATCAAACTCGTTCGTGAAATGACATAATAATCCACTTTATGTATGGAATTCTATTAGAAGCTTACGAATCTGCTTATAACAAAGAGGTGACACTATTATTTACTTTATATGAAATGCCATGATCAGTATTTACGCATCTGCTTGCATCGTTGGGGTGACACTACGAATAGTATCAAACTCGACTAGATGACAGTACAAATCACTGTCTGTAAAAAGTTCAATAAGACGTCATGATGAATCTGTCTATATCAATGATGAAACACTGTCGATGAGATATATCTACAAATAAGCTTGCATTTACGATATAGTGGATCGTATAATCATAACTCTACCGGATCGCATAATCATAACTCTACTGGATGATACACAATCAATCACTCAGTTCAAAAGCCTCTTCTACACTCTGCCCTGTACCGCCTTTTACGATTCCAGATTCAACCAGTTGATCTGCAGTCAAACCGTCTTGATCATCGTCGTCGTCATATTCTCCTTCTTCGTCATCATCATAATCATAACCTTCTTCATCATCATCTTCGTCGTCGTCGTCATATTCTTCGACCGTTCCTTTTTCGTCGTGATTAGATCCTTCGCTTTCTTCACTATTGTCATATTGCATACCGTCGTCTAGACCAGTTTCAAAAGATTGTCCTTGTTGACCATTATGGTCATGTGGAAGTAGATGATGGTAGTTGGAAAGATCCTGAAAAGTAGACATTGAATGTGATGAAAATCCATTAATGGTATTCTGATCGACATGATTCAAAATGTTATTATGATTGATCTCGTCATGATTGTTCATAGGGATTGATGGATAGACGGAAGGAGTTGTATCATTTTGATTCATGTGTTGATTCAGTGATAGATTGTGATTGTCGGATGGATGGAGATCGTAATCTTGTATGATACCATTTGGGATAAAATGGTCATCATCAATCTGACGAAACATGTCATTATCGGACTGGACATGACCAGTCTCTTGGTCTTCATCCTCCGGGACATTGGAATCTAAAGAGCCTTTTGTAACATCTGATGCATCATCATCCTCTTGATCTGCTTCATCATCTTGACCAGCAAGAGCAGCAAAAGGATTTGTACTAATTATATGTTGATGATGTTTTGGTTTCGGCAAAGGCTTTGAAGATTCTATATTTGTAGACGGTATCGAGGGGATTATAACATTTGATTGCATTGGGTCAATGTTTGAACCTGTAGAAGGCATGGAAGGAATTACAACATCCGCTGGCATTGTAAAGGCAACTGTTGGCTCGAACAAAAGCGGATCAAGATTTGTTGGCTGATCTTTTAAAGGTTCCTCTGCAGCAACGTGCATGTCCGTCTCCTGGTCCTGGTCCTTCACAATCTCCGTCATACTAGAAGACTCACGAGATGGTAGTGATGGTACTGAGCTGTCTGTTCTTAGAGCTGACCTTGCTGCAGATCCCAAGAATTTCGACAAGACAGTTTCCTCCGGTACCCTCTTGTCATCAATAAGCGTATCCTCAGTCTGATGATGTTCTGAAAGTTGGGTAACATTGGAATTTATCTGCTCGGTCGATAACGGTACCAAACCATCTTGAGCAGATTGTGGTGGGCTAATTTCAGACTGACCATTTACATTCTCGATTCGTTTGTCAATATTAGATGAAGCGTTTAGTACCTTTGAAGAAGTCACAGTATTATCGTTTGATATATTGAGAGAAGGTACAGTATCATCGTTGGGTATATTGACAAACTGGATAGTAGATAAGTGGAGACCCTCGTCAGAAGATTGCCTTTGAGAAATTATTGCTTGAGCCTTTTCGATAGCTTTGACATAACTTTCTCGTGGAACGAATCTACTTTCACGAAGTCGATATGCAGGTACATCCGAGGTCAACGTCGTTGTATGATCAAAAGGTCTTTCAACCTGTCGAGACTGAGAGGATATCCTTGGCCTTTGTATGGATGATCGATTGTTCATATACTGATTAGTAGCATATGATGCACCATCATGTATAGGAGGTATAGGAGATGTATATGCTGAAGTACGTGATGATATTCGTAAAGCTTGTCGAACAGCTTTTGCTCTTGCCAAAAGATCATCATCTTCCCCGACACCCGTCGATAGGACTGTACTACGTCCAGGACTGAGATCAAGCACAGATGACTGTGTGAGATTACTGTTGCTTCGAGCTCGTAACGTGTTTGACGGATGTGGAGGTGTTCGAACTCTTTTTTGTGGTGGTGACTTGCTCCCAATATCCGAGTCATTGTCATCTCGATGTCTTTTCCGCGCACCCATAATTGACATATTGGTTGGACCAGTAATTGACGTATTTGGTGGTCCCATGTCCGTTGCTGATGATATACTATTAATACTAGATTTCGGATCGATACCAAGAGCTTTTAATCGGAAATATGCAGACCGTGACGTTTTTCTGGCTGTCGATTCTCCATAGATTGACCGCTGTTGAGGCACACTAAAGCCTAGGAAATGAGACGTCCGATTGGGATCTTGTGCTATTGGCGTTGTTGGCTTGACAATTTTACCCCGCCCATCTAAGCGATTAGAGGTAGATCCTCGTGCTTTTGAGATATTCAAGGGTGGAATCTCTCCATCATTCATAATCGCTGGAGAAGTAGAGTCTATAGACATGCGTCGCTCGGAATGTGCTATACTCGACATCATGGATCGATTGTTTTCAGTATGTTTATCTTGATTGACTCGAGTTGATTGTCTTGACAAGAAATCATCCACAGCATCAATCTCCGCTTTTTTGTTACGTGCGCAATCCGCTGCAGATTGATCTTTTCTATTCATTCGCCTCCTTTCTCTCTTTTCGCGACCTATCCTCGCAAGTCTTAATTTTCGAACATTCTCCCGCCATAATCTCGAATAACGTCTGGCCACTTTTTCTTTACGAAAGGAGTCGGCTTCTGCCCTCAGTTCTTCAGCATATAGTTGCTCATAAACAGACAAAATGGCTGTCCGCGCATGGTGTTCAACGAATTGTCTGAGAAAGCCACGTTCGGGATCATTGATTACCTCATTTGCTAATCGAGTAAATATCTCTGTAGCTGTCATTGTGGGCTTTACAGTGTTTATCGCCGACGTTGGTTTCGTAAAAAGGGGTGCTGTATTCGCATCCTGAGATGACATCGAAGCAAACGGCGGAATCGCTTTTGGTGTAAAGCTCTGCATAGACTGAGCTTTCGTAACGTCTTGATTGATCGACTCTTGTTGCTCGGCGGCAGAGAATGAATGAGATAGTGGACTAGGCTTTTTAGGTTGATTCTGCTGTGCAAAGCTAGATGTGGGACTCTTGGAAGGATTATTTTTGTTTGGTAAATGCTTATCAGACGGCACATCAGTGTGAATTTGTGGCGGCTGTTGTACAATCGGCTGTGCAGGCATCTTGAACTCGAATGGTTTGGCAGCTACGCTTGTTTCCTGAGATTTAAAAAGAATACTGGTCGACGATTGAGAACTTGTGCTTGTTGGGGGCTGCATGAATAAATTGACCTTCTTTGCCACTGCTTCTTCTGGTTCTGGTGATTCTGACTGGGCAAATAATGACGGAGAGGTAGAGGTTTTTGCGAAATTAAACGGACTGCTAGGTTGGTCAGTCTTGCGATCGATAGCTGAATTATTTGTAAATAGCGATGAAGCGTTGTTACTGGAGGTAACAGCTTTACTTTCACTCGTGCTGGGAAGACCAAACGTGAACTTCGGTTTTTCTGGCTCCGTGTTCGAGGAAGTGGAGGGTTTTGCAAACAGAGAGGTTGAGATTAATGGCGGCGTTGGCCCCTGAGGTGCACTAGCCTGCGTTGCAGTTGACAGAGGTTGCCCTGCCGAAGTCGACGATGCTTGAGGCCAAGCAAATAGTGGCGGCGCGTGTATACTGCCAGACAAGGTAGACTGTGAGAATGGCGAAGCAGAGCTCTGGTCATTTGGTTTTTGTATAACAGTGGAAGGCTGTGAAAATATCGAAGAACTGCTCGAAAACGTCGGATTTGTTGATGGCATCTTGAACGCCGTTGACGGCGCACCCCATGTACTATTGCCTGGAGCTGATGGTTTACCCCAGCTCGACATGAATGGACTTGCTGAATTATTTGTTTTCGGAGCGAATTTACTATCCAGTAAAGAAGATTCCGCAAAAGGAGATCCCGCTGGTGTTGTAGATGCTGGTGGAGGACTCTGAGATACGGGTGGAGGGTTGAAGGGGTTATCTGTAGTAGTTGTAGGAGCACCGAATTTGAACGGAGACTCTGCCTTCGGGATTGTGGAGTTACCAATAACGTCAGATGCAATGATGTTGCTTGGTCGATTTGCGTTGGGTACAAATAAAGAAGTCTCGTCATCCGTCATCTGCATTTCTTCATCTACAACGTCAGTCTCTTCTGCCATGACTAAACCAAGTTCTTGTGCAGTTTTATAATTATAACCTCTGATGCATGCCGAAAGCGACCTTCCCATTCTTTTCCTCTCTACGATTGACTGTGAAAACAATTGGGGTGCAAGACCTTGTATCGCCTCCGGAAATATCTTGCCTTGTACTGAATTAAGATCAATATATTCATCCGATTCGTCTGTCATCTGTTTGAAAGCGAAACCATAATGCTCACAAAAGTTCGCGGTTTGGTCAAGCTCATCGAAGCGCAATAGTTCGGTCAAAAAGGTTACAGTAAAGTCCGGCACATTTGTAGTCGTTCCAGCCCGACGAAATGACTTCCATATACTACTCAAGAGTTGCTTCCTGATCATATTGAAATATATTTCCGCTACACAAGCCATCAAATACGATACTTTGTTCGATTCGACAATCGTGAAGAAGCTGTTCCAGTCTTCTCGAGCTATGGGATGTGTTTGTCTTGGTTTCAGTGGTCCTTGAGCATCTCTTATATTACAAGCTGAAGCATAGAGGTCCAGTGCCGTTTTTACCCGATGGCTTGCCCTTACATCATTCACGAACGATCCAACTCGGTCTTCGAGGTCAGGAATTGGATCTTGAATTTGAAAAATGATACAGTACGCCCTGAATTCGGCTTCATTACGAAGTTCAACCTTATCTCTATGATCTTCATAATACTGCATCAAAGATAGCAGGGTCCGATCTAATTGTTCTCTCTCTTGAAACCAATCATATTTATCGTATGGCTTTTCGGGCACCGCAAATTGATGTAATGACAGAATATGAAATCGCGCTATTCTTTCATAACATTCAATAGCAATTTCCACGTCAGCAGATTTCGTGATTTGTTGAATGGAGAAATCATTTCTTATTGCTCTTGTCCTGTCCCATACAAAGTGATGAACATTGCCCAAGGATTCAGCATTCCCAACCAATTCGTCAAACAGGTAATCGCAGGTTCGTCGCAACGATGATGGAGGCCGTAAATCAGACGGTAATTGCTCATCAATCCCTGCAGCGGCTCTTCTGAATTTCTTCACCATCTTGGCTTCATTAGGCGTTCCATCATCATTCTGTCCATGACAAAGCATTAGTGTGTCTTTCGAAGATTATTCGTTTTACAACATCATCTCACCTGCTCTTGTCCCCAAACATCACTCTGCACAATCCGTTCTAACCTTTCGAACTCGGCGCACATATCCGGACATGTCCCTACTGGCGTAATTGCCTCAGCAAGGGTCCTCGGTTTATCAGGATCTGCTAGAAATCCATTCCGTATAGCCTCTTTTCGTTCTTCTTCTCGCTGTTTCTTCAGCTATACGTTCAAATTGATCAGTTCACACGCTCTCATGTATCGGTTGGAGTTTATCCCATGTATGTACCGATTGGAATCTCTGCTGTGCGTCTCCTCCCGACTTGAACCCCCTATTCGCTTGCTCTTCTCGACCTCCTCTACTTATTCCTGTAGTCGACATCGCTCCTCTTCCATTTGATCTTGACATGCCACCACGGCCCAGGCTAGTCGTCGATTGACCCCCACCACGAATCTTGTTGAACCCTGTTCGTGCTTGTTGACCATCGGAGGGTCCAGCAAGGGTTAACGCTCCCCTTTTTCGAGATGCGCCTTTTCCATTAATGCTGATCGTTGACATCTCATGTGATATATATACCGCATTATTCAGCCATGTTTTCGAGTCGGAGGGTCACTTTGGACACGAATGTCAACAGTCTCCTTAGCCAGACTGATTATACAAAGATTTGATAACTCCATCAACTGATGAATAGGTTATTTATTATGAATTATAATTTTGTCTGACATGACCGGAAATAATTTATGAACATAATCACGTGTTGGTAACTCGATTTCACATGGTGTAACTAGTTACATACTCTACGTTACATACAAATAACCATTCTTCATATAAAATTACATCGTTGCACATGATCCTCATAATTGGAATTACCTCTTCTCTTTACCAGCATCGCGGTCTATGGCATTTAGTAGTCCAGCCTCTTTTACAAGTTCATAAAATAAGCCTTTCTTGGCGGTCAGATCTTTCGGACTACCCAGTTCTGCAACTTTACCCTTGTCAAGCACAACGACACGATCACTATCAAGAATAGTGTTGATTCGGTGTGCAATGGTAATTATCGTTCGATCCTTGAATGCACTACTGCGAAGTGTTGTTTGTATCAATTGATCGGTTTCAACATCAACGGCAGCCTAGATAGACAATTAGTAACCGCTGATTTCGTGTGTAGTAGTCTAAATCTTACAGTAGCTTCATCAAGAACAAGAATGTTACTTGGGGTTAGTAGAGCACGTGCGAGTGATACAAGCTGTCGTTGACCTTGACTAAGATTCGAACCACCCTCGCTTACTTGTGCATCTAATTTACCAGGCATGCTGGAGATGTGGTCTCGTAATCGTGCATGCTCTACGCTCGATGTTAGCATAAACATCTACGAGAAACGACGTGTGTATCAGCTTACCAATGGCAGACCAAAGCTCGGTATCATCATGAACATGGGATGGATCCAAATTATCCCTGACAGTTCCCTCGAAAATAGCGGCATCTTGAGGAATGATAGCCAACCTCCTACGTAAGTCTAACAAACCAATGGTACCAATATCAACGCCATCAATAGTTATATTACCACCAATACCTTCAATGATTCTGAACAGAGCCAATGTTAACGAACTCTTTCCCGCTCCAGTCCTACCTACAACGCCAATCTTCTCATGCGCTTTGATATCCAGATCGATATTTTGCAGTACAGGATCAAGCTCTGGTCTGTAGCGGGTCGAGTAATTATTAAAGGATAGTGCACCCTTATGAGGCCAACTTGTAGGTGGTCGGTTCCTCGAAATGACCTCTGGCGCCTCACTCGGCAAAGCCGAATATTCCAAAATACGCTCGACAGAGACAATGTTGTTTTCGACCTCGACAGTCGCTCTTACAATCCAATTCATGGCAGTCGTAATTTGTAAGGCATACGACATTGCAAGACCAAACATACCTGCGCTAAGACTTCCGCCAGTCGAGACCGAAATGACCGCAAAAATAGCTGTACCAAAAATCACTGCCGATCCTATCGTTTCTAATCTCATCGACAACCATCTATATGCACTTACTAACGGAAAATAAGCACGATTAGTGGCATCGATACGGAATTCGTTCTCGAGAGAAAAGCGATTGAGTTGATCATAAGCTCTTATTGTAACCATTCCGTTAAGTGATTCCTGAAAATGTGCATACAATGGACTTTTAGATACACTTTCTAATCTTTTCAACTCGCGTGAAGTCTGAAGATAAAACTTTTGGACCCACACATAGAAGGCCCCAAGCGGGATGATGACAGCTATAAAGGTAGGCGTAGATGCGCATATAACGCCAAGTGTCGCAGTCACCTTGAAAGTCTGTACGAACAGGATGTTGAATACTTGAGGGAGTGATTCATCAAGTCGATAGACGTCTAATGTAAATCGATTCAAGATTCGACCTATCGGAGTCGAATCGAAAAAGCTCATCGGAGAACGAAATATAGCATGAGCCATTGTTTCATGAAGCTTACGAGAAGCTTCGATACCACATACAAGCTGCAGAGTGAGATTTTGCACAATGACGAATATACCGATCGCGAGCACAAAGCCAGCATATACGCCCCAATAGTGGCCTTTTCCAGCGTTACTACCAGTCTTCTCGTTGTGCTCGGCCCACCATTTCAGCCAAACAGCTGAACCGACTTGTGAACTATGATTTGCACAAAGGAATAAGATATAGACGATGATCGCGCCTATGTTGCAAGCTTTCGCATATTCAAGATATATTTTCCATTTGACTTTACCCTGTTCAGAATGTTCCGCCTGCCGCTTAGTGCGAAGTTGTTTATCGTCATCTTCAGCAGAACTATCATGAGGCGCTACAAAAGTCGACATGCTGGCTTTTCGGAGGGTTATTTTGCTCTCACTGGGACGATGGGAACGTGTAGATGTCATTCGGATGATCGGCAACTCGCTGAGACTGTCTTCGAGTACGACGGAACCGCCATCGTCAAATTCGTAATCATCGGCTTGACTTGTCTCACTCCTGGAATAACGTCTCTGCTCATCATCGACCGTGGTCGGTTCAGAGTTTGCTGTTTTGATAACATTGGCTAATTCACCCTTCATGGCCATAAGTTGCTCGTAAGTGCCGTGTTCCAGTATTCGGCCTTCGCGGAGTAATATGATGTAATTCGCTTCCATAAGAACCGGTAACGAATTGGTTGCCAATATTCTGGTCTTGCTCTTCAAGATACCGTGTGGACCAAGGACATTGTCGATGATATGACGTCCAACATTTTGATCGACTGCGGAGAGGACATCGTCAAGTAGATAAATGTCAGCACGGGCGTAAACTGCTCTAGCAAGTGTCAATCGAGCCTTTTGACCACCAGATAGCGATATACCTCGTTCGCCAACCTGCGTTCTGTCGCCATCTGGTAATATTGCAAAGTCATCTAACAATGCACATGCTTTAATTGTACGTTCGTAAAAGTTGGAATCCCAACGGTGTCCGAATATGATGTTTTCACGTGCAGATGCGTTCATAACCCATGGTGATTGAGCAACATATGCAATATTACCACGTACAATAACTTTCCCTTGTTTCTTATACACGTCACCAAGCATTGTTTGTAGAAACGTTGATTTGCCTGTGCCGACTCGACCCACCACACATGAAAGTTCGCCTTTCGTTGCAGTATACGTTATGTTTGTCAATGCATCTCGATCACTGTTCTTGTCCCACGTAAAAGTGCCATTAACTATGCTAACTGACTCATCACCAACCTTAATCGGTGGTTCAGCTTTCGTCACCGCATCAGGTTGACGTTCTTGAGAAATCAGGAAATCGCGCAACCGTGTCACAGCCACTGCAGCCTCTATCCAAGAGTTTATAATCATAGGCAACATAGCCAACGGAAATTGTAAAAGGTTAATTAGAGTAAGTGCCGGAAAGACTAGTTCAGTGGTCAGAGGACGGTCCTCGGTCAGGACAAAGACACCAAAAGTGGCAGCAGACACCAGCACGTATGCAGTAGATAGTGAAAAATTGGAAGCAGCGCCTAATGTAGCAATCTTACGAAGATTGTTGAGCTCCAAATCATTACGAACGTGATTCAATTTATTGATAAATGCTGCTGACCAAGCATACAACTTGATAGACTTCATATTATTGAGAATCTCAGTCATAAGTCTTGTCCTTTGGTCTTTGTTCTTCATTTGCTTTTTTTGTAATCGTTTGGACGTTCTAGATATCAAGCCGTTTGTCGGAATCATTAGTACCATGATTCCTACACCAGCAAACATACTCGGACCGAGGAGATAATACAAAGATATGACGCAAAGAACGATTTGAATGGGTGAACTCCAGATTTGTAGTCCGTTTTTCCCAAGCTCTTCGATCCTTTGCGCATCCACTGCTGCATAATTTACAATATCACCAGTCGGGCGAGCTGATCTGCTCTCATTTGATAGTTTGGCTGATTTTTGGTAAATGATTGAGATTAGAGAAGCTTTTAGTCGCATGCTTGCAACATTTGCGGTTTGATAGTACTGGTTGATTGTCAAGATTTGGGTCAAAGATACAAAGAGCATGCCAAGAGAAATAACCACACCCCTTATAGGACTTTGAGGATATGGCGTCGAATAGGAAGAAACAAATGAGATCAAATAGCTGAGTAATATCGGTTGAACATATTGAATGAAATCAGAGTAGGTTTTGACTGTCAATGCTGAGAGGTACTCTTTCCCAAAGGCCCGTATCATGGCTCTCCAAAGCGATGGGCGCTGTTTCTTCAGCTCAAGTTCCCATTTCTCCTGAAGAATTTTCGCAGAAGCATTGGATGCGTCTCGGCTCCCAAGATTCCAAAGATCATCAGCTGTGAGAAACTTACGACTGCCGAGCCTCACCATTGGGGTCAGCCAGCTAAATGTGAGGACCGAGAAAATATTGGCGCTCTCATAGGGACATTCATCTTCCATTCCAAGCGCATCATAATCACTAACTTGTTTCGGGACCAGCCACTCCAATGTAAATTCTAGCAGTGCGAGCCCTAATGTGGTTGAATATATAACAAAGTAGGCGAGATGTGTATGGAAAACATGTCGTGAAGCGAGAGACCGCAGTTTTGTGGCGTAGACAAGCAGAGAAAAGAGCCAATAGAACAATACCACACCGTTTGGATATTTCAGCCGGGAATGCTCTATATATTGTAGATAGCTAATGACCAGGATCGACGACAGGTTCAACAGGGTGCTCCACGACCGGAAATCTCCAATAAAACCAAAATCAAAATCGACAATTTGTAAAACAAACTGAGTGATCGTGCATAATATGATACCGACAAGGATTCCCTAGTTTATCTTAGCTTTTTATCATAATTTACAGCTTCTAGTGATGCACAAACATGCTTCGTCCAAAAGTGCCAATCCTTATTGACCAATTGTTTCGAATTACTTCGTAAAAGATGTATAATGGCCCCTGCACCGAATGTAATTCCAAACAGCGAGACTACCACAGTCCATATATCGAGGAAACATGGTGTAAAATCATATAGCCTGCTACTAAACGGACCCCATCCTTCTGCATCGTTACAGAGAAGCTGCCTTTTGGTGATGTGAAAGTTCAATGCATTTTGATGATTAAGGTTTTGAGATGAAATCAAGCCGTCCACAGGATACTTGTACATTAGGAGATCGACAAAGAAGGAGAGCAGTAAGCTTGGCTAACCCTGCCCGAGTCAAAGCCAAACAAGTAGAATCGAATTGAAGAAATAGGGACGAAAAGCAATAGTCTAAAGAGCAGTAGTTGAAAAATACGGAAATGTTCATCTGCGTCGTCATAAGGAGCGGAGTGAGGCCCGTACTTCCGTAGTAAATTTAATCCATCATAGATCCGTTCGCAATGACTATCCCCGACCTGCAGCCAATTTGAGACGTCTTTAGTCCCCATTTGACATGACCGAGACCGATGCTAGCTCCCTCGTCCCCGAGAATGGTGACTCTTCACACAATGCGTCCAGCACCGAACTCTCTACCATACCGAAGAAGAAAACCAAAATAATCATGCGCAAAAAGCGCCGACCAGCTCGACCGCAAGTCGATCCTGCCACATTCAAGGTCGAACCACCTCCACAAACCGGTACGATTTTCAATATATGGTATAATAAATGGTCTGGGGGCGATCGTCAAGACGCTGCCTCGTCCAATCGACCGGCCAAAGGACGATGTAATGTCGCTTTGGACACTGGCTATACAAAAGCAGACACACTCTCCGGACCATATTTCTGTCTGTTCTTCGCAAGAGGTTTATGTCCAAAGGGTGTAGATTGCGAGTATCTACATCGACTGCCTAACGCGAAAGTAGAAAAAGGTGGATTGGGAGATATATTCCCCTCGAATGTCGATTGTTTTGGAAGAGACAAGACTAGTGACTACAGAGATGATATGGGTGGAGTAGGTTCTTTTATGAGGATCAACAGAACGATATATGTTGGCAGAATACATGTCACAGATGATATTGAAGAGGTGGTGGCTAGACATTTTCAGGAGTGGGGTCAAATTGAACGAATAAGAGTTTTGCCTGCTCGTGGAGTCGGTTTCGTCACATACGTGCAACTAGCTAATGCCGAATTTGCAAAGGAAGCTATGGCGCATCAACCCCTGGATAACAATGAGACTTTGAATGTCAGATGGGCGACAAAGGATCCAAACCCCGTCGCGCAGAAAAGAGAAGAGAGAGCGATTGAAGAACAAGCTGCAGATGCTATCAGGAGGGCTTTACCGGCGGAATATGTCGCGGAAATTGAAGGAAGAGGGCATGGATGGGAAGATGCGCGAAAAAGAAGGAAAATTGAAGGCACTTTTGGACTTGAGGGTTATGATGCACCGGATGATGTATGGTACGCCAGTGAAAAGGCTAGACTCGATGCTCCTCCACAACAAGCCTTGATAGAAGGTGTTCCAGATGGTGAAGAGGATGATCACGACGGGTCTGTGCAGATCGATGGTTTCAAAAAACCTGAAGCAGTTCCAGCACAGACAGGTATTTTGAACGCTTCGACAATACAGGCTCTAAAGGGATACAGTGCAGTTACAAGTCAAGCATCGAAGAGGGATGATAAATTAGGTGGACCACTCGTAGCATATGTCAGTGATGAAGATGATGATGATTAGTTTATATTATAATATTAATGAATAATGATTGCATCCATATTTTGGCTTAATTGCTATATACAGCATTCGTGTTTATATGAGCTCTAATTACCGACCGTCTCAATATCTACTGGCTTTTGCTACAATTCTATCCCAATATTTCTTACTGGCGCTAACGTGAGACTGGTCTTCCAGAATCATCATATTGTCTTTCTTACCATAGTCGACTTTTGTGGAATATGCCGTGGGCGATGTTGGGGATGCTAGATCTGTCGTTGATAATGTTGTCGAGAAAGTCCATTTGAGATCACTATTTATTGGTTAGTTTTGCATTGTCAATACAAGAAAGTATACACTAACCCTGTTTCTGTACTCTTGAACGATTGGGAATGTAATGGCAAGTCAGTGGCTGAACGTCCCGACCTCTGGATCTTTCGGTTTGCGAGCAAAGGTTTGGTGAGATTGCAGAAATAATTCATACTTTTCTCAAGTCCGACTTGACATAACCATTCTCTGTACATAGCAGTAGCATCTTTTCCTAATCCGAAGAATGCAAACACCCAAAATCCCGAGGCGATGCGCAGCCAACGATCAGGACTGACAGAATTTAATGCTGGAATAAAAATAATCATATTCCATATTGCTGGATTGTGTACTTCGGACCATCTGAATTGATTAAAAGACACTGGCCAGTTGAAGATGAGAAGAAACAGCTGAATTGGAAACAACACAAATACAAAAGTCAAAGACAGAACAAATAGGCGTACGAATCTTGACTTTGTTGTTCCAGATGATTGCAGCATCGAATCAAATCTTGTACGATAGTTCCTAAGTCTGTACAATATCAAAACTGTTGTCAGGAGTATTAGTGTCAGGTATATATAGAACGAAGAATGAAGAGAGATACCCGCAAACCATGCATCGACAAGCGCGAGCAGCAGTGGAGGAAGTACAATAAAGACAGAAGATGTCCAAGTAGCTGACATTGTAGCGCTACAACCACCAATTCCAGTGATGAAATATCGAGAGCTTTGAGTGATGAAATGCAACAACATGGTCAGGCAAGGAATACCAACTAATAATAATATTCCATAGATAGTAGTCCTTCTCTGCTGCGCTTGTGTTGCGTTCACAGGCATTCTGTCAGTATTCATGACATCAGCAAGCTGCTTCAGAATACACAACACAGCTGAAGGAACGGCAGTTGAAGTGGCCATGACAAGTTTAATTACAACATCACAATATCCTAAACCAAGCCACCAAGTGGAGATTTTGTCATTGTGCCAGATAATTGCATTAACAAAGATGATCAAGTTGTTGACCATTATGATTGCAATGAGATAGGCTGCGGCCAAGTTTCGATGTTTACCGTGCCATATCAATGGCGGGATGCCGAGAAGACATGCAATGCCAGATGTTACAGCAGTTGCTACACTTGTAGGATACACGTTATCCTGAGGAAGCTCGTAGATATTATTCATGATAGATAGAAGAGCGATGAGAAGAGCAGAAAGGCGTAGGAAGAAGAAAGCAGAAAGAGATTGGAAAGATATGGAAAAAGCACGACTTTACATCAAATTGGACACCTTATTGTTGGATACAGAACAGTATGGTATACTCAAACGCGCCGAGATCGGCTATTGAAGAGTGGAGAGGACATTAACATGATTGTTGGTGTTGTAATTGAAGTACTTGCATTATTGTCAAATTACCATATTCGGTCATCAATGATCGAAACACGATTTTTGAACTTTTGATCAGCAAAGTCATTACAAACACGCACGAATATCCAATCTGGCCCGTAGTAAATATATCATGCGTGGTAAATCCTTCCATGTTGATGGTATCATACTGGAATATAGTCACCAAGATCTCGAACAAAAACTTTCGAGTTGCCATGTTTATTCATCACGTGAGACCGCGTTTTTAAAGTTATGAATAAATATGACGTTGGGTGCGGGAGGAAGAAAATGTGGCTGCGTGGCTGGTGTCTAAAGCCACACGATTTCTGGTAAGGGAGAGGGACTGCATGATGTAATACTCACCATGGAAAACAAAATGGCTGGACATGTTGAGAGCACCCTATTCCATCCCATCTCTCTTTCATTAGTTCTTCTTTTACATAGTGTTCTCGAATGATTGATTATATACTTGATCGAATGATTTCGCAATCATCCTCAAAGTTTGATTAATTTTATTGCCTTCAGGCACCATTTATTGGTGGGGAAGATCCACTCCAACGAAATTGCGGTCGGATTTCAGCGCAATTGTGCTTGTTTGATATTGGTATCTCACACATATTCATTCATATACACTCAGTCGTGTGAACTGTGGCCAGTTAAACAATCTATCTCGTCAATCTTCAGTGACATGATTTATCCACAGACCTGATTCCGAGATTCGAAACGGTTAGCAACTGCAGGTCGGATTTTAATTCGATCATCTTGTGGAACGGTTCACCCTAATTTTAGCTCGGTTGCATCAGCGTTGCATTTCGGCTCCCATGGCGCTTGACTACGGTTTATGGAGCCTTTCCAAAACTAACCCTTGCAACACCCTCTGCCAGGCTTCATCGCAATTTCCAATTGATGAAAGTCCGTCACGATCACGTTCAGCAACAATAGTGCCGCAATATTCTACAAATTCTTTCAACGCTTCTTCGTCTTTTTTAACATCATCATATAATAACTATTCTGATTTTTCCAACAACCAAGTCCCTTCTCCAGAGCATGGTTATCAAAGCAGTAATAGCATAAGAACAGTCAGAAGATCACATTCAAGAGTGAAACTAGATACACATCTTGATCAACTTGGATCGAAATTCGCTTCAGCACTGTCTTATAATCAAAACTATTCATCGCATCCAAGTACAATAAAAGCATCAAGTGTTGAAGCAGGAGCTAAATTGATTGCAAGTACTTCTGGTGCAATGTTGGCCAGAACGACTAGTCTTCGTCTTGGAGGATTGCTCAACCGCACAACATCTTCAAAAGACAAACCATCTGGTCTTGCTGAGGAGTTGGACATGGAAGAGTCTGAAGATCTGCCAACATATAAACCCACCTTGACTACCAGTCCAGAGAGGTCACCCAAACCAGGTACACCTCGTTCACAAATTGCGATACGTCCACCGCCGCGAAACAATCGTTTCTCATGGTTTGCTGGACCAACAAGACAAGATACTTCTGTTCCTTCCACTCCTACAGATGGAGCAGAGTCAACCGATCCACTTCTTGACTTGAATATAATGGCCACCCTCTTTCCTGATGGTCAGCCCGATGATGCCAGTGCGGATTCGTTCCATAAATTATTACGACATGCCTCAACTCTTGGAGAACGTCTACAGACTGGCTATCGCTCAAAGTCTATCCTCATCAAACAAGCTAACGCTGAACGTGATGCCGCTCTCGAAGAATCAGATGAAGCATCAACCAGAGCACAACATTTAAAACTACAATTAGAAACAATGGCAGCAAAAACAGCTGAAAACGAAAAGATGATTCAAAAGCTATCTGATCAATTACGAAAAGCTACACGGACGCAAGAAGAGCAGATAAGTGAACTTGAATCGTTACGCATGTATCGCAAGGCAATTGAAGAGGAAAGAAAAGGTGGTACGATGCCACCGCCCAGAAGTATTGAACAATTGCGTAGCGGATCCATGTCTAGTGTTGATGAGAGCACTCCACGTCGTCAAAGAAGAATAATACCATCTGGCATCAATACTGGTAGTGAAGCTCGAAATAGCATTACTAGTTCTTGTGATGGCAACTCTAGCGACACTGCATCGCATAATGATTCAGATGTTGAAAGTTGTTCATTTTCGGTAGAGTCTGCTTCCACTCTTGATGGAGCAATTACACCAGCAACCTTTTATGGTCAATCGCTCAATATATCAATCTCCCAAAGACCAGCCTCGCCAAGCACATGTTTTTCGCCAACATCACCTGTTCCTGGATCGAATTGGAGTAATCCTTCGCAGAAAAAGGTTGTTACAAGTGGAACGTATCTGATGAATAGTGGTAGAACAAATACAACGCCATCAATCGATGTTATTGGAGTTTTACAAAAGGAAAATCAGATACTAAAGTCTCGAGTCTCCGAATTGGAAATTGCAGTCGAGGGATGCTTGATACTTGTTGCCTGATACTTGTTGCCTGATGAATTGATGTTTTGTAAAGGAAATCACTTGTAAATATAGCTGTAGGATTGTAGTCATGATTATTAATAATAGTCGTCAAATTATGTACATGTATGTAAAATTACAAATCAATTATTACCCTTTTCCTCGTCCAGTTGTATTTTTCCACCTTGTATCAAATCATTCCTTTGGAGCGGCAATTCCGTCTCGGTCCACCAGAATTCAGGCCATTTTCTTCCAATATTATTTACGATGCAAGCCACGGCAACCATTATGGTAGAATAAAGTGTCATGAGTGGTACCAGCCACCAACCAATACTTCTCGCCTCGACAGTGACTATCGCCAAAGCCGCCGTCGCACCACCTGGGGGATGTACCGCACCGGATAACCTCATCAACAAGACCGCAACAGCGACTGCCATTGGCGCTTCAATGTATCTCGTGCTCAACTCTCTTTCCGGTCCTTGTAAATCAAACAACCTGGCAATTCCCACCCCGGCTACAGCAGATATCGTATGTCCTAGAATAGTAGGTCGCGGTTGAGAAGATGGGTTTGAAATACTACTCAGGTCTAGGACGGCACTTGCGCCTAAAGAAGGGATCAAGATTGGAGAATGCAGATCTTTCATGCGTGGTGCAAAGGTGGATATGGACGAAATCACTAATAACGCAAGGAATACGGATATGACGCTGTGGATCGTGATGAGAGTCGGAGGGAGATCGGGCGGTGAAGGAGATGTGGGACGATAGCCGAGGAAATGGGATATTGGTCGAGGGAGACGAGGGAGGAATGATGCTGGGAGGAAGGGGTCGATGATGTTGTTGATGTCAAAATTTAGGAGTTTTGCTTTGAAAGACGAGGAGGGAGAAGAGGATTTCGACATGATAAGAGAATGTATGCGGCGGTATCAATGAGAAGAAAACGACAGGTCTTGACGCATGTGAAGGATATTGATAAGTAAATATCGACGTTTTTCCAAAAGAAAAAAAGTTTCGAGTAAATAGACGATGACGACATGGGATATTTTTGGACTTTTATGTTTGACTTGACTTATTCTGTTTCATCTTGCAAGCCTTGGAGGCGTGTATTGCCATTTCGTTTTCCATCGATGCATCATAGTCGAGCGAGTGAATCCTAGCTGAAGCGATGGTTGATAATGTTCAGAACTTGAAAAAGAGGATAAGAGGAAAATGAAGCAAAATTCGAGCACGTGATAGAAATATGTCCATCTTTGACTCTCAGACGTGCAACATTCCGGATATCGGTCATGTTCTGCCAATCGTAGCAGATATGGTCTACATCTGACATTCCTGCGACCTACTCACAAAGGAGTAATGGGCTCAATCCAACCTCTCAACGAAGATGACCTTTACCGGACGTCGACGCAATACCGACTTTGGACATTCACTCCCTCCCAACTCCTCGTCCTTCGCGAAACAAGCCACAACTCCACTCTAGCTCGCGCATCAACCTACCTTTCCAATTCCAACTCGTCAATCGAATCCCAATGTCTGACTCTTGTCGAATCTATCCGGTTGGTCCAACGCTACGCGGATCAGATACGAAGTACATGCACATTCTTCAACTGGCCGATCAACGTCAAATCCACCGCTGTGCAATACCTCCACCGCATCTACCTGTCGAATTCAGTGCTGACATATCCGCCCAAAGAGATCTACAAGACCGTCTTGTTCCTAGCGAGCAAGACCGAGGGAATGCACATGGCTTTGGCGGAATATGCTCGACGGATCAAGACTGCAAAGGAAGATATCTTGGCGCCGGAATATATCATCGTTCAGGCATTGAGGTTCACGTTGGATGTGAGAGGGCCGTATAGAGGTCTAAGAGGCTGGTTGATGGAAGTGTTGAATTGGTCGGTGGGGAGGTTTGTTGATAATGACGGAGATGCGACGAGATCGGAAGAGGTCAAGGAAGGTTTGAAAGGATTGGATCATCCGGGGAAAGACGATGCTGTACAGAAGGGATTGATATCGCAGTGGGTGACATCGGGGACGATAGAAGATAGACTCCAAGCAGCTTACACTACTGCTCGACAGACTTTGGATGGACCGGCTTTGTTGACGGATGTTTGGTTCTTATATACTCCTCCACAAATGTATATTGCTGCTTTACAACTGGCTGATGGTCCATTGATTGATTATTGGTTCAAGATCAAGTTTGGAAACAATGCAAAAGAAGATGAAGAAATGGTCAATGGTGGAGTTGAAAATGGTTCACTAGTCGAGAAGATCAGAAACGTTGTCAACGAGTGTGCTCGAATGTTGAATGATTTTCAAGAGTCACAAGTCTTGACGAAAGAAGAGAGAGCAGAACTTGAGAAGAAATTAGATTCATGCAGAGACCCAAGCACAGTTGATATGATTGGGATGAATGCGAGGACAAAAGCAGGAGATGTCCAAGAAAATGAGGAGAAATCAAAGAGAAAACAGGCAGAACGAGATGAAAGATTAGCAGTAGATGGAGATGTTTTTGGACCATCTCTATGACTTTGATCCAATAAATCAACACTTGTATATATTTTGTATAGTCATGAATTGAAATGTTATGAGAAATGATGTATGCTCATGCTTCCATTTAATCATGCAGTATTTGACTTGCTAAAACTAATCGACTACAAATACAAACCTTCTGGTTCATTTTCGCTCTTGGTCTTGAGCACGTTTTCTCTAGCAGTTCGAAAGTCTGCCATGTTGACTCTCATGCGTCGTTCTCTCAAGGCCATTAATCCAGCTTCACTACATATAGCTCTAATATCAGCTCCCGAAAGATCATCTTTTTGTGAGATCATCTCCTCGAGATTGACATCTTCAGCTAGAGACATTTTGGACGTATGGAGAGTAAAGATTTTGCGTTTTGTTATTTCTATAATTGATTGTCAGTATTCACAAATTCCTTTAAACATTTCACTTAGACTTACGATCTGGATTTTCAAACAAAATCTTACGATCGATTCGACCAGGTCTAATCAGAGCGGGATCCAAAGTTTCAATCTTGTTTGTGGCCATAATAACCTTTACATCACCACGATCATCAAAACCGTCAAGCTGATTTAGCAATTCTAACATGGTCCGTTGTATTTCCCTTTCTCCTCCACTTGTTGATTCATAACGTTTAGTACCAATCGCGTCAATTTCATCGATAAAGACTATAGAAGGCGCATGTTCTGCAGCGACTTGAAACAATTGTCGCACAAGACGTGGTCCATCTCCTAGATATTTTTGAATTAATTCAGAACCAACAATACGCAGAAATGTTGCCGATGTCGAATTTGCGACAGCTTTGGCAAGTAATGTTTTTCCCGTTCCAGGTGCACCGTAAAGAATGACACCTTTGGGTGGTTTAATACCCATTTCTTCGTATAATTCTGGATGAAGTAAAGGTAATTCGACAGCTTCCCTTACTTCTTGTATCTGAGCTTCTAAACCACCGATATCTGCATATGATTCTGTTGGAGCTTTGTCAAGTTTCATGACAGTAACTAATGGATCAGCTTCATCCGTCAATACACCCACAATTGACACTGATTTATGATGTAGTAGAACAGAAGCACCCGGTTCTAACATATCCTTGTCGACAAAAGACATGATGGATACGTAATATTCGGGACCAGTCGCAGAGGAAACAATTGCATGATCGTCATCAATGAGTTCTTCGAGGTTACCGACACCCATCGGAGACCCTCGCATATCATCCACGCGACTTCTCTCACTAGCATTACGATCCAAAGCATTGTTATCTCCACCGACTGAAGCTGGTTGTTGTGTATTTACTGCTTTTGCTTTTCTTATTCTCTCTTGGTTTTCAACAAACTCTTCTTCTATTAGTAGATGATCATGCACACGTTGCATTCTTAGATATCGTAATTTGCATCTCGCCGTTGGATATATAGTTGGAAGTTTTGCGGCGGCATTAGGCCCAGCAGCTTTCCGCTTTTTACGTCCAATTCTAGTCGTTGGTTGAGGAGGTGGTTCATATTTTGGTTTATCCTTCTACGATTCTCTTTAGACAATATCTAAATTGAATAAACATTTCTTGAGTGTACCTTTGCATCTTTTTTATCTTTGTTGTCGCCTGGACCTCCGGGACCTTGGCCACCCAATCCTGATTGTTGCTGACCCTATTGACGATTAATATACATTTGGAAACAAGACGCTAGACGGAACGAACCATGGTTTAGTATGAATTAACCACAAAGATCAGGCCGAGACGAGATGAGCTCCGAAAAGTATGCGAACAAGTGATAGCTTAGTGAACTGATATCATGAAGCTTTGGAAGAAGTAAACGAAAGTCTTGGCAATTTTATTTGGTTGTGAAGACGGTCGCCCAAAGTGACCAAATCGCGCCACGAACTAAAAACGCTATTTCCTTATTTCCTTATTTCCTTATTCCTTATTCTCTTTATTTTTACACTAAAAACAATCCTAAAAAAGTTTATAAAATTGAAATCCTTATTTCCTTATTTCCTTACTTCCTTACTTCCTTATTTCCTAATTTTTTTAAAGCAAGTATTTTAGAATATATATTCTAAGATGTA
>Ga0160427_10000075_pt1 | contig 77424 bp, 64 predicted proteins | sample SolpanmetagenomL_FD_108194 | JGI IMG/M metagenome (GOLD analysis project Ga0160427, IMG submission 108194) | Solar panel surface microbial communities from Lawrence Berkeley National Laboratory, California, USA - L | ecosystem: Engineered > Built environment > Solar panel > Unclassified ...
GCCGGGGCGACCCAAGGTCTGTTGCGGGAGCAGGGGGCTGATAACGGCCCAGTGGACGTCACTTAACTCATAGCGCTGTGCCATAGCGCCTAAATTACAAGACTTTTCAGACACACCCTAGTTAAGAAATTGGTTGTAACTGAGTGATGACCAAGTAATGGTGAGACAATCAGTTTTTAGTAGTCGCCGGGTCACTGCCATTAGCACGGCCGTGGTAATTAAGCCTTCGGCGCAGACGCTTCATTGGCTACTTATCCGCTAGCTGCTTATATTACTGCCGCTGCCGCATGGTGCGGCAGCGTTTATCCCTCCTTCCCCACCTTATGAAAAGCTTCCTTAGCTTCCTGCTGGCACTGCTCCTCACCGGCGGCCTGGCCGCGCAGGCGCAAACTGCCCCAGCTACCAGCACGATGAGTAGCAGCTCGACCAGGATGAGCACGACTAAAGTGACCACTCCGGCTACTACTACCACGACGACCACGACCAAAATGAAGGCCGATGGCACCCCCGATAGGCGCTACAAGGCGAATAAGACGATGAAGACGACCGGCCCAATGAAAAAGGACGGTACGCCCGATATGCGCTACAAAACCAACCGCACGACTACGACTACCACAACCAAGATGTAAGCCTTGAGCTACTGGTTGCCCTAGCCCTTTCCCTAGCGGGGAAGGGCTTTTTTGTGGTGCGCCGCTGATAATTTTACTAGAAACGCCAACGGCCATCAGCACTGCGCTGGTGGCCCGTTGGCGTTTCCGTAGTACTGCGCCCTACTTCACTGGTTCGTTTTCCTCCTCAAGCTGCACCGAACGGCTAAAAACTTCCTCTAGCGAAATAAGGGTTTCGGTACGCTCCACGCCTTCTATGTGCTGCACTTGGTCGTGCAGCACGTTGCGCAGATGCTGGGTGTCGCGGCAGGCTACCCGTGCAAACAGGTTGTAGCTGCCGGTCGTGAAATGCACGCTGATAACTTCCGGAATTTCGCGCAGCCGCTCAATTACGGCGTCGCAATAAGAGCTTTTCAGCAAAAAGATGCCTAGGAAAGCTTGGATGGTGAAGCCCACTTTTTGCAAATCCAGCTCCAGGGTAGCGCTGCGTACAACACCTAGCTCCTCAAGGCGCGCCATGCGGCCGTGAACGGTGCCACCCGACACGTGCAACTGCCGAGCAACTTCGGAGTAGGAGGTGGTAGCGTCACGCACTAGCAGGGTCAAAATGCGGCGGTCAATATCGTCGAGTTCGTGCGGGCGATTCATAGATAGCAAATTTAGAGTGCGCTTATTGAATATTTCAAAAACAACGGTGCTACACAGAAGATTTTTTATTTTTTAAATTTTTTTTCTATAAAGTTTGCATTGTCTGAAAAGGTCGCTTTACCTTTGACGCAGCAAAACGGCAAACGGCCCGCCTGCGACACAAATCTTGTAGTGTGGTGAAATTGGCAGACACGCCCTCCTATCTCGGGGGTGAAGGTACTGGGATAAACGCTGGCTCTTCGGAGGCGCGCTAACTACTTCGTGGAGGTTCAAGTCCTTCCGCTACAGCAACTTAACAGGCGGTTTCCTCATGCAGGAAGCCGCCTTTTTTTTGTTTTATCTGTAGCGACTGTGAATGCTAACCAGCCAACTTGCGCTGCTAAAGCGCGTACTTTCGTGCTACCAGGCCTGCCCGACCGACCGTGTTGGGGCTAGGGCCACTTACATGAGCACATCGCTACAATTAATAATCACTTTCCTGCTGGTTTTCATTAACGGCGTATTTGTGGCCGCTGAGTTTTCTTTACTTCGCGTCCGAGTTTCACAGCTTGAAGTCAAGGCCAAGGACGGTAATCGACTAGCCGGACAGGTTGTTAATGTTATTCGCAGGCTCTACGACTACTTGTCAGCCACCCAGTTAGGGGTTACTATCGCTTCACTGGTGATTGGTGCGCTAGGTGAAAAGGTATTTACCAAGATTATCCTCGACGTGCTGCCGAGCCTGCACTTGGGTGCGCTGCACATTGACATGACGGAAGCCCGTGCCGAAAGCATTGCGTTTGTTTCAGGCTTAGTCATTCTTACCTTTTTGCATGTGCTGTTTGGTGAGTTGTTCCCGAAGGCGCTTGCCATTCAGCAGCCCGAACCGGTGAGCTTGGCGCTGGTTTTACCCCTACGAGCGTTCTACATACTTACCAAGCCGTTGAGCTGGATTTTGCGCAAGTCGTCCAACGTGCTGCTAGGAGCTGTAGGGCTTCAGACCAAAGATGGACATGGTACTGAGGCTCACACATCCGACGAGCTACGCATTCTAATCGACCAAAGCAAGGAGAGCGGTGAGCTGCAAGACTCGGAGCACGAGCTGTTCGAAAACGTCTTTCAGTTCAACGACCGCACCGTGAAGCAAATCATGGTGCCCCGCACCAAGATTTCGGCCTTGGAGGTAAACGCGCCCGAAGAAAAGATTCTAGAAACAATATTTACTGAAGGCTACTCGCGTCTGCCGGTCTACGAAAGCAATATTGATAATATCGTGGGGGTACTGTACGTCAAGGACCTGCTGCCGCTCATCCGGGCGCAGCAGCCGGTAGAGCTAGCCCGTATTATGCGGCCGGCCTACTTCGTGCCCGAAACCAAGAAGATAAACCGCCTGCTGCGGCAGTTTCAGCGTAAGCACTCGGTGATGGCGGTGGTGAGCGACGAGTTTGGGGGGGTGTCTGGCATTGTTACTATCGAGGACATTATGGAGGAGCTGGTAGGCGAAATCCAGGACGAGTATGACAACGAGGTGCCGGTAGTAGAGAAGATTTCTGAAACGGAGTACCGCGTCAATACCTCTACATCCATTCCCGACGCCAACGAGTTCCTGCCTTACCCGCTGCCCGAAGGTGACGACTACGAAACTGTTGGCGGCCTCCTGAATGTGCTGTATGGCAATATCCCGGAGGTTGGCGATGTAGCAGTGCTCGAACCCTACGAGTTCCGGGTGCTAAACCGGAGTCGCCGCGTGGTAGAGCTCGTGCAGCTACGGGTGCTCTCGTCTAGCCTGACTGCCGAAACCGACGCCGACCCGCTAGGAGCCTAGCGGCCGGGCGCCAGTAATTCAGCCGATGGGCGGGTCTGGAAAAAGCGTGGGTAGTATTCGCCATTTTTGGGTTGTAGGTCGCCGGTGGCAATGCGCAATCCGTCAACCAGTTGCACTACTGATAGAATACCCAGCATAATAGCGCCAATAACGAACAGTAGTAGCGCCCCGCTACTAAATACTGTTAGGAGTAGTCCAACAACTCCTAGGGTAAGGAAGATGAGCGCGAGCGCCCCTAGTACTAGGAAAAGAAGACCTCGCTCGCTGTGGCCTAGATACCAGTAGTGTAGCCCTAGGGACAACCCAACTAGCAGGGGCACCAAAGCCAGTAGCAACGCGATGCCACGGCTGCGGTAGCGCACAGGCTCGCCAACGGGCAGGGGTTACTGGCGGCTAACTACCCGGTGGGCCACGCGAACTGCACTCAAAGCCTGAAACAGGTGGGGGCGCCCCGTGGCAGTAGCTTCTTGGGCGGGCGTAGCAGCCCTAGGGTGGCGCGGTGGCCTCGCAGAGGCGCGGTGAGCCGGGACCACTAGAGTAGCGGGCGCCGCAGCCAGGGACTTAGTAATTAGCTGCGGCGAGGCAGCGGTAAGCGAAACAAGCCGGGCGACGGCGGCCGGCGGGCCAGGCGCTTGAAAGGAGTAGGTAGCCCGCTGGCAGGCGCCAAGCAGCAGTAGCAGGGCCAGCGCCTGCCAGCACCGAAAAAGGGGCAGCATAACAAGGAAGACAACTAGGTGAGTAAGCAACCAAAGCAACGGCAAGCCGTGCGCTTTCTCTAACCTACTTAGCAGCTTATCCGACTTTTGCCGCGTTGCCTTTACGGCAAAAAAGGTTTTTCTAGAACATAAGAGCGCTTTTTTATGCTTGCTGCCTAACTTTGATTTTGTAGGCCGGGCACACAAAAAAGCCCTGAGCAAGGAGCTCAGGGCTTTTACTACTTGCGCTGGTCAGGCACCAGCAGGTTTGGCTTACAATGCGCCTAACAGTAGCAGCACTATGCCTACCACTAGCACAATGGCGCCGAGGGTGATAACTAGGCCCGAGCTGGCAATGATACCAACTAGCAGCGCAATCAGACCGATGATAGCTACCGTGATGCCAGGAGCTTTAGCGGCCGTAGCGGTAGTGCTAGCGGTGTTTTGGTCACGCACGCCAGCTTTGGCCAACTGCTTGTTTATCTTCTTCAGCATCAGGCGCTGAGCGAAGCTGGTTTTGGCAACTTTAGCGGGCTCGGTAGCCATAGCTACGGGAGCAGCGGCCTCAGCCTTAGAGGCAGGAGCAGCTTGGGCTTCGGTGGCGCGGCGCGGGCGCGTTACGGCTACTTCAGCCTTTTTAGCCGGAGCAACTTCGGGGGCTACGCCTACGGCCGGAGTAGCAACAACGGGGGTTGCTTCTACAACGGCCGGAGCTACGGTAGCAGGCGCAGCAGCTACAGTACGAGCCGGCTGGCTACCTAAGTAGGCCGGAGTAGCGGGGTTGAAGGCGTAGTTAGAGCGGCTGCACGACGAGAGCGTGGCGGCAGTGGCACAAAGAGCCAGCAGCAGGCGGTATGCTTTGTTCATGGTGTGGGGGTAATAAACGTGAAAAGTGAAAGACAGCAAATTGATTACCATGCAGTTCACACGAACTACACGCTAGTCAATCGGCTTAAGGAGGGTACGCGGGTTACTTCCTGTAGGTTGGCTTACCAGGTACCAGTTGTCTTTATTTTCTATACTTATTTCTCACCATAATACCACGTCCGTTGTAAGTAAACTCTCTAATACTCTAATTCTTGTCACTCATTTCACGTTTTCCTATTCGCATACCGACAGCGGACATTTCTTTTCGATTTTTTCGAACTATATCTGCATTGGCTGCCTGCTAGCGAGCGTCTAGGGTGCTTCTGGAGACGTGAACCAACTGGCGTAGCGCTGGTAGTTGGCAGCCGTGCGCGCAATGCCCGCGCGCTGCGCTTCGCTGAGCAACTTGATTTTTTGGGCAGGCACGCCGGCGTAGAGGTAGCCGGGCTCGCACACAGTGCGCTCGAGCACCACGGCGCCGGCCGCGATGAGGCAGCCCCGGCCCACCAGTGCGTGGTCCATCACGATGGCACCCATGCCAATGAGCACGTCGTCCTCGATGGTGCAGCCGTGCACGATGGCGCGGTGCCCGATGCTGACGCGCGCCCCAATGGTGAGCGCCGCCCGCTCGAAGGTGCAGTGTAGCACGGCACCATCTTGCACGTTGGTTTCGTCGCCGATGCGGATGCAATTCACGTCGCCCCGAATAACGGCCGTGAACCAGACCGTGCAGCCGCGGCCCAGCACCACGTCGCCCACAATGGTGGCGTTGTCGGCCACGAAGCAGTCGGGGCCTAGGGTCGGCATAATGCCGTGCACGGGCAGCAGAAGGGCGGGCATGGGGCGAAGCAGTTAGTTGCGGCCGTAATACTAGTGGCTGGCCGCCGATAGAGAGCCCTAGGGCCGCTAGCTCGCAGCTTGGGGCCAACTCTCTACACCCGGGCAAAAGGGGCCGCTGGCAACCCTAGGCGGCGCTTTCCGGTTTTAGTACCTTCTTTCCTTTTTCGCATGGCTCGTCCTTCCGCCCCGGTTTATAGTGAAACGCAATGGTTTATCCGGCCCTGGTGGTGGCTGGTGGCGCTGCTGGTGGGCGCGGCCATCTGGTTTGGCTACTCCTCGCTGCAGTACGACCTGAAGTCGCGCCTGCTGCTGAGCCTGCCCGGCGTGGTCGTGCTGCTGCTGGTGCTCATGCTGGCCCTGCTGCGACTAGAAGTGCGCCTCGATGCCGAGGGCGTGCACTACCGCTACTTTCCGCTGCTGTGGCGCTGGCGACACTGGCCCTGGAACGAGTTCAAGCAAGTATTTGCCCGCTCCTACTCGCCGCTGGGCGACTACGGTGGCTGGGGCTTGCGCGGCCTGCGCGGCAACAAAGCCTACAACGTGTGGGGCAAAGAGGGCTTGCAGCTGGTGTTCAAGAGCAACAACCGGCTGCTGCTGGGTACCCAGCGCCCCGACGAGCTGCGCACCGCCTTGCGCGGCCTCAAAGCGGCCCTGCCTACCCTGCCGATAAAGCAGCCGGCCGCTTCCTGAGCAACTGCTTCCAAGTGCCTTTTTCCCAGTTGTACTTGAGGGTGCTGGGCAGCGCCTGCCAGAAGTATTTGCTGGTTTCGACCGCGAAACTGGGCTGCATGTAGCAATTGATGGTGCAGCCCTCGCACTGGGGCAGGCGGCCTTCGAGCGCTGCTAAGCGCCGCACCTCGGGCGAGTTGTACAGCTCGAATAGCTGACCCTGAATCGGAAATTTCTGCTGCCCCAAGTGGTAGCAGGGCAGCACCAGCTCGTTGTAGGGCGAAATGACGAGCGTAGTGCTGGCAGCCCGGCACACGGGCGCGGCTACATGATTGCCGCCATCGCGGCGCAGCGCTATAAAGCCTTCGTTAAGGTACACACCTTTGCGGCGCCCAAACGCCGACAAGTAGTTGAGCTGTGCGGCCGTAAGCTGCTCACCAGTGGCTACCTCGCCGTATTCAAAGGCGGGGTTCAGAATGAGCACCAAACCATTCGGTTGCGTAATTTCCTGGTACACCCGTTCCAGGTCGTTCAGGTTATGGCCGAACACGGTGAACAGCACGTCGGGCCGCTCGCCCAGTTCGCGCGCCACCCGAATGCTCTCGAGCACGAAGTCGTAGCAGGCCACGCCGCGGCCTCTGTCGTGGGTGGCGCGGTCGATGCTGTCGAGCGAGAAGTGCAGCATATCGACTAGCCCGCGCAGCTTTTCGGCATTCTTGGGGTAAAGCAGCCCGTTGGTCGTGACGGTGGTGAGCAGCCCTAGGCCCTTGGCCAGCGACAGTAGCTCGGGCAGCTGCCGGTGCAGCAGCGGCTCGCCCCCCGTGAAGTCTATCACCTTCACCCCTAGGCGTTTAAGGTCGCGCAGGTTAGCCTCAGCCTCGGTTAGCGTCACGTAAGGCGAGGGCTTTTCCCAGATGTCGCAAAAAGAGCACTTCGCATTGCAGCGGTACGTGACGTAGTAATTGCAGAGAACTGGGTGGCGAACGAGGCGCATGTGTAGCTGGCTAATTAGCTATAAAGAACGTCATGCTGAGCTTGCCGAAGCATCTCTATCGCAGCAGTAATCCTAACATCAGGGGTTGGTTACGCGGTAGAGATGCTTCGGCAAGCTCAGCATGACGTTCTTTATAGCTAATTAGCCAACCTTTAATGCGGCAGTTTGCCCCAGGCGGCAGCATCCCAGTGGGCAGGAGTGGCGGCCAGCGCCTCGGGCGTGGCGGGGCCAAAGTGCTCGGCGTAGTAGTTGCAGAAGCCTTTGAGCGGGCAGCGCGGGCAGTTGGGGCGCTGGAAAAAGCAGATTTGCTGCCCGTGCCAGTAGTTGTGCTTGTGGAAGTTGAACAATCCTTCGGGGTCAAGCTCGGGCTTGAGCATTATTAGCAGCACTTCGTGGGCTTTTTCTACGCTCACCTTAGGGCCTAGCACCCCTAGGCGCTGCATCACGCGGTGCACGTGCGCATCGACGGGCAGTACCGGCTTGCGAAAGTTAAAAAGTAGCACCAACGAGGCTGTTTTCAAGCCAATGCCGGGCATATCGGTCAGCCACTGCATGGCGCGCTCGGTGGGCCAATCGGCCAGGAAGTCGAGCGTGAACTCACCACCCGTTTCGGCTTTGATGCGCCCTAGAATGTCCTGGATGCGCGGGGCTTGGGTGGCCGGCCAGCGCGTGGTGCGAATGGCGTGGATGAGGTCGTCGAGCGGAGCCGCGAGCACGCCTTCCCAGTCGCCAAATGCCTCCAGCATCCGGTCGTAGGCCAGCTCCTCGTCGGCGTGGGTGGTGCGGTGCGAGAGCAAGGTCGAAATCAGCTCGCGCATGGGCGTGCGGCGCGGCGCCGACGGCACTCGCCCGTAAAAGTCGTCCAGGATGCGGTGGTCGGCCAGGGCCTTGTCGAGCACGGAGGAAGTTGTCTGAACCACGGATTCAAGCGGATTTGTCGGATTACACGGATGTTGTGGATGGCACTTTTGGCACTGCCAGTAGCTTGGTCGCAGACGGTACCCCTAGGGTAGCGGCCACGAAAAAGGCCACCCGTATGGATGGCCTTTCGTGTACGCAGCAACTACCTGCTGGGTGCTTAATCGACTACAAAATCCGCAAAATCTATTAAGAATCCGCGTTAATCAGTGATTATAGTAGGCCGCGCTTGGCAGCCTTCTGCATCTTGTCATTGGCGAAGATGGCTACTTCTACGCGGCGGTTAGCGGCTTTGCCGGCGGCGGTGCTGTTGTCGCCCACGGGCTGGGTGCTGCCGTAGCCGGTGGCCGTGATGCGGCTGGTATCCACGCCTTCTTTGGTCAGCTCGTTGGCCACGGCTTGGGCGCGGCGCTGGCTCAGGGGCTGGTTGATGGCGTCGGAGCCGCTGCTATCGGTGTGGCCTTCCACTACCACGTTGGTATCGGCGTATTTCTGCAGCGTCTTGGCCAACTCGTCGATGTTGCCCCCGGCGGCGGCCGTCAGGGTCGAGGAGTTGCTACCGAACAGGATACCCGAGTTGAAGGTCACTTTGATGCCTTCGCCTACGCGCTCCACGGTGGCGCCTTCGAGGTCGCGCCGCAGCTCGGCGGCTTGCTTATCCATCTTGCGGCCAATGAGCGCGCCACCCGCGCCACCTACGGCCGCACCCAGAATGGCGCCCTTAGCCGTGCCCGACTTACCGCCGATAACGCGGCCTAGAATGGCGCCACCGGCCGCCCCGCCAAGACCGCCAATAATGCCGCCTTTTAGCGTCTTGCTCATGCCCTTGGGCTTGTCCGTGGTTACGGTAGTGCTTTGGGCCTGGGCCACCTGGGCCAAGGTCAGCAGCGCCAGCAGGAACGAAGCAAAGGATAATTTAAACTTTTTCATAAAAAATGGAAAGAAATACCACTTATTGGGTGATGAAGCGGCAAGTTCGTCACTAGGCAAGCACCTTGCCAAATAGTTAGCTCCGAGGCCCTAGGGGTGGGCGCAACAAAAAGGCCCGGCTACTATGCCGGGCCTTTTCGCTAATAAGCAGTTGCAGCCTATAGTGCCACGCGCTTCGACTTATTGTTAACGTAACGGTTGTAGCGAGCCGGGTCTTTCTTCTTGTCCTGGCTTTTGCCTACGGCGCCGCCGCCTACCAGGCCCGCGCCCGCGCCAATAATGGCGCCTTTGCCGCCGCCCAGCAGGCCGCCTACTATGGCGCCACCTGCGCCGCCGATGGCAGCACCCTTGGCTTTGCGGCTCCAGCCTTTGGGCTTATCCTGAGCCTGGGTCACGGTGCCGGCAAGAACAAAAAACGTGAGTAGCAGCGCGAAAAACTTAGCGAAAGATTTCATAAGATAACAGCGGATAGAGTGAGCATGTGCGACCTGCACTGTAGCGCTTTTAACGCCACCTAAATGAGGAAGGTTATGGCTGCTACTGCAAAAAAAAGCCCGGCGCTTTCGCACCGGGCTTTTTCCTCAACAAAGGAGGTATTTTTTTTACAACGTGCCGTTTTCGGCAGCCTTTTTCATCTTCTCATTGGCGAAGATGGCCACCTCCACGCGGCGGTTAGCTTGGCGGCCTTCAGCCGTGCTGTTATCCGCAATGGGGTCAGCCGAGCCGTAGCCTTTGGTGGTGATGCGGTCGCTGCCCACCCCCTGCGCTTGAAGCTGTGAGGCAACCGACTGGGCGCGGTTCTGGCTCAGCGGGTTGTTGATGGCGTCGGTGCCCGTGTTGTCGGTGTGGCCTTCTACCAGTACGTTGGTGTCGGAGTACTTTTTAAGCGTGGAAGCCAGGCTCGTGATATCGCTTTGCGAAGCCGGACGCAGGGCGCTGCTGTTAGTGTCGAACAGGATGCCCGAGTCGAAGGTGATTTTGATGCCCTCGCCCACGCGCTCTACTTTAGCGTTGGCCATGTCGCGCTGCAGCTCGGCAGCCTGCTTGTCCATCTTGCGGCCGATGAGGGCACCCGCGCCGCCACCTACCGCGGCTCCCAGGATGGCCCCAGCTGCGGTGCCCTTGCCGCCGCCCAAAATGCCGCCCAGCACGCTGCCCACCACGGCGCCGCCACCCGCGCCCAGCAGGCCGCCCTTAGTGGTTTTGTTGAGCTTACCAGTTTTGCGCACGCCCGTGCCGTTGGCATCCGACAGCGAGCCGTCGTTGGTTTGGCGCGAAGTGGCGCACGAGCCTAGTAGTACTAAAAAGGCCAGTAGCATGGCCAGAAGAGACTTGGAATGAATAGTCGTCATAACGGTATTTGAAAAAAAGACGTGGGGCTTATACGCAAAAACCTGCCCCGGTTGCCGAGGCAGGTTCCAACAGTCGTGCCAGAGTGCGGGCTGGCCACCCCTAGGCACCGGCTACGCTACCAGCGAAAACAAGTCGGCCAAGCGCTGTTTCAACTCGCGACGGTCCACGATAAAATCGAGGAAGCCGTGCTCGAGTACGAACTCGGCGCTTTGGAAACCCTTAGGCAAATCCTTGCCGATAGTTTCTTTGATGACCCTAGGGCCGGCAAAGCCAATGAGGGCACCCGGCTCGGCAATGTTAAAGTCGCCGAGCATGGCAAACGAGGCCGTGACGCCGCCCGTGGTGGGGTCAGTGAGTAGGCTCACGTAAGGCACTTTGGCTTCGGCCAGCAGCGCCAGCTTAGCCGAGGTTTTGGCCATTTGCATCAAGGAGTAGCCGGCTTCCATCATGCGGGCGCCGCCCGACTTGGAAATCATGAGGAAGGGAATCTTGTGCTGGCGGGCATAGTCGATGGCGCGCGCGATTTTCTCGCCTACCACCGAGCCCATCGAGCCGCCGATAAAGCGGAAATCCATGGCCGCAATTACCAGCGGGCGGCCGCTGCTGAAGCCGTGGGCCGTGCGCACGGCATCCTTGAGGCCGGTGCTACGCTCGGTGGCGGCCACGCGCTGCGGGTAGGCCTTAGTATCCACAAAGTGCAGCGGGTCGCCCGAGGTTAGGTCGGCGTCGAGCTCGGTAAACTGCCCATCGTCGAACAGCAGCTCGAAGTAGGTGGCGGCGTCGATGCGGTCGTGGTAGTTACAGTTGCCACACACGTAGTCGAGGCGCTTGTGCTCGGCCATCGTGACCACGGTTTTGCACTCGGGGCACTTATACCACAGGCCGTCGGGCGTTTCCTTCTTCTGTTCGGTCGGAGTAATGATGCCCTTCTCCTGTCGCTTAAACCAAGCCATACGCGGATGAAAATTCGAAGTAATTGAAAATCAACGGAAATATCGGGCCAGCTACCCGAAAGCGTGTGCTTTCTTTCTTGCCCTAGGGCTGGCGAACAACAAAATTACGCGCCACGGCCAACCTAAGCCGACCCGGCCGGTCAAGCACGTCTCAAAAGAACCCTATTCAGCACCAGCGCCCTAGGGTGTAATTTCGGCGCTGGCCCCCATTTCCCTCCCCTTGCCTTCTTTTCTGCCGTGCTATTTTCTTCCCTTCCCACCCGCTGGCTGCTGCTGGCCAGCCTGCCCGCACTACTCGGCAGCTGCGTCACGAGCAAGCGCTACAACGAGCTGCAAGCCCACGCCCAAACCGAGGTCCAAGCCCGCGAAGCTGCCGAAAAGCAGGTGCGCCTAGGCCGGGCCGACTTGCAAAAAGCCAACGCGGCCCTGGCCGAGCTGCGCCTCGACCAGCAGCGCCTCGCCGCCGACACCACCCAGCAGGGCCAGAGCTTGCGCCGCTCCGCGGGCCGCAATGCGCAGCTGCAAGAGAGCTACGACCGCCTGCTCAAAAACAGCGACCGCGCCCTGGCCGACCGCAACGCCGACAACGGCAAGCTGACCAAAGACCTAGCCACCCGCGAGGCCGAGCTGGGCGCCCTCGACGTGAACCTGCGCAAGAGCAAGGCCGACAACGACCGCCTGGCCGCCGACCTCAGCACCCGCGAGGCCAAGCTGGCCGAACTGACCCAGGCCCTGGCCGACAAAGACAAGGCCGTGACCGACCTGAAGGCCCGCGTGACGCAGGCCCTGCTGGCTTTTAACGGCAACGACCTGCAAGTGAAGCTCAAGGACGGCAAGGTGTACGTGTCGCTGAGCGAGCAGCTGCTGTTCAAGTCGGGCTCGACGCAGGTAGACCCCAAGGGCCAGGAGGCGCTGAAGAAGCTGGCCGCCGTGCTCAACGAGCAGCCCGACGTGAACGTGCTGGTAGAGGGCCACACCGACAACGTGCCCATCCGGGGGGTAGTGAACGGCGCCCGCGACAACTGGGACCTGAGTGCCCTGCGCGCCACCGAAATAGCGCGCCTGCTGGCCACGGGCGGCGTCGAGCCGGGCCGCATCACGGCCGCCGGGCGCTCGCAGTTCGTGCCCGTAGCCGCCAACGACTCGCCCCAGAACAAGGCCCTGAACCGCCGCACCGAGATTATCCTTACCCCCAAGCTCGACCAACTCTTTCAGCTACTAGGCACCAACGGCAGTAGCCCGGCCGAGCCGGAGAAGTAAACCCTAGGGCAGCCAGGAAGCCTAAGCCCGTGAAACCCTGCTTACTTGGGCGCCGGCCGCGCCTGGTTAGGCAGGGTTTCCGCTATATTTAAAGTACTTAATTCCTTTCCGTCTATGCGTTCACTTTTCCACTTTCGCTGGCTGTTGACTCTTGTATTGGGGCTAGGCCACGCCCTAGGGGCCTACGCTACCCACAACCGAGGCGGCGATATTAGCTATACTTCGGTGGCCTCCACTACGGCGGGCGTGCCGCGCTACCATGTAGTAGTGCGCCTATTTCTGGATGTTACAGGAGTAGACCAACCGCAGGTGATGCTACTGGCCAGCCAAGGCGGATGCGGTACGGCCAGCACCGCCAGCTTTTCGACTACCATTCTCAGAAACCAATTTACTCCTGGTTTATGGCAGAACTGTGGTACTCCCCCGTCTTCGCTATACAGGGTGGCACTGTACGAAACCGACCTCGACCTGCCCACGGGCCAATGGACGCTGAGCTACACTGGGGAGAACCGTACGAGCGGCATTATCAATACGACTGCTTCTATCAGCACTGACATATACATCAGTACCTACCTCGATAATATACTCGCCGCACAGGATGCCTCGCCCAAATTCGAGTCGGTGCTCATGCCCAGTTTTAGCAGCAACACCGTGCCGCCCTACAGCTTCAGCGCCTTCGATACCGATGGCGACTCGCTACGTTACGAGCTAATGGTGCCTCAACAAGTACCAGGCGGCGCAGTTAATGGCGGGGCTTGCAGCGTGGGACTACCCGGCTACCAGGCCCAGCCGCACTTCACTATCAATAGCAGCACCGGCGCGCTGGTGCCAGTGGCCGGCAATAGCCCGCAAGGCTATTACGTAATGGCGGCCCGCGTCAGCGAGTACCGGCGCCTAGGGGGGCAGTGGCAGCTCATTGGCTACGCGACGCGCGACCTCACCTACCAAACCGCAGTTAGTACCAACCAAGCTCCCGCCTTCACCAGCTTAAGCGTCAACGGCGGCGCCGGGCAATCGCTCAGCCAGCCCATCGCGGCCCGCCCCGGCCAAACGGTGCGCGTGGTGCTGACTGCCGCCGACCCCGACGCGGGTCAACAATTACGTTTTGCGAGCGAAGCTCCAAATGTGGTGCCCGGCCTCAGCCTGACCACCCTCAACGGCACGCAGGTCCAGCTCACCTGGCAGGTACCGGCCACGCTGCCCCCCGGCCGCTACGCCGTGCCCGTAGCCGTGCTCGATAATGGCTGCTTCTATAACGCCAGTGAAGACCGCACGCTCTCGTTTATAGTGACGGCCCAGACCTTGAACACGCGCCCCACCACGGAGGCCACTGCCGAAGCCTACCCGGTGCCTTTCCGCGAGCAGGTGCAACTGCGTGCGCTACCGGGCCAAGCCGTTACCGTGGTGGATGCCCTAGGGCGCCCAGTGGCCCGGCTCACGGCGGGACCCGATGGGCGCGTGCTGTGGCAGCCCAACGCGGGCCTGGCGGCGGGCGTGTACTTTGCCCGCTCGGCTAGTGGCCAGCTACTAGCGCGCCTGTTGCGAAGCGCGCAGTAGGCCCTAGGGAGCACCGCCATAAAAAAGCCCGCGCCACTTTAGTAGCGCGGGCTTTTTTTAGGAGCTTCGAAACTCAATTACAGCGTGATGGCGAGGCGCGTGAAGTAGAAGGCGCCGTTGAAGCCAAACTGGTTAGCGTTGTAGAGGAAGCGGCCGCGGTTTGAGTTGTCGAGGCTAGAGCTGTAGCTCGTGTTGGGGTCCACCGAGAAGTTATTGGGGTTGTTGCGGGGGTTCACGTAAATCTTGTCCGGATACACGTTGAAGATGTTGTTGACGCCCACCGTGAGGCCCACCTGCTTGGCTAGCTGCGCCGTGAGGGTGAAATCGGTAATCCACTTGGCCGCGAACGTCTGGTCGAGGTTGGCACGGGTTGGGTCGGCATCGGCCGTCTTCACCTCGCCGAAGCGCACCGAGCGCGCCTCCAGGCCGAAGATGCCGTAGTTGAACAGGGCCGAGAGGTTGATTTTGCTGCGCGGGTTGCCGGCTTCGAGGCGCGTGCGCTGCTGCCGGTCAAACAGCGTGTTTTGCAGGTTGGTGGTGCCGGCGGTCTGGTCGTTGTTGATGGTTGTGGAGGTACTGTTGAAGCTGCGCACCTCGGTTTTGTTGAAGTTGGCAGCGGCCGTTAGCTGTATGCGCAGCTTGCCCTCCAGCGGCAGGCGCTCGTTGGCCACCACGTCCACGCCCTGGGTGCGGGTGTTCACGGCGTTGGCGAAGAACTGCACCCGGCTCACCGACTGCGACCCTAGGATGGTGTTTACCAGCGGGTTGGTGCGCGTGAACTGCGACGACAGCACAATGCGGTCGCGGATATCAATCTGGTAGGCATCGGCGGTGAAAGTAAACTGCCGACCGGCGCTAGCCGTGAGGCCCACGCTGTAGTTGGTCGACTTCTCTTGCTTCAGAGCCTCCACGCCAAAACCTGGCGTGCTAGACGTGAAGCTGTTGCGCACGATGGGGTTTTCGTTGTTCACGGTAAGCACCTGGTTGGGCAAGCCGCTCACAAACTGGGTGCTGGTGTTGGTGAAATAGCGCTGCTGCAGCGAGGGCGCCCGGAAGCCGTTGCCGATGGCGCCGCGCAGGGCCAGGCCCTCTACCACGCTGAAGCGCGCGGCCGCTTGCCCGCTCACGTTGCCGCCGAAGTCGCTGTAGCGCTCGGCGCGGCCGGCCAGGTGCACCAGCAGGCGGTCGGTCACGTCGCTTTCCAGGTCAAGGTAGCCAGCCAGGTTGGTGCGGCTTTTATTCACCTCATCCTGCGGCTGGTAGCCCGGAAATACCTGCGAGCCTGCTGCGGCGGGGCTACCATTGCTGGCGGTACGGCCCCCAATTGCGCCAAAGTAGGAGGCATACTCGCCGCGCCCAATCTGGAAGTTGTCAATTCGGAATTCGCCGCCGAAGGCCACGTTCAACGTCGTCAAGGGTCCTACGTCGCGGTATTTACGCGCAAAGCCTAGGTTGGTCGTGTTCTGCAAAAAGGCTAGGCGGCCGGCGTAAAAGGTAGTGGGGTTTGTACTTGCTAGGTTTGGTCCTTGCGGTAGCGCGGCGTTGATAGTGCCGTCGATGTAGTAGCCCAGCTCGTTGCGCCCGAAGGTGTTGCTCAGGTCCACGTCGAAGCCGCCGAAGCTCTTGCGGATGCCGGTGATGGCCGATTGGTCGTAGATGCGCGTGTTGATGAAGGGCAGGAAGCCGTTCGGGAAGATGTTGAGGTCGCTCTGGGTGGGCTGGTTGGGCAGGCGGTTGAAGCCCGGCCCACGGCCCGTGCGGTACGACGCCCCGCCCGATACGTACACCTCGTAGCCACCCCCTAGGCGGTAGCCGCCGTTGATGAACCCGCCGAAGTTGCGCGACGCCGACTGCCCGATACGAATATCCCGGCGGTCGAAGCCGTTGGCGGCCACCAGGGCGTCGTCCTGGGCCTTGAGGTCGCGGCGGCTCTGTTCGGTAGTGGCCGAGGCGGGGTAGTTGCCGCCGTTAGCCCCTAGGTAAATGAGCGGCGCGGTGTCGGCAAAAGAGCGGTTGGTGTAGCCCCGGTTCAGGAATTGCCCGCTCAAGTCCAGAAAGCCGCGTCCGCCTAGCCCTAGGCCCACGTTGAGGTCAGCTTGCTGGGTTTGGCCATCGCCCTCGGTGGTGGTGCCGTAGTAGCCGGTGCTTTGCACGCCGGTGCTGTCGTCCTTGAGCTGGATGTTGATAACGCCCGCGATGGCATCGGAGCCGTAAAGGGCCGCCGCACCGTCGCGCAGCACCTCGATGCGCTTGATGCTAGCCGTCGGAATTACGTTCAGGTCAGTACCCACCGAGCCGCGGCCTACCGTGCCGTTGATATTCACCAGGGCCGAATTGTGGCGGCGCTTGCCGTTCACGAGCACCAGCACTTGGTCGGGCCCTAGGCCCCGCAAGCTGGCCGGGTCCACGAAGTCGGTACCGTCGGAGATGCTTTGGCGCGACGACTGGAACGAGGGCGCCACGTAGGTAAGCACCTGGGCCACATCGACCTGCGCAAACGCTTTGATTTCGCGGGCCGAAATCACGTCCACCGGCGCGGTGGTCAGGATGTTGGAGCGGCCCTCGGTAGCGCGCGAGCCGGTCACCACCACGTCGCTCAGGTCGGTAGTGGAGGCCACCAGGCGCACGCTGATGCTTTGGCGGCCCTGCACCGCAACAGTTTGGGTGGCAAAGCCGATGGCCGAGACGGTGAGCGTAGCAGTCGACTCCACGTTCAGGCTAAACTCGCCGTTGGCGCCGGTGCTGGTGCCGTTGGTGGTGCCGCGCTCGAGCACGGTGGCGCCCGGCTGGGCCTCGCCGCTAGTGCTCAGCACCCGCCCGGTTACGGTAATTTTCTGGGCGTGGGCCACGAAGGCAGTAGCCGCGAATAAGGGAATAAGTAGCGCGTGTTTCATGCAGCGAGTAGTTACGTAAAGAATCTGTGAAGCTTTCGCAGTTCGCAAATTACTCAGCATGCCTACTTGTGCAATAGTTATTTCCCGAATAAGTCTAAACCCATCCCTTTACTATCCTAGGGCACGGCTGGGCTTACTGGCCGCCCTACCCTAGCCCCACCACTGGCTGCTGTATGCCCCGGCGGCCACCTCTATTCGCTGGCCGGGAGCAGGTAGCAACAGCGGCACCTCGGGGCTGGTGGCGGCTAGCAGGCGCTGCACCGGCTGGCGCCAGGCGTGCAGCGCCAGGTTGAAAGTACCCCAGTGCAGCGGCAGTAGCGGGCCGCCGCCTAGCAGCCGGTGCGCCGCCAGCGCGTTGTCGGGCCCGAGGTGGATGTCGGCCCACTCGGCATCGGCCGCGCCTACCTCCAGCATCACCAGGTCGAAAGACCCGAATTGCGCCCCAATCTGCTGGAAGGCCTCGTCGAAGGGCCCCGAGTCGCCGCCGAAGAACACGCGGTGCCTAGGGCCACGCAGCACCCACGAAGCCCACAGCGTGCCGTCGCGCCCCAGCAGGCCCCGGCCCGAAAAGTGCCGCGCCGGGGTGGCCGTCAGCTCCAGGTCGGGCCCCAGGGCCACGCTCTGCCACCAGCCCAGCTCGGTAATTTGGGCGGCCGGCACGCCCCAGCGGCGCAGGTGGCGGCCCACCCCCAGCGGGCAAAAGAATGGCGTGCCCCGCCCGGCCAGGTGACGCACGGCGGCGGGGTCAAGGTGGTCGTAGTGGTCGTGCGAAAGAATGACGCCATCGAGCGGCGGCACGTCGGCCAGGGCCAGCGGCGGCGCAAAAAACCGCTTGGGGCCTAGCCACTGCACCGGCGAGGCGCGCTGGGCCCACACCGGGTCGGTGAGGAAGCGGCGGCCGTCCAGCTCCAGCAGCACTGTGCTGTGGCCCAGCCAGGTAGCCCGCAGTGCGTCGGGCGGTACGGGTTGGGCCAGCGCGGCTGCATCGGCCCGGAAGGGGCCTAGGGGCTGCTGGGGCACGCGCTCAGCCTTCTCAAACAGGTAGCGCCGTAGCAGGGCCGCGTAGCCCGAAGGGGGCTGCACCGAGGTGGGCAGCACGTTGAGGTAGCGGCCATTGCCGTAGCCAGGTTGCACAAGGTTCATACGAGTGGTAGGGCCCACAATGCACGCGGCCCGGCAGCGCAGACGCACCACCGGGCCGCGTATTTTACGCACCCTGGCCCTAGGGGCCTATTTCAGCCGGTAGCCCAGGCCCACCCGAATGAGCTGCAGCGAGGCATCGGGGTAGGGCGTGGCGCTGGTGCCAGGCATGTAGTTGGTAAAGCCATAGGAGTAGCTGGCTACCAGGCCCACGCGGTTCACCCACAGCGATGCGTCGCCGCGCAGGCGGAAGTCGAGGCGGTGGGCGGGCGGGCGCGCCAAGCTGGTGCTCCAGCCGCTGCCGTTGTTATCGGTGCCGCTGCCTTCCTCCTGCGAGGTGAGCACGTAGGCTAGCTCGGGGCCCACCAGCAGGTCGAGCGCCGTCTTGCCGCTGCCGCCCAGTCGGTAGCCCACCCCGCCAAAGGCCGTAATATTTTGCGTGTAGAGGTGCACCGTGCCCGAGCCCGAGCGCGAGTAGGGCAGCACCGTGCTGTTATAGTTGATGGTGCTCACACCCGCCCGGCTCTGCACAAAATCGTAGCCTAGGTCGAAGGCCGCCAGAACTTTGTATTTGGACACGTACTGCGCCCGCAAGGCCAGGCCGCCGCCCACCCCGAAGGTGCTGCCGTAGGGGTTCGCCGCCCGGCTGCTTTCCGAGAGGGGCACATTATTAGCGTCGTTGACGGTGGTCGTCGATACCGCGTTATCGCCCTGGAAGCGGCCAAAGCCGACCGTAGCTCGTCCCGAATATTCTACCGTCTGGCCCAAGGCGGGCAAACCCAACAGCCCGAGGGGCAAGGCAAGCAGCAAGTGCTTCATAATCTTTAAGCGCAAAAAGTAACTACCAAAAAGCCGGCGGCCGGAAGTACGCCCCGGCCGCCGCGCTACAAATCTCGCTCGGTTAGCTTAGCAGTTTCATGAATACGCCACGCCAATCGACCAAGTCCCCTATCTACCCGCCTAGCGCAGCTGTTTCACCGTGCCGAGGGCCTGCTGCGCCCAGGCGGCCATGCCCGCGCCCGAGTAGTGCAGCCCATCGGCCACAAAGTCGGTGGAGCTGGCGTTGCGGGTCAGGGGCGTGATGTTGACGAACGCAATGCCGGCCTGCTGGCACTCGGCCTGTGCCACGGCGTTGAACTGGTCTATCTGCCGCGCGATGTAAGCTTGGTCGCGGCTGGCGGCAAACGGCGCCCGTCCCCAGTCGGGGATGCTGAGCACGACCACCGGCTGCGCCCGGCCGCCCGCGTAGGCGGTGGCGCGCCCCAGCAGCTTCCGAAACCCAGCGCGGAACGTTTCAACCGGAAAGCCGTCGTACTGGTCGTTCACGCCAATCAGCAGCGACACCAGGCCGTAGGTGGTGCGCGGCGGCGCGGCGTCGAGGGCGTCGAGCAGGTCGGAGGTAGTCCAGCCAGTGCGGGCAATGACGTCGGGGTCGGCTAGTTCGGTGCCTTGGGCGCGGGCCAGCACCGCCAGCTGGTTGGGCCAGCGCTCGGCCGGACTAGCTACGCCCTCGCCAATGGTGTACGAGTCGCCGAGGGCCAGGTACGAAATGGGCCCGCTGCCAGCAGGTGCTGGTGCAGAAGAAGCTGCCATAGAGTGGGGAGCGGGGTCGGTAGCCGAAGTACACGCCGCCAGAAACAGTAGAAATAGAGAAAGTAGACGCATGGCGGGCCAGTAGTTGCGGGTACTTACGGCCGCGCCAGCTCGGGTGGGTTTAGCGGGCCTAGGGCTTTACTTCAAATACCACGTCGTACAGCACTTGCAGCTTGATTTTACGTAAGGTGGGCGTGCTTATTTCAGCTGCACCTCCTTCAAGTAGCCGGCCTTTAGTAGCGCACATTTTATAATAGCCTTCCAGCACCTGTGGCGAGTAGAGACTGGCGGGCAGTACTTCTACCATCGACAGCACGCCCCCTAGCTGCCCGCCGGCGCCCTTCACGGCTAGCTCGGCCTTTTGGCGGGCGTTGGCGGTAGCCAGGGTCGTCAGCTCAGCCTTAGTGGCCGCTTCGCGGCTGCTGCGCAGGTTCACAAAGCGCAGGTTGTCGGCCCCGGTTTGCACCAGCTGTGGCACCAGTGTATTCAGCTGGCGCGGGTTGTCGAGCTGCAAGCGGTAGGTCTTGGTCAGGGCCACAGTGCTGTTGCCCACCTTGCCGCCGTAGCCGCTGGCAGTCAGCTCCTCCAGCATCAGCTTGTCCTCGGCAATGCCGGCCCGGCCGAGCACACGGCGCAGGGCCTCTTCTTGGTTTTGCGTGCGCTCGCTCTCCTTCACGTTGTCCGAGAAGCGGTAGGTGAGCAGCACGTCGAGGCGCTCGGGGTCTAGCTCGCGCTCGGCCACGCCCTGCACCAGAATAGTGCGCGGCGCTGGGGCAGGCGCTTGCGCCCGCGCGGTCCCGGCCAGTAGCACCGCCGCGCTGCTCATAACCAATAGCTTATACATAGCTACCAACTTAAAAGTCTAGGCTTCGCCCCTACCCTAGGGCCTGGGCCAAGTCATCAATTAGGTCCTCGGCGTCCTCCACGCCCACGCTCAGGCGGATGAGGGAGTCCGACAAGCCGCTCTTGCGGCGCTGCTCGGGCGGAATGCTGGCGTGGGTCATGGTGGCGGGGTGGCCGCTCAGGCTTTCGACGCCCCCTAGGCTTTCGGCCAGCGTGAAGAGCTTGAATTTTTCAAGCACCGCAATGGCGTCCTCCTGGCGGTCGCCCTTGAGCACGAACGAAATCATGCCCCCAAAGTCGCGCATCTGGCGGGCAGCGACCGCGTGGTTGGGGTGGTTCTCGAAGCCGGGCCAGTACACGTTGTCTACTTTAGGGTGCTGGCGCAGGTACTCGGCCACGGCGCGCCCATTTTCGCAGTGGCGCTGCATGCGCAGGTGCAAGGTTTTCAGGCCGCGCAGCACCAAAAAGCAGTCTTGGGGGCCGGGTGTGCCACCGCAAGCATTCTGGTAAAAGCTCAGGTCCTTCAGCAGCTGGTCGCCGTTGAACACCAGCGCGCCCATCACCACGTCGGAGTGGCCGCCCATGTACTTGGTGAGCGAGTACACCACAATGTCGGCCCCCAGGGCCAGCGGCTCCTGCAGGTAGGGCGTCGAGAAGGTATTATCCACGGCCAGCAGGGCGCCTGTCTCTTTGGCAATGGCCGCCACGCCCGCAATGTCAATGATGTTGAGCAGCGGGTTGGTCGGCGTTTCTACCCAAATGAGCTTGGTTTTGGCGCTCACCTTCTCGCGCACCGAAGCCAGGTCGCGCATGGGCACGAAGTGGAAAACAATGCCTAGGGGCTCGTACACCTTGGTCATGATGCGGTAGCTGCCCCCGTACAGGTCGTCGGTGCTAATTACTTCGTCGCCAGGCTTAAGCAGGCGCAGCACGCAGTCGATAGCAGCCATGCCCGAAGCGAAGGCCAGTCCGTGCTCGCCCCCGTCGAGGGCCGCCAGGGCATCCTGGAGCTGGGTGCGCGTGGGGTTGTGCGTGCGCGAGTACTCGTAGCCTTTGTTGTCGCCCGGCGAGCGCTGGGCGTAGGTCGAGGTTTGGTAAATGGGGGTCATGATGGCCCCCGTCTCCGGGTCGGGGTGCACCCCGGCGTGGATGGCTTTGGTTCCGAATTTCATCGCGGGTTCAACAGTGTTGGTGGAGGCGCGGCAAGGCTTGTGAGGCAAGCTGCCCACGCGGCTCCTAGGGTGGGAGGAAGTAGCTACGCCAACAAAAGTAGGCGTCGGGCAGGGGGACAGTCCGAAATAAGCTGCTCGGCTTTATATTCGGAATGAATTAATTAGCTAGCTACTATTTATATGAAGAAAATCAGTTTATCTATTCTTTTATGCGTGCTCAGCGCCGCTAGCCTGCAAGCTAGCCCCAACCCGCACAAGCCTAAAACAACGCAAAAAGCAAAAAAAGTCAGTGCGGACTCAGTTACTATTTTCAAGCTGGCCCCCGATTCGCTAAATAGGACTTTTCAGTACCAAACCGGTCATATAAAACTGCCCGGCGGCGTGGGCGGGCTGACCGTACCCAGGGGCTTTCGCTACCTCGATTCAGCGCAAAGCAGCTACGTGCTGCACAAGCTCTGGCACAACCCGCCCCAGGCCAACCTGGGCATGCTGTTTCCGCTCGATGCAACGCCCCTAGGCGCCAAAAACTGGGGCTACATCATCACGTACGAACCCATTGGCTACGTTCAGGACAGTGACGACGCCAACATTAATTACGACAAGCTGCTGCAAACCATGCAGAAAGCAACTGCGGCCGCCAACGCTGCCCGCACCGCGGCTGGCTACGACGCCGTTTACCTCGCTGGCTGGGGCGCTAGGCCCCACTACGACAAGCAGCAGCACACCCTGCACTGGGCCAAGTTCCTGCGCTCTGGCAGCGGCTTCGACCGGACTATCAATTATAACGTGCGGGTGCTGGGGCGCCGGGGGGTGCTCATTTTCAATGCCGTGGCCGACCCTAGCCGCCTGCCCGAGATTCAAGCCAGCGTCCCCGACCTGCTGGCTAACGTGCAGTTCGCACGCGGCGAGCAGTACCGCGATTTTAACCCCGCCACCGACGGGGTAGCAGCCTATTCTATCAGCAGCCTGGTAGCAGGCAAGGAGCTGGCCAAAGTGGTTACTGCTGCTTTACTAAGCAATTTTTAGGGGGCCATTGCTGCTTGCCCTAGGGCCCATGTAGGCAACTGCCAAGCGTATAGTAGACCCGGCAGCGAGCCCAGCTAAGTTAATAGCGAAGTAGGCCAATTGGCCAGCACAGCCGAGTGCCACAACCATCCCAGGCAGCCATACGCGGCCTGGGGCCGTAAGTGGCCAAGGGCATCCGTCGGCCGGAGCCGGGCGGGTGCCCTTTTATTTTGCCTATAATGATACTTTTTCTGCGCGAGCTTTTTCGCAAAAACTTCTCGTCGTTTCTCACCATGCTGCTGCTGGGGGTGGTGCCGCTGCTTGGCTCGGGCACGCTGCTGGCGCTGCTCTACGAGCGGCAGGCCCTGCTGCAGCACCTCACCCTAGGCCAGAGCTTGCTGTACTTCGCGGCAGTTTCGCTCACGATGGCGCTGGCCCTCACGCCCACCACGTTTGTAGCCATCGTAACGGGGTATTTCCTGGGCTGGGCGGGCCTGCCGGGCATGGTGGCTGCTTATGCGCTGGCCGCGGCCCTAGGCTACGAGCTGGCCCTGCACCTCGACCAAGGCAAGCTGCGCGGCTTCCTGCTTAATTTTCCGAAGGCCGATGCTGTATTGCGCGAGCTGCAGCGCCAAAGCTGGCAGCTCATCGTGCTTACGCGGCTTTCGCCAGTGCTGCCTTTCGCCTTCATGACGTTTGTGCTGGCGATGGTAGGAGTGCCCCGGGGGCGCTTCCTGGGCGCTTCGGTAGTGGGCATGCTGCCACGCAGCTTGTTTTTTTACTGGCTTGGCACCCAGGCCCAGGATGTGCTAGCCTTGCTCCATAACCCCGGCCAAGGCACTACCTCCAAGTTACTCTTCATCGGCTTGGTGATGGCCTCTCTGCTGGGGCTATACCTGCTCTTCAACCGAGCCCTCAAGCAAGTACTGGCTCGCCAGCTAGAGCAACCTGAATAATTTTTAATTTTTAACCTATTTCACAATCAGCCAATTAGTACTTAAACAAAAATTTTCTCTGCTTATTTAAAGCGCAAAGCTTGCTGCCCGCTAAATTTTATTCCTACCTTTGCGGTCCCAACACGGGAAAATGGTTGCATAGCTCAATTGGATAGAGCATCTGACTACGAATCAGAAGGTTTGGGGTTCGACTCCCTATGCGACCACAGAAAAGGCCCTCACATCGCTGTGAGGGCCTTTTTTATTTTACTGGGGGGCTAATTCGGGGGCTGTTTACCCTAGGGTCTTTTCACCCGCCCCGCTGGCCAGCGGGGGCATTACAAAGCAAAATGAGCGGGAAGGCAAAGACTCTGGCTTCTATGGCGCTAGACTACTTGAAGCTGAGACGCGCGCGTAACAGACCGACGAGCAGTTGGCAGCAGCTCTTAGCTCGATACCAAAGGGGCGTGCAAGCAGGGTTTGCCTAGGGGGTGCACAGTCAGTAGTGACATATTGAGGAGTGAGAAGAGAATGGTGGTTTGGGAAAGCCTAGAAAATAAGGAACGTGCCAGCCCTAGCAGTAGGTATTGTCGGCAATAGCTCAGCCGACACGGTAAACTCAGGCAACCAATGCCTGATGGGAGCTACTGAGTGCGGTAGGTTGCTAGTGCGGCCTTGAATGCGCGCATAAGCTGCGTAGCACTAGCCTCGTAGCCGTTCGCACTGGCCGTATTCAGGGCAGCGGGGAAGGTCTTCGCTTACCAGTAAGAAGAGCTAGTAAAACTTATGCTTCTTGGTCATCGCGTGTTGAGCACTTTTGCCCACTACCTGCTTACTTGCAGATAACATGGCGTGTGCACGTTCCAGACACCTCCTACTGCTTCATAGTAGAAGCAATGTTTTAGAATCAAAATGTCAGCATCTTCTTCAAAAAAGACTCATTCAGCTATAAATGAGAGATTAAAGATTTTGATTGATTTGCTGAATATGAGTGCGAGAGCTTTCAGTGCTGCAATAGAAATGCCTGACTCTAACACTAGAAACTACTTAAGCAAGGGCACTAAGCTTAATTCTGATTACCTGGAGAGCATAGCGAGCCATTTTAGCCACGTCAATTTAGCCTGGTTGCTAACAGGTAAGGGTGAGCCATTTTTAGCTAATGAGCCAATTAGCGCAATTACCCAGCAAACCAGTAGCAAAAGCAAGTCAAGTATAGGCATTAGCAATGGTGGCACAAATACTATTAATAACTTAAACCTAGAAGATTACCGGCGCGACCTAGAATCGGCCAACCGCGAGATAGACCACTTGCGCCAGCAGTTCCAACTCCAGAGCGCACTACTGGCCTCAAAAGAGGAAACCATTGCCCTACTGCGTGCCAGCTACAACCGGCCTACTTAATGAAAACTATACTCTCTCTCCTAGCCCTCAGCGCCCTGCTCGGTACTGCCTACGCCCAAACGAGTCCCGCCAAGCCCAAAGCAGACCGGGCCCATGCCATAGTAGCCGCCAACGGCAAAGCCATCGGCCGCAAGTTTATCAGTAAGAGTAAGCCAACGGATATGCGAATGCCGCCTCCGCTTCCAAGGCGAGAAGTGATAACCTATCCACAACCGCCGCAACACTAGCTACGCAATTGCCTAGGGCGCTGCTGGCCGTGAAGGAAGGCCGATTAGTGCTGCGCGCTAGCTATAAACGGTCGCACTAACTCTCCTTTATTCCATCCACGACACCATGCGCTTTGCTTCTACCCAAGGTGCTGTATTTGCTGCCCTACTATTGGTCAGCTTGACGGCCTGCTCGAAAAAACGGATTCCTCGATGATGCCCTCGCGGCTGGACGTTAGGCAGCCCGCAACTACTGCCAGCTATAGGGTGGATGGCAAGCTTATTTCCAGCAGGGTTGTTATTTATCCTCCTTACCCAGTTTATAATGGCGAGCAATTGCTAGTTCGCTTATTTGCCCCGAGTGGAGAAGAGCACCTAGACCTGAGCTTTGTCAAGCAGCCAACTGAGCCAAGTAGCGCCTACAAGACAAACTGGGCGCGCTACAATAGCCCCACCCTTCCCGCCGGTGGTATGCTACTCCACGATGCGGTACTGACGATTACGGAAATGAATGCTGGCGGCTTTTCGGGTACTGCTTCAGGTACTGCGCTCTTTAGAAATTCTACCTTCTCCTCGATTACCGAGGCAGTGTTCACTAATGCACAAGTGCAAAAAACCAACTAGCAGTAAAGACTTTATTAGCCCGCTGCGGGCTAGCTACAATCAGCTGAACTAGCCATGAACGTGCTGCCGCTTATCTTTCTGTTTATCACCTTCGGGCCTGCGCTCGCGCAGTAGGCCCCGGCGCGGCCGTAGCGGCGAATGATGATTTCTGTACCAGCGACTAACCAAGAAGGATGCATTAGCTCGTTCTCGCTTAAGTATCGGGAGGAGTACAACGTTGCCCGCTCAGCCTTACTTTACCCTTCCTTTAGTGCGTATGTGCTAGCCCAATTGACTTGGTAGGCGCTCATTACTTGACTATCCGTAGGTACATAGGGTGTTAGCAGTAAATAGGAACCTAGGCCATTCGGATAGGAGAGAAAAAGCGGCTGTTTAGCAAGAAAACTGCGACAGGAACACGCAAGTACTGTCTGGGTTAAATACTTTTACATAAAGAATAAAAGAGGAAGCTAATCCATTCATTGTCTGCGATTAAAATTACCTAGTTTATTCTTATCATAATGCCATTTGAGACGCAACAAATTAAGGCTGAGCTTACCCATTTACTACACCGCCTTGCCCGGTTACTGCAAGAGATTGGTGACCGGGGCCTGGAGCCTGAAGTAATTGCCCCTACCGCCTATCTCCGCCCGCACTACCTCCGCCTAGCTTGGCAGGCTGCGCGCTTGGCAGAAGCTATGGGCTTCGACGAGGGTGAGTCTACAGAGCACGTTTGCACGTTGCTGCTAGAGCAGTTGCGCAATACAACCCATACCGAGCGGCGGCAGCGGATGAGCCTGCAGGAAGCATTGGGCGAGGTGCTCTAAAAATCTTTTACGGTGTGCCGGCTTGTCCATTAACGCCGGCGGCCAGGTGCCTACCGCTGCACACTAGGCGCGCAGTTACTTACAAAACGCCAAGCGGCTCCCAAGCAATTAGCTGCTCAAGAGCACTACCTATTCCTCATGGGCTAATTTAAGCAGCTTGTAGCGGCTGGAAGTGCTGAGCTAGCAGCTGGCTTATTTTATCTTCGGTGAGGGGCTTGCTAATGAACCCGTTGATATTGAGGTTGCTTAGCTGCTGCAAATCGCCTACATCAACTGATGTACTCAGCATTACTACTACTGGTCCTGGCTCCTGCGCGCAACGCTGCGGCTGATATTGCTTTAAAAACTCCATGCCGTTTAAGCCCGGCATATTGATGTCGAGGAGAATAAGACTGGGCTGAGGAGTAGCTGGCTTCTTAAGTAGCTGGAGCGCTTCTTCTCCTGACTCAGCAACCAACAGCTGATTAGCCACTTGCATCTTCGACAGTAGCCGGCGATTTAAGAAGTTATTGATGGAGTCATCATCAACTAGAAGAATAGTATCCAGGGTATGCATTTAATGGCTGATAACGAGTAAAGCTTACTAGCAACAGCATATCCGATGCTAAGCCTGTATATAACGGATTTTTTGCGTCCTTGGTCTTAGTATTACCTTCTTCAGGTGATAGCTATCCGGGTCACTACCTGTCAACTATGCTGTTCAGGTTGCGATAAAGGGTAGACGGTGGCCGCCAGCTGGTAAAAGTGAGAAGTGATGGTCGAGGATAAACTGGCTAGCAGTTGATGCGCCGGTAAAATAAGAAAGCGGCCAGCGATATTATTTGCTAAATAAAAGTACAATTTTCATTGCAGAAAATTACGCACTGTTTTTCTCCCCAGCGTCATTCATTTTCTTTATAAATCCCAAATAGCGAGGCATATTTATCGGTAATCACAGGGTGCTCACGCTGGTAAAAGCATAGATGTTTTGTTATATTATCTACTATCTATCAATAAGCTCGTAAGTAAAACTTACACGTTCTTGCACTGCCTGCTATCTAGGCACTAACGGTGAAATGCAGTGCGCGTGATTTGTTTATGGCTTGGCGCCTACTAGCATGAGTGCACTTACCTACTACTTCCCAGTTCGGTGTTGCGTTGGCCTAGCCTAGGGAAATAAATACTGAGCAGCAGAATCATCCTGTAAGCCAGGCTGTTCTTTAGTAGTTACGATAGGGTGCTACTACCCATGCACAACTACTAGCGTGGGAATAGCAGTAGAGGGCACCCCTGGCGGCCCTGCTAGCCCTATTGTATCTTTGTAATCATTCTAAAAAACTTTCGCTGTTACGCTGCATGTCTGCTGTAATTTCCACTGATATCTGCATCATCGGGGCGGGCCCGGTAGGGTTATTTGCTGTATTCGAAGCCGGGTTGCTGAAGTTGCGCTGCCACGTGGTGGACGCGCTGCCCCAGCCGGGCGGCCAGTTGGCCGAGATTTACCCCAAGAAGCCGATTTATGACATTCCGGGCTACCCAGAGGTATTGGCGGGCGAGTTGGTCGACAACCTGATGAAGCAGATTGCGCCCTTCCACCCCACTTTCACCCTAGGCGAGCGGGTAGAGCGCTTCTCTAAGCTCGATGACGGCTCGTTCCAGCTGTATACCACCGATGGTACCGAGATTCAATGCAAGGCCGTGGCTATTGCGGGGGGCTTAGGGTCGTTTGAGCCGCGCAAGCCGGCCGTGGAAAGCCTGGAGCGCTTCGAGGGTGGCCGCGGCGTGCACTACATGGTGCGCGACCCCGAGCACTTCCGCGACAAGCGCATCGTGATTGCGGGGGGCGGCGACTCGGCCCTCGACTGGACCAACTTCCTGGCCAATGTGGCATCGGATGTGACCCTGGTGCACCGCGGCACCACGTTCCGCGGCGCGGCCGACTCGGCCGAGAAGGTGGCCGAGTTAGCCAAGGCTGGCAAGATTAAGCTGGTGCTGAGCAGTAACGTAACCCACCTGCACGGCAATGGTGATTTGGAGGAAGTAACCATTACGGGCAACGATGGGCAGGCCGAGCGCGTGCCGCTCGATGCGTTTGTGCCGCTGTTTGGCCTTACGCCCAAGCTAGGGCCGATTGGCGAGTGGGGCCTGGAGCTGGAGAACGACGCCGTGAAAGTGAACACCGTAGACTACAGCTCGTCGCTACCCGGCGTGTACGCTATTGGCTACATTAACACGTACCCGGGCAAGCTGAAGCTGATTTTGTGCGGCTTCCACGAGGCTGCTCTCATGTGCCAGGGCGCTTATAAGTACATTTACCCCGACAAAAAATACGTACTCAAGTACACGACTGTGAACGGAGTACCCACGCTGTAAGGAATTATGAATTAAAAATTATGAATTAAGAATTGGCTTATTTGGCCACGTATCAATTCATAATTTTTAATTCATAATTTTTAATTGGAAGAATGACTGACATTCGCATTTACGTGGAGGAGGCGCCCGGCCAGCGGCGCGAGTTAGAGGCCCCGACCGATATGGGCCTGAGTTTGATGGAGTTGCTCAAGGCTAGCGATTATCCTATTCAGGCAACGTGCGGTGGCATGGCCCTGTGCGCCACCTGCCACGTGGAGGTGCTGGCCGGCCCGCCCCTGCCCGAGCCCAGCGACGACGAGTGGGCGATGCTCGATACGCTGCCCGTGCTGCACGAAACCAGCCGCCTGAGCTGCCAGATTCGCCTGGCTCCGACGCTCGACGGCTTGGTGGTGCGCATTGCCGACCCGGCGGTATAGGGACAAGAACTACTAAGCTTGCACAACAGCAAAGCCCGTCAGGCTGCCTCCACGCAGCACCTGACGGGCTTTATTATTAGGCGGAGCCCTAGGGGCCCCAACCTACATTAGCCGGTAAACGCTTGTGAACCAGCCATTTTTTCTGGGTTCTTAGCATACTACCCTTCCGCAGCCTCATTGCCCCCAGCGGTTACTGCGACCGTGGACGCTCGGGCTACCTAAGGCACGACGGCGATTAAGCAGCATTGCATACAGAAACATGCAACTGCACGCAAAGACCAATTGGGCTGCTTGCCGTAGCCCTAGGGCCCCGGGGGCCAGAGAGACCCAGGGCTCAGGGAGCAACTAACCTGGTGATGCGCTCGGCATTTTACTTGCTCGCTAGTAACCTATTGCAGCTCGGCTGTGGAATTAACACAATTCCGGCATCTTTGGGCAGAATACCGCTGTTTCCGTCCATGCGCCTTTTCCTGCTTGTTTGCTGTCTACTCATGTCTGCCTTGCTTGCCGATTCGGCCGCGCCCGGCCCACCCCCGCCCCTTGGGCCCCAGTGGAAGAAAATTGACGCGCTGCTGGCCAAGGAGCAAACGGCCACGGCCGCACCCCTTATTGAGAAAATATACCAGCAGGCGCGACGCGAGGGCAATGCACCGGCCTACGTGCGGGCGCTGCTGTATAAAATCAGGCTGCTGGAGCGCAAGGAAAACGACGCCAACGAGAAAGCCATCGCGCTGCTCGAAGCTGATGTAAAAACGGCCACCTTCCCGGCGCGGCCCATCTTGCACTCGCTGCTGGCGGGCCTCTACGCCGAATACTTCAACCAGCACCGCTACCAGCTGTACCAGCGAACGCCGGGCGCGGCCCCTACCACCGACGACGCTACGCCCAACCAAGCCGACGGCGGCACCGGCCTGGCCACCTGGGATGCTCGCCGCCTGGGCCGCACCATTGCCCGGCACTACCAGCAGTCGGTGCAAGACGAGCCCCAGCGCCAGCTGCAAACCCCGCTGGCGGCCTTGGGCGACCTCGTAGCAGGCGGCGATGCCGAGGGCCGTGCCCGGCGCCCTACCCTCTACGACCTGCTGGCCCAGCGCGCCATTGCGGGCCTGCAAAATCAGGAGTTGACCGTAACAGAACCCGAGCAACCGTTTTCGCTGGCCGCCTACCCCACCGCTGCGCTATTCGGCTCGGCCCAGGAGTTTGCCGCCCTACCGCTCCCCACGCCACCCGCCGACTCGCTCAACCACCAGTTGCTGACCTTGCACCTGCTGCAACAGCTGACCACTCAGCGCCTGAAGCAGCCCCAGAACCAGGCTGCCTTGGCCGACGTGGACTTGCAGCGCCTGCAGTATCTGCACACCTTGGCGGAGGGCACCGAACAGGCCGCCGCCTACGAGCCGGCCCTAGGGCGCCGCGCGGCCGAGTACCAGGCCCTGCCCATCAGCACCGAGTTTGTGGCGGCGCAAGCTCAGGCCGCGCACAGCGCCAAGAACGACGTGGCTGCCGTGCGCCTGGCCCGCGAGGCCGAAGCCCGATTTCCAAAGTCGCGCGGTGCGGCGCAGGCCCAGCAGCTGCGCGCTGAAATTGAGCAGCCCGAAATTTCCTTTTCGGCCACTGACATAGTAGTACCTAGCCAGCCCTGGCGCCTCGACCTGACTACCCGCAACGTGGGTGAGTTACATGCTTGGGCCTATCGCATCACGCTGCGCGAGTGGCAACGTGGCACTGGCTTTGACGGGCAGGACTGGACCATAGCTAAGCGCTTTGCCCGCGCCCTTAAGGCCGCGCCGGCCGCCACTTGGATGGTGCCTGTGCCCGCTCACCCGGCCGACTACCAAGAGCAAAAGCTGGCGGTGGCCGGCGCCGCGCTGCCAGCCGGCTACTACCTCGTCTTGCTCAGCAACAAAGCGCAGCTTTCGACCGACCCGACGGCGAAAACTGCGGCAGCTGGCACCGTTACGGCTTGGGGTATGCTGGGAGCCAGCCAACTCAGCCTCGTGCACCGCACTAATGCCAGCACCGGCGCTACGGCCTTGCTACTACTCGACCGGGCTAGCGGCGCACCACTGGCGGGGGTGAAAAACCAAGCCGCTTTCTCCGTCTATAACCGTAGCACCCAGCGCAACGACCGCCGCCTGGGCGACGTGCTGCCCACCAGCGCTACCGGCGAGGTAGAGCTACCCGGCCCCAGCAAAGCCAACGATGCGCTAGGCCGCGAGCAACTGAGCAGCGTGCGTTCGTGGCTGGGCCGCGACACGCTAGTCACACCGCTCAATGCCTACTATTTCCCCGGCCGTACTGACCCGGCCGAGCAGGGGCAGCGCCGCACCTTCCTGTTCAGCGACCGCGCCATCTACCGGCCTGGGCAGACGGTGTACTTCAAGGGCATCATGACCCGGACGACTGGCAGCGAAACCAAGCTGCTGACCAGCCAGCCGACCGACGTACGCCTGCTCGACGCCAATGGCCAAACGGTGCAGACGCTCAGCTTCACCAGCTCGGCTGACTATGGCTCGTTCAATGGCTCGCTAGTACTACCCACTGGCCGGCTCAACGGCGAGTTTACGCTCGCCACCACTAATGGCAGCCTATCCATTCAGGTCGAAGACTATAAGCGGCCGACCTTTTTGGTGGAGCTCGACTCGGTGCCGGGCCGCCCTCAGTTGGGGCAGCCGCTAACGCTGGCTGGCCGCGCCCGTGCCTACTCCGGTCAGGCCACCGACGGGGCCGCCGTGCGCTACCGCGTCACGCGCCGCGAGTTGTGGCCGCTGTTTGGCGGATTCCGGGGCGGACGTATCGGCTATCCGGGCCCTAGGGGTGGCACCACCGAGGTAGCCCACGGCACGGCCACCACTGACGCGGATGGCCGCTTCAGCCTCACCTTCACGCCGCCGCTGATGCCAAAGCCTACCGGCTCACGTGGCTGGGAGCCCGGCTATTTGTTTGAGGTAACGGCCGATGTGACCGACGCGGCCGGCGAAACCCGTAGCGCCGCACGCAGCTTCCCCATCGGCCACAATCCGCTCAGCCTCAACCTCACTGGCCCTGACCTGGTGGATAAACGCCACCTACCGGCCTTCACGCTGCTGAGCTCTAACGCTACCGGCGAGCCCCTAGCGGCCACTGGTACCCTGCGCCTGCTGGCCCGCCGCTTCCGCCCCAATCCACCTGGCGTGCCCGGCCCGGGCCCCGAAACTGACGACGATGAGCTGCCAGGTGAGGTAGTCGGCACCCAGTCCTTAGACACCCGTAGCGGTGCCACTCTTGACGTAGCGCGCTTGTTGGCCGAGGCCCCCACCGGCCGCTACCGCCTCGAGGCCCAAGCCGCCAGCCCCGACACGGCCGCTCACGCCCAGCTTGATTTCGTACTCTACGACTCGGAGGCTACCACCGTGCCCTACGCCACGCCCAGCTGGTTTACAGCCCTAGCCGATACAGTGGCACTCGGCCAGCCAGCGACCGTGCTACTGGGTAGCAGCGCCGAAGCCCACATCCTGCTAGAGGTGGAGCGCGGCGGCCAACTGTTACGCAAGGAGTGGCTAACGCTACGCCCCGGGGAGCAGCGCCGCCTGGCTGTGGCTAGCGGCCCGGCTACAGCCCTAGGCCCCCTCTACGTGCACACGACTCAGGTATTCGACGGCCATCCCTATCTGCACACTGCTACCGTGCAAGTGGCCGAGCGCCCACAGCCGCTACAACTCAGTCTCAGCACCTTCCGCGACCGGCTGCAGCCGGGCCAGCGCGAAACCTGGCGCCTCACCATCCACCAGGCCAACGGCAAACCCGCCAACGCCGAGCTGCTGGCCACGCTCTACGACCAAAGCCTAGACATCTTCCGGCCGCACAACTTCCCACCACTAGCGTTTAGTGGGCAGTACTATCCCATTCGGTTTGGCTGGCAGGGCGAGTTTGGGGAGCAGCGTTCACAACAATCACCTACTACGGATAATACGTCTCAATCCCTAACTGTCATTGATTATCCTGTTCTCAACACCCTATATGGTGGTGAGCTTATGATAGATGGATTTATCCGGTCTTCAGGCGTTGCCGGCAGAACTGCCATTTATGGGTCAAGAGCTTTACGAGGACAAGTAGCTGGTATTCAACTGAAGGCTGTCCCCGGTTCCGCCCCGAACATCCGTATCCGCGGCGTTAGCTCAATGGCCGCGCCGGCACCGATGGCCGATGGCGCAGCGCTTAGCGAAACCGTTACCGTTGGCTATGGCACACCTAAAGCGCCGGCCCTTGACCTCACCGCCGTGCCCGTTCGCTCCGATTTCCGCGAAACGGCGCTGTGGGAGCCGGCTTTGCACACGGATAAGAATGGCGACGTGGTGCTGGAGTTTCAGATGCCGGAGGCCGTGACGCGCTGGCAGCTGCTAGCCCTGGCCCACGACCGGCAGCTGCACAGCGGCCAGCTGGCCCGCCAGCTCGTCACCCAAAAGGAAATTCAGATTACCCCCAACGCGCCGCGCTTCCTGCGGCCTGGCGACACGTTTACGTTCCCGGCCAAGCTCTCTAACCTCACCGATACACCGGTGCAGGGTACGGCGCAGCTGCTACTGCTCGACGCAGCTACCGGCCAGGATATTACCACCCAGCTGCTACCCGGCGCGGCCCAGCAGTCCGTAACGATGGCGGCCCACCAAAGCCAGGCCCTAGGGTGGCCGCTCGCCATTCCGGCCGACTTTGCGCCGGTGGCTGTGACCTATAAAGTAGTAGCCCAAGCCAGCCGCGAAGGCGCCACCGCACCCACGCCCAAAGGCAAGCGGCGCAAAAACAGTCAGCCGGCGACTAGCAACCAACCAGCTACTAACTTCTCCGACGGTGAGCAAAACACACTGCCGGTGCTGCCCAACCGCGTGCTCATCACCGAGCGCCTGCCGTTGACGCTGGTGGGGCCGGGCAGCCGTGAGTTTGAGCTGCAGAAGCTGACGAGCACCACCTCGCCCACCCGCCGCAACCAGAGCCTAACGCTGGAAATGACGGCCAGCCCCGCCTGGTACGCCGTGCAAAGCCTGCCCTACCTCATGGAGTACCCCTACGAGTGCTCCGAGCAGGTATTCGACCGGCTGTACGCCAACCTGCTGGCCGCGAGCATTCTCAAGCAAAACCCGCGCATCAAGTCTATCCTGGCCGAGTGGCAGCGCCAGGCCCAGAGCGGCACGCCCCAGCAGCGCGAAACCCTGGCCAGCAAGCTCGCCCAAAACCAGGACCTCAAGAACCTGCTGTTGCAAGAGACGCCCTGGGTGCAGGATGCCCAAAGCGAAACCGAGCGCCTGGCCCGCCTCAGCTCTTTGTTCGACGAAGCCCGCCTGGCCACCGAAACCACCCGTGCCCTCACCAAGCTACGCGCCATGCAGCTGCCCGACGGCGCCTTCCCGTGGTTCGAGCGCATGCCCGCCGACCGCTACCTCACGCAACTCGTGGTGGCGGGCTTCGGCAAGCTGCGCACCCTAGGGGCCTTCGACGCCAGCCAGGACCCCACTGCCCGCCCGGTGCTGCAAGCCGCCCTGGGCTACCTCGACCAGCAACTGACCCGCGACTACGCCGAGCTGCGCAAGCAGAAAAACGTACAGCTCGCCGCCGACCACCTAGCCGACGAGCAGGTGCAGGCGCTGTACGCCCGCAGCTACTGGCCCCAGCTGGCCGTGCCCGCAGCTACTCGCCCGGCCCTGGCTTACTACCAGCAGCAGGGCGCCCGCTACTGGCCCGGCCGCACCCGCTACTTGCAAGCCCAACTGGCCCTGGCCCTGCACCGCACCGATGCAAAATCAGCCGGCAGCGCAGCCATCGTGCGGGCCCTGCGCGAAAATGCCCTGCACTCGCCCGAGCTAGGCATGTACTGGAAGGATGTGCAGCCCGGCTACTACTGGCGCGAAGCCCCTACCGAAACCCAAGCTACCCTCATCGAGGCCTTCTGGGAAATTGCCAGCGACCAAAAAGCCGTGGACGAGATGAAACTGTGGCTGCTGCGCCAGAAGCAAACCCAGCACTGGCCCAGCACCCGCGCCACCGCCGACGCCTGCTACGCCCTGCTACTACGCGGCAACGACTGGCTAGCGCCCACCCAGCCCCTGCAGATAAGCGTAGGCGGCGAGTTGGTGGCCGCGCCCGCCGCCCAGGCTGGCACCGACTACTTCGCGCGCACCTGGCCGGCCGCCGCGGTGCAGCCTGCCCTAGGGCGTGTTAGCATCACGAAGGCCAACGCGGGCGTAGCCTGGGGGGCGCTCTATTGGCAGTATTTCGAGGAGCTGGACAAGGTGACGCCCGCCGCCGCTGCCCTCAGCCTCGAGCGCCAGCTGTACCGCGAAACTGCCACGGCCGCCGGCCCCACCCTCGAAAAGCTGACCGCCGCTACGCCCCTGCGCGTGGGCGACGTGCTGGTGGTGCGCCTAGTCCTGCGCACCGACCGCGCCCTCGAATACGTGCACCTCAAAGACCAGCGCGCCGCCGGCCTTGAGCTTATTAACCAACTCAGCGGCTACCAGTACCAACAGGGCCTAGGGTATTACCAGAGTCCGCGCGACGCGGCCACGCACTTCTTTTTTGGAGCTGTGCCGCGCGGTACCCACGTGCTGGAGTACCGGCTGCGGGCCGCGCAAGTGGGCGACTTTTCGGGCGGTATCAGCCAGGTGCAGTGCCTGTACGCGCCCGAGTTTGGGGCTACTTCGGCCGGGCAGCGGCTTAGCATCAAGTAGCGGTGGCAGCGGGCCTAGGGTGCCGAGGTAGCTCGGCCCGCGAGCCGCTCATATACTGCAGAGCTTGCGCGGCCGGGCCAGCGGGGCTATTTTTGTCTTCCTACTATTAAGATAAGTTATTGATGCGTAAGCTAATCGTTTTAGTTGCTCTTTCTCTTGGCGCGTTTTCCGCACGTGCCCAAGCTCCCACCGGTGCCACCGTTACCAAGCTGCCCGGCGAAGAAAAGCTCAGCGTACGCGAGCGAGCCGAGCGCGATTTTCTGATGCCGGTGCGCCGCAAGAAAGCCGCTGAGCTAGCCAAGCAACCCACTGCTTCGGCCGCCGAGCTAACCACCGCCGCGCCCGAGAACGACGCCATTACTACCTATAACGAAGCTAATCCCGACCCCCGCCCCGAGCCCGAGGCAGCTACCGCCGAAACCCATACCGCTACCCGCTCGCGGGCCGCGCGCCACGCCGCTTGGCTGGCCGCCCGCCGCGAGCGCCGCGCCGAGGAGCGGGCCGCCGAACGCCGGGCTGAAGCCCGCGCCGAGGAACGCCGGGCGGCTCGCCACAGCAGCAAGAGCCACAGCACCAAGGCCAAGCATACTAGCAAATCCACGAAGGCTTCATCGAGCAAAAGCAAGGCTTCGAAAGCCAAACGCCACACCACCGAGGCGCACCACAGCAAAAAAACGACTACGCACAAGGCCACGAAGTCGCACAAGGCCAAAACTACCAAGAGCAAGCACCACACTGCCACGGCCAAAACCAAGACCAAAACGAAAGCTGCTAAGCACAAGCGTCGGCGCTAGCTCTACCCCTATTTCTATTTTAAAAAAGCCAGGCCACGCGGCCTGGCTTTTTTAGGTACTACCAAGTAGCGCTTTCTCTAGTCCAGATGTCTTAGAAGCTGTTTGAGTTAAGTCAGGCCGTCATGCTGAGCGCAGCCGAAGCATCTCTCCCGCTTCGTCAGAGATATTCAATGAAGCGGGAGAGATGCTTCGGCTGCGCTCAGCATGACGGTCTACGAAGGGTTTTTGCTATCTCAAACAGCTTCTAAGAGACAGCGTCCTGCTCGGCTGGCGGCCGCCTACCGGTGTACCCGCATATACCCGAGGGCAAGCCGCGCCTTAGCCGCGCCTTAACTGCGCCGCCCCCGCCGCACCGGGAAGAAGAGCAATTGCACTATGAGCATAGCCGCGCCGGTGAACAGGATGCTAGCCCCAATGCGCGTAAACGTGAGCAGCGGGTGGCGGAAGGAACCTAGCTCTAGGAAGAAGTAGGTTATGTGGTGCACACTCACCAGCAGCAGCAAGTATACCAGAAACCATTGCCAGCCCATCTGGTGCACGTTCACTGTATCCTGGGTGTCGTAGCCGTCGCGGGGCGTGAGCAAGGCAATGACGTAGGGCCGCAGGTACATCAGGAGCACGGCGGCCGCCGCGTGCAGCCCGCCCGTATCAAACGTGACATCGACGGCCAGCCCCGTACCGAAGCCAAGCAGGAGCTGCACGGCCACTGGCGTATTGATGGGCAGGAAGAGCAGAAAACCCAAGTAGAAGAAGCACCAGCCTACCTCAAACAGCTTGAGCTGGCTGACGAGCAGCACGTAGACACTGGTGTAGAGAGCAAAGCGGAACAGCTGCCGCGCCAGCACTAGCACCACGCTCATCGCTGCGACGGGGAGTTAGGCGTGGTTTCGACGGGGCGGGTGCCTAGGGGGGCTACCGGCTTCGGGGCCGCGGCCGCCTGGGCAGCTTTGGCGGCGGCAGCTTTCGCCTTGGCGGCTTCGGTGCGCAGCTTCAGCAGCTCGGCCTGGGCAGCGGCTACCTGGTCTTTGGTTTTTTGCAAGGCGGCTTGCTCGGCGGCCATGGCCTTGCTCATCAGCCCGGTTTGGGGCACGAAGCGGGCGGGCGGGGCCGGGGCACTCGGCTTGGGCGCGGCCCGCTTGGCCGTAGCGGCTGGCTTGGCGGTGGCGCCACCCTTGGGCGGGTTCAGCTCGTTGACCAGGGCCGTTTCGAGCGAGTCGCGCTCGGGGCGGGCCCGGTTGTGCACCACGTACACGTAAGTCAGACGGCTGAAATCGACCCCTAGGCGCACCTGCACCGTCCAAAAATTCTTGTCTACTTCTTTCACAAAGCTTTCCACGGTACCCACAAATACGCCCGCCGGAAACACGGCATTGTAGCCCGAAGTAATCACCGTATCGCCCTGCACCAGCTTGTTTTGGCGCGGTATGTAGTCGAGCAGGGCGTAGCGGTAGTCGTCGCCGGGCCAGCGCAGGCTCCCGAAGGTCCCATCACGCTTAATGCGCGTTGCCACGGCCGTTTTAGAGTGCAGCAGCGATACCACCGTGGCATAGTGCTCGCTCACTGATTTCACCCTTCCTACCACGCCAGTAGCGGCCACCACCCCTAGGCCCGGCTCTACCCCGTCGGCGGCGCCTACGTTCAGGGTCAAGTAGTTATCCACACTGCGCAGTGAATTGTTGATAACCCGGGCCCCTATCAGGGGGAAATCTTCGTCGTGGCTGGCCAACTTCACCCCGCCCAGCAGCAGCGAATCGGGGCGGCGGTCGCTGGCAGCTACCGCGCGCACCGGCGGCCCTAGACCCTTCGGGTAGGGCTGCAGGTGGCGATAGATGAGGTTGCCTAGGGTATCGCGGCCCACGGGCAGCGAGTCGGCCTCGCGGTGGGCGTAGTCGGGCTGGTACAGCAGCTGCCGGATGCGCGCGTTCTCGGCCAGCAACTGCTGGTTCAGGTCGTTGAGCCGGAAGTAATCGGCTACTTCGGTGCGGCGCGCTAGCAGTTGCCCCGCGTAGGCATTGGCCGAGTTAAACACTGCAGCCCGCTGGTACGAGCTGTTGATTACGAATAAAAACAAGCTCACCACTTCCAGCAGCACGAAGAGCATTACGCCCTGGTAGCGCAGCACAAACGCGATGAGGTTTCTCATGGGTCAATTAAAAATCAAAAATTAAGAATTAAGAATTGACCCAGGACTGACAGCGACAGCTGCCAACGCCCGGACCAATCCTTAATTCTTAATTTTTAATCGCTAATCTTTAATTAAGTCAGCAGTACGCCCCGGAAGCCCACGATGTCTTTAATGGCCTTGCCGGTGCCGCGCACCACGGCACGCAGCGGGTCTTCGGCAATGTGGATGGGCAGCTTGGTTTTGGCGGCCAGGCGCTTGTCGAGGCCACGCAGCAGGGCGCCACCACCCGTCAGGTGAATGCCGTTCTCGTAGATGTCGGCCGACAGCTCGGGCGGACTGATTTCCAGCGCCTTCAGTACGGCCTCCTCAATCTTGGCCACCGATTTATCGAGGGCGATGGCGATTTCCGACGACGTTACTTTAATCACCTTCGGGATGCCCGTCATCAGGTCGCGGCCGCGCACCTCGTAGTCGGGCGGCGTCACGTCGAGCTCGGTCAGGGCCGCGCCCACTTCAATCTTGATGCGCTCAGCCGAGCGCTCGCCGATGAGCAGGTTGTGCTGGCGGCGCATGTAGTCCAGAATGTCCTGGTTGAAGACGTCGCCGGCCGTTTTGATAGACTGGTCGCAGACGATGCCCGACAGCGCAATAACGGCCACCTCGGTAGTGCCGCCTCCGATATCGATAATCATCGAGCCCATGGGCTGCTCCACGTCGATGCCGATGCCGATGGCGGCGGCCATAGGCTCCTGAATCATCCACACTTCCTTGGCGCCGGCGTGCTCGGCCGAGTCGCGCACGGCGCGCTTCTCCACCTCCGTAATGCCCGAAGGAATGCAGATAACCATGCGGTGCGACTGCTGAAACAAGCGGTTGCGGGTATCGATGAGCCGGATGAGGCCCTTTATCATTTCCTCGGCGGCGTGGAAGTCGGCAATTACCCCATCCTTCAGCGGCCGAATGGTTTTAATATTATCGTGGGTCTTCTCGTGCATCTGCTGGGCGCGGCTGCCCACGGCAATCACCTTGTTGGTGGTGCGGTCTTTGGCAATGATGCTCGGCTCGTCCACTACTACCTTGTCATTGTGAATGATAAGGGTATTGGCCGTGCCCAGGTCCATGGCGATGTCGCTGGTCAGGAAGTTAAAGAAACCCATTTAGAAACGCGGAGCGAATTAGTCGGTCGTAGTAAGGAGCAAAGATACGATGTAACTAGCGGGGGTTAGCGTGCCAAACTCAAGTGCGCGCTACGCTAGTCCTAGCCCCTTTCTTAGGCAGAAAGAGGCTAGGTCCAACGCTTCACTGGTTGTTCTTAGTGCTTGAAGTGGCGCACGCCGGTGAGCACCATGGCCATGCCTAGGCGGTTGGAGGCGTCGATGCTGTCTTGGTCTTTGATGGAACCGCCGGGCTGCACCACGGCCCGGATGCCGGCCGCCCCGGCAATTTCTACGCAGTCGGGGAAGGGGAAGAAGGCGTCGGAGGCCATGACGGCGCCGTGCAGGTCGAAGCCGAAGCTGCCGGCTTTCTCGATGGCTTGGCGCAGGGCATCGACCCGGGAGGTTTGGCCCACGCCCGAAGCCAGCAACTGGCCGGCGCGGGCCAGCACGATGGTATTGCTCTTGGTGTGCTTGCAAATCTTGAGCGCAAACTCCAGGGCCGCCGTTTCGTCGGCCGTAGGAACCGACTCGGTAACGGTGCGGAAGTCCTGGGCGGATTCGGTAGCCAGGTCGGCATCTTGCTCGATTACGCCGTTGAGCAGCGTTTTCACAAGCTTCTTGGGCAGCTCCACGGGCTTTTGGCGCAGCAAGATGCGGTTCTTCTTGCTTTGCAGCACTGGCAGGGCATCGGCGGCAAAGCTGGGGGCAATGAGCACCTCGAAGAACAGCTTGTTTAACTCTTGCGCCGTGGCTAGGTCCACTTCCTTGTTAACGATAATAACGCCACCGAAAGCCGACACTGGGTCGCAGGCTAAGGCGTTTAGGTAGGCGTCGTGCAGGCTGCCGGCCTGGGCCACGCCGCAGGCGTTGGTGTGCTTGAGAATGGCCACGGCCGGCTGCCCCTCGGCAAACTCGCGCATGAGCTGCACGGCGGCGTCTACGTCCACCAGGTTGTTGTAGCTCAGCTGCTTGCCGTGCAGCTGGTCGAACAGCGCCCCTAGGTCGCCGATGAAGGCGCCGGCTTGGTGCGGGTTTTCGCCGTAGCGCAACGGGGTGGTTTGGCCGGTGCCCGCGCTGGCCAGGTCGGTGCCCTGGCTCACGTACTTGAAGATTTCGGTGTCGTAGTGGCTGGTGGTTTGGAAGGCGGCGGCAGCGTAGTGGCGACGGTCTTCCAGGTCGGTGGCGCCGTTCTTGGCTTCCAGCAGCGCGGTCACGGCCTCGTACTGGTCGCGCGAGCTCACTACCAGTACGTCGCGGTAGTTTTTGGCAGCGGCGCGCAGCAAGGCGATGCCACCGATGTCGATTTTCTCAATCACGGCCTGCTCTTCGGCACCGCTGGCCACGGTTTCCTCAAACGGGTAGAGGTCTACCACTACCAGGTCGATGGGCGGAATGCCGTGCTGCTCGGCCTGGGCCAGGTCGCCGGCCTCGTGGCGGCGGTGCAGGATGCCGCCAAATACTTTGGGGTGCAGCGTTTTTACGCGGCCGCCAAATACTTCGGGAAAGCCGGTCAGGTCTTCTACGGCAACGACCTCAGCACCTTGTTCTTCCAGAAACTGCTGGGTGCCGCCCGTAGAGTACAGCGTGACGCCAAGGCGGCGCAGGGTGGCTACCAGCGGCGCCAGCCGGTCTTTGTGGTAAACGGAAAGCAGCGCGGCGCGAATGGGGCGAGCAGAGGACATGGAACGGGAAAAAATAGGGGGTTGAGTGCCCGGCGACGCAAAGTGCGTCGCTTTCCCGTCCGGCCAAGCACCGGCGCGGGTTGGCGATGCAAAGGTAGGCCGGCCGGCGGGCCCTAGGGGTAGCCGTAGGAAAAAAGCCGCCGTATCTGTTAGTATACCTGAGCGCTTCGGCGCCGTACTTCATACCCTCTACAGTAACTTCCGCATGATAACCCCCGCGCCCCTGCTCGCGCCCGAGCGTTTGGCCTCAGCCTATACCTACGCCCGCTACCGCCAGCTCATCGACGACCTACTGGCCGAGGATAAAACCACTGGCCCCGAGCAAACCGAGGAGCTAGTGCACTACACCCGCCTGAACGTGCAGCGCATGCAGCGCATCGACAAAACCACGCACGTGCTGCCCGAGCTAGTTGCGGCCGTGCGCCAACTGCCCCGCCGCTACGACTGGCTCATCCTCACCGAAGGCTGGTGCGGCGACGCGGCCCAGACCGTGCCCGTAATGCAAGCCGTGGCCGATGCGAGCGAAGGCAACATCCTGACCCGCTACTTGCTGCGCGACGACAACCTCGACCTCATGGACCGCTACCTCACCGGCACCAGCCGCGCCATTCCGCGCCTCGTGGTGTTCGAGGCCGATACGCTGCGCGAGGTAGCCACCTGGGGCCCTAGGCCCGCGCCCGCCCAAGAGCTCCTGCTGCGCCTTAAGGGCGAAGGCATGCCGCACGACGAGTACATTGCCCAGATTCACGCCTGGTACGCCCACGACAAAACCCAAACCACCCAGCAGGAGCTGCTGGCGCTGATGCAAAGCCTGGGGTAGCTGCTACTGCGCAGCACCACAGCGTAACTGTTGTGCTCAGTTATCTACTGCTTGCCGCCGCTTCCTGTCCGAACTATACCCTAGGGGCATGGTAGAGATGTGGCGGCAGGCAGTAGGTAGCTACCTAATTAAGCGCTTCGTTGCCCAACTAGCCTACTACCTAGTTACTTCGCCATTTCATTATCCACTACTCCTGGGCAACTATCGCCAGCTTTCTGGGGTTATAAAAAACTGCCTACGCTGCTATAGCCCTTTTGCCGATGACCGACTTCACGCCCCTCGACCTTGCTTCCGCCCCTGCCACTACTACCGAGCCTGCCGTAGCCCTGGCCACGCCAGCCGCCGCCGTAGCTGCGGCGGCCCAGCTGGCCGCGCGCTTGCTGGCCCAGGCTGCGGCCACCGATACCGTAGGTGGTTTCCCCACCCTCGAAATGCAGTGGCTACGCGAGGCAGGCCTACTAGCGGCACCCCTCCCCCTAGGGCAAGGCGGCGCGGGCCTGGGCGAATCGGCTAACACGCTGCCGCTGCTGCAAACGCTCTACCACCTGGGTCGGGGCAACTTGGCCGTGGCGCGCCTCTGGGAAGGCCACCTGAACGCGCTGCTGCTAGTGCGCCGCTTTGGCACGCCCGCCCAGCAAGCCAAGGCGGCCACCGATGCCCGCGCCGGCCACCTGTTTGGCGTCGGGAACACCGAGAACCCGGTTGAGGGCGTGCGCTTGGAGCCGCTGCCCGAAGTGGGTCGCTACCAGCTGCGCGGGGCCAAAACGTTTGCCTCGGGCGCGGGCCACGTAAGCCGGGCCTTGCTAACGGCCGCCCTACCCGACAAAAAAGGCTGGCAGATGCTATTGCTGCCCACCGACCAGCAGAAGCCCACGCTGGATGCTAGTTTCTGGCGCCCCCTGGGCATGCGCGCCACCGCCAGCTACCGCGCCCAACTCGACTACCTAAAGCTGGGCTACCAGGACCTGATAGGTTCAGCTGATGCCTACTACCAGCAGCCTTGGTTTGGGGGCGGGGCCGTGCGCTTTGCGGCGGCCCAGCTGGGCGGCGCGGCCGCCGTGCTCGACGAAACCCGTCGCTTCTTGCGCCGCCAGCACCGCACCGACGACCCCTTCCAGCGCCAGCGCCTGGGCGAGCTACTAGTGCTGCACGAAGCCGGCCAGCGCTGGCTACACGGCGCGGCCGAGCACGCGGCCCTACCCGCCCTAGCTTCGGCCGCTCCTGTCGACCCAGCCCGCCTGGCGGCCATCGGGGCCTACGCCAACCTTATGCGCACGGCCGTGGAGGAAATCTGCCTCACTACGCTCCGCCTCGCCGAGCGTAGTGTGGGCGCCCGCGGCTTGCTGCAGCCCGAGCCTTTCGAGCGCCTGCACCGCGACCTGACCCACTACCTGCGCCAGCCCGCACCCGACGCGGCCCTGGCCGATGCCGGCCGCTTTGCGCTAGCTTCCGATAAGCCAGCCTATCAGCTGTTTTAGCAAATAAATTGCGCGAAGGCCCGCCACGCACGGCGGGCTTTTTTGTGCCCGCTGGCAGCGGCAGGGGCCTTCTTCGCGTATGCGCACCAGCGAGGCCCTAGGGCCGCTTTTATCTGCTTCTACCTATGCTTTTTTCCGAATACCCTTTACGGCCGGCCAGCTTTGCCGCCACGCTGGGCAGCACCGTGGTGGTAGTGCCCCACCCCGACGATGAAGCCCTCGGGTGCGGGGGCCTGCTGGCGCTGCTGCGGCAAGCCGGCCTGCCCGTAGCGGTCGCCCTCGTCAGCGACGGCTCCATGTCGCATCCCCACTCGCAGGAGTTTCCGGCGGCAGCCCGGCGCGAGCTGCGCTACGCCGAGTTTCGGCACGCGCTGGCCGTGCTAGGCGTCGATGAAAACCGCGAGGTGCTGTACCTGGGCCTACCCGATAGCCAGGTGCCCAGCGCGGGCCCGGCCTTTGAGCACGCCGCCGCGCAACTGGCCAATTTCCTGCAGGAGAAGCAGGCCGATACGGTGCTCGTGCCGTGGCGCCGCGACCCCCACCCCGACCACCGCGCTACGGCGGCCCTGGTAGCGGCGGCCCTCGGGCGCCTGCCGCAGCCGCCGCGCCGCCTCGAGTACGTGGTGTGGGCCTGGGAGCGCGCCGACCCCGCCGACCTGCCCCGACCCGAAGAAGGCACTGGCTTTCAGCTCGACGTGGCGGCGGTGCTGCCAACCAAGCAGCGGGCCATTGCCGCGCACCGCTCGCAGCTGCAGCCCGGCACCATCAACGACGACCCGAGCGGCTTCCTGCTGTCCGAGCACATGCTCAGCCACTTCGCCCAGCCCGTCGAAGTCTACATCGAATAACCACCCGCTCTCCTCCTATGAATAACGACCATCCTGACTCACTCACCCCCGGCTACTTCGACGATGTGTACCGGGCCAATACCGACCCGTGGGGATTTACGACCAGCTCTTACGAGCGCGGTAAGTATGCCGATACGCTGGCCGCCTTGCCGCGCCCGCACTACCCTAGGGCCTTTGAAATTGGCTGCTCCATCGGCGTGCTCACGGCGCAGCTGGCCCAGCGCTGCGACCACCTGCTGAGCGTAGATGTGAGCGAGGCGGCGCTAGCCCAGGCCCGGCAGCGTTGCGCCGACTTGCCCCAGGTTACGCTCCAGCGCCTGCAAGTGCCCCAGGAGTTTCCCGAAGGCCAGTTCGACTTGCTTGTGCTGTCGGAAGTAGGCTACTACTGGTCGAAGCCCGACCTGGCCCGCGCCGCCGACCAAATGCTAGCGGCCCTGCTCGCTGGTGGCCAGCTGCTGCTCGTGCACTGGACGCCCGTTGTGCCCGACTACCCCCAGACGGGCGACGAGGTGCACGAGTTTTTCTTGGCGAAAACCCAGCCCAGCGGCCCCCTGCGCCACGTGCACGGCCACCACGCCGACAAATACCGCCTGGATTTATTCGAGCGCACGGCGTAGCTATCCAATAAAAAAGCGTCCTGCTCGGCTGCGCAAACGCGCTAGCTGAGCAAGACGCTTTTTTTAGCGCAGTGGGCGCTGCTTAGGATATTTCTCCTTTCACGCCCTCACGCAGGTAACGGCGCAAGTCGCGCAGGGCGCGGGACAGGGGTACGAGCATGACGGCCCCGCGAGCTTCCTCGACCCACTGCCACAGCTGGCCAAAAGTGGCGGCAGCGCGGGCTTGCTTGAGCAGCTCGCCAGCGGGCACTTCCACAAACAAGGCTAGGCGAGCCAGCTCGGGGCCGGCGGCGCGGGCGCCCTGCTGGTACCAGGCGCGCAAGCGGCGGCGGGCCCGCCACACGCGCACCAACTCGTGCGGGTCGGGCACTTGCAGCTCCTGGCGGTTGGCCACGAGGTTTTCCCACTCGCGCAGTTGCCACGAAAGGCCCACCTCGACGCGGCCTTGGCGGCGGGGCGAGGTATATACTTGGGCGTGCGGGCTGTGGCGCACGGGCAGCCCTAGGGCACACAGCAGGCGCCACAGAGCCTCATCCTCCAAGAAAGGTACTGCTGGAATGCCGCCGACCTGCCGGTAAGCGCGCACGGTGAGGGCCAGGCTGGCGCCATAGTGCTGGTGGTGGCAGGGCCAGCGGTCGGCCTCGCAAGGGTCGAGGCGGTCTTCGAGCTGGCGCAGCAGCACCCGGTAAGCGGCGTCGTACACCTGAGTGCGGCGCACGGGGCAGGGCTCGGCCGCGGGCTGGGTTTGGGTAAGAATGCGGCCTCCCACGGCTTCGGCGCCCTGCTCTAGCTCGCGCAGGTTGGCGGCTACCCAGGTGGAGGCGGCCAGGGTGTCGGCATCGGTGCTGATGAGCACGCCGGTGGGCCCAATGGTGTTTTCGAGCCGGCGGGCGGCTTCGTCGAGCAGCAGACGGCGGGCCCGGCCCACGTGGGCGTGCTCAGCGGGCAGCGTTAGCTCGACCACGTGCAGCACCAGGCCGGGGTGACGGCGGGCGGCTTGGCGCACGGCGGCGGCCGTGCGGTCGCGGCAATTGTTGGCCAGCACGATTACTTCGAGCATCCCAGCCGGCAAGCGCTCGCCCCCTAGGGTAGTTTGAGCAGCCAAGGCGGCCAGGGTGGCGGGCAAGCCAGCCGCTTCATCCTTAGCCGGAATAATGACGCAGGCTTGCAGCGCGGCATCGGGCGGCGGCAACTGCCGACGCAGACTGGCTTCTAGTAGGGCCAGGACGTCGGGAGCGGCGGGGGGCGGGAGAAAAGTGGGCAGCAGGGCCGGCGGAGCGGCTGCCGTGGCCTCCCGCGTAGCGTGGAAGCGGGCCGGCGTGGCAAAGTTGTCCATAAGAGCCCTTTGTACGCCGGCTTTCATTCGTAGGATAAGACTAAACTCAAGAATTTGCCAAATTTTCGGCAAGCTCATGCTTACTTCATTTTTGGCACACCGTTATTTATTTGCAAATCAGCGAGCTGCTCAGCTACTAGACGACCTAATATTTTTAGTTACCCAGACGGTAGTACGCGCTTGGCTTAGCGCTTAGCTTCCTGTCCGAAAAGCCGTGGTTGCCGCTCCCCTGCCCGGCCCGCGGCAGGTAGCAGCCCCGCCCAACACGCAAAAGAGCCGCGCTACCAGCAGGCAGCGCGGCTCTACAAGCCCTAGGGCCACTCTCTAGCTTAAAAGGCCTCGCCGATGGCGAAGTAGAAGCCGGGGTCGGTGCCAAACGCGTAGTCGAAGCGCAGGTTCACGCGGTCGCGGCGAATGAAGTTGAAGCGCGCCCCCACACCCCCGGTCGTATGAATACCGTTGAACGTGTAGTCGTTGATGTTGTAGCCTACCTGGCCTACGCCCACGAACGCGGCCCCGTCGATGCGCCAGAACAGGTGCTGGCGCAGCTCGGCTTGGGCCGTCATTAGCTGCCGGTCGCGGTAGCGCTGCTCGTAGATGCCCCGCATAATATTGGCGTTGTCGTAGAGCGTGCCGCCCAGGTTGGCTCCGATGCCGGCCAGCCCGTACCACGGCACATTGCCCGAGTGAAACTGCCCCAGAAACTGCAGCGCCAGAATGGTCTTGTTGCTGAAGATGCGCTGGTAGTGGCGAGCATCGACCTGGTAGCGCACGAAGTTGTAGTCGGAGCCGATGAAGCCGCCGTTGAACATCACCTGCAAGTCGAGCAAGTTGCCTTTGGAGGCAGCCAGGGCCACGTCGCGGCTATCGAGCGTGAACACGGGGCCGATGCCCGAGAGGCTGAAGTTTTGCCGCTGACGGGCATCTACGCGCGGGTCGAGCAGGAAGTAGTTGGTTTGGCCTTGCACGGCGTCGCCGGCGTCATTTACCCGGCCCGTTTCGGGCGAGATATTGTAGGCCCGCGAAAGGCGGTACTGCAAGCCCAGAAACTGCTTATCGGCAATGCGCTTCTGCACGCGCTGGTTGACGATAAATAGCTGAAAATCGACGAACGAGCGGTTGCTGGTTTGCGTGGCCGGCGCATCGTTGCCAATGCCGAAGTAATAGAGCCGGTTTTTATAAGAGCTGATTTCGCCGTTGAGGTAATACTTCTCGCCCGGCGAGTATACGGTGTGCACGAACTGCAGCAGGTTCTGGCTCTTTTGGGTGGTCCAGAACTGGGCGCGGGCGTTAGAAGCGCGGGTGGTGGTGTCTTGCCCCAGGCGGCCGCTTAGCAGCCCCCCTAGGCCGTAGCCCAAGCCGGTTTCCTGCTGGTAAAACAGCACTGGCACCGGCAAAATAGTGATTTTGTTAGGCTTGGCTTGCTTAACATCCTCGTTTTTGATGCGTTCGGTAGGCAGGCCCTGGCCCCGGCTGCCCAAGGCGGTGCCCAACAGTAACCCACCTAGCAGCAGCGGAAAAATGCGCATATGTATGTAGTATGAAAAGAAGAGGCTTAGATGGCCCCTAACGCAAATACTACCTCCGCGGTTGGCACGGCCCTTGTGCAGCGGCCCTAGGCCAGCAGCATGCTCAGCACCCCGGCTAGCATAATGGCCTTGCACCACGTGCTTAGCTCCCGAAAATGCCGCCGCCGGTCGGCCCGCACCAAGCGCACCGCCAGCGCCCCCAGGGGCAGCAGTACCAGCAGCAGCAGCCAAGCGGCCAGGGCCCAGCGGTGCCAGGCCAGCAGCTGCCCGGCAGCGCCCAGCACCAGCGCCCCCAGGCACACCAGAAACAGGCCCGCCACCCACTTGCTGCGCACCACGCCCCACACCAGCGGCAGCGTGTGGCAGCCGTGCTGGGCATCGCCGCGCATGTCTTCCACATCCTTCATAATTTCGCGCACCACCGTAAGCAGGAACGCGGCCAGCGCGTAGAGCCACTCGGCCTGGCGCCCGGTCAGCAGCTGCAGCTCGGGCAGCAGCACCAGGGCCGCCGTGAGGGTGGCAATGCTGGCGTTGCCCACCAGCGCCACCCGCTTGAAGCGCGCCGAGTAGCCCCACAGCAGCAGCGCCGCGCCGCTCGCCACGCAACCCAGCACCAGCATTTGGCGCTTGCCGGCACCACTAAGCACCAGCAGCCCAATGCCTAGGGCACTTAGCAGCACGTGGGCCAGCATGGCGCGCCGGCGCCGCAGCACCCGGCCCACCACCAGCCGGTCGGGCCGGTTGATAGCGTCAATCTTGACGTCGTAATAATCGTTGATGATGTAGCCGGCCGCCGCCACTAGCAGCGTACCAAGCACTAGCAACCAAAAGCGCGGCGCCAGCACCACCCCTAGGGGCTGCCCCGGCAGCAGCAGCGGCCCCCGCACCAGCAGCAGGCACAGCAGCATGATGGCCAGGTTGGGCCAGCGCACGAGGCCCGGCAGCGCTCGCCACAGCTGCCCAGCCCGCTCGGGGGCCGGCAGCAGGTTGTCGGCGGGGTCGGGAGAGGCGGGGGGCGGCACGGCAGGCGCGAAGGAAAGAGGCATGACTACGGCTCGGCTAGCGGCCCGCGGGACAGGTGCCGGCCGGGGCCGCTGGCTAGAGCTTGCGCACGTTCACCGCATTCACGCCCTTGCGGCCTTCCTGCGTTTCAAACTCTACCCGGTCGTGTTGCTGCACCGTACCCCCATTAAGGCCCGTGATGTGGACAAAAAAATCCTGACGGCTTTCGTCGTCGGTGATGAAGCCGTAGCCTTTTTCTTCGTTGAAGAACTTCACAGTGCCTTGTTTCATGGGGCTGAACCTATGCGTAAATAATCTAGGAGTAAGCGGCAGCGTGGGTCCGGGCTTATCGCCCAGCTGCTGCCAACGTGCAAGTAACGGGATTTTTTGAGAACCCCGGGTTGCTTGGCCTCGCCCCACTACGCACGCTGCCCACCAGCGGCCGCACCAAGGCGGTACTGGTGGGCAGCGTGCCCACGGGGCCTAGGGCTGCGGGCGCCTATTGGTGGTCGCGCCACTCATACACCCACTTGGCTTGAATCTGCTCGAGGTGGCCCTCATTGGATTGCTCGCGGGTGCCTTCAAAATTGGGAAGCTCCATCACCCAGTCAAGCAGCTCGGTGAAGCGGATGCGGTAGATTTTGGCTTCCGTAAAATCGTCGCCAAACTTCTCGTAGAGGGCTATGGCAATATCCTCGTGGTCGGCCCACTGAATAGGCGGCTCGTAATGGTTCATCTGTTGTAGAGTTATGAGTTAAAAGTGAGGAGTTATGAGTTACAGGATACGAGCCATGAGCGAACTCATAACTCCTCACTTTTAACTCATAACTCTAAATCAGTGCCCTAGGAAGTGTTGGGGCGGCAACAGCACGACTACTTCTAGCTGCCGGTTGGGCAGCACGCACTGGCAAGCCAGGCGCGAGTTGAGGCGGGGGTTGATGGCGCGGTCGATGAAGTCTTCTTCCTTCTCGGAAATGTCGGGCAGTTGGTCGCCACCCTGCTCGATATAGACGTGGCAAGTGCTACAGCCGCATACGCCGCCGCAGTTGTGCTGCAGCTTGATTCCGTTGTTGAGGGCTACGTCGAGCACCGATTCGCCGCTGGCCGCCACGTGGGTCTGGGCCGGCTGGCCATCCTGAAACTGGAAAACGATAGTAGAGGGAGACAAAACTCGGGGTGCCCAGGGGGCGCTGTTAAAGCTGCAAAGGTACGGCTTCGCTTTCAGCCATCAACCAGCGGCGTGGCCCGCCATAGCCGCCGCCTGAATGCTAGCTGATAGCTCGGCGTAGAGCAGCTGCCAGGTGGGGTGAACGGCCAGGGCGGCGGCGTGGGCCACCAGCGTGGGCTGGTCGAGGCGCACGGCGGGCCCGGTTTGCACCGCGAAGGCACTGGGCTGGGCGGCTAGGGCCTTGTCCACAGTTTCGCGCACTAGCGGATGCAGCAGCTCGAAGGGCAGGCCCGCCTCGGCTAGCAGGTGCTGCGCCACGCCCAGCAGGTGGTTGGTAAAATTGCTGGCCCACACCGCGCCCAGGTGCAGCCGCAGCCGCTGCCCCGAGTCGAGGCGGGCCACGCGGCCGCTAAGGCTGCGGGCCAGCGCCAGCAGCCGGGCTTCGGTAGCGGGGTCGGCGGCCTCCACAAAGAGCGGCACCTCGGGCCAGGCAATAGGCCGGCCAGGGCTAAAGGTTTGGAGCGGATACAGCACCCCGGCGTGCGCAGCTGGCGCGGCCTCGGCCAGGGCCCCTAGGGGCAGCGCACCGGCCAAGTGGGCCACCACGGCGCCGGGCGGCCAGGGCAGGGCCGCGGCCAAGGCAAGCACCGCGGCATCGGGCACGGCCAGCAGGTAGACATCGGCGGGGGGCAGGGCTTGGCAGGCGGCCGCCGCGGGCAGAACCGGGCAGCCGGGCAGGCGGGCAGCTAGGGCTTCGGCAGGCCCTAGGGTCCGGCTGCTCACAAAAACCACTTGGTGGCCCGCGGCGGCCAGGGCGGGCCCGAGCGCCGCAGCTACGCGCCCCGCGCCAAACAGGCCGATGCGCAGCGAATTTATGGCCGAAGTAGCGTCCTCTTTCATTCCTGTTCTTTAACTATTTATCTTAGCTACCTGCTGCAAGCCACCTGACTTTTCCGCAGATAATAGCACTAATAAATGGTTGATTTGTGAATTTAACAGCATATTGAGGGTGCATCGCCCTGGCCAGTGGCTGCGGCGAGCGGGCAAGCGCCTTTGCTGTTTGGCAGTAGCAGTTAGCTACGTGCTTGGGGCAGTTGGGCGCTGGTTACAGGTTCACCTTTCAGTCAATGATGAGAAAAATTTACTTTCGGAAATATGCTTCCCGCTTGCTGGGCCGGCTGGGGCTGGCTGCCACGCTGCTTGGCGGTACGGCCCTGGCCAGCCAGGCGCAAGTGCTGAACTACTCCACGGCCTCGGCCAGCAACGTGGCCGGCACCTACACCGACCTGGCCACCGTGAGCGGCAGCACCGTTATCACCACGGCCAACACCGACGATGCCAACTCGGCGACCCAGAATATTGGGTTCAGCTTCAGCTATAACGGCGGCACGTTTACGCAGTTTGTGCTCAATACCAACGGTATTATGCGGCTGGGCGCCGTCGCCCCGTCGGTGGCCAACCTATTTGCAGCTTACGAAGACGGCCAGGCGGCGGGCGTAGACCCCATCAGCAGCACCAGCCCGGCCGACGTGAATCTGCTGGCGCCGTTCAACTTCGACTTGCAGGACGGCAGCGCGGGTGCGGCCGAATACCGGGTGGTTACCACTGGCACGGCGCCCAACCAGGTGTGCACCATCCAGTGGAAGAACGTGCGCGATAAGGCGGGCACGGTCAACGCCACGCAGTTCGACAACTTCGAGTTTCAAGTGAAGCTCTACCAAACCTCCAATTCGATTGAGTTTGTGTACGGCAACACGGTGTCGGCCACGGCGGGGGCCAGCATCAACCGGTTTCCGACGGTTGGCATCAAGGGCTCGGGCAGCGCCGCCGGGCAGGACGTGCTAGTGAACAAGACTTCCTCGACCATGGCCTGGTCGACGGCGGTATTTATTACGGGCGTCTACGGCGGCACCACGCTCAATTACCGGCGCACGTATGGGCCCGACCCCGGCCGCACGTTCCGCTTCGCCACGGCCCCGGCCAACGATGCCAACGTGGCGGCCGTGTACACCCTGGGCAAGCTGCCCACCCCCCTAGGGCTGCCCCACGCCGTGCGGGCCGTTATTTCCAACTTCGGCACCTCGGTTCTCACCAACCTGCCCGTGACGTTGAGCGTGACCGGGGCCAACACCTTCACCGATACCAAAACGGTGGCTTCGCTGGCCATCGGCGCCTCCACTACGGTTACGTTTGCCGCCTACCCAGCCACCCTCACCACGGGCCTCAACACCGTGACCGTGACGGTACCCAGCGATGGCAACAACGCCAACAACTCGGCCACCTACGGCCAGCTCGTCACCAGCAACCGCATCTCGTACGTGGATACGCTAGCCACAACCGCCGGGGGCATCGGCCTGGGCAACGCCTACCTGCTCTCGAAGTACACATTGGGTAACACGGCCGCGCTGAACAGCGCGCGCCTGACGTTTGCGGCCGGCTCCGGCAACACGGCGCCCTACCAAGTGGTGGTGTACGATGCTTCGGGCACCGGTGGGCTGCCGGGCCAGTTGCTGTACACCTCGACCACGCAAAACCGCACGGCGGCCGGCGGCAGTGCCAACCTTGCCCTGCCCAATGTGGCCGTGCCTGCCACGTTTTACGTGGGCCTGCGCGAAACCAGTGCCACGAACGTAGCCATCGCCTACCAGACGGAAAGCCCAATTCGCTCGGGTACCTACTACATCTCGACCAACGGCGGCACCACCTGGACCGACTGGACGAGCATCACCCCTAGGGCCCGCATCTTGCTGGAAGTAGGCGTGATAACGCCCAACTGCACAGCGCCTACCGGCGTGGCCGTGAGCAACGCCAGCACTACGGGAGCCACCGTAATGTTTACGCCGGTGGCTTCGGGCGTGGCCAGCTACCAAATTGTGTACGGACCGACAGGCTTCAACCCGGCCACGGGGGGCACTACGGTCACTACCACTACCTCGCCCGTTGCGCTGACGGACCTTGCGGCGGCTACCATCTACCAGGTGTATGTGCGTAGCAACTGCGCGGCGGGCGGCACCAGCTCGTTCACCGCGCCCGTCACCTTCGCCACGGGCTGCGACGCCGGCGCCGTGATGGCCGCCGCGCCCTACACGCTCAATTTCGACACGGTGCTGCCCGGCCAGGCGCTGCCCTGCGGCGTAACGGTGCTCGACGCCAACAACGACAAAGCCACCTGGTCTATCAACCGGGCTGCGCCCTACTCGGGCACCAATGCCATGCGCTACACCAGCGCCTTCACCAACAGCCAGGCGGCCGATGACTGGTTTTTCACGCCCGCGCTCACTACGGCCGCCGCCACGCGCTACCAGGTGGCGTTCCGCTACCGCGGCGAGGGCATTGCCAACCAGCCCTCCTCGTACACCGAGCGCCTGGAAGTGAAAGCCGGCCCCAGCGCCACCGCCGCAGCCCAAACCACTACGCTCTACACCAACGCGGCCATCACCAACACCAGCTACGCGCTGGCCAATGGGACCTCGGCCCCAGCGGTAGCCATCTGGCAGCCCGGTGCGGGTACCCAGGTTATTGGCTTCCACGCCAGTAGCGCGGCCACCCAGGGCAACCTCTACATCGACGACGTGAGCATCAGCACTGTGCTGGCCACTACTTCCGAGGCGCTGCTGCGCGCCATCACGGTGTTCCCCAACCCTTCGGCCACTGGCTTGTTCGACCTCGACATCCACGGCGCCAAGGCCAAGAGCAGCCTGGAAATAGAGGTGACTAATACTCTGGGCCAGCGCGTGTATACGGGCAGTGCCCGCGACAACTACACCAACCGCTTCGACCTAAGCGCCCTGGCTTCCGGCATTTACCACCTGCTGGTGCGCACCGGCGACGATTTCGTGACCCGCCAGATTGCTATTGCCAAGTAGCCCTAGGGTTCCTACCCTGTGCGAAAGCCCCCGGTACCAACTGGTGCCGGGGGCTTTTTTGGGGGCCGCAGTGCCGCCCGGCGGCGCCTATGCTGCCTGCGCTAGTTTGCGCCCAGGGCCCCACTGCGAGCGCCGCCAGGCGGCCAGCGGCGGATGCCCTAGTTAGCTGCGGTAGCTTGGCTGGCCGCTAGGGGCAGGCTGGCTGCGCCCACTATACGGCGCGAGTCAATCTCCTGCACCAGCGCCACGGCGCGCAAGTGCTTGGCCTGCCAGCTGGCCCCGGTTGCCAGCGGCACGGTAGCGGCAAAGGTGCCATCGGCCCCCACCGGCCCTAGGGGGCGCAGCGCCCGCGCCACGGCGGCGTGGCGGAGCAAGCGGCCCGCGTTTTCGCCCCGGCCCACCTGCGTAGCGAGGTTAGTTTCGGTAAAGGCCAGCAGCACCTCGGCGGCCGCCGTGCCGGGGGGCAGGTGGCTTACCCGCACCTGCACCGCACCAGGGGCTGGGCAGCTCAGGGCCACGGTGGCCTGGGGCAGCCGGGCCGCCTCGGCCACGGCGTGCAGCAGCTGCGGACGGCGGCTACCCACCAGCTCGGCGCGGCCGCTCACCACAGCCTGCGGGGTGTAGTTGCCCTCGGCAAAGTGCGACGCGTAAGCCCGCTGCCGGGCCGAGAACTGCGCCGAAGAAAACGGGTCGGGCCAACCCAGGCGGTTCCAGTAATCGACGTGCTCCCCCAGCGCAATTACCTCGGCACCGGGCACGGGCTGGGTGCTTTCCAACTCGCGCAGTACCGCGTCGGCCGCCGGGCACGACGAACACCCTTCGGACGTGAACAGCTCGACGACCACCGGCACGCGCCCGGCGGGCGGCGCCTGGGGGACAGCCGGCCGGGCCGCCAGCAGGGCTGCCGCGCCGCCTAGCCCCAGCAGGGGCAATAGAAGCAACGTGTTACGTTTCATGGGGCTAGTATAGGTGGGAGGTCACGGCCGTCAGGGCCCAGGGGCTACTTTCTGGCAAAGGCAAACCAAGTTAGTAAGATTCCCGGCTAGCGCTAGCAGCAGCCTGCGAGCGCAAAAAAGCCGCTTCGAGCACCCGAAGCGGCTTTGCGGCATTTTGGATTGCGGCAGCCCTAGGCCACGGCTACGCGGCCGGCGTTAGTGCTGTCAGCTGGTTCATCGACGGGCACGGCGCGGCTGGCGGCGCGGCGCTGGCGCATGCTCATCAGCAAGCCGGCGCCCATGAGCAGCGTGCCGCCCCACAGCAGGTTGATGAAGGGTTTCTCGGTGGCTTTGGGGATAATGTAGTCCTTGGGTGCGGTGCTCACGCCGAAGGTGAACTTCCCCTTGGTGGGGTCCACTTGGTCGAGGGTGATGCGCAGGCCCAGGTCGTCAATCTCTTCGGGCACGCGGCCGATTTCACGGTTGCGCACCAAGAACACCGGGTGGGCGTGGTACTGCCGGCCCTTCTCGCCGGTGATAATCATGTCGGCCTGCAAGGCAATGTCGCCGGGCTCCAGCTTGATGCCAGGCACCGCGTGCGCCTGCTCGATGGCCCGGAACACGGCGAAGTAGTCGTTCAGGAACAGCGTGTCGCCCACGGCCAGCGAGTGGGCCAGCGGCTCGGTCCAGGGCGTGGCCTTGCGCGGGTCGGGCACCGACGAAATGTGCGAGTAGATGTCGTGGTCCCAGAAGCGCTGCAGCGCCGGCGAGGCCAGGATGCCGCCCATCTCCTCGTTTATTTGGGCCCTAGGATAAAGCGTAAACTGCTGACCCGACTTCTGGTCTTGGTACTCGACGCGGTAATAAGTATTCTCGGGCCGGATGGTGAGCGTGTCGCCCGAGCGGTAGTAGGTCTTGCCGCGCTGCACAATCTCGCCCCGCGCCACGGCCTTGTACTCGTCGTCGGTGCGGTACATCATGTTGGTGTTCACTACATCGGGCAAACCTGGCACGTCCACGTACTGACCCGAGTAGGTCACGTTGTAGCCGTTCATGGCGCCTTGCTCGTTGCGCCACAGCATCACGTTCTCTTCGTTGAACTCAGTGCTTTCTTCGCGAGCGAGCAGCTTGCCCGATACGTTGCGCGAAATCACGCTGCTGTAGCCCGACGAAGCCAGCATGCCAAGCAGCATGAGGGCTACGCCCAAGTGGGCCACCGCACCGCCCGAGAGCTGCACGCCGCGCCGCCACAGCCCCAGCAGGGTCGTGAGGTTGGCCAGTACGCCAAACAGGCCGGCCAGCGTCAGCACCACGTAGGGGGTCGTCATGGTGTGGCCGAAGTAGCGCACCAGCAGCACCACCAGGGCAGTGCCCAGCAGCGCCAGCATGGTCGGGAAGGCCAGGCCGTTAATTACCGTTTCGCGGTTGTTGCGCTGCCACCACAGCACCTGCGCGATGCCTGAAAGCACCGCAATCAGCACCCCAAACCACAGCTGAATGCGAGTGTAGTGCTGCACCTGGTCGGCGGGCAAGGCCAGGTTCGACTTAATCTTGAAGAAGCCCAGGAAGGCGTTATACACCGGAATACTGGTGGTGGCTACCACCTGGAAGGCCGCCAGGCACAGCACCGTAGCGCCCACAAACACCCAGAACTCGGGGCTGTAGCCGTCTAGTTCTTTTTGCGAAATCGGAATCTGCTTCCAGCGGGCTACTAGCAGGCTGATAGCCCCTAGGGCAAAGAAACCCAGGTAAATAAGCAGCTGCCCACTCAAGCCCAGGTCGGTAAACGAGTGCACCGAGGCGTTACCGAGTACACCGCTCCGGGTGAGGAAGGTGGCGTAAAGCACCAACACGAACGTGCCCACCACCAGCGCGAACGCCGAGCGCAAGCCCGTGCGGCGGCGCTGCCACAGCACCATGCCGTGCAACGATGCGATGAGTACCAGCCACGGAATGTACACGGCATTTTCGACCGGGTCCCAGTTCCAGTAGCCGCCGAAGTTCAGGGTTTCGTAGGCCCAGTAAGCGCCCATCATAATGCCGATGCCGAGCACCGCACCCCCTAGGGCCGTCCAGGGCAGGGCGGGCTTCACCCAGGCAGTCAGCTCCTTCTTCCAGAGCGCGGCTATGGCGAAGGCAAAGGGCACGAGCGCCAGTGCAAACCCGAGGAACAGCGTGGGCGGGTGAATAACCATCCAGTAGCTCTGTAGCAGGGCGTTGAGGCCGTTGCCGTCCTTGGGCACGAAGTTGGGTTGGGTTTGCCACACGGGCAGGTCGCTCATGAACTCGCGCAGCAGCATGAAGGGCGACGAGCCAATCTTGGTGCCGCCCACTACCACGCCCAAAATCATACTTACCAGGAAGGCCTGCACCGTTGCAAACACGGCCAGCACCGGCGCTTCCCACTTGCGGTTGAACACCATAATGCCCAGGCCCAGCACCACTTGCCAGAAAATCCAAAGCAGGAACGAGCCCTCCTGTCCTTCCCAGAAGCAGGAAATCATGTACTGCACCGGCAAGTGGTTGCTGCTGTGGCTCCAGGCGTAGTAGTACTCGTAGCGGTGGGCGTAGATGATGTTGAACAAGATGCCCACCACCGCCAGCACTGCCGCGCCGTGCACGAAAAACGCACCTCGGCCCAGGCGCAGCCACGTGGCGTCGGCCTCGCCCAGCGCCCGGCCGCGCGTAGCCTGGAAGTAGCCGTAGGCCGCCGTGGCCGCTGCCACGAAGGCCACTATCACGCTGGCCTGGCCCAAGTTTCCGATAAGTAGATTCACAGGATAGGGAATGTAGATTATGAATTACGCGCTATGAATTGGATAACCGTGAGTCAGATACGCCAGTGCAACCGCTTGGGCAGAAGCTCGCCCGATTTCAAGCGCAATTCCTAACTCCGCATTCATAACTCATAATTTTACAAGGCAAAGGTACCGCCTAGGGAGCGGGGATGGTCAGGGGCAGCAGCAGATGGTCGCGCACAACGGGACCGCGGGGCGGGCGGCACTCAATGTCCACGGCCACTTGGCGCACGCCAGCATCGAGCCAAGGCTGGGCGTAGAGCCGTCCCCGCTGGCGCTGGTTCAACTCATTGCTAAGCGCAAACCGGCGCAGCAGGTTCCCGGTTTCGGCATTGGAAATAAGAATAGTGAGATAGGCTCCTCGGGGGTAGCGGCCAAGCGGCAATTCCAGAAAGCTGGCATCGGCAACCACGGCGCCGGGCATAATAGGCCGCAGCGCCGAGTAGCTGGCCCACTGCTGGCTAAGCAGCGCTGGCGGCGTAGCGGGGTCGTCGCTTTCGGCCACTACCTGGTATACATAATTGCCGGGCGCGGGTAGCGTGTCCAGCAGGGTATAGCGGCTTTGGAGTGCCCCTAGGGTGGTGCGGGCCACGGGCACCCGGCGCACCTGCTGGGAGCGAAACTGGCGCTGCTCGCGCCGCAGCACCCGCATGTGCGGCGCAGTACCTAGCGAGTCCGGCAGCTCCCAGCTTATGGTTACCAATCGCTTGGTACTGGGCGGCTCAGCGGGCAGCGCGGGCGCGGGCACCACCGGCAGCCCCCGGGCCCGGCTGCTTACCTGAATAGAAAAGCTACAATAATCTTTTAGGTACCCGTCTACATTGAGCAGGTAGGGCTGGCCGGCCTGCAAGCCCAGCAGCGGTATATACAAGTCATCTTGCGTGCCAAGCGAGGCGCAGGCCAGGATGCGGTAAGTGGCCGGCTGGCACGGCGTACCGGTAAGCGCCACTAGTTGCACGCCCCGCACATCGCGGCACTTCTGCCCGCCAATATTGACGTAGTACGTGCCAGCTGCGGGCGGCCGAAACTCAAACCACTGGTCGTTGTGGTACTCGATGCACTTACCAGTCAGGCGCTCGTCTACGCAGCTCCACTGCACGGTGCAGCCGGCCGTACTCGAAGTCACCGTTTCGCCAGCTTGCAGCAGGCGGCGATTTTCGAGGTTGTCGTTGGGCACCTGCGCCCCGGCCGGCACCCCTAGGGCCAGCAGCGCAGCAGTCCAGCACCAACTTAGCGACTGGCCACGCCCTTTAGCAGCAACCCATTTGCTGAACTGATTGATTTTATAGCTAAACATTGCTTTTTCTGCCCACCTGCCTACGGGCGCCTTCAGTTATTTTGCTGCTCGTTTACGTTATCGAATTTATCCAATGAGCGTGCTTTCCCCCCCTAACGCCTGGCTTGCCGCAAGTGATGCTTCTCCCGAGCAAGTAGCTGAGCTGCAAGCGGCGCTGCGCCATGCACGGGAGGAGGCCGCTTCGGTGCGGCAGCAGCTCACGGCCCTCACCGACCACCTGCGCGAGGGCTTGCTACTGTTCAGCCACAGCCAGCAGGTCATGCTGGTGAACGACCAGCTGTGCGAGCTTTTTTGCTTGGAGCAACCCACCAGCTACTGGCTCAACCAGTCGCTCGAGGCCTTGTCTAGCCAGGTGCGCGAGTGCATGGCCGACCCTAGTCTCTATGACCAGGAAGTGAACGAGCTGGTGACGCATATGACGCTTAACGAACACATGCAGACCCAGCTGCCCCTGCGCGACGGCCGGGTGCTGGAGCGCGAGGTGCTGCGCGTGCGCCTAGGCGACGAGCACGGCTGGCTGTTTACGTACCGCGACATTTCGGCGCGCCTGGCGGCCGAGCGCGAGCGCGAGCGGCAGCGCCTGTTTTACGAAACCGTGCTCGATGAGCTACCCGTGGAAGTAGCCGTGCTGGACGAGAACTTTCGCTACGTATACGCCAACAAGCAGGCCGAGCCCGATGCCGAGCGGCTAGCCTGGCTGCTCGATGGGCATACGGTGTATGAGTTTTGCGCGCGCTACGGCTTCCCCCTAGAGCTGGCGGCGCACCGTGAGCGCATGTTTCGGCAGGCGCAGCAGCGCGACGAGCCTATTTTCTGGGACGACCACACGCCGCGGCCCGACGGGGGCTGGGTGCACCAGCGGCAGTTTAAACGCCTAGGGCAGACTGGGCAGCCCGAGCGTCCCTACATGCTGGGCGCCGGCCTCGACGTAACGGCGCGGGTGCGGGCCGAAGAGCGTAGCCAGCGCAGCGAGGCCGCCTTGCGCGAGCAGCAGGAGTTTATGGAGCAGGTATTCGACACCACGCCCAACGCCATCTTTGTGCGCGACGAGGCCGGCCGCCTGCTGTTCAGCAACTTCATGATGGCCGAGCTGATGGCCCAGCTGCAGCGCCCGGGCACGCAGGTGCCCGCCAGCCACTCCTGGCAGCCCGCCACCGATGCGCCCGTGCTCACCCAGGGCCACGAGCTGATTACGGAAGACACCGTGCTGCTGGCCGATGGCACGGAGCGCTGGTTTCATACGGTGCGCCGCTTGCTGGAGCGCCCCGACGGCAGCCGCCAAGTGCTGGGCGTGAGCACCGACATTACCGACCTGAAGGCCGCGCAGCTAGCGGCCGAGGCGGCGGCCCAGGCCCGCGAAAACTTCTTGGCCAACATGAGCCACGAAATTCGCACGCCTATGAACGGCGTGCTCGGCATAGCCGGCCTGCTGGCCAAAACCAGCCTCACCGCCGAGCAGCAAGACTACCTGCGCACCATCCGCAGCTCGGGCAACCACCTGCTGAGCTTGCTAAACGATGTGCTCGACATCGCCAAAATCAATTCGGGCAAGCTGGAGCTGGAGGAAGTACCTTTTGAGCTGCTCGACTCGGTGCGGCAGGCCGTGACGCCCCTAGCCCTGCAAGCTGCCGACAAAGGCCTAACCCTGCACCTCGACTACCCTAGCCGCGCCGCCTGGGTACTGAGCGATTCCTTCCGGCTCAACCAGGTGCTTATCAATCTGTTGTCCAATGCTATTAAGTTTACCGAGCAGGGCCACATTACGCTGCGCATGCACATCGTGGCCGAGCTGCCGGCCTTGCGCATCGTTCGCTTCGAGGTGCAGGATACGGGCATCGGCATTAAGCCCGACGCGCTGGCCCGCATCTTCGAAAGCTTCACCCAGGCCTACGCCGACACCAGCCGCCGCTTTGGGGGCACCGGGCTGGGCCTCACCATCAGCCGGGCGCTGGTGGCCAAGCTGGGGGGCGAGCTGGGCGTAGCAAGCACGTATGGCGAAGGCAGCACCTTCAGCTTTACGCTACCGCTGCCGGTGGCCAGCGAGCCGGCGCCCGGCCCAGCTAGCGACCAGTTGGCCGAAGGCCTGCTGCGCGGCACCCGCATGCTGCTGGCCGAAGACAACGACGTGAACCGGGTGGTGGCCAGCCTGCACCTGCTGCAATGGGGCGTGGAGGTAGCGGAGGCCGTGGATGGCCCGGCCGCCCTCAAGTGCCTGGAGGAGCAGACCTACGACGTGGTGCTGATGGACATCCAGATGCCGGGCATGAGCGGCCTCGAAGTAACCCGCCACCTGCGCCGCTTCACCGATGCCGAGCGGGCTACCACGCCAGTATTGGCCCTCACGGCCAATGCTTTTCGCAGCGACAACGAGAAGTACCTTGCCGCCGGCCTCAACGATTACTTGGCCAAGCCCTTTGCCGAGGAAGACCTGTACAGCAAGCTGGTGCACTTGCTGCGGCGCCCCGCCGCGGGTTCCAGCCCAGCTCCTAAGCCGTCGCTGGCTGCTACGCAGCGGCCAACTGCCGCCCTCGCAGCGGCGCGCCCCTACAGCCTAGAGCGCCTGCAACACGAGGCGAAGGGCCAGCCCCTCTTTATTCAGCGCATGCTACAGGCCTTTTTGGTGGCTACCCCGCCGCGGCTGCACGAGCTGCGCGCTGCGGCCGCCGCCTGCGACTGGCGCAGCGTGGCCGAGCTGGCGCATTACCTCAAGCCCAACCTGGAGCTACTGGCCATTGCGCCCGCCTACGACGCAGCCCTGGTACTGGAAGTACTACCTGGCGCGGCCGACGAGCTTCGCTACAGCCAGCTGGCCCACCAGTTAGCTGCGGCCCTTGAGGAGGTGCTAGGGGTGCTACCAGCTGATGTTGCGGCCTTAGAACAGGCCTAGAACCCTAGGGGCACCGGGCTGCTACAAGCCCCGCAAGCGGCGAAAGAAGCTGTCTTGATAGGCTTTGGCCACCGGCACCCGGTGCCCGCCCGGCAGCACCAGTTGGTTGTCTTCGATGGCTTCAATCTGCCGCGAGTTCACGATGTAGGAGCGGTGCACCCGGGCGAAGTGGCTGAAGGGCAGGCGCTCTTCAAACACTTTGAGGGTCGAGTACACAATGTGCTTTTGCTTGGCCGTCACCAGCACCGAGTATACCGACATGGCCTCGATGTAAAGTACTTCGTCGAAGTTGACGCGGGTGAGGCGGTTGTTGATTTTCAGAAACAGCGTGTTGCCCTCGGGCCCAAACGTGGGCTCGGAGCCGCCAGCAGGCAGGGCCGGGACCTGCGTTGGGGCCTGCGTTGCGCGCCGTGCCCGAATACGGTCGACGGTACGGCTGAAACGGGCATAGTCGAGGGGCTTTACCAGATAGTCAGCCACTTGCAGCTCAAAGGCATCAATGGCGTAGTCGCGGTGCGTTGTCACGAGCACTACCTCGGGCTGGGGCTGGGGCAGAATCCGTACCAGCTCCAGGCCGTTCAGCTCGGGCATGCTAATATCGAGCAGCAGCAAATCGGCCACATTCCCACTACGGAAGTAGTTGAGACACGCCACGCCATCAATAAAACTACCGGCTAGCGTCAGGCCTTCCGTCATGCCGATGTAGTGTTCCAGCATTAGCCGGTTCATCTCGTTGTCATCGGCAATGACGCAAGTTAGTGGCAGCAGGGAAGTAGGGCTCATTCGAAGGTCGCTGGTATAAAGCCCAGCGTAGAGTGATAGTTATATAAAACAGCAGTATTCACATACAAAAGTCACTATGTATTCGCGAGATAAACTCGCGTAATAATCAATTGACTTGCTGGCTTATTCACTAGTTAACTATTCTGCCCTGTGGGGGCTGGCAAAGGTACTGCACTCCCGGCGAATACCACTAGCAAGCCGCCTGGAGCGCCAAGCGCTACCGGGTGCCTGCTGCATGCCAGCACGGGCGCCTGCCCTAGCCTTGGGCGTCTTGCGCCTGCGAGCTTGCGTTGCAGCACCAAGTTACGGTTAGCCCTAGGCCCCTCAACACGCTGCCCGGCCCCGCCCAACGGTTTACGTACCGTTGGGCGGGGCCGGGCAGCAGGAAAGTTTTTGCCACTTGCCAGAATAGTGGCTAGCGGGTTGTCGTCATGGCCGTGGCGGGTGGGCCGGTTTTGCCCAGGTCTTTCTCCACGTATTTGCTAGGGCACTTGGTCAGAATCTGGTCGGCCTCGAACACGTTATTCTTCATGGCGCCCACGATTACCACCTGCTCCGACTTGTCCATATCCTGCGGCTTGGGGTTGCGGTACACCACGCGCTGCGCCACCTGCAGGGTGTCGACGAGGGTAAAGGCGAAGTAATTGGGGTTCACGGTGGGGTCGTACTCCAGGCCGGTGGGGCGGTTGGTGGCGTCGCGGGGCAGCGTGCCTACCACGTGCACCTTGGCGGGGTTGCCGGCCGCCGCCTGCTCCCGCGCAATGCTGAAGGTGGAGTAGGTGCTGGCATCGGACATGGTGCTGATGATGATGCCTACCGCCGCCGCGATGACTACCAGCAGAAATATGTGAGACTTTTTCATGGATTCCTAGAGTCCTGATAACCCTGCAAAGGTACAAAAAGTGGCGGAGAAGCGGCGTTAATCAGCAAAAATCAACTATTCCCCCAGTTCCTGCTCTAGGCGCGAAACCTTGCGGTCGAGGCGCACCAGATACAGCAGCAGGCCGCTCACGATAATGACAACTACCAGCACCACCACGTAGATTTTGCCGCTTTGGCGCAGGGCATCGGCCATTTCGGGCTGGTCGGCGGCGGGGGCTTGGGCCAGGGCGCAGAAGGCGGTGAGCAGCAGCGGCAGGAGCAGGGCTAGCGCGCGGCTAGGCAACTTGCTTATCCAGTTGTTTTTCATACATTTTTTCTTTGATAAACGCATAGCGGCAAGACACTTCCGTAATCCACACGGCTAGCAGCGTCCAGCCGATAACGGCCGGGTAAAATACCAACCGCATGTGGCTATCGAGGTCGTACTTGCTGAAGCCGGGGTTGCCACCCATGCCGGGGTGCAGCGAAGCCGACGCCACCCGTGGCACGATGAACAAGAGCGGAATAGCCACCGCAAACGCAAACACGTTGTAGATGGCCGAGAGGCGGGCCCGCTGCTGCTCGTCCTGCACCGAGCCGCGCAGCACCAGGTAGGCCAGGTAGATGAGCATGGTGATGGCCGCGCAGTTGAGCTTTACGTCGGTCGTCCACCAGGTGCCCCAAGTGTAGCGGGCCCACAGGCTACCGGTGAGCAAGCCCAGCACGCCGAGCAGCACACCGGTCTTGGCCGACTCGTGGGCCAGCACGTCGAGCCGAGGGCTAGGCGAGCGCAGGTAGCGGATGCTGAAGTATACCGACGCCCCCAGAATAATGGTCATGCCGAACCACATGGGCACGTGGAAGTACAGGTTGCGTTCGGTTTCGTTGAGAATGGCCAGGCGCGGCACCTGCCCCAAAAAGCCCATTACGGCCGTGTAGAGCAGCAGCCCGATGGCTATGTATTTCCACCACTTCATAAGTACTTATGAGTTATAAATTATAAGAGCGTGTTTGGATTTTCAAATTTGGGTCATGCTGAGCTTGTCGAAGCATCTCGACCGCGTAGCTAACTCCAACCGCTAGGATTACTTACGCGATCGAGATGCTTCGGCTGCGCTCAGCATGACGGGTTAAAGCTCATTTTTGCAAAATCTAAACACGCTCTAAGCTATGAATTAAGGCCTGTGGCACGGCGGCCACTACGCCGTACAGCGGGTCGCCGACCCTAGGGCGGTGGGCAAACACCTCGGCGGGCCCAAAGCCGGCGGCGGCAAAGTAGTGCTGCACCAGTTGCACGTGGCCACCATCGTCGAGGGTTTGCCAGGCGTAGATGGCCTTATCGGGAAAGCAGCGGTTGGAGAACGTGACGACCAGCGGGGCACCCGGCCGCAGCACCCGCCGCAGCTCCTGGAACACCGCCACCGGCTGCGTGAGGTATTGCACCGATACGCAAATGCCAGCCGCGTCGAAGCTGGCGTCGGCGTAAGGCAGCGTGGGCTGCTGGTTCAGGTCTTGCACCGTGCGCTCGGTGAGGCGGGGATTGTGGGCCAGCTCGTCCATGTTCATCCCTAGGCCGGCCACGCGGCCGTAAACCTGCTCGGGGGGCAAGTGGCTCACCCAGCTGCTCATGAGGTCGAGAAGGTCGCCGCCGGGCAGGAAGAACTGCCGGTAGAGCTGCGTGACGGCCGCCACGGCCGCCGGGTCGATGTGCGTAACGAGGCGCTCGAAGCGGTAGAACTCGGCATCGGGCGCGGTATCGCGGCGCAGAAATGCCTGTGGCGGAAGGTCATTTAACATTTATCAAGTAACATTTAACAGTCATCTTATCAACACCTAATAAATAACAGCAAGTAGCAGAAAAGCTGTTAAATGATAAATGTTAATTGTTAAATGACTTAGCTGCGCCACAGAAATGGGAACAGGATATAAGACACCGCCACCACAATAAAGTTCAGTGCCAGCAGCGCTAGCACCGGGCCCTGGCTGGCGTCGCGGGCCAGCCCGTCGAGGGCATTTTTGCTGACCTTGATGAGCAGCAGCAGCACCGGCACCAGCACCGGCAGGCCCAGCACGGCCAGCAGCGTGCCGCCCCCACCCTGCCCCGCCCGCGCCGCAATGCCTGCCACCAGCGTGAGCGACGAGGCCAAGCTAATGGCCCCTAAGGCAATGCTGCCCACGTACAGCCATTCGTCTTGCACGGGGTTGCCCAGCAGCAGGCTGTAGAGCAGCAGCGCCGGCAGGGCCAGGGCCAGCAGCAGCAGCGCGTTGTAGGCGATTTTGGCTAGGATAACGGCCTCGGGGCGCGCCACGGTGTAGTAGTACAGCCGCAGCCCGGCCGGCTCCTGGGCCAGCCCGCGCCCGGCTGCCCCTAGGGCCGCAAACAGCAGGATAATCCAGAAAAGCGCGTTCCAGGCCGGAGCCGGCGGCGGGCCACCCCGGAAGCTGAAGCTGAGGTAGCTCACGTACACTGTGCCGCCCACGTAGAGCAGCAGCCCCCCTAGGGCCGTGCGCTGCCGCCACTCTAGGCGCAGGTCCTTCAGCAGTAACAACCAGATTTCGGAGAGCAACGACACGCCGCAAAGATACGGCCGGCACCGATGCGCGCTTTTACACATGCAAAACGCCAGCCCAGGTTTCCCCGAGCTGGCGCTAATGGTGCCGAGTTGGCTTTCCCTAAAAATCGTGGCCTAGGGTGAAGTAGTGCTTGGGACCAGTGGTAGTGTAGTTTTCCTGAGCCCAGGCAATGTCGTACTTCACGTAGAAGCCCAGCAGCGTGGTGCGCACGCCCGCGCCGTAGCCCATCAGGATGGGGTTGCTGAAGTTGGTGACGTAGCCCGAGAAGGGGTTGACGCCGCCGCCAAAGCGCGTAGTGTTGTTCGAGTTATCCTCGCCGAAGGGATTGGTGCCCGAGTAGGCCGTGCCCGCATCGAAGAAGCCGATGAACTGCAGGTTGCGGAAGAAGCCCGAGTAAATGGGCCGGTGCGCGAAGTACTGCACAATCGGAATGCGCAACTCGCTGTTGAGCAACACGTAGCGCGGGCCGGTGCGCTTGCTCAGGTCGAAGCCGCGCAGGTTGGTCACGAATTGCTGGTAGAAGATGTTGGTGGGGTCGGGCAGGGCTTGGCCGGCGGGCGTCAACAGCTGCGTGTCGGCGTACTTCTGGCCTATCCAGTTGTCCATGCCCCCTAGGCGGAAGGTCTGCGGGGCGCCCGAGCCGATGTTGGGCCCGAAGAACTGCCCGTAGCTGAGGCGGTTGGCCCATACGATGGTGCGGTGCACCTTCTGGTAGTGGCGCAGGTCGATGTAGAAGCGGCCGAAGTTGTTGGCCTTGGTCTTCACGTCGTTCATCTGCTCCACGCCAATCTTCATGCGGGTGCCCAGTATCATGTTCTCGCCCGTGCCCAGCGAGTTGTCGAATACCAATTCGGCGTTGTAGCCCAAGTAGTTGCGGTCCACATCATACTCGGTGAGCGACGAGCCGGTGAGCGTGCGCGAGATGTTGTCGTAGCGCGGCCCAGCGCGCAGGCTGATGTTGTGGGTGAAGGGGTAGGTAACGCTGGGCGAGAAGCTATGGCGGCCGAAGCGCACTTGCTCGCCCCCTAGGGCCCCGTTCACGGCGCTGGCGTCGAAGAAGTAGGCTTGCTTGCGGTAAGCCAGCGTCCAGTCGAGGCGGTGCGTGAGGTTGGTATAGGAGAGGTTGATGTTGCTGGTGCGCAAGTCAAGTTGCCCGAAAATGCCGGCCTGAATGCGCTGGTTTTCCAGCGCGTCCGACAGGTTGGCTTGCAGCGAGAACCCAAAGCCGAGCAGCGGGTCCACGGCGATACCGGTAGTCAGGTTGTCGGCCATGAAACGCGTGTCGTAACGGAACGGCCCGGTCACGTTCACCGGCCCGGTGCGGGCGGGGTTGATGGGCGCGGTGGTGGCGCGGGTACTGCGCCGGGGCCGCACGGGCGTCGCATCCTCGTCTTCCTCAAACTGGTAGTTGTTGGTATTCACCTGGCTGGTGCGTGGCTTAGCGGCGGCCGGGGCGGCAGCGGTCGCAGGGGCGGTACCTACTTTGGCCGAGTCGGCGGGTACGCCGGTGGCTGAGGTGGCGCCCGCGGCCGGGGCAGTGCCGCTAGCCGTGGCGTCGGTAGCGGTAGTGGGGGCCGGCGCTGGCGCGGGGCGGCGCACGGGTGTGGGGGCCGGAGCCGAGCGCGACTCCAGAATGCGCTGGCGCGAAGTTTTGCCTACTTTCAGGTCGGCGGGCAGCTCGTACTGCGGGTAAAGGTAAAGCAGGTCGCGGGCCTGCACCTGCGCCACAAACCCTAGGGCCTTGGTGGCAGCGTTGTAGTCAAAATCCTGCAGGTTAGACGCGAAGTTGCTAACTGGCGAGTGCTCGCCGGTTTTGCGCGAGTAGCGGTACAGCGCCCGCACGCCACTTTCCTCGCTCAAGTACAGCACCTCATCGTCGGAGATGACGCGGGGCCGGGTCTCGTTGGAGATGGTGCTGACGAGCGGCGTCACGGGCAGGTCGCGCCCGTCGAGGTGGTAGCTGAACAGGTCGTAGTTGTTCACCACGTTGCCAAACGTAGCCGGCCGGGCCCGCCCTGTCGAGTCGAGGTAGCGGTTCGAGCTGAACACGATTTCCTGCCCGTTGGGCGTAAACACGGCCTGCTGGTCGTCGAAGAGGTCGTTAGTAAGGCGCTCGGGCTGGCGGCTGCCGGCGCGCAGCAGGTACAGGTCGTTCTGCCCGTGTGAGGTAGCCGAGAACACCAGCGCCTTGCCATCGGGCGAGTAGCTCATGTCGAGCACCTGGTCGTAGGGCGCGAAGATAGTGGTGGGCTGGTGCAACTGGAAGGTGCGGCTTACTCGGCCGGCCAGGTCGAGATCTAGGGCATCGCGCAGGCGCAGCGCCATGCGGCCGTGCACCAGCTCGCCCACGGCCAGCTGGCTGTTGCCGCGCCACGCCAGTATTGGTAGGCGGGTTTCCAGGGTTTGGTCGGGGGTGCGCCAGCCGCCGTGCAAGATGGTGCGGCGGTGCGAGCCGTCGCGGTCGGCCACCACCACGCGGTAGCGGCCCATGTCGTTGATGGCGTAGGCCAGGTGCTTGCCGTCGGGGCTGAAGACGGGCTGCGAGAACAGGTCCAGCCCGCGCCGGTTGCGGCTGCTGAGGCGGTTTTTATCGGCCGGCACGGTCAGCTCACTCAGCATGCCGCCGGTGTTGATGGAGCGGTAGTAGTTTACCCAGTCGCGCAGAAACACCTTGTAGGGCACGTTCAGCGAGGAAGCGATGCCCACTTCCACGTCGCGCGTGATGCGCGTGAGGTTCAGCACGTTCTGCACCGCACCGTAGCCATAGCGCTCAGCGATGTAGTTCCAGATGCTGTGGCCGGCCAGCCGTGGGCTACGCAGGAAAAACGGCGCCGTGCGGTTGCCGGTGGGGTACTGGCGCACCATGTCGCGCATGTAGCCGTCCATGTCCACGCTCCAGCCTTCGGAGGCGTAGTTGGCCGCGCCGCTCACAAACCACTCGGGCAGTTGCAGTAAGTAGTTGCTCTGCAGCACCTCCCGCAGCGAGCCGCCGTAGAGCATGTCGTTGAGCAGCACCTGCGTTAGCTGGTAGCTGAGCTCGCGCTTGAAGTCGGTTTCGCGGCCCGTAAAAGCGACTTCCACGCGGGTTTGCTGGGCCAGCTGGGCGTTGGCCGCATTCTGCGAATTGGGCGAGGGCAGGCCGATATTGCTTTGCCGCAGGTCGCCCACCGAGTTGTAGAGCATGAGCGTGGTTTTGCTATAGGGGAAATACCCCACCAGCGCCGTAATGCGCTGCAGTTCCTGCTCGGCGTACTCGGCCACGCGGCGGGCGCTGGCTTGCCCGCCGCTGTAGAAGTATACGTTAAAGTTCTGGGTTGAATATTCTTCCCAGTTGAAGTTCTTGTATTGGATGCGCACCCGGCCAAACGGTTCTTGCGCCGTTTGGGCTCGGGCGGGCGCCGCCCAGCCCAGTATGCCCAGTAGTGCCAGCAGCAGCGCGGCTCCGCGCCGCCCGCGGCCCCCTAGGGCAAACCCGGTATTCTCGGAGGAAAAGTTTGCAATCACGCGCGAAAAAGAGTAAAGACGTGCAGTAGTGAAGATACCGAAAACAAGGTGAAAATTGCTTGAACCAAGCGTGGCGCCGCCGGGGCAGCAGCTTGCCCGCGGGCCCAGGGCCAGCCCAACGTCAGTACGGACGACGGGCCCCCAGGGTGGGTGCTTTTCTTTAACTCATTTTGCGGGTGTTTCAGTATAAAGATGTGCGTAGCGTGCTAAACTCGCTTCGGGCCACAGCGCAGCACTCGGGCTGGCTAAGTGGTCGGCCAGCAGCGCCGCCAGGCGCGGGGCCAAACTCACCCCCTTCGAGCCGAAGCCGCCGAACAAACTCAGCCACGGCAGCTGCGGGTGGCGGCCCAGCAGCGGGCGCCGGTCGCGCACGGCGGGCCGCACCCCGCGCCGCTCGCCCAGCACGGCAAAGGGTTGGTCAGTGAGCGCCGCCAGGCGGTTGGTTAGCTCCCGCTCGTCGTCGTTGCCGGGCCCTAGGGTCTCGGCGGGCGCGAAGGGCGGCCAGCGGTAGGTAGCCCCCACCCGAAACTGCCCCTCGGCGGCGCCCGGCACCACGTAGGCGCCCCGGTTGAGCACCTGCGCGCCACTCAGGTTCGTCACCGCTACGTCGAGCACCGCGCCCCGGTTGGGCGTGAGCGGCAGCCAGTTAAAGTACGGGCAGTTGAGTGCCGCCGCGCCCTGGCAGCACACCACCTGCGCGGCCCGCACCCCGCCCGGCATGTAGCTGGCCCCGCCCGCGTCGTCGGCAACGAGGCCGGCCCAGTCAAAAGTTTCTTCGCGCAGCCAGCCTTCGGCGCGGCCTTGCTGGGCCAGCACTGCCAGCAGGCTTTCAACCCGCAGGTGGCCACCGCCTTGCAGCCACACCCCGCCAAGCGGCGCCAGCAGCCCCGGCCGCTCAATGGGCCTAGGGTCGATGGCTTGCACGAAGCCCTGCCACGGGTCGGGGGTGCCGGTAGCAGTGGCCGTGTCGGCTCGCGCCAGCAATTGCCGCTGCTCCTCAGCCGAGCCGAACACTTTAAGAATAGGCACTTCCTGCAGAAATGCTTCGCCCAGCTCCTGCCCTAGGGCCCGGTAGAAATTCAGGGCGTAGGGTAGCGTGTCGTGGGCGCGCCAGGTGAGGGCAAAGCGCTTGCCGGCCACGGGGTTCATGAGGCCGGCGGCCACCCGCGAGGCGGCATCGGCCCGCGGGTTGTCGTAGATGAGCACGCGGCGGCCGCGGCGGCGCAGCTCGTAGCCCAGCACCGCCCCGGCAATGCCGTGGCCCACGAGCAGGTAATCGTACTCCATGTAGCTGGTCACGTCTTGATTGGTCACTGAGTTGCGAAGAAACACCTTGCTGACAAACCTCGCCCCCGCCGCTGGCGCGCTGCCTCACAGCACAGCCTGCCTTACTCAACAAGCGCAGCATGCCGTTCTTTGTTACTCCTGCTTCGCTAACGAGAACCACGAACCACCTATGCTCCGCGTCGTTCCCTTCACCTTCAACGCTTTCGGCGAGAACACTTATCTGCTCATCGACGAGGCCACCCGCGCCACGGCCCTCGTTGACCCCGGCATGTACGAGCGGGCCGAGCAGGAACAGCTGCGCCGCTACGTGGCAGCTAACCAGCTGGCCGTGCAGTACATTTTGCTCACCCACGCCCACATCGACCACGTGCTGGGCAATGCCTTCGCGCTGCGCACCTATCCCGGCACGCCCCTGCTACTGCACGCCCAAGATTGGCCCACGCTGCGCGCCGTAGCCAGCTACGCCGGTCCCTACGGCTTCGCCCAGTACGAGCCCACCGAGCCCACCGGCGAGCTGGTGCCCGGCCAGGTTATCGAGCTGGGTGAGAGCCGCCTGCAGGTGCGCTTTGCCCCCGGCCACGCGCCCGGCCACGTGGTGCTCTACGACGAAGCCGGCGGCCAGGTAATCGGCGGCGACGTACTGTTCAAAGGCAGCATTGGGCGCACCGACCTGCCGGGCGGCAACCACCAGCAGCTCATTCAAAGCATTGAGCGCGAGCTGCTGACCTTGCCCGATGCCACGGTGGTGTACCCCGGCCACGGCCCGGCTACCACCGTGGGCGCCGAGCGGCGCAGCAATCCGTTTTTGCAGTGAGTAGCTTGCACGCAAAAACCGCATGAGAAACGCGCTACTGCTTGTAACGGGGCTTTGGGCCCTAGGGCCCTTGGCTGCGCAGGCCCAAACTCAACTTAGCGGCCGGGTGCTCGACCGCCAGACGCGGCAGCCAGTGCCCTACGCCAGCGTAGTAGTGCCCGGCACTACCCTAGGCACCACCAGCAATGCCGAGGGCGAATTTGTGCTGCGCGTACCCCAGCTGCCCGCCAAGGTGCTGGCTTTCAGCTTAGGCTACGGGCGCGACTCGGCCACCGTAACGCAGCTCGGCCCGGCGCTTGCGCTCAGCCTAGCGCCCGCCCCTATTGCCCTGCCGGCTGCCGAGCCGGCCGGCTACGCGGCCGAGCTACTAGCCAGGGCGTACCGGCAGTTGCAACGCACGCGGCCGCAAGCGCAGTACGGCCAGGCCTTTTACCGGCAAGTGACGCGCAACGACCAGCAGCCCACCGAAGTGCAAGAGGCGGTGTGGGACGTAAAAACAACCAGCGCGGGCCCCGATGGCTCACGCCTGGCCCAGGGCCGCTACGCCAGCCGGCCCACCCTGATGAACTTCACAAACTTTTCGGCCTACACGAAAATAGCGAGCGGCTTTTGCGCCATCACGGCGGCCGACACCACCAATTCGCACGCGGTGGTGAGTGCCGATGCCAGCCGCCTGTTCACCTTGCAGTACAAGGGCCTCACGCAGGCCAACGGGCGCGCCGTGGCCGAAATTGCGTTTGTGAGCAAGCCTGGCATTTCAGCCGTGGCGGGCAGCGTCTTCATCGACCCGGCCACTGGCCAGGTGCTGCACGCCCGCGCCACCCGCCCCATGCAAGCCACGCTGAACAAAAAGGGCTTTGGCATAAAGAATGACCTCGCAACAGTGGAAATTGACTTCCGCCCGCTGGCGGGCAGCACCCTTCTCAACTACATAAAAGTTGAGGCTGCCCTTGTTTTAAGCCAGCCCCGTAAGCCCGACGCTGCCGTGGCCGTGGAGTCGCTAGCTTATTTCTACGACCAGCGGCCGGTGCCTACGGGGCTACCCTACGCTGGCCCCAATGGGCCGCTCAGCGACTTGGCCGCCATTAAGCAGAAGCCCTATAATGCCGACTTTTGGCGCGATAACTCCGCCGTGAAGCGCACGCCGCTGGAAGAAGAGGTACTGCGCGCCTTTGAAAGTCAAAAGGCCTTCGGCACCTTGCTTAATAAGTAACACTTAGCTCCTTGAAACGACATCTTCCCAACGCCCTCACCTGCCTCAACCTGCTCTGCGGCTGCCTGGCGCTCACGTTCATTCTGGGCTCTGGCGACCTCATAACAGCTGCTTATTTGATTGGCGTTGCCGCTGTTGCCGACTTCTTTGACGGCCTAGTGGCGCGAGCCCTGCGGGTGTCGTCGCCCATCGGCAAAGACCTAGATTCGCTAGCCGACATGGTATCCTTCGGGGTAGTGCCTGGGTCTATTATGTACCAATTGCTTCAAATGCATTCCGGGTTGTTTATAAATGGCACCCCGCTACATTCCACTGGCATTTCGATACTCCCCTTTTGCGGCTTCCTCATAACCGTTTTCTCGGCTCTACGCTTAGCCAAGTTCAACAACGACACTCGCCAGACAACTTCCTTTATTGGGCTGCCTACCCCGGCTTGTACGTTGGTTGTGGCCTCGCTACCCCTGATTTTGGTTAATGACCAGTTCGGCCTAGACAGCATCATTCTTAACCCCTGGGTACTCCTAGGGCTCACGGTGCTGTTGAGTGGGCTACTGGTGGCCGAGCTACCGTTGTTTGCGCTTAAGTTCAAGAACTTGCGCTGGCTGGGTAACCGGCGGCGGTTCATCTTCGTGGTGCTGGCCCTAGGGCTCGTGGGCTGGCTGCGGGCGGCGGGCGTGCCGCTAGCGGTGCTGCTCTACGTGCTGCTCTCAGTGCCGGGCCGGGTGCGTAGCCGCGACTTGGCCGAGCCTACCGCTGGCGGGCCGCAATAAGTGCGCAGGCGCGTTAGTTAAAGCGGCGCTTAGAGGCGAATTTCGTAGCGCGAAGTTTCGCAGCGTTGGCAAAGTTTCGCGAAGTTGACCGCCTGAACACGTTGCAAAACGCTGCCAACGCTGCGAAACTTCGCGCTATAGCACTAGCCTATTCTGCTTATACTATCCTCTATGCGAAAACTTTTCTCACTGCTGGGGTGGCTACTGCTCTTGCTGCCGGGCGCAGCCTGGGCGCAGCAGGCAGTGCCCGTGCGCCTGAGCTGGGACGTGTATGCCAGCCTGCCGGGCCGCAATGCCGACGCCGCGCCGCGCCGGGTGCCCAGCTTCCGGGGGGCGCACCACGGCGCGGGCGAAGTAGTGGGCACCTACACCCTGCGCTTGCCCGGCACTGCTACCGGCGGCCAGCTGCAAGGTGCCGTATATGAAGCCTTTAGCGAGGCCGATACCAAGCTCCTAGGGGGTGCCACGCTGCCCTCGGCGCCCACCGTGCGCCTGCGCACCAGCACCGAGGCCCGCCAGCCGGTAAGCTACGTGCTGGTGCAGCCCGCCCGCCGCAACCCCCAAACCGGCCAGCCCGAGCGGCTGCTGTCGTTCAGCTACGCTTACCAGGCCGGAACAGCCACCAATCCGGTGCGCCTCACGGCTCGCACATATGCAGCAGGCTCGGTGCTGCGCCAGGGCGACTGGTATAAGGTGGGCGTGCCCCGCAGCGGCATCTACAAGCTCGACCGGGCGGCGCTGCAGGCCCTAGGGCTGCCCGTAGCTTCCCTCGACCCGCGCCGCGTGCAGCTCTTTGGTAATGCCGCCGGGCTGCTGCCCCAATCCAACGCCACTCCGCGCCCCGACGACCTGGTAGAAAACAACGTGCTGTTTGTGGGCGACCAGAATGCCACCTTCGACGCGGGCGAGTACTTCCTGTTTTACGCCCGCGGGCCCCACACCTGGCAAGCCAGCCAGCCGGGCCGGGCTACCAGCACCTACCAGCCGAGCCTCTACGGGCTGCTGGGCGAAGGCGGGCGCTTCAAGCACCTCAACAACATCTACTGCGACACGGCTTACTACTTCGTGACCGTGGGCAGCACCGCCGGCCGCCGCCTGGCTGCTGCGCCCGCGCCCCCGGCCGCGCCCACCGGCCCACCCATTACCACCTTTCTCGACCGGCGCTTCTACGAGCACGACTTGGTGAATTTGCTGCGCTCGGGGCGGCGCTGGCTGGGCGAATCGTTCAGCAACACCTCGACGCTGAGCCGCGACTTCACCTTCGGCGGCGAGGGCTACCCGGCCCTGGCCGACCTGGTGCCCGGCGATACACTGCGCCTGACGGTAGCTACGGCTGCGGCCAGCACCCAAGCCAGCTCATTCGCGGTGTCGCTCAATGGCACGGCCCTAGGGTCGCAGAGCCAAGCGGCGCTGCCTAGCTGCCAGGCGCCAGCCGTAGCTACCAATACGTTCAAGACTTACACTACCCTACTGCCTGCCAGCCCCAGCGCCGACCCTAGGGTGTCGCTCAGCTTCAGCGCGCCCGACGCGGCGGCCACCGGCTACCTCGACTACCTGGAGCTAGTAGTGAAGCGCCAACTGCGCCTCAGCGGTGACTACCTAGAGTTTAATTCGCTCAATAACTTGCGCGGGCGCGGCACGGCGGGCACCTTCACGGTGGCCAATGTCGGTGGCGCCCAGGTATGGGACGTAACCAATCCCCGCCGCCCGGTGCTGCGCCCGCTCGATGCCAGCGGCAGCTTCGTGGCGCCCACCGACTCGCTGCGCGAGTACGTGGCCTTGCAGCAGGGCGGCACGTTTAGCACCCCTCGGCTTTTTGGCAAGGTGGCCAACCAGAACCTGCACGCCCTCAACGCCAACGGGCAGCTCGACCTCGTGATTGTGACGCACCCGCTGTTTGTGGCGGCAGCCGAGAAGCTGGCCCAGCACCGGCGCGATTACAACGGCCTGAATGTGGCCGTGGTAACGACCCGGCAGGTGTACAACGAGTACAGCTCGGGCGGGCAGGACGTCACGGCCATCCGCGACCTGATGAAGCAGGTGTATGAGCGCAACGCCAACCCCGCCACGCGCCGCCTCAACCTGCTGCTGCTCGGCGATGCCTCGTTCGACTACAAGTCGTCGTGGCAGAACGACAAAAGCCAGGAGCCAGGCTGGTGGGCCGGGCGGGCGCCGTTCCGCACCACTGCCGATTTTGACAAGGCTAACCAGAACTACGTGCCCACCTACGAAAGCCGCGAGTCGTTTCTGGCCGTGAGCTGCACCCGCGACAACCAGGAGGGCGAGAACAGCTACTCGTCGGAAGACTACTACGGGCTGCTCGACGACACCGAGGGTGAGTGGCTGGAGGGCAGCTACAGCGGCACGTTTGAAAGCACCGACATCGGCATTGGGCGCATCCCGGTGCGCACGCCCGCCACCAACCCCGGCGACGCCAGCCAGGCCCTGGCCGTGGTAGATAAGCTGATTGCCTACGACAGCCCGGCCAGCTTCGGCAAGTGGCGCAACTACATTACCCTCACGGCCGACGACGGCGACGGCAGCATCTTCGCCACCGAGTCGGAAACGATTTTTGGGGCCAACCTGCGCACGGCCGAGCCGGCCTACAACTTCCGCAAAGACTACCTCGACTTGTTTCCGCAGGTGAGCAGCGCGGCGGGGCAGCGCTCGCCAGCGTGCATGGCGGCCATCGACGACGCCTTGGAGCAAGGCTCGCTGCTGCTGGGCTACACTGGCCACGGCGGCCCACCCAGCCTGTCCGACGAGCAGATTATCACCAAAGCCTCGCTGCTGGCCCTGCAAAACCAGAACCGCCTTACCTTCCTGGTAACCGGCACCTGCGACCTGAGCACCTACGACAACCCCGACTACACCTCGGCCGGCGAGGCCGTGCTGACCGATAACGCCAACGGTGGCGCCGTGGGGCTGTTCACTACCACGCGGGTGGTGCTTTCCAACTTCAATACCCAGCTGGTTGATAATTTTTACACCCAGCTGCTAAGCCGCAACGCCACTGGCGCCCTGCCTAACCTAGGGCAGGCGGCGGGCTTCGCTAAGAACGCTTCGCTGGCCGGCGACCTCAACAACCGCAACTA